>JADGMW010000368.1_pt1 | contig 20331 bp, 19 predicted proteins | sample 8641801 | NCBI WGS metagenome assembly JADGMW01 (sample SAMN16272018, study PRJNA661076) | feces metagenome | isolation source: fecal sample from diarrhoea affected cattle A | host: Bos taurus | place: South Africa: Lokaleng Village, Mahikeng | collected 2019-09
ACCATGTCCAGCGCAGCGCGGCCGTCACTGGCCTCGGCCACGACGGCCATGTCTGCGGTCCCGTTGATGAGTGACTTCACGCCCTGGCGCACGAGGTTGTGGTCGTCGGCCAGCACGACCCTGTACTGACCGCACGCGTCGGGCTTCACCGCTGCCGTCCGTGGTCGATCATGGTCTCGACGGCCGCGGCAAGGCTGACGGGAACCCCACGGATCTGGGCTCGCCGACCCTTCTCGCCGTGGCGTTGATAGAAAGCGAGAGACGTACACTCCGACATAAGTCGTACCAATCCTTTGCATCGTCGGGTGCCCTCCACGCTAACCCCGAGCCCACGAGTGGCCCGAATGCGGACGGGGCAAATCGGCGCCATGGAGGGCTTCGTAGGGCGCGGGGACACACGCCCGAGAGTGCCGGTGCAGGACCTTTGGGTCTGCCCCGTTTGGTTGACGCCTGACCTGTGAGGATCGGTCCTCGCTCGAAGGATGTCCCCGTGGCAAAGCCCTGCCCCCAGGGGTCCCCGCCGACGTCGTGGCGGTGGCCCGCCGCCCGGCGCCGTTTGGCGCAGATTGCGAAGGATTTCGGAATCTCCGAAGGTTCGTCGGCGAACCCCGGCCGGTGCCCGGATCAGGGCGCCGGTCGCGGTGCGTGCAGGGTCCTGGGCCTCTCGCCCCAGGGGTACTGCACGTGGCTCGAGGGCCCCGTCTCCCGGCGGGACTGGGACGACGCCCACCTGACCGATGAGTTGGCCGACGAGCACGACATCACGGTCGGGCAGAACCGCGTGCTCCGGCACGAGTTCACCGCGACCGGCCGGAACCGGGTGTGGCTGTGGGATGTCTCCGAGCACCCCACCCGCGAAGGCAAGCTGGATGTCTGTGCGATCAAGGACGTCTACTCCAACAAGATCGTCGGCTACTCGATCGACTCGAGGATGAAGTCGAGCGTGGAGATGGCAGCGATGCGCAACGCGATCGCGCTGCGTTCGCCGGTCGCGGCAATCTGTCATCGCATCGGGGCGGTCGGTTCAGGGCCGAGAAGGTCCTGCGGCTGCTGAAGAACAACGCCCTGGTCGGCTCGATGGGCCGCGCCTACGGCGCCGGGGACGACCCCAGCATGGAGTCCTTCTTCAGCTTGCTCCAGAAGAACGTTCTGGACACCAGGCACTGGGATACCCGCGACGACCTGCACCACCTGGCCCGCGCGTACATCGATTGCGGAGGGCGTGGGATTCGAACCCACGAGAACGGGTTGTCCCGCTCCAACGGTTTTCAAGACCGAACCGACAGGGCGCGTTGATGCAGTTCACCCACCCAACACGGCGTCTCGGACTACTATTTGACAACCACCTGACAACCGTACGTCCTGCTATATCCTCACGCACCGTCGCGTCAATCCTTGGCGGTGAATACCGTGAGTTCGTCGTGCATCGCCGGCAGCCGCTCGGCCAGTGCGGACAGGCGATCCGCGAGCTCGAAGAGGTCGTCCCTGCTCCACACGCGGGTTCCGCCCCGGAGCCTCGTGAGCGACACGACGCGGCTGATCGGCGGCTCCTCGCCCATGCGGATCCAGTCCTCGTCGAGGATGCCCGACGTCACGGACGGGAAGCTGTGCATCAGCTCCCCTCGTTCGTTCAGCGCGGCTTCGGCGGCCGTGGCCCACTCCTCGACCGTTCGGGCTGCCTCCGTGCCAGCCGCCTCGGCGAGTGCACGGCTCCCCTTGATCGCGCTCACCTTGCTCTTGACGCTGCCCTGATAGTCGACGCCTCCGCCAGTGGCGAGCGCTCGGACGACGGCGAGCGCGAACTCGACGCGCGTCGCCGAGAGCGCGATGAGCCCGATCGGCTCCAGCAGTGGGCGAACAAGGGGGTCGAGGCCATCCAGAGCGCTCATGGCTCATGTTCATAGCAGCCGGGACTCACCCACCTAGTGCTATCCGCGGGTCGGACGTGATGCCAGGATGGTCGCCGTCGCTTGGCTGAGCCCGGTCTCCGGGTCCATGGCAGCGGCTGCCGTAGTCATCGCGATCATCTGCAACCTGCTCGAAGCCCGGCTCCCCCACCACGAGGTCCGCTCGGACCGGCAGAGGAGCAAGGAATCGGAGGTGGTGCCTATGGTCAAGCGCATCTGGGTTGATCTCACTCGCGTGGTCACCGTAGTTGCCGGCTCGATCGCGACTGGCGTGGCAGCGGCTGCATTGGGCTGAGCTCAGCGGCCCGCCGCGTCAGATCGCGCAGATGGACGCTGGACTGCGTGTTCGTGCTCGCGTATTGTGGTACGTGCCCGAGGCAGTAGCCGAGGGAAGTCGAAGGCTCGAGACCCGTCCGGACGGTCGTGGCGCTCGGGCCTTACGCATGTCCGGGGTCAGACGTCGATGACCTCGACGATCAGCGGCGTGGCACGCCGACGGAAGTCACCACCACGCGCGTACGCCCAGCCGATCGCGTCCGGGACCGCCAGCAGCGGCTCGGCGGTCGCGAGACGATGCTCGTACTGGACCCGCTCGGTGCAGCCGAGCTCACGGACGAGACGGTAGAGCTGCTTGCGGTCACGCTCGTCCTGCGACTGGTCGCACTCGAACGTCACTCGTGCCGTCGGCTCGACCGCCAGAGGGCGGATCAGGGTGTCGATGCACGCCTCGCGGGCCGTAATGTCCGTCTTGTAGCCGCCAGCCCGATAGATCGTCGCCCGAAGGCCAGCGCGCTCAAGGTCGGCAAGGATGCGCCGCCGGCGGGAGTCGCTCTCGTCCTTCATGTGGATCCGGCCTTGCCTGGGCAGGTGGAGCGCCCGGACGGCGGCGCGGGCACTGTGGACGTCGCCGGGCAGCACGACGCTCGCGACGAGCAGGTACGGGCCTGCCTTGGACTCGTCGACGAACACATGCACGAGAAACTTCCGGTGATCGAATGGGCAACGGACCTCAGCCTGGCAGGGCGGGGGGCCACGACGTCCGGACGTTCTCAGCCGCACCTGCCTAGCGTCCAGTTCTGCCGGGTGGGCAGGTGCCCACAGCGATGCTCCTATGGATAGTCAAGCCGCGAGATCGAGTTCGGTCGGGTGCGGGCGTGTGTGCAGGGCGTAGTAGATCTCGCGTGCGATGAGGCGCTTGAGGCATCGGATGATGTCCTTGGGCCTGATGCACGAGTAGGTGTCCAAAGAAGCCGGTGCGCAGGTGGCGAAGCGGATCGAGACGATCAGCGGCGCAATCGGGGAGGTCAAGCGAGCACCGAACAGACGGCCGGGGCAGGCGCGGCCAGAGCGGCAACCCAGGTGGTGCGGATTGCGGTGCGGATTGCCGCTCTGACCTGCACGAACACTGCTCCTGCGGAGGGCAAGGGATTCGAACCCTTGAGTACGGGGTCACCGCACCAACGGTTTTCAAGACCGTCGCTTTCGGCCGCTCAGCCAGCCCTCCCGTGCCGACGGACGAGCCGGCGGCGGCGTCGAGTCTCCCACACCGGTGGGGGCCGGTGCTGCGGCGGGTCGGACGCGTCAGCCCACCGCCGGCAGCGCCATCGCCGTGACGTCCAGAGCACCGGGCGACCGGACGCGCCAGCGCTGGGCGCCGCGGCGGTAGACGCGCACGGTCGTGCTGCCCGCGGCCGCGTCGAAGGCCTCCAGCACCGACCCGTCGACCAGGACCTGTGCGGGCCCGTCGCCCGACCACACCGGCACCGGGACGCCGTCGGCGTCGACGAGCGCCACCTCGACGCCCGTGGCGGCGCGCGCCCACCAGGCCGGCTCGTCGGTGATCAGCTCGTCGCCCTCGTCGCCCGCCACCACGGGCAGCGCCGCACCGCGCAGCCCGGCGAGCTCCGCCACAGGGACCGTCGTCGGACGCCCGCCGGGCCCGAGCACGAGCTCGCGGGGGCATGACAGGACGCCCGCCCAGCCGGCAGCCTCGACCTCGGTCGCGGTGCGCCCGAGCGCCCCCTCGCCGCGCCCCTCCCAGCACCAGCCCCACACGAGCACCCGCCCGTCCTCCGCCACCAGCACCTGCGGCGCGTACAGGTCGGGACCGAGGTCGAACGGGGAGGACGCCTCGACGACGAACCTCGGCACCTCCCCCGCCAGGTCGAGACGCCCCGTGTACGCCGTGACCCCGAGCCGCTCGGGCACCAGCGAGCGGTCGAACCAGGAGACCAGCAGCACCCACACGTCCCCGACGCGGACCAGCTGCGGGCACTCCCACACCTGCCCGGGTGCGTCCACGCCGTCCGGCACGTCGTCGGCGGCGAGCAGCGTCCCCAGCGGCCGCCAGTCGTCGAGGTCCCCCACGTCGTACACGAGCACCGCCCCGCCGGCCGGGGTACCGGCACCCTGGATCCCGAGGCGGCGGCCGTCGACCGTCAGGACGAACGGGTCGCGCACCTCGGTGACGCCCGGCAGCTCCGGGTGCGCAGCCGCGAGCCGGTCGGGCTGCACCCAGGCGCCGTCCGGACCCCGGCGCGCGACCGCGACGCCCGCGCTCGCGGCCGTGTCCCGCACCGCGCTGTACACCAGCGCGACGTCCCCGCCGTCGTGCACCGCGACGCCGCTCCAGGCACCGCCGCCGTCGAGCGTCCCGGGCCGCGGCGCGAGGGCCGGCGGCTCGTGCTCCCAGCGCAGCAGGTCCGCCGAGCTCACGTGGCCCCAGTGGATGTCCCCCCAGACCGGCGCGTGCGGGTTCCACTGGTACATCACGTGCCAGCGCCCGTCCCACCGTCCGATCCCGTTGGGGTCGTTGAGCCAGCCGTGCGGTGCGCGGACGTGCCACCGGGGCGCGTGCGGGTCGGGCGTCGCCGTCATGACGTCAGTCTCCCCGGCGAGCCCCGCCGGGCCCGGACCGACGCGGCGTCGCCCCACGGGATCCGCGCTCAGCGCCACCACGTCGCGGGCCGCCCGGGGCTGACCACGGCGAGCCCGGCGGCCTCGGCGGCGTCGGCCGTGGGCGCGTCGTACGTCGCGATCGCCCTGACGTCGACGTGAGCGAGCGCCGCCCCGACGTGCAGCGCCGCGAACGGCCCCAGACCCGCCGGCAGCAGGACGGCGCGGCGCAGCACCTGGTCGGACAACCGCATCACGGGCAGCCGCGCCAGGGCGTCGAGGACGACGAGGCTCGCGTCGATCCCGAGCAGCCCTGCGGTGACCCGGGCCTCGAGGACCGAGACGCGGGAGATCACGACGGCCGGCTCGTGCTCGGCCACCCACGCGGCCCACGGCCGCGCCTCGGGTGCGGCGGGCAGGTAGCGGCTCAACGCCGAGCCGTCGACGTAGACGTCCGCCACGGGGTCGCGCGCCAGCAGGACCTCGGCGTCGGGGACCCTGCGCGGTGCGGGCACGACACCGTCCGCACGTGGGAAGGCCGGTGCCACCCGGCTGTGGACGCGTGAGCGGCCGGGCCCCGGTGGGGTCCGGCCGCTCACGCGTGGTGCGGTGCTCACCGCTGGCGCAGGCGCTCCATGGCGAGCTGCACGAGCGCGATCAGGGCCTGCTTGGTGGCCGCCCGGGACCGCGCGTCGGTGTACAGCACCGGCACGTGGGCCGGGATGGCGAGCGCCTCACGGACGTCGTCGAGCTGGTGCTTGGCGATCCCGTCGAAGCAGTTGACGCCGACGACGAACGGGATGCCGCGCGACTCGAAGTAGTCCACGGCCGGGAAGCACTGGTCCAGGCGGTCGGTGTCCACGAGCACGACGGCGCCGATCGCCCCCCGCACCAGGTCGTCCCACATGAAGAGGAAGCGGTCCTGGCCCGGGGTGCCGAACAGGTAGAGCCACAGCGAGCCCGGCAGCGCGATGCGACCGAAGTCCATCGCGACCGTCGTGGTCGTCTTGCGGTCCGACACGCCGCCGGCGTCGTCGACGCCCACGGAGTGCTCGGTCATGGCGGCTTCGGTGTTGAGCGGCTCGATGTCGGAGATCGAGCCGATGAAGGTCGTCTTGCCGACGGCGAAGCCGCCTGCGACGACGATCTTGACGACGGTGGGTGCGACTGCGCCCGCGGTACCCGCCGGAGCGGCGACGGCGGCGTCAGAGGGCGGAAATGCCATTGAGAACACTCTCCAGCACGCTCAGGGAAAGGGCGGGGCTTTCACCGGTGTTGACCTCGACCGGCTGTGAGGTGTGCACGCGCACAGAGTTCGCGTCGGTGAGGTCGGACACGAGGATCCGGATCACACCGAGCGGAAGGTGGAGGAGCGCGGACAGCTCGGCGACCGAGATGTACCCGGCCGACGCGTGCTGGATGATCGCGCGCTTCTCAGGCGTCAGGCCCGTGCTCGCCACGGCGCCCGGCATGACCTCGACCAGCGCCTCGAGAGGCAGGTCGGAGCGTGCCGAACGCACGCGGCCACCGGTCACGGCATACGGCCGGACCGTTCGGGCCTCGTACTCGACGTGTTCGCTCATCGCAGCGGGCCTCAGGCGACGGGTGCCCGGGTAGCACCGTCGACGGGCAGCTGGCCGCGCATCTCGGAGATGAGCTGCGGGGTCAGCGTTGCCTCGGTGCGGGAGACGAGCATCGCCATCTCGTAGCCGATGAGACCGACGTCGCACGTCGCCTCCGCCACCACCGCGAGGACGGAGCCGTTGGAGACGCTCATCAGGAAGAGGAACAGATGGTCCATCTCGATGATCGCCTGGCGCACCTCCCCCGCACGGAGCTGGCGCGACGCGCCACGGGTGAGGCTCGACATGCCGGAGACGATGGCTGCGAGCTGGTCGCCGCTCGTGCGGTCGAGCTGCTCCGACATCGCCATGAGCAAGCCGTCGGCCGACACCACGAGTGTGTGGCGAGTGCCGGGCACGGTCCGGACGAAGTTGTCCAGGAGCCAGCCGAAGTTGGCTGCCTCGGTGCTGAGCGCGGTCACACTTCCTCCTTCATGGTGCAGTCTGGGCCGACTGCGGGCGGGGTGTCCACGGTGACACACGGGCCACCGAGGTCTCGGGTTCGTAGGATCACGAGTGGTCACCGTCCTGGGGGCCGTGCGCCGCGCGACGACCGCGCGACGTACCGGTCTGGAAGCTGGACAAGCGGGAACGCAGCTGATCGGCGTCTCGCTGGACGGGGCGCTCCTCGACGGGAGCCGGTGCGGCGGGAACCGCGCTCGGCACACGCTTGGCGAGTCGCTCCGAACCGCCCGCTCCGACGGCGCTGGGCCGGTACGCGGACAGCTGGCTGAGCTCCGAGAGAGCCTGCTCCTGGATGTCCGAGCGGAGAGCGAGCATGGCGGCCACCTCGTCGTCGAGCGTCCCCACGCGAGGCGCGGCGGACGGCGGGACGGAGGGGTGGGGAACCGTCGAGGCGGGCGCGGGCTGGCGGCCCGCCCACTCCGGCGGCGACCAGGAGGGCGCGGGGCGCTCCTCGTGGACGATGGGGGTCGCAGCCGACTGCGGCGACGCGGGCGCCGACCACGCGGGCGCCTCCCAGCCCGCGGCGGGCGCTGCCTGCGGGGCGGGCTGTGCCTGCGGGGCGGGCTGCGCCTGCGGAGCGGGAGCTGCCGGCGCGATGCCGTCCGGGCCCCACGCCGAGGAGCGGACGGGGGTCCGGACCACGGCGGGCGCCGGGGTCTCCTCGACCACGTCGTCGTCCTTCTTGCGGCTGAAGAAGCTGCCCCACCGGCGCTTGGGCTTGTCGTCCTGCGGTGCGACGAGGTCACCGAAGGCAGGTCCTGCGGACGCCGGCGGCGTCGGAGCCACGGTCGGCTGCCAGACCGGAGCAGTGGGCTGCGCGACGGGCGCGGGCTCCACCGGCGCCGGCGCGGCGGTCGCCTGCCAGGCCGGGGCCTGCGCGAAGGGCGCGGGCTCCGCGGGCGCGGCGTCCACGGGCGCGAACATCTCCGTCGGCTGGTCGGCAGCGGCGGACCGGGCCCACGCGGGGGTGGACGGCCGCCACTGCTCGGCAGCGGGAGCGGGAGCGGCCTCGACCACGGGCGCCTGCTGGTCCTGCCACGTCGGGGCCTGCCACGTGCTCCGCGCGGGCGCCTGCTCGACGGCGGGCGGCTGGGTGGCCGCTACCGGTGCCCAGGGAGCGGCGACCTCCTCCTCGACCTCGGGCTCGGGCTCTGCCTCCACCTCCTGCGGGGCGTACACGTCGGCCGCGGGCTGCGCCTCGGCCGGGGCGGACCACACGGGTGCGGCGTCCCGGGACGGCTCGGGCACCACCGGGAGCGCCCCGGTGTGCCAGGCGCGCGCCTCGTCGAGCGACCGCTCGAAGGGGACGTACGGAGCCGTGTACTGCAGCGCAGGGCTGTCGCTGCTGCCGGCCCAGCCGGAGTACCCGCTGTACGACGTGAACGTCGGCTCGGGCTCCGGGGCCGGTGCCTCCTGCTCCTGGGCGGGCTCCGCGGGGGCGGTCTGCCAGGCTGCGGGCTCCTCGTGGCTCCAGACCTGGGTCTCGTCGCCCGCTGCGGGGGGCTCGGCCGCGACCTCGGGCTGCGACCACGGCGACTGCGGCTGCTCCCACGACGTCACGGGGACCCGCTGCTCCTCCCACGACGTCACGGGAGCCTGCTGCTCGTCCCACGACGCCGCCGGAGCCTGCTGCTCGTCCCACGACGCCGCCGGAGCCTGCTGCTCGTCCCACGACGCCGCCGGAGCCTGCGCAGGGGCGTCCTCGACGGCCGCGTCCTGCGTCCACGGTGCGGCGTCGGCCGCAGGGGCCTGCCACGCCTGGTCGGGCTGGATCGGTGCCCACGGCTCGCCGTCCGTGCGCGGCGCCGTCCAGGAGTCCGTGTCCGGGGCGCTCCACTGCTCGACCGGGTTCTCGACCGCGTCGTCGGAGTGCGCCGGCGCGGCAGATCCCCGGCTGGGCAGACCGCTGCTCAGGTCCTGCCAGGACGGGACCTGCGAGTCCGCTCCCGCGGCCTCGTCAGTGCCGTCCGGCGCGAGCGACGGGACCACGAACCCGTTGTGGCTCGGCGCGGCCGGCTCGGGCACGTCCTTGCCGCTGCGGAACCCGGAGAACAGGCCCGCGCGGGCCGCAGGGTCAGCCGGAGGCGCGACCGGGGCCACCTCGTCCTGCTGCGGGTCGCTGGCCCAGGCCGACGTGGCGGCGCGCGACCGGGTGGGCAGGCCCGCGACCAGCGGCCTCGCCGCGATCGCGGGAGCCCACTCGCCCGTGTCGACCGACAGCTCCGGCGACAGCCGGGTGTCCGGTGCGACCGGCAGGACGATGTTGTCCTCGTCGAACGTCTTGCGGGACCGCGACGGCAGACCACCGGGGCCCGCGAGCATCGGCACCGGGATCGAGTCGTCCTCGTCGACGGTGCTGGGCTCCGCCACGGGCGCCGCACCGCTGTCGTCACCGCGGCGACGCCGCGGCAGACCGAGGGACGTCTCGCCGTCGGTGAGCTCGGCCAGGTCGACCGCGCGCACCTCGGGGATCTCGACCTCGGGGAGGCGGGAGGACTGGCTCTGCACCGGCGCACCGGGCGGCAGGGCGCCGTAGGAGTTGACCTCGTTGGCCGAGAACAGCGTGCTCGGGAACTGCACGAAGGCCTCGGTCCCCGTGCCGCCGACGCGCTTGCGGAGCGTCACCTCGGCGCCGAGGCGCTGGGCGAGGCGGCCGACCACGTAGAGGCCGAGGCGCTGGGCGCCCAGGGCGTCACCGGCCGAGACCGACGCGATCTTGATGTTGGCGGCCTCGATCTCCGCGTCCGTCATGCCCAGGCCCTGGTCGGCCACGCGGACGACCACCGAGGCGCCGGACACGCCGGTGCTCACGATGACGGGCGTCTCCGGCTCGGAGAAGACCGTCGCGTTCTCGAGGATCTCGGCGATCAGGTGGGCGGCGGACAGCGCGTTGAACCCGAGCATGTGCGGGTCGACCTGCAGGTCCAGCTGGACGCGGTCGTACTGCTCGATCTCGGACGACGCGGTCCGGATGACGTCCGAGAGCGGCATCGCGTCACGCAGGCGACGGCCGGAGTCGATGCCGGCGAGCACGAGGAGCGACTCGGCGTTGCGGCGCATCCGGGTGGCGAGGTGGTCGAGGCGGAACAGGTTGGCCAGGGTCCCCGGGTCCTCCTCGGCGCGCTCGAGCGAGTCGATGAAGGACAGCTGCCGGTTGAGGAGCACCTGGTCGCGTCGGGCGACGTTGACGAACATCTCCGCGATCGAGCCACGCAGCGCGGCCTGCTCCTGGGCAACCTGCACCGTCGTCGCGTTGACCGCGTTGAACGCCTGTGCCAGGCGCCCGATCTCGTCCTGCGTGCGCACCGGGATGGGCGCCAGCGTGATCTCGGGCCCCTCACCGGGAGTCGCGACCTGCTCGACGAGGCGGGGCAGCTGCTCACGGACGTCGGCGGCAGCGCTGGTGAGGCGGCGCAGCGGGACGACGATCGAGCGGGAGACCGCGAGCGCGAACGAGAAGGAGAGGAGCAGGGCGAGGAGCGCGAGGGCGACCGTGAGGAGCGCACGGTCACGGGCCTGGCTCACACCGTTCGCGGCGACCTCGTCCGCGCCCTCGAGCACGCCGGCGTTGACGGCGCCCAGCGTCGTCATCTGGTTGGTCGTCTGCTCGGTCCACTTGGCCGCGTCGATCGTGGCGATCGCCGCCAGGGAGCCCTGGGTGAACAGGCCACGCATCGACAGCAGCGGCGGAGCGGGGTCGCCCGTGCTGACGAGGAGGCCTTCGACGCCGAGGGCCCCCACCGTCAGGCGGGCACGCTCACGAGCGAGCTCCGTCGCGGTCACCCGACCCTGGAAGCTGCGAGCGAGGGCCTCGCTGTCGGCGGCGATGCCCTTCAGCTCGACACCGGTGATGTACTCGTTGACGAGCGCGTCGCTCAGCAGGGCGAGCTCACGGTTCGCGGTGACGTACTCGGCGAGGTCGCGGTCGCGCAGCGAGTTCGCGACGCCCTCCATGACGCGGATCTGCCCGTTGAGGATGTCCTGGAACCCGTTCCGGATGACGACGCGCTGGCCGCTGGCGTCGACACGCTGTCGCAGCTGGGGCAGCGCGGTGCCGTAGGCGTTCTGCTGCTGCCGGAAGTCCCGGACGACGCCGTCCGGGAACTCGTTCAGGTTGAGCTCCGCGGTGACCTTCCTGGCGTCCGTGAGCGCGCTGTCCGTCACCTCGCGGGCGGCGAGCACCTGCTCCTCCGGCGCCCCCGTCAGCGACAGGATCCGCTCCTGCTGGAACGCCGCTGTGAGCGGGCTCAGCGCGTCGAGCGTGCGCACCACGGTCTGGGTCGCCCTCGCGTACCGGAGGTCCTGGATCGCGCCGTACGAGATGTACGTACCAGCCACGAGCAGGACGATCATGGGCACGGCGAGGACAGCCAGGACTTTGGCGCGGATGCCGAGCCGTCGCAGCATGTCGATCCTTTCCCTTCGCCCGACGTCGGACGCTCGCGCGATACCGCAGGCGTCCGTCATTCAGCCACCGCCGGTGACTGCCGTCTGCGCTTCATCGGTACCTGGACACCGGACCATTAGCCCGCCGCCCGAGTTTGCCATGGACCTCACCCGTCCCGATACGCCACATAGGGCGCAGATCGGTCGGCGACGGCCGACCCGGCCCGGCGCGCCTGCGTGCCATCACCCCGCGGGCCCACCTAGCGTGCGTCCCGTGCGTGCCGTCGTCGTCACCTCGCCGGGCGGCCCCCGGGTGCTACGGGTCGAGCAGGTGCCCGACCCGACCCCCGGCCCGGGCCAGGTGCTCATCGCGGTGGCAGCCGCCGGCGTCAACCGTGCTGACCTGCTGCAACGCGCGGGACACTACCCACCGCCGCCCGGCGCGCCCGCGTGGCCCGGCCTCGAGGTCTCCGGGGTCGTCCTCGACGTGGGCCCGTCACCGGCCGCGGCGGGACCGGTCGCCGGACTCCGGGAGGGCGTGCCGTCACCGCGTGCCGGTGACCGTGTCGCCGCCCTGCTGGCAGGCGGAGGTTACGCCGAACGAGTGACGGTGGATTCGTCCCTGATCCTCCCGATCCCTCCGACGGGTGGCCTGCACGACGCCGCCGCGCTGCCGGAGGCCCTCGCGACGGTCTGGTCCAACCTGCGCGCGGCGGCCTTCGGACCGGGTCAGACGCTGCTCGTCCACGGCGGCTCGGGGGGTGTGGGCTCGGTCGCGGTCCAGCTCGCCCACGCGCTGGGCCACCGCGTCCTCGCCACTGCCGGCGGTGCCGAGCGCTGCGAGCGTGTGCGGGCGCTCGGTGCGGACGTCGTCGTCGACCACCGCGCGCAGGACGTGACGCGGGCCGTGCTCGACGCGACCGACGGACGCGGTGTCGACGTCGTCCTGGACGTGCTCGGCGGGCGCGCGCTGGCCTCCAACGTGCGGCTGCTGGCCGAGGGCGGTCGGCTCGTGGTCATCGGGCTGCAGCAGGGGCGGCGCGGCGAGCTCGACCTGCCGGCGCTCATGGCGCGTCGCGGGTCGGTGATCGCGACGACCCTGCGGGACCGTCCGGCCGAGCAGAAGGCGGCGATCATGGCCGACGTGCGCGCCCACGTGTGGCCGCTGGTGCTCGACGGCAGGGTGCGCCCCGTCGTGCACGCACGCGTCCCCCTGGCGGACGCGCCGCGCGCGCACGAGATGCTGGAGTCCGGCGAGGTGTTCGGCAAGGTCCTGCTGGTGCCCTGAGCCCGGGCGGGCGCACGGCCGGGCGTCAGCCGAGCAGACCTGCCGCGAGCGCCGGCGCCAGGGCGGGCGCGGGCGGCAGCCGCGGGACGAGCGTGGCCTGCACCGCGTGGTAGACGTCCGCCTTGCCGGCCCACACCGTGCGCGAGACGCGGTTGTCGGTACCGAGCTCGTGCCACCACGACCCGCCCACCCGGTCCAGGACGTGCTCGCCGATGTAGTCCCACCACGTGGCGTAGAGGTCGTCGTAGCGCGCGTCGCCCGTCACGGCGTGCAGCACGGCGGCCGCGGCGACCGCCTCCGCGGCCACCCAGTGCATGCGTTCCCGGACCACGGGCCGGCCATGCCAGTCCACCGTGTAGACGAACCCGAGGGCACCGTCGACGGCCCAGCCGTCGCGCACCGAGGCGTCGAACAGCGCGGCCGCGTCGTCGAGGAGCCAGCCGGGCGCGTCGTCGCCCCGGGCCTGCAGGGCGGCGTGCGCGTGCAGCGTCAGGCGCGCCCACTCGAACCCGTGGCCCACCGTCGCGCCGTAGGGCCGGAAGGGGTGCGCCGGGGTCTCGGCGTTGTACTCGAGGTCCGCCTGCCAGGACGCGTCGAAGTGCTCGGGGAGGCGCCAGGAGTTGCCCCGCGCGAAGCCGTGGACGACGCGCTCGACGATCCGCACGGCACGGTCGAGCCACCGGCGGTCCCCGGTCACGTCGGCCGCCGCGAGGTACGCCTCGACCGTGTGCATGTTGGCGTTGACACCCCGGTAGGGGTCGAGCTGCGCGAAGGCGCGGTCCCACTCCTCGACGACCATGCCCGCTCGCTCGTCCCAGAACCAGCGCTCCTGCGCCGCGAGCGCCTCGTCGAGCAGCATGCGCGCCCCGGGGCGCCCTGCCGCGGTCGCGCTCGACGCCGCCAGGACGACGAACGCGTGCGGGTACGCGGCCTTGGTGGTGTCGCGCGGCGCGCCGTCGACCTCGACCTCGGCGAACCAGCCGCCGTGCTCGTCGTCGTGGAACAGCCCGGTGAGCGCGGCGAGCCCGTGGTCGACGAGCGCGGCGGAGCCCGGCCTGCCCGCGAGGTGCGCGAGCGCGTACACGTGCGTCATGCGGCACGTGATCCACAGCTCGACGGGGCCGGGCAGCGCACGCCCCACGTCGTCGAGCCGCGCGAAGCCACCGCCCGCGAGCCGGGACGCGCGCCCGAACTCCCACAACCGGTCCGTCTCCGCCTCGAGCCAGCGGCCGTGCGCCGGGGTGCTGAGCCACGCCATCGGACCACCTTAGCCAGCGGTGACGCCGCGAGCGCTGCGCGTCGGGTCGGTCTGGACGATGATGGCCGGGTGGACCATGACGAGCAGCGCGACGAGCACACGACGCACGGGGCCCCGGCGGGCGCCGGTCCCGGCGACACGGCGCGGGGGCCGCGCGTCGTCGTCGTCCCCCCCGACCGGCCGGGCGGCGACGCGCAGGCCGGTGACGCGCAGCCCGACCGCGACGAGGACCTGGCCGGCATGGTCGAGCAGCCGGCGAAGGTCATGCGGATCGGCACGATGATCAAGCAGCTGCTCGACGAGGTCCGCTCGGCGCCGCTCGACGACGCCGCCCGTGCGCGGCTCGCGGAGATCCACGAGCGGTCGCTGCACGAGCTCGAGGAGGGCCTGTCGCCCGAGCTGCTGGCGGAGCTGCACCGCATCACCCTGCCGTTCACCGAGGACCAGGCGCCGTCGGACGCCGAGCTGCGGATCGCGCAGGCCCAGCTGGTGGGGTGGCTCGAGGGGCTGTTCCACGGCATCCAGACCGCGCTGGTCGCGCAGCAGATGGCGGCGCAGGCGCAGCTCACGCAGATGCGGCGCGCCCTGCCGCCGGGGCACGCACCCGGTCCCGGCCGCATGGGCGTGCCGGTGGCCGCGGACCACGGGCCGGACGACCTGCGCCCCTCGACGGGGCAGTACCTCTAGCCCGACACCACTAGCGCGACGCGGCCTGCGGGTCGGGGTCGGCGCGCTCGTCCTCGCGCGCCGTCAGGGCGATCGCCCCGGACACCAGCACGATCCCGACCAGCTCGAGGCCGTGCGGCCACTGCCGGAGCAGGACCGCACCCACCACGGCCGCGGTCGCGGGCAGCAGCGCGAGCAGGATCGCGAACGTCGCGGTGCTGACGCGCCGCATGACGACCTGCTCCATCACGTACGGGACCAGCGACGAGCACACGGCGATCGCCACGACGACGAGCGCCAGCCGCGCGTCGTGCAGCACCGGCCCTGAGCCACCCACGAAGAACGGCGCGAGGACGATCGCGCCCGCCGCCATCGCGACGGCCAGGCCCGAGGCCGCCGGCGCGCCGGAACGTGCGACCCGCCGGCCCAGCACGATGTACGCGCCCCAGCACGCGGCGGCCGCTCCGATCGCGACGAGCCCCGTGACGGCGTCGGGCCCGGTGTCCAGGCTGACGCCCGCAAGGAGCACGACGCCCACGGCGGCGATGCCGATCGCGACGCGGTCGCGCCAGCCGGACCCGGTCACGGCGGCGACCACGACGGGGCCCAGGAACTCCAGCGCCACCGCGGTCCCCAGCGGCAGGTGCTCGATCGCGACGTAGAACGTGACGTTCATGGTCGCGAGCACGACGCCGAACAGCACGGTGACCCGCAGCCGCCGCGGCTCCCACAGGTCGCGCACCCGCCACGGCCTGCGCCACGCGAGCAGGAGGACCGCCGCCACCGCGACGCGCAGCCACGCGACCGTGCCCGCCGGCAGCACCGCGAACAGTCCCACGGCGAGCGCCGCCCCGACGTACTGCGTCAGGCCCGACAGGACGAAGAGCAGCGGGGCGGGCACCGCGTCAGGCTACGACGACGCCGCCCCACCCTGGCGTGACAGGTCGATCCAGCACCGGCCCGCGCACCCTCGACGCGGCGAGAGGTCGATCCGGCCGGACCGGATCGACCTCTCGCGCGTCGCAGGTGCGGTCAGCCCTTGACGGACCCCGCCAGCAGACCGCGGACGAAGTACCGCTGCAGCGCCAGGAACACCACCGCGGGCACGATGATCGAGACGAACGCCCCCGCCGACAGCAGGAACCACTGCGACCCGCGCGTGCCGGTGAGGTTGAACAGCGCGACCGTCATGGGTGCGACCTGGTTGGACGACCCGGCGAACGTCAGGGCGACCAGCAGGTCGTTCCACACCCACAGGAACTGGTAGATGCCGAACGCGGCGAGCGCGGGCTTGAGCAGCGGCAGCATGAGACGGAAGAACACCGTCACGTGCGCCGCCCCGTCGACGCGCGCCGCCTCGACGAGCTCGCCCGGGATCTCGCGCATGAAGTTGTGCAGCAGGAAGACGGCCAGCGGCAGCCCGAACATGGTGTGCGAGATCCACACGGCCCAGAACGTGCCCGCCACGCCGATGTCGGCGTACAGCGACAGCAGCGGGATGAGCGTGACCTGGATCGGCACGACCTGCAGCGCGAACACCGCGACGAACAGCGCGTCCCGGCCCCGGAACTGCATCCATGCGAACGAGTAGGCCGCGAGCGTCGCCAGGAAGATCGGCAGCACCACCGACGGGATGGCGATGACCACCGAGTTGATGACGAACGGCAGCAGCGACTGCGAGGAGTCCGTCGCCAGCACCGTCTCGTAGTTCTCGAGCGTGAAGTTCGGGTTCGTCAGGACCGTCCACCAGCCGGTGGAGTTGATGTCGGCCGCGGGCCGGAAGGACGTGACGAGCAGGCCGAACGTGGGGACGGTCCACACGGTCGCCAGGACGATCGCCGCGACCGTGGCCCACGGTGACGTGAGCCGGCGCTTGGTGGCCCGGACGGTGGCCGCGACGTCACCCTCCCGCGTCGGCGGCAGGACGACCTGGACGGGGGGCGGGGTGGTGGTCATCGTGCCTCCGCCTGTCGCAGCTGCCGGACGTTGTAGACGATGATCGGGATCACCAGGACGAACAGCAGGACCGCGAGCGCGGCACCCAGCCCCTGGTTCCCGGCCGTGAAGCTCTGCGTGTAGAACTCGTTGGCCACGACGCTGGTGCCGTACAGGCCGCCGGTCATGGTCCGGACGATGTCGAACACCTTGAGGCAGCCGATGGCGATGGTGGTGAGCACGACCACGAGCGTCGGGCGGATCGCCGGGACGGTCACGAACCGGAAGAGCTGCGCGGACGACACCCCGTCGAGCCGGGCGGCCTCGGTGATCTCCGCGGGGATGGCCTTGATGGCCGCCGACAGGATCGTCATCGCGAAACCGGCCTGGATCCAGATCATCACGACGATGAGGAACAGGTTGTTCCAGGGCTGGTTGAGCAGGAACTGCTGGGGTTGCATGCCCAGCCACACCAGGAGCTGGTTGAGCAGGCCGATCTGCTCCGGGTTCACCCGGACGTCCGGGTCGTAGAAGCGGTACTCGTAGACGAACTTCCAGATGATCGACGCACCGACGAACGAGATCGCCATCGGCAGGAAGATCAGCGCCTTCGCGGCGGACTCGCCGCGCGCCCCGTTGACCCAGATCGCGTACAGCAGGCCGACGAGCGTCGCGACGAACGGGGTGACCAGGACCCACAGCACGGTGTTGCGCAGGACGACCAGCTGGTCGGGCGAGCTGAAGATGGCCGTGTAGTTGGCGATGCCGATGAAGCTCGACCCCGCGGCGTCGAACAGCGAGCGCACCACCGTGCGGCCCGCCGGGTAGAGCAGCCCGATGATCAGCAGGACCACCGTGGGGCCGACGAAGAACCACGCGACGCGGCGGGTGCCGCGGCGCTCCAGCAACGAGACGACGAACAGGATCAGACCGATCACGACGGCGAAAGCCGCCAGAGCCAGCACCATCGCGACCAGCTTGTCCGCGACGTTCATCGCACCTCCCGGGCACCTACGAGGGTCAGGACGAACCGAGCCCGGCAACGTGGACCGGACCGCTCCCCCCACCCGCGGGCGGTGCCGCGCAGGGTGGGGGGAGCAGTCCGGTCAGGCCGCCGATCAGGGCCAGGCGGCCTCGATCTTCGTGAGGGTGTCCGCGGTGGACTGCCCCGTGACCCACGCGGTCGACTCGCGCCAGAACGCGCCCGTGCCGACGGCGGCGGGCATCTGGTCGGAGCCGTCGAACCGGAACTCGGACGCCGGGTCCAGCAGGATCTCGGCCGAGAGCAGGTCGATCGGGTTCACCAGGTTGTCGGTGTCCAGCCCGCTGTTCGCCGTGATCCAGCCACCGCCGGTCTCCTCGGACGACGCCGTCGCCTTGAGGTTGGCCCACGTGTCCGTCGACCAGAACTCGAGCAGCGCCTGCACCTCGGGACGGTCCGCGAAGGAGACGACGAACTCACCGGCGCCGAGCACCGGCTTGGTCGAGGTGTCCTCCGACGGCAGGTAGAAGGCGAAGACGTCGCCGTCCTCCGACACGTCGGTGCCCTCGGGGAAGTTCGCCGCGTAGAACGAGGCCATGCGGTGCAGCGAGCACTGCCCGTTGACGATCGGCAGGCCGGCGTCCTGGAACGCGGTCGTCGCGATGGTCGACACGTCCCCGATGCCGCCGTTCACGAAGTCCGGGTTCTTCAGGTACTCGCCCACGGCGTCGAGCGCCTGGGTCGGGACCTCGGAGTCGAACGGGATCTCGTGCGCCACCCACTGGTCGTACACCTCGGGCCCGCCCACGCGGAGCACGAAGTCCTCGACCCAGTCGGTCAGCGGCCAGCCGGTCGCCTCGCCCGACGCGATGCCCGCGCACCACGGCTTGTTGTTGCCGTCGGCCGCGATCTGCTCGGTGAGGGCCATGAGGTCGTCCAGCGTCTCGGGGACCTCGTACCCGTTCTCCTCGAACTGCGCCGGCGAGTACCAGACCAGCGACTTGACGCTCGCACCCGACGGCGCGGCGTAGAACGTGCCGTCAACCGTCCCCAGGTCCTTCCACGCGTCGCCGAAGAACTCGTCGACGTTCGCCGCCACGCCCTCGGGGGCGGGCTGGACCGTGCCCGTCGCCACGAGCTGGGCCAGCAGGCCCGGCTGCGGGACGATCGCGATGTCCGGCGTGTTGCCGGCCTGCGCGCGCACGAGGATCTGCTGCTCGAACTGCTTGTCGGCCTGGTAGTCGACCGTTGCCCCGGTGCACTCCTCGAAGGGCTCGAACGAGGTCATGTACGGCGTGTCCTCCGGCGCCACGATCCCCGCGTAGATGGTGATCGTCTTGCCCTCGAGGTCGCCGTACTGCTCGAAGTCGGCGCAGTCGACCTCGACCTCGTCGACCGTGGCGTCCGCGGTGCCTCCCGGTGTCTCGCCGTCGCCCGTGGTGCAGGCCGTCAGCGCGAGCGCTGCCACGGCCCCGGCCGCCAGCACGCCAGCGCTCTTGCGCATGTGCCTCATCGATCCCCCAACGTCTTCGTCTCGGATACCGGCAAACCCGACCCAACGCCGTCCCGGACCGCGGTGCAAGCCCAATCACCGGACGATTCGGTCACGATTCGGTCACGCGTCCGACGTCGGGCGGGCGGGAGGTGACCCGCGCCCTACCGCAGCACGCGGCGCAGCACCTCGACCACGCCGTCGTCCTCGATCGCGCCCGTGACCTCGTCGGCGGCCGCACGCACGACGTCCGCGGCGTGCCCCATCGCCACCCCGCAGGCCGCCCAGCGGAGCATCTCGACGTCGTTCTCCCCGTCGCCCACCGCGAGCGTCTCGTACGGCTCGACACCCACGTCGCGGCGCACCTCCTCCAGCGCGGACGCCTTGGAGACGCCGCCGGGGGTCAGGTCCAGCCACGCGCTCCAGCCGACGGCGTACGAGACCTCGTGCAGCCCGACGCGCTCGACGATCTCGTGGAACTCCTCGGGCGTGCTCTGCGGGGCCCGGATCACGACACGGGTCGCCGGTGCGGACGTGAGCTCGTCGAACGGGACGACCGTCACCCGGCCGGACATCTCCCCCGGCGGGAAGTGCGCCGACACCAGGAAGCCCACGCCGAGGTCCTCGACCGCGAACAGCGCGTCCGGGATCTCCATGGCGATCGCCCGCAGCGCCGGACCGGCGTCGAACGTCACGGACCGCGCGACGGCCCACCCGCCCTCGACCTCCGGGTCCAGCCGGGCCGTCACCGCACCGTTGGAGCACACGGCCCAGCCGTGCGTCAGGCCCAGGTCGTGCGCCACGACGACGGCCGAGTGCACCGACCGGCCGGTGGCCAGCACGACGTGGACGCCCGCGTCGACGAGCGCCGTCACCGCGGAGCGCACGTCGTCGCTGATCACCCCGCCGTACGACATCAGCGTGCCGTCGACGTCGAGCGCGACCAGCCGGGTGCGGCTCACCGGACCGGCTCCAGGACCTCGAGGCCGCCCAGGTACGGCCGCAGGCCCTCGGGGACGCGGACCGACCCGTCGGCCTGCTGGTGGTTCTCCAGGATCGCGACGATCCAGCGCGTCGTCGCCAGCGTGCCGTTCAGCGTCGCGACGGTCCGCATGCCGTCCGCGGTGCGCTCGCGCACGCCGAGACGGCGGGCCTGGAACGTCGTGCAGTTGGAGGTCGACGTGACCTCCATCCAGCGCTGCTGGCTCGGCAGCCACGCCTCGCAGTCGAACTTGCGCGCCGCGCTCGACCCGAGGTCGCCCGCCGCGGTGTCGATGACGCGGTACGGCAGGTCCACCAGCGCGAGCATCTCCTTCTCCCACGCCAGGATCCGCCGGTGCTCGTCGTACGCGTCCTCGGGCCGCGTCCAGACGAAGGCCTCGACCTTGTGGAACTGGTGCACGCGGATGATGCCGCGGGTGTCCTTGCCGTACGA
>JADGMW010000369.1_pt1 | contig 20323 bp, 27 predicted proteins | sample 8641801 | NCBI WGS metagenome assembly JADGMW01 (sample SAMN16272018, study PRJNA661076) | feces metagenome | isolation source: fecal sample from diarrhoea affected cattle A | host: Bos taurus | place: South Africa: Lokaleng Village, Mahikeng | collected 2019-09
GCTTCTTCGGGTGGTGCGTGAGTTCTCGTACCTTGCCGCGAGTCCAGGACCACACGTTGCCAGCTGCTCCTTCGAGCATCGCGGCGGTATGTTTGGCGGTCCGTGCGGCGCCGCCGACTCTCGTCCTGGCAGTGGTGGCATTGAGGACCTCGAACACAGCCGGTGTGGGAATCTCCTGAGGGAGCTTCGGTTTGATGTGATCGCCGAAGAAGGCGTCGTGATCGTCCTGGGTGTTCCAGATCTCGGAGACGGTGAGGCCGTCACCTTCGAGAAAGGCGTAGTGAGCGAGGAACCCCTTCGCCGACTCGAGCTCGTCCAGGGTGGCTTCGGCGATCGTTGTGTACTGTTCGGCAGTCATGCCGGGTGCGTGGTGACGAATTACGACAGACATGCTCTTTCTCCTTTTCCTGACAATGTTTCTGACGGCGAGCGATTCCGGGGTGGGACTCGTGTGAGGATCCTGGTGTTCGCCGATGTCCGGCGGCTATTCGTTGGTCAGTAGCGGCCCCAAAGGTCCGAGATCGATGTTGAGATCGTCCGGGGTCAGACCGAAGTGCTCTCGCAATTCCTCCATGCGGTCCTCGAGCAGCATCAGTGTCGTACCGATGCGTTCGATCTGCTCGTCGCTGAGATCGCCGTGTTCGACACGGCGTAGGGCCTGACGTTCCATCAGTTGACGCAAGAGTTCTACGAGCGTGAGGACCAGGCTCACGAGTCCGCGCTCGACCGATTCGGGGTCGGCGTCGATTCGTTGGGGTAGTACGCCGCGGGCAAGGTTCCGGTGTGCATCGCCGTCGGAGGGTTCCGGTTCACTCATCGGTGGGCCCCGGTTCGAGTGGGCCGAGCTCGAGAGCGCTGACCGAGGCGATCAGGGTGCGAAGGGAGATCCGCACCATGTCGACGTCGGCCAGCGAGAGTGTCACCTCGCCGGTGACGACAACTCCGCCGCCGAGTACCCGGTCGAGTAGGTCGACGAGGGCGATGCGTCGAGTGTCGTCGGCAGGAACCATGTCGCTCATGGGGTCTCCAGATCGATCCCTGCGAACGAGTACGGGGGCCACGGTCCCGTCAGCTCCAGTGTGATTCCGGTTCGTTCGGCGTCGAGGGCTCTCACGAGCGCCGCAAAGCGCCCGATCTGGTCGTCGTCGACGAGGTAGGTTCCGTTGAGGATCATCCATGCCCGCTTCCCGGACAGGACCGGATCGGTGGCGGGTCTGCGCAGACCCTGGACTGCTCGTTGTCGAAGCGCCGTGTGGATCTGGTCTGCTTCGGCTGCGGCTCGGCGGTCGACGTGTTGTCGGGCAGTCAACTCGGCGCGACGTCGCAGTAGGTATGCCGTTCCGCTGCCTGCGGAGCCGGCCGCGGGCTTGTTCTCCGGTGATGACCGAGCAAGGGCCTGTGCATCACCGTATCCCTTGACCCCCCATTCGCTCCGCTTCTCAACGAAACGTAATGTGGTGCAGAGTTTTTCGTTACAGGCGTCGAGCAGGCCGCGAATGGGGTCGTCGTCGAGATACACGGTGGCCAGACGCAGCGGAATCGTGGGGCCGCACTGCAGTACAGCGTCCACGACTCGCTCGTGGGCGCGAGCCGTCGACGCCAGCCAGTCGAGATCCTCGAGGTGGCCTCGCAGTGGCTCTTCGCCGAAGTCGTCCAGGCCGACCGAACCGACGACCGCAGCGAGACCGGTCGAATGCACTACTCGGACAGGCTCGCCCGCCACTCCGGTGATTCCGGCCAGCGACGAAGCGTCGAGGCTTCCGAGGGTGATGGCATAGAGCCACACGCCTTCACCGGTGCTCATCGTCTTCGTCCCAGTGCCGCGTCTGAACGTCGATCGGCGTGTCCGCGTCGAGAGCAGGTTCTACCGATCGGTGGGATTCGAGTTCGGCGATCCGTTCACGCAGGCGCGTGTTCTCGAGTTCGAGGTGGTCGTGTTTGCCGGTCAGCCAGGGATCGTGCTCCCACCAATCGATGCCCACCTCCTTTGCCGTTTCCAGCGAGGCGATTACCAGACGTACCTTGATCGTCAGTAGTTCGATGTCGAGCAAATTCACCTGGATGTCCCCGGCGATCACCAGTCCTTTGTCGAGGACTCGTTCGAGGATGTCGCCCAGGTTGGTCGACTGGTGCCCGCCACCCATGCCGTTCGAGACCTGGGGCAGGTTCCTCGGGCTGCCACCGGCGACGGTCATGACGGTCTTCCCGCGCCGTCCCCGGCACCTCGACTGTATCGGCGGGTTCTCTTGTAGGACAACAGTTCCCCGTCCATGTCCAGTACCACCTCGTACAGTGCGAGCATGTCCGTGGACGAGGGAATACGGCGATCCTCGACCATCCACCTCGACCGTCCAGCCTTGGTCGGTCGGCATCACCGACGTCGCCCCCACGGGGTTCTTTCCGGTCAGTTGGGTGAGGGCACGCAGTGCGAGTTCGGCGACGTCATGTGCCGGTACGGGCGCTGGCTCTTCGTCCTCCATACCGACTCACTCCTTTTCCCGGGTGGTCGGCGGGGCGGTCGCCGTCATGTCGTCGAGGATTGCCTGCTGCGCTCGGTGTTCTTCTTCGGCGGTGATGTGGCCCGCCGCCCGGGCATCTTCCAGTTCCTCGAGTGCGCGGCGGGCGGCGGCGGGATTGTGCAGTTCGTCTTCGACCTGTTGCTGAATCAATTCCGCCAGCGAGATGACCCCGCGAACCGGGGCAAGCGGCAGGGTGGCAAGGAACGACAGCAGACCCATCTGTCAGCCCTCGGGTGTGTGGGTTACCACGAAGTCGTAGGCAGCGAGAGGGCCCAGTAACCGCATGTCGACCCGGCCGTTCCAGCTCTGTGCCAGCTCACGAACCGTGTCCTCGAGTTCGTCTTGTCTGGCGACTTCGACGAGTACTGCCACGTGCGCGGCTTCCTGCTCATGAGTGGGTTCGCGTACGTTGACGAAGTCGGTCAGTGGTGTGAGGGCATCGACCACCACGCGGGTGTCCTCATCACGTTTGGCCGCGAGCGCATTGCTGACGATCTCGCCGAGCGACATACGGGCATCGCGTGTGGCGTCTTCGGGTCGGGTTCGGATCGTCTCGCGCAGTGCGCGTGCTTGTTCGGATTCTTCGACTATTTCCTGCAGTATCGCTTTCTCCACGTAGCGCCCCTTCACGAGGTACTGCGCACGGCCGTCGAGTTCTGTCAGCGCTGCGGAGAACTCGTCCGCATGGTCGGCGAGTAGCTCGTCCTTCACCGCGTCAGAGTCGGTGAGGACTGCCCCGAACCGCAGGGGAAGGACCGGTGCCACGCGGGCCGTGCCGTCCAACAAGCGTGCGTGGGCTTGCAGGTCCTGCGGCGTACCCAGCTGGCGGTCCACGGAAATCTCGCTCACCAGCGCCGCGATGTCACCGTGCGCGATGGTATCGACGGTTTCGTCGCACACGCCCACTGCAGTGTCCTCTGCCTCCACGTCGGCGGGCACGATGCCGTACACATAGATACCCCGGACGCGCCTCCCGTCCGGGATGTCGGTGTCATGATCCGGTGCAGGCCTGTTCGACATCAGCGGTCACCTCCGGCGGATTTGCGTGAAACCCGTTCGCGCTCAGGTTCTTCCTCCCCGCTGCCGAGCAGCTCGCCGATCTTCTCCCCAGCTGCTTCGAGCGCACCTTTGGTTTTCGATTTCGCGCCACGCTCGGTGACATCGCCGATCAATTCGGTCAGCCCCTCGGGTTCGTCACCGATCTCGAGCCGGTTCACCGCCTCGGCGAACCGCAAATAGGTATCGACACTGGCCACGACCACACGAGCGTCGACGGTCAGCAGTTCGATACCCACCAGAGAGAGGCGGACGTAAGCGTCGACAACCAAGCCTTTGTCGAGGATGGTGTCGATGACGTCGGCGAGGCTGCTCGAGCTCGGACCGCCGCCGACCGCTCCTCCGCCACCTGCAGGCTGTATCGACGTCATCGCCGAGCTCCCTGACTCGGAGAGTCCCCCGGCGCGGGCGTGGTCTTGCGTGGTCGGCCTCGGCGCGCCGGTGCCTTCTCACTGGCAGGCGCAGTTTTGCGAGGACGTCCTCGGCGTACCGGTGCCGGTGCCGGCTCCTTGTCGGACTCTTCCTCAGGTTCCTCGGCTTCTGCGGACTCCTCATCCATTTCCTCAGGTTCCTCGTACTCGGGCTCCTCACCCTCACCACCGTCGTCGAATTCCTCACCCTCGCCCCCGTCGTCAGGCTCGTCACCTTCCTCCAGTTGCGTCTGGTCCTCCTCCGGTTCGACGACCTGACCGTCTCGTATCTCCCCGCGCCAGCCCTCGACCTCGTCGGGGCGAAGAATGGTCTCGGTCATGACGTGACGCTGAAAGTGCTTGAGCTCAAGCCTGACTCGTCGCCCGGGAGCGCGCCACAGATTGCCCGTTTTCTCGAAGAAACCTTTCGGCTGATACTCGAGAACAAGAAGAATTCGAGTGAGGTCGGGAGTCACCTCGTGAAAGGTCACCGCCCCGTCGACGTACCCTTTGGCGCCTTTCGAACTCCACACAATCCGCTCGTCCGGAACCTGTTCGATGATCGTCGATTCCCACGTGCGGTGCGAGAGGAAGACCTGCGCCTTCCACTCGAGTTTCTCCTCCGATTCCTGCTCGACTCGTTCGACCTTCTTCATGAACGAAGGAAAGTCCGTGAACTGAGTCCACTGGTCGTAGACCAACTGGACCGGAACGCCCACATCGATGGATTCGACGATGTTGGTCAATTTGAGCTTTTTGCCCTTGCCTCCGGATTTACCGCCGCCGTCGCCTCCGCCGGTCACCGCGTCCTTGACCTCGGTTGCTTTTCCTTTGATCACGTCCTTGGCGCCCTCCCACTTCTCGCTCACGGCAGATGTGAAGGAAGACTCGCCGTCATCCGGCTTCTCGGAACCGGTGACAGCGGCGAGTAATCCACCGCCACCCCCTTCGGCGTAGTCGTTGAGCCGCTCGGACGCACTGGACACCCGGCCGGCGACAGAGGACAGAGTTCGCTCAGCGGCAGCGCCGACCAACCTCTGGACGGAATTCTGCAGGACGCCCGACGACGTGTGCTCGTCACCCGGCAACGCTTCGTGCAGTTTCTTTGCGGCGGTCGTCATCGTGATCATCTCCGTGAGCGTCGAACGGGCGCCGACTCCGCTGCAGCGTCGACTCGCGTGTTGCGGGGGCGCGGCTGATTCTCTTCTTCCCCACCGCTGCCGGACTTGGCTTTCCGACCCCCACCGGCGGACCGAGAGTCACCGCTGACGGTTCGGCGCCTGGCAGAACGCGCGCGGGAAGGCGCCCCTTCCGACTCCTCGGTCGCGTCAGCTTCCTCCTCGTCGAGGTCCGACTCGTCCTCGGCTGTGGCCTCCTCGTCGTCGACTGCTGCATCCTCACGAGAGCGAGACCTCCCTTTACGACCAACTCGCTCGAGTCCGGCAGCTTCACCGACAGAGCGGGATGCGCTGCGGACAGATCCGGAGACAGCGTCGGCGCCGCCCAACAACCGGTCGCTCAGTGAACCTATCCGCTGGCTTGCGGCAGTAACTGCCGCCGCCTTTGCAGCGCCGACCAGTTCATGCCGAACGGCTTCACCGATCTTGGCTGCCTCGGGTGAACTCGCGAGCATTTTCGTGCCGCGTTCCAACAGGTCCCGAGGCCCCCCGGGAAAGCGCCCCGTCGCGCCGGCGGCCGCAAGCATCAACGCCATCTTCATGCGGCGAGTGCGCCCCAGCATGTAGCCGGCGCCGACTGCCAGTGCCACTTGAGATTTGGATTTCATTATCGAACCCCTTCGCGGAGTGTTGCATGACGCCCCTCATGACCGGCATCGACGCGGTGGTCGGCGGTAACGAACGCAGGACGGTCCTCTGAGAGGAGTTGCACCACCGTCCGCGGTAAGGGTGCGCATGTCGACTACCCCACCCGGACATCGCTAAACCATCAGTACGACACTTCTTTTCCGCCAATCCCGCCTTGCCCTCCACTGCACGCACTGCACCACAGAACGAACAGTTCGATACACGCGCAAAGGATTGCAAAACAACGCCTTTCGCGCTCAACTACCGTGCGACAGATCGCACTGCTGCGACCACGCCCGCGACAACGAGCGCCAGAAGCAACAGGACGAGCAGCAGCGGCCCGAGCAGCAACACGAGAACAACGAGAAGGACAGTGGTGATTTTTGTCTTTGCACTCAACCTCGACACCAGACCTTTGACCGCAGGCCACAACGGATTTTTCCCCGACACCAGCGCCCGCGCACCGGCGAGCCCCGCGGTCACACCCGGCCCATGGGGCGCGGCCGCCTCCTCGACCAGCGTTTTCACACCGTCTTCGCACTTACCTGCCGCAGCTGCAACTTGGTCGCGCACCGACTCACTCACGCTGCGCGCGTGAGTTTTCAACCATTCGACAACGGCCTCCACCGAACGCCCCACAGGACCGCCGACTGATCCCCGGGCAGCTCCGTCGGGTGCCGTCGGGCGCCGCCGGACGGCGCCCGACGGAACAGACGCAGAAGCGCTCGCAGCAGCCTTTCGATGTCGTGGCCGCGATCCTCGCGCCGGCTCCGCGCGCCGCGGCAGACCTCGATGCAAGGGCACCGACGTCGACCCCGCAACTGTTTGCCGCGCCGCAAGGGCTTGAGCGGCGCCCCACCCCAATCGCGCAGTAGACCTCGATGACTGCGCCGATACGGCGGTCGCGGGCCGTTGAGCGCTTCCTTTCTCACCTCTATTGTCGTACCTAGCCGATCCCGCCTGGCGTGTCATGGACGACCTGGCCGCGACGACCGAATCCTGTTGCGCAATCATATGTTTCAACTTCTTTCGCGCACGGCCCTGACGGATACCCGCAGCGCCAACGCACCACACCGGTTGTCATCCGGCTCACCGAAGGTTGTTCGCTGCGAGCACGTTCCCACAGGTAGAAGATCAGCTTGCGGTTCAGTGCTTGAAAATATGCCTGACCTTCTCACCCGCCTGTTTAACCTTGTGACCCGCCTGTTTGGCGTTCCCCTTGGCCCGCTCTGCGCTGCCCTCTGTTTCCATTCTCTCGTTCCCCACAGCTTTGCCGGCAGCGTGTTTGACAGCGCCCTCGGCAGTTTCGGTTTTGTGCCGGATCTTCTTCACGATGCTCATCGCGATTCCTCTTCCACATGTTCAGCGCGACTGAGGACTGACCAACCATGTTCGGTGGACTGTGCACGGTTCGTCGTTGCCATAGCGACGCGGTCTTCGATCGTCTCGGATTGCGGATCCACCCCTGACGTTGCTCGACAGGCGTTCGACGTGCGCAAACAAGGACGACCGTCCCGAATCCAGGGAGTGCAAGCCACTCCCCGAACACGGCATAATCCCTAGTCAACGCCGCAATCTACTGCGCGTCAACACCCCCGATCTCCGCAATCGCAGACGGTGTCCGACGCGTAAAAGATGCAATCCCCCAGACGCACAACACGGACTGCGTCGTCTCATCTCACGACCATGCCCCTATCCGCGATGCCAGAACGGGCCTACTCCCCACTGCAGAAACAATTTGCTAAAACCCGAACTGCGGAGGACCAACAGCACAGTCGTATTCGTTGCGCGGGCGAGCCAAACAGTCCTCACACCCCTACCCTTCTCCAAATTTGCGAAACACACGCGCGCCCTTGAACTTCGGGCATACATGGGCTCAAGGGAGATGCATGAGGCGCCTGGCGAGCAAAAAGAGGCGCCGGGCGAGTCCGATGACGGGGATACCCAGCGGGATCAGGAGAGATGACGGGGATACCCAGCGGGATCAGGAGAATCGTCACACAGCACGGCACCGACAAGCCACAACACGGCCGCAAGGAGCCCCCCGCACTGCGGCGAGCACGGCGGTGACGAGCCCGGTCACTACCTCGAACAGACTGCGGAGCAGTCGCATGATGACCTCCGATGTCCAGTTTGCGCCTCCGTGCACAATGACGCATCTTTGTCCTTGGCGAAATCCGAACCTCATAGGCGGCATCGAAACGCTGGGCCGTTCAGACGACGCCACCCGACGCCACCGCGCTGACATTCCTCGACTGGACGCACACACCGAACTTCACGGCCCGAGTTGGGCTCGCCGGTAAGCACAGTAGGCGTTCTCGAGTTCAAAGCCTCTCTCCTGCAGCACTACTCAGACACAGCACACGGTGGTCGCCGCATGCGAGACCCCACACACATCGCCCGCTGAGAATGCAGTCGGGACCTTCCCCGCCAGAACGGTCACTGCGCCGGCAGCAGATACGCCTACCCCCACGAGCACGCCCACCCGCCCCGGACCCCCGGCGGGTGTGCCGCCAACCAATCCGAACTTCAAGCACGACGGCCGATCAGGATCGCTCCCAGAAAGTCGACAGTGCCGAAGACGGCTCACCCCCGAAGGCCATGTCGATGAGCAATGATCACTCCAGCGACGACGGCGACCGTGCGGCACCGAAAGCACCTGCTCTGCCGAGGTCCAATCCCACATCGAATACAGCACCGTCACGCTCGCGGGGTACGCGCATGCCGGGCGACGCGCTACCAATCACCGGCAACACGGTTCCACCGGAGGGCCTACGGCTTCCCGATACCCACATGAGCATGCCGAGCATGCCGCCGACGTTCGCCACGCAAGGGCAACTGAATCCATTTGAAGTCCAGGCACATCACCACGATCAGACCGACACCAAGCATCACGAGCAACAGAAGAACGTTCACTATCGCCACTGCTCCCTCTGACATCGAATTAGCTAATCACGCAACACAAGACAGAATTCTTCAGACGTGTGCCGGACGCATGCGTTCCGGTAGCTGCACTCAGGCAGCGGTCACGCCATGAATCGATCGGACTGCCGATACGCGCATCCTCGACGTCGTCGACGATCCGCTCGCGATCAGCTCCGCGGCCGCAATACCCGGGCCTCGCTCACTTGCGGGTGCGAGGCCCATGACCTGTCGCCACCACCACTGACGTTCCTCGGATTCGGCCCACACGATTACATCCATCACTGCCTCCTCATCGACCCAGGGTTTGTTACCCAGATCACAGCTTTGAGAAACGTGGCGAACGCATAAATGCGTGCGGTAAGTGGATGGACGGAACGAGGCGAAGTCACCCGACCCGAGCCGATTCGGACCCCAGGCTCGTCATAAACCAATCCGAAGACCAGTAACGAGTATCGTCGAGAAAGCAGCCTGCGAGATGACATCCTGCTGCATCCACTCGGTCCACCGTCGACGTCGATGCGGTCACTTCGCAGGCTGCACAACACTTCTCACCTCGCATGCGACAACCCGGAGCAACACGGACGGTCGGCCCGGTTATGCTGGTCGGGTGCTCACTCCTTGTCAGGTACGGGCACACGGCTCATCGGGTGCAGCACTCACACGCCTAGCCCGATGAGCCACCCGCCACCCCGTCCGCCACCCCCGTCCGCCGCATCGCGCCGGAACGGCGCCTGGCGCAGGACTGCCCGTGCCCCGAGAACTGCCGGGGGCGGGCCCAATGACGGGATGCCGCGGCGGGTGTGGCCTGCCAGAATCGGAACCATGCCCGACCCCGGAAGAAAACCCGCCCCGATCACCGTCGGCACACGCGTCACCGTCACAACAGCCCCGGATGCCGATAAGCCGGACCAGCAGGTCGCGGTCGGCATCGTCGTTGACGACTACGCCGACTCGCTCCTCGCACCGGGTGAGCTCGGCCGCAGCTGGGCACCGACACGCCGATGGGCCATCGCCCTCGACGACGGTCGTCTCGTCTTCGCCGCCGACAACGACATCACCCCCACCTGACCATTCCTCACCCGGATCGACCGGCGTCCTACAGCTGCCGCGAAAACGATGCCGCGACGACACGAAAGAGGCACGCGATGCCCGAAACCGGCAATGAAAACAATGACGGCGCACTGGAACCGACCACCGAGACCGGTGCCCCGCACCGTGTCGGAGGATTCCGCTACCACCGCCACGGCGACCGCTGGCAATGGTCCGATGCCGTCGCCCGCATGCACGGATACACCCCCGGCACCGTCACCCCCACCACCGAGCTGATCCTCTCCCACAAACACCCCGACGACCGCCCCCACGTCGCCCACACCCTCGAGGTCATCCGCACCGCCGGCGGACCCTTCAGCAGCAGGCACCGCATCCTCGACACCACCGGCGCCATCCACTCCGTGATCGTCGTCGGCGACACCACCACCGACGAGACCGGCCAGATCACCGGCAGCACCGGCTTCTACATCGATGTCACCGACACCCTCGAGAGCACCATCGCCGACACCGTCGACCACATCGCCGCCGACATCACCGCCTCCCGCGGCGCCATCGAACAAGCCAAAGGAATGCTGATGATCATCTACAACATTCCCGCCGACCGAGCCTTCGACATCCTCGTCTGGCGATCACAAGAAACCAACGTCAAACTCCGCGACCTCGCCGCAGCACTCCTCGACCGCGCACACGAAAACTTCAAGCTCCCCCACACCCTGCGCACCGACTTCGACCACATCCTCCTCGACACCTGAACCCCACCACCACCACAAGCACCACGACCGCCAACATCACCACGCCACGAAATTCCCCGGGATGCACGACGATCGATGCGCTCGACCCCCGAGGCGGTTCCCCCAGCTGCCTACTCAACCGGCGGAACCATCGAACCCGGCGATACCGACACAAGCAACCCGCCGGTCAACCGAACCCTCACACCACACCTACCCACCCAGCTGAAGAGGAAACACCACACCCCCAGCACCACAACACCATTGACCCCGCCCGGATGCGGGCACAACCACGCCCCGCGGTGCACCACGAAACGAAACCACCGCTTATGCTCGGCAGTAGGACCTCGCAAGAAAAGTGGAGCCAGATATGAGTCCGAAAAGCACCTGGCTCGACACCCACACAACCCAACTACGGAACACACTTCTCGAAATCGGGCTCACTATCACCGACTCCCAGCTCTCCCACAAACACCCGACGACAGAGCCCACGTCGCCCCACCCTGCACACCATCCGCCTCACCGGCGGAGCGTTCAGCAGCCGCCACCACGCCGTCCCTGTCCGTCCCGGCGACTGCTGAACAGCTCGCGTTGATGCGCGCGATGGTGCGGGCAGCCGCCGACCACCACGGCCTTCCCATGGACGCACTGGCCGACCTCACCCTCGCCGTCGACGAAGCCGCCACCACCCTGATCAACCACGCCCGCCACTCCACCGCCCTGATATGCGCATTCGACACCGCCACCAACCCCGCCGTCCTTCGGGTGACCCTGACCGCAACGACCTCGTCCCCCGTCGACGCCAGTACCTCGTCGTTCGGTTGGCTCGTCCTCAAGACACTCGTCGACCACGTCGCGCTCGAACAAACAGCCGTCGAAACCACCGGCAGGGACCGGACTACGACGATGAAAAAAGCCCTGCCGGCCAGCTCATGACCGACGGCCCGCACCACGACAACGCCTACACCCACCTCACCGCACTGTTCACGGAAATGACGGCGCTCCCCGACGGGCATCCCGAACGCGAACACCTCCGAACACAGATCATCGAATCAGCGCTACCGATCGCGAAAAACATCGCCGCCCGCTACCGCGGCCGTGGTCAACCCCACGACGACCTCGTCCAAGTCGCGCGCCTCGGTCTGGCCAACGCCGTCGACCGATTCGACGTCGACAAAGGGCACGACTTCCTCGCCTTCGCCGTCCCCACCATGATGGGAGAAGTGCGCAAACACTTCCGTGCCAAAGGCTGGGGCGTGCGCGCCCCACGCTCACTGCAAGAAAACGCACGCAGCCAGGTAGGCCCCTCGGCCTTCACACGGTGACATCCGCCCGAAGGGGCTCTTCCGGCCCTGCCCGCGATAGGAGAGCTGGAATGACCCGCGCCTGGGGCAAGGGGCCTAGGTCGTCAATGTCGAGTAAGCGGTGGATCGGGATGCGATATTCACGCAATCTCCTACCCTGAAACCATGACCACCGTCCCTGTCGTTGTGACCGAACACGGCCGCAATTGCAACTACTGCGGCAAGGCTCTCATCATCACAGTGCTCGAATTCTATGCCGGTCCGCGCCCGACACCGATAGCCGTCAGAGAAGGGTTCGTGGACTGCCCTAGCGGATGCACCGGCGCCATCGACCCGCGCAAACCTAATACTCCCGCGCTTACGCCCAGCCAGCGTTCCTCGTCCGCGCCCGTCATCGATTCGAGACCGTAGTCCCAAGCCGAATTCCGAACAACCCGTCAGCGACAACGACTACACCTGAATTCGGAATCCGCCATCATGGTTTCACGCAGACCTGTTGGTACACTTGAGCATTCACGCCCAATGGCGGACGTCCACTTACGCTTCCCAGGGCAGGGCCGGTAAATCCTGCGAGCAGTCAACGGCACCGCGGACCGGGACGCCGACCGATCGGCGCTCGATCGATCGCGATGTCCCGGCCTGTCAGCACCGGCCTCTGACCCACGGAAATGTACCTGGCGAACATCTCGATCCCGTCCCGCGAAAACGCGCCCCTACCCACATATCGGAGGGCCTCCTCTACGGCCGGCAACGGTTCCCAGCAGCATCGGTGGTACACGCTGTCGAGGACAGGTTGTAATGCAGCGCAGGCAATCTCAGCCGACACCACCCCAGATCCCTCAAACCGCACAAACACATCACTCACCAGAAAACCTGCTTTCACCTTCTTGGGACCACAGCATATCGACCGAACTGGACATCCACCCAGCTCGCCATGCCGCTCCCCCACCGTCAATCACACCTCTCCGACGGCGATACGGCCACCTGCCGTTCATATCCGGCGGCCTACCGGCCCGCATTCACCACCGGAAATAGAACGAAACCCAGTGGCCCGAACCTCAACCTCGGATGCGTGCGAGTCGTACTCGGAGGAGCTGGACACGGGTGCCAGTCCATTCGGATGGCAAGCCACAGTAGCTGTGACGATGCCGGTGATCGGAACGGCACAAAGGTAAGGGCATCGGGGTTCGAAAGGAGCGCGCCGGAACGCTCTACCGCGGCAGCCTTTTCGTCGCAGTCCTAAAGGTACGTGGCCAGAGAAGGCGCACCAGGGCCGTGCAAAACTCCTCGCGAGTGACGATGCCCCTATCCCGCAACCACCCCGCACGACGCGGTACTGGAAGACATCAGACAACTGCCGAAGGCGTCCCGGGATCGACCCTGCACAGAAGGACATCAATGCTTGCCCTGTTCTCGCGCTCGCCCCCGCGTGGGTGAGCATGCTCTCGACGGCGAACACGATCACGCGGGTCGCTGTGGAATCAACCTCGGGCACACCCGCAGAATAGGATCCGAGAGGAACGACCTTCCCGAACCGAATCAAAACCACTGTGCCAGTTTCTTTTTCAGATGAACTGAGCCTTACGCAGGTGAACGGCGTCGAGCAAACGGTGATACGGCGTGAGCTCACGCACCACCCTGATACCCACGTCACTTAGAACACGTCTTACCCTCGAAGCGAGAGAACCATGATCAGAACTTCTCGCGGTGTGCAGTCGGGACGCATAGAACGCGCCTCGATTACCGTGAACCTTTTCCCCGTCGGTTACCTTGATCCGCGACATCCCGCTCGGCATCGGAGAGCTCGCGGGCACCGGAAGGCTTGTGTTGGGTGAGAGAGTTACCGATCCTGCCCACCCCCGACGAATCACTCGGGATTGCGCGATGTGACGCGCGGTCAACCCGCCGCCACAGTAGGGCACTCGTTGTCCATCGCCCAGCTCTCGACTGGTAATTGCAGCGCTGGTTGGTCTCCGGATCTTGCGGGCGATCCATCTTTAACCGAAGGCGACTATCTACCACCGTGCGACGACAACAATTCTCGATAGCGGCGGCTTTTCGAGGCGTCGCGTTGCGCCCCCACCGTCGACCTCGACTCCGACATCCGCCGGTAACCGCGCTCAATTTTGACGATCACCGTGCGAGTGCCGCGCCGATGAGCACTTCGGCGGCGTCACGTGCCTGTACGGCCACCCTCGGGTCCGCGGAGATGGCCGCTGTGGTTTGCGCGCCCTCCGCGAGTATCGACAGCTGTGCCGCCAGCAATTCTGAACCTCCGATGTCGGCGACGAGCCCGGCCATATGGCGTTGGAAAGTGGCCTTGTGTTCCCGAACGATCTGCACGACTTCCGGATTCGTTCCCCCGAGTTCACCAAAGGCGTTGATGAACGCGCAGCCGCGAAACCCGTCGCTGCAGAACCAGTCTTCGAGGTAGCCGTAGACAGCGAGCAGTCGCTCGCGAGCGTCCTCGCCGGCCACCGTAATGGCTTGCTTCAGGCCGCCCTCCCATTCCGCATGTTTGCGTGCCAGTACCGCCGTAACGATGTCGGCCTTGGACGGATACAGACCGTACAGTCGCCGCAGCGACACATTCGCCACTGTCCGTAGCTCGTCCATCCCGACAGCAGCGAATCCCTTGCGGTAGTACAAATTCTCGGCAGCGTCGAGGATGCGCTCGTTCGCCTCGCGATTGTCCATGCACCAATTCTACTTGACGTGAGAACGATCGTTCTCTAGCATTGCCGACAGCGGCGAGAACGATCGTTCTCGCTCCTTGTGGAAGGAACAACATGGGCGTAATTACGGTCGGACACGAGAACAGCACCCCGGTCGAGCTGTACTACGAGGATCAGGGTCAGGGGCAGCCGGTCGTTCTGATCCACGGCTACCCGCTCGACGGCCACAGCTGGGAGCGTCAGACCCGTGAGCTCCTTGCTCAGGGATACCGGGTTATCACCTACGACCGCCGCGGCTTCGGTCAGTCGTCGAAGGTGAACACCGGCTACGACTACGACACGTTTGCCGCAGACCTCAATACAGTGCTCGAGACACTCGATCTGCGCGAAGTCGTGCTCGTTGGCTTTTCGATGGGGACGGGTGAGCTCGCCCGCTACGTCGGCCGCTACGGGCACGACCGTGTCGCGAAGCTCGCCTTCCTCGCCTCGCTCGAGCCGTTCCTGGTGCAGCGCGAGGACAACCCGGACGGCGTCCCCCGGGACGTTTTCGACGGCATCGCCACCGCCGCGAAGGCGGATCGCTACGCCTGGTTCACCCAGTTCTACCGGGACTTCTACAACCTCGACGAGAACCTCGGTGCCCGCATCAGTCAGGAAGTCGTCATAGCGAACTGGAACCTTGCGGTCACCAGTGCCCCAGTTGCCGCCTACGCCGTCGTTCCCGCGTGGATCGAGGACTTCCGCGACGACGTCGAGTCGGTACGCGCAGCGGGAAAGCCGACGCTCATCCTGCACGGCACGAAGGACAACATCCTTCCCATCGACGCTACTGCCCGCCGATTCCACCAGGCGGTACCCGATGCCGACTACGTCGAGATCGACGGGGCGCCCCACGGCCTGCTCTGGACGCATGCCGAGGAGGTCAACGCCGCCTTGACGGCGTTCCTGTCGAAATAGTCGAAGTCCCCGCCCTTCCCTGACGTGCTGAGCGACATGGAGCCCGCACCTCGAAAATGGGCGATCTTGCACCGGAGCTAACAACTGTCGAGATCTGTGCGTGTGTTGTGTCTATTACTCGCGGGAATGAAATCGACAGGTGGGGAGGATGAACTACGCGCAGGCGCGCACCGCAGGCCAGAGACGTTCCGGGACCGGAAGTAATTTTCCGAGTTTGCATCAGGTCCCTGTATCCCTTCAAAACGAACTACCGGACATGGTGTGCGCGTTCCAAAGCTCACACAGTGCAGTTGCAGGTTCAGTAAGACCGACCCTGTCTCGGGCCCCGGCGCACCACGCCCCCGCGCCGGGGCCCCGACCCTTCCAGCGAAAGAAGACCGCCACCTCGACAGAGAAACCCGTCGGCGGCCTGTCCGGCACGTTCGACGACAAAGACTGTTCCGCCTATGGCATGGGCACCGTGCCGCCAAAATCCTCGGCGTCGGGCAAGGCTTCCTAGTCGGTCTCGACGCCGCGTAACTCCTCACCCGCAAAGCTCCAACGGTGGGCACCGTAGCTACCCTCACCATCGACTTGTCCGCCCGGCTGCACGGGATACACTAGAAACACGTAGGGAGTCCAGTCGTACGGGTCCGAGAGGCGCTCCCGAACTGACGCATCGACACCCTCATCAGTGGTCAGGCCATCCGCCTCGACAACTACCTGCCACCTCACGCCGCCGGGAACGCCGTAACCCACCATGCCCACTGCGTCGGAGCTAGCGGATCTGAGCTACGTGTCCGAGCGTCTGACGTCGGTATTCGGTGAACCCGATTTCGTCGACGGGGAGCTGCGCTGGGACGGCGACACCGTTGACGGCCGCGGAGCCGGGCGTACTCGCTCCTGCTGCCGGGATCATGTTCGATGCCTTCACTCCGGAACCAAACACATGCGTCTAGATAAACGGATCGAGCCTCGCCTACGGGTGGTCGCAGATCGAGCAGATGCTCGCCCGCACGGCAATCGTCCCATGGCTGTTCGGTTGCGCGACAGCGGAAAACTCACCACTGGTGCCTGCCCGAACTCAGACGGTGGGCGGCACTGTCCCCACTCCGGTAGCCCCATTCTCGTTCTCTACCTGACGTTGTGCGCGTACAACATCACGATGACTGCGCAACGACAACCGTCCGATCGCCGCCGATCCGAGGAACAAGATCACCGCACCGAGGCCCTCGAAGAATGCCAACTGCTGCACTGCCCTCATCACAGATTCGGTCGCCGACGGGGTCCCCGCCTCCCCGAGATGCAGCACCGGCGCCAGTGTCGGGCCAACGATGAACCATGCACCCCCGACGACCGCCAACCACGCCCCGAGGCCGGCGACAGCGCGATTCGCACTGAACAACAGCAAGAATCCCCCGATGACGGTGACCGCCCCGGGGAGCACTTCGAGCCAACCTCGGCCCGAGGTCCACGTCCATGCTTGATCCGGCAAGAAAGAGAACGAGAAGTACGGTCCCACAAAGGGAATGAGCGCCCCCCAGAGCCCGAGCACAATCAGCAAGATACCACTGACAGCACCCCGGCTACGCGGCACCCACATCCGACCGTGCGGTCTCACATCGTGACCCGGTCCGCTCACCGGCCCCCGACCCTCGCCATCGTCGATCCGAGCGTCCGCGCGATCTTGTCGCGATGCGTTCCGGTCAAACATGGCCAACTCCTCAACCGTGACATGTCAGATGCGCAAGTGACGTGGGTTCCGCGATGACCGAGGATTCAACGCCGCAGCGTCAGTAATAGTGCCGCCGACCACCGACAGCATGTCCGGCGGCGCCGAGCGCGAACAGAACGACCCCGACTACCACGAGAATGATGCCGATCGTCCACAGGATCGAGATGCCAGTCAAGAAACCGACGATCAACAAAACAATTCCGAGAATGATCATGGCCCCTCCTTCGGCGCGGATCACACATTGAGGACGACGTACCCGCTGGTCACGGCCTTCAAACACTTGGATCGGACTGCGCGCAGGTACGGCCGTGCCTGATGCGACCGACTCCTCGTCTGCTTTCGGGGGAAGTCACAGGGTTCCTTGTCTTCCGGTTTTGATCGTCCACCTCACGGGTAGCACGTGTACGAGACCGACACCTGGCTCCCATAGACGCAGTGGAAGGACACACCAGTGCCTCGCCAAGACTCACAGCCTCAACTCAAGGATCAGGACCTCTACGAGGAATTACGAAAGAAGGGGGATTCGAAGCAGAAGGCGGCACGGATTTCCAACGCAGCCGCCAATCGTGGACGGTCGAGTGTGGGTAAATCCGGGGGCAAGTCGTCGCCGTACGAAGAATGGACGGTCGAAGAATTGAAGAAACGTGCCAAAGAACTGGACCTTCACGGTTACTCGAAACTCAAGAAAAGCGAACTGATCGATACCCTCCGAAATCACTGAACCCCACCGTTGGCGTAAGGTCGGCAGAATCGTGGTGGATGTCGTCGTCTGGACGGAATCTAAAGAGCGCGAAATTCTTCGGAGTTTCAACTGTTTCAACCCGCCTTCGAAGCCGAAGGAATCTGGCGAGCGGGCGCCGCCCTCGTCGCCGGTGCCCTGGTCTACGTGATCTCCAACCACCTGATCGACAACAAACTCGGCGCCGGGGCCCTCGGATGGGCCCTGATGCTCGGTGCTCTCCTCGACGGTATCCCCCGAAAACACCGCCCTCGGACTCACACTCGGAGGAAGCGGAGGAATCGTGTTACTCGTCGCTGTCGCCGTCGGGAACATGCCCGAAGCAGTTGCCGGTGCCGCCTCCATGCGAAGCCAACCCCACTTCGCTCCCCGCCGAGCGTTCCTCATGTGGTCGGCCACCGCAACCTTGCTTGTCCTCGTCGTGGTCGCAGCCCATCTCCTCGCAGACCAGATCCCGGACGCCGCCATCGGCATGATCCAAGCATTTGCCGGCGGTGCAACCATCGCCGTACTCGCCGACTCATTCATGCCCGAGGCCTACCGCGAAGGAGGCTGGTGGGTAGGCCTATCCACCGCCTTCGGGTTTCTTGTCGCATTCGGGCTCGGAGCATGAGGTCTGGAAAAACCGCCTGCCGGACAGGCGGTTTCGTGAACTGACGCGATCGAACACATCGCTGTAGGTACTGTTTCGTGCCGGCGCAGCCGACAGGTGACGCCGAGCGATCGAACCGACAGCACGGCGCCTCGCCAGGTGGGAACGTCAGCAACGGGGGAAGGGACGAGTTTTGCGTCCCGTCTCGGGTGATCGGTACCTGGTAGAGCGACAGCCGTCCGGGGTGGGTGCGGCGATGCGTTGTCGCTGAAATTGACCACCGACGCCGGCCGGCATCCAGCTGGTGACGCAGATGTCTTCGCTGCAGGGGCGGAATTACCACCCCGCCTTGGCGCAGCCCCGCCAAGGCGGGACATTTTTCGAGGTTTAGGAACCACATGCGCAGGGCAGTAATAGCTCGGCCCGCCGAAACAAACGCACCCGTCCAGGCCGGGCCGCCAAGACCGCGCGTCGGCTGTCAGCCCTGACGCGCACGGCCCACCCGGAGTCCCCTCAGAAATCCGGATGGGCCACCTGGACTGTGCGCCTTTTCTTTAGTCGGATTTGGGCGCACACGGTCCGCCCAAGCGGCTACTGACGAGCGGCTGGGCGGACCACCTTCGTTGTTTACGACGCGACACGTGGGAAAAACGACTGAGTCCGATGAGAACCGCCTCTGCGTTTGTCGCGGCTCTCGATCTGCGTCCCGAAGGTTCGCCGGCTCCAGCAGACACAGCCTATCTACCGGATGTTTTACGACTGGTGCGAAGGTTCACGACCGATGTCGGCGGGCCAGCGGGGCTGAGCGCCGCAGCCGACGCAGTGGGTCCGCTCCGGTACAGAGGCCACGTCACCACAATCGCTCACGAAGTCTTCGCCTCGCACGGATCGTTAGCCCCTTCACACGGGGACCCCTACTCGACAAAGACTGTAGGGCTATTCCGTGACACCCCTGATCAAGTTCAGTGCAATGTTCGTGTGGTCCGTCCTGCTGATCGCACTTGTCGGCATCGCCGTGGGCGGCGCGCGCACTCGAGGTGGACAGCCGCCCTAGTCTGGCTGATCCTGGCAGGGGTGCCAGTGCATTTGTGATACGTCTACAACACCGGCAAGCCGTAGAAACTCGTGAAGTGAAAAGGGCTCGTGCGCAACGAGAACAGCGCACTCACCGCGACGAGCACGTCGGCACCGATTGCAACACCCCGTCCGGTCCGATTGTCAGTGCCGACCGCGAGAACGTCCGATTGTCAGTGCCGACCGGGAGAGCGCCGATGCCGCAGCAACACTGAAGGCACTGTGACATCGAGAGCTTTACGTGTTGTCTTGCGTAGGCAATTCCCGAAACGTCAACCGGCGGGCAACTTCGGTCCGGAACATTCATCTCCTGCGAGAGCGTCCGCATCAACCCGAACGCGGCAATCGCATCCAGCTCGAAGCGTTCCATGATCATGCCCTTGGCCTGACCGATCAGATCCCGAGACGCAATCGCACTACGGAACTGCTCACCACGGCGGGCGCCCGACAACGCAATCGCCGCATGAGTGGCCAGATTGAACGCTTGCTCCTCGGTCTCGTCATCGATCCCATTCGCCGTGTCGGAGAACAGGTTCAGCGCCCCGAGCTCCTGCCCGTCGGTGTAGAGCTGAATCGAGAGCACCGACCGAATCGGAGACTTCCCCACCACCCTGCCATCAGATCCGGCCACCGACACTCCGCCAGGATGCGGCGGCTGCGCTACGAAGGCCGCTTCACATACCCCGCGAAAACCACGCCCGGCATTAACGACTTCTCCAGCAACGCCATGTGAGCCCCCGAACGGCCCGGGCATCCGGAAAGTGGTCCAGGGTGC
>JADGMW010000177.1_pt1 | contig 20311 bp, 20 predicted proteins | sample 8641801 | NCBI WGS metagenome assembly JADGMW01 (sample SAMN16272018, study PRJNA661076) | feces metagenome | isolation source: fecal sample from diarrhoea affected cattle A | host: Bos taurus | place: South Africa: Lokaleng Village, Mahikeng | collected 2019-09
CCCGCGCCTGATATTTGCCCATGTGGGTCAGTGCGGCACGACCGGCGACATCGCCGACGGCGTAGAGCCAGTCGCCGTCCACGCCCTCGACGGTGAGATGGTCGTCGACGGTGACGGCCGCGTCGGCGGACAGACCGACCGTGTCGAGCCCGAGCGCCGCGGTCGTGGCGCGACGGCCGGTCGCCACCACGATCTCGTCGACGTCGAGAGTGCTGCCGTCGTCGAGGTCGACGGTGACCGGGCCACCGTGGATCCGGCCGATGCCGGTTTCCCGCACGTCGGGCCGGGTGACCTGCTTCACCGCCGCGTGATGACGCACCGTGACGCCGTGGGCCCGCAGCGCCTCTGAGACCATGTCGGCCGCGAACGGCTCGACGCGGGGCAGCAGGCGCGATCCGCGCACCACCATCGTCAACTCCTCGACGCCGAGTTGCCGCAACCAGGTGGCGGCTTCGCACGCGACGACGCCACCGCCGACCACCAGCACACGGCGGGGGATCTCCAGCAGATTGGTGGCGTCGCGCGAGGTCCACGGCAACGCCGCACGCAGGCCGGTCGTGTCGGGAATCGCGGCGACGGTGCCGGTAGCCAGCACCACCGCATGCCGGGCACGGAGGGTGCGGGGCTGATCGGGGTGGGCGTCGGTGACGGTGACGGTGCGTTCCCCCGCGAGGCAGCCGCGCCCGCGCACCACATCGATGCCCGCGGAGCGGGCCCACTCCACCTGCCCGCTGTCGTCCCGGTGACTGGTGAAGCCGTCGCGGCGGGCAAGGACGGCGGGCACATCGACGCCGTGTGCGCTGACCTTGTCGCCCACACCTGCCACGTGCCGCGCCGTCGCGAGCACCTGGGCCGGGCGCAGCAGCGCCTTGGAAGGCATACACGCCCAGTACGAGCATTCCCCGCCGACGAGTTCGTGTTCGACGAGGGCGACGGTGCGGTCGCTTCCGGCGACGGCGTACTGCGCGGCGTTCTCGCCGGCGGGCCCACCTCCGAGCACGATCACGTCGTAGGTGTCGTCAGCGGGGTCGCGGGGCCCGGAAGGACTGTCGGCGCGGGTCACCCGTTTCACGGTAGGCGGCGAGGAGCGTCGGCGGACCGGTTCCGGAGGATCGACCGGACACTTCCGGCGCCGGTCAATCCAGTTGCGGGGACCGGGCGTCGAACACCAGCCCCATCGGTGCGAGCACCCGCACCACCTGCTCGGCGGTCCACTCGTCCAGGTCGCACAGCAACACCGATCGCCACGGGGTGATCACGACCGGCCGTTCCACCGCGGCAAGGAACTCGGCGAGCCGCGCCGGCAGCACCCCGCCGGGGAGACCGCCGGCGAGCGTGACCGCGCCGTCGGTCTGGTCGAGCCACCCGATCGGAGCCGGCGGCGGCGACGGCAACGGTTCCGCCGCATCGGGTTCCCCGGAGGGCGGGGTCCCGGCGAGCAGGATCTCGGCGGCGGTGTCCGGGTCGATGCGCAGGCCGGTGTCGATGCCGTCGCGCACCAACGCCATTCGCCCGTCGGGTCGCGCGAGGACCGCGACGTGCGGGGCCAGCGCGACGATGTCGCCGGTGCCGTCGTCGATGCCGTAGATCCGGGCGGCGCGGTCGGGGGAAGCGTGCAGCCGCGCCGCGACCGCCCGGACGAGGGGACGGATGTCACGGTGCCCCTCGAGGCGCCCGCTCAGCGGTGAGGCGAGGACGCGGGGCCGGGTCGGCGCGTCGACGGTGAGTCCGATCGCGGAGAGCCGCGAGGTGATCGGTTCGGGGTCGCCGCGCAGCAGGATCTGCGCCCGCTCGGTCAGGTGCAGTTCGCCGCCGCCGTGCGACTCGGCGAGTTCCGCGAGCGCACGCAACTGCGCTGCGGTGACCACGCCACCGGACAAGTGGACTTCGACCTCGGCGTCGGACATGCCACCAGGCTAGATCGTCGTGCGGTCGCCGACCACATCTTCCGCGGCGGCCCGTCCGGTGTCGATGCACGTCCGGGCCGGGAAAAGACCGTAGGGTGTCGGCCATGTCCGACACTCGCTCCGAGCGCCCCTCGTTCGCAGAGCTCTCCGAGGCCAAGTACATCCTGCTCACCACCTTCCGGAAGGACGGAACCCCGGTGGGCACCGCGGTGTGGGCGGCACCCGACGGCGACCGCCTTCTGGTGTGGACGGCGGCGGATGCCTACAAGGTGCGCCGGCTGCGGCGCGACCCGCGGCTGACCTTGGCGGTGTGCGACGCGCGCGGCAACGCGAAGTCGGCAGCGGTCCCCGGCACGGGCGTGATCCTCGACGCCGAGCAGACCGCCCATGCGCGGTCGGTGATCGCCCGGAAGTACGGCCTGCTCGGCCGGCTCACCGTGGGGGCCAGTGTGCTGCGCCGCGGCCGCACCGGGACGGTGGGGCTGGCGTGTTCCCTCGATCCCGACACCGGAACTACCGACACCGGAACTACCGACACGCAGTAACCGACGGCAACGGGGGACCGATGCGGCACACCTACTACTCCCAGGCGGTTGCCGTCGCGCTCGCGAACAGTCCGCTGGTCCCCGAGACCCGGCGCGGCCGATGGCTGCTCGCAGCCGGTGTCGAGGCCGCCGCACCGTGTGCGATCAGCCGGAACGTGGTCGTGCAGGGGTTGGGCCGGCTGTCTCTCGGTGCGGGCACCTTCGTCAACGTCGGGTGTTACTTCGACACGGTCGCCGACATCACCGTCGGGTGTCGGGTGTTCCTCGGCGATCATGTGCGGGTGCTGACGAGCAGCCACCTGACCGGGGGCTCCGAGCAGCGGGCCTCCACCCTGACCGGGGAAGCGGTGACCATCCGTGACGGCTCGTGGATCGGCTCGGGCACGGTGATCCTGCCGGGAGTGACCATCGGTCCCGGGGTCGTGGTGGGCGCCAATTCTCTCGTCACGCGCGACTGCGCCGCCGATTCGCTGTATATGGGCAGTCCGGCGCGGTTTCGCCGCACGCTGCCCTGACCGGGATACGGCAGCGACCGGGATCCCGCCGTGACATCGGACACAGCGGCGAGAGGATCAGGGTGTCGTAGCTTTGCTGTGACACCGATCTTGTTCGACCCCGATCTCTTGTTCGACACCGATCTTTCTTCCGCCCGCCCTGCTTTCCGACTCGCAGCATCACATCCGCCAGGAGACCGCATGACCGTGCACGACTTCACCGTTCGTACCGCCGAAGGAGACGCCGTCTCGCTCGGTGAGTACGCCGGTTCGTATCTGCTCATCGTCAATGTCGCCAGCAAGTGCGGTCTGACGCCGCAGTACGAAGGCCTCGAAGCGCTGCACCGCGCGACCGCCGGCAAGGGACTGCAGATCATCGGGTTCCCCTGCAACCAGTTCGGGGAGCAGGAACCGGGCACCGACGCGGAGATCCAGGAATTCTGCAGTCTGACCTACGACGTGACGTTCCCGGTCTACGGCAAGGTCGAGGTCAACGGCGACGACGCGGACCCGCTGTACCGGTACCTGCGCAGCGCAGCGCCCGGCGACTTCGGGCCCGATCACGGTTTCCTGTTCGAGCACGTCAGCACGACCCGACCCGAGGCCATCGGCACCGACGAGGTCAAGTGGAACTTCACCAAATTCCTCGTCGACCCCGCCGGTGCGGTCGTCACCCGGTTCGAACCGACCGTCGCCCCCGAGGCCATCGGCGCCCAGCTCGCCGAGCTGCTCTAGCTGTACCCGCCCCGCCGGTCCGGCACCGCCCCCGGCGGGGCTCCGTACGCCCCGCCGGGTACCCGTGGTCAGCGCGCCGCGCTGACCGACGACATGTGGAAATCCGGGATCCGCATCGGCGGCATCGCGGTTCGGGTGAACCAGTCCTTCCATTCGCGAGGAAGCGTGCGTTCGGTGTGTCCGACCTCGGTCGCCCGGCCCAGCAGCGCTACCGGGGACTCGTTGAACCGGAAGTTGTCCACCGCGGCCCGCACCTGCCCGTCCTCGATCAGGTACACCCCGTCGCGGGTCAGTCCGGTCATCAGCAGGCTCGCCGGGTCGACCTCGCGCAGATACCAGAGCGTGGTGAGCAGCAACCCGCGTTCCGTCCCGGCGATCATCTCGTCGAGGGACGCGCCGGTACCGCCGGTGAGCAGCAGGTTGTGACCCGGTGCGGTGGGCTGGGCGGAAAACTCCGCGGCTGCGGCACGCGGATAGGCCAGCGCGTGCACCGTCCCGTCCCGGATCCAGTCGACGCGGCCGGCGGGCAACCCGTTGTCGAACACCGACACCGCATCTGTCGAGGTGGTCGCCGTGACGAACGGCGCGTATTGCAGGCCCGGCGCCGCCGGATCGGAGGTCAAGGTCAGCGGCAGGCCGGTGAGTGTGTCGCCGAGGCGGGTGCCGTGCGGACCCGACCACACCGTGCGACCCTCGTGCGCGCCGCGGCCCTCCATCGACCACATCAGGGAAATCATCAGGTCGGCCACCGCGGAGGGCGGCAACACCGTCTCGTAACGCCCCGCCGGCACCGACACCGACGTCGCGGCCCAGTCCAGTCGTCGGGACAGGTCCTCGAGCAACCGGTCCATCCGAACATCGGTGAAATCGGTGGTCCCCGCCCCGACCCACGCGCTGGCACCGTCGAGTCCGCCACGTTTGCCGGTGATCTCGAGGGACCCGTCGGGTTGCGTCCAGCGCCGCCGCAGCCCCGTCGAGGTCCCCAGCCAGGTGGTGCGCACCCGATGCTCCGCGAACCCGTACAGCGCGTCGGATCCGTCGAAACCGTGTGCCAGAGCACCTATGACGGGATCGAACACGTCGATGCCGGTGCGTCCGGCCGGTGCGTCCCAGTCGGCGGGTGTCCCGTCGCCGGCGACGAGCGGCACGGCGTCGCCGGCCGGTGGGGCGGCGCGGGCCGCGGCGTCGGCGGCCTCGGTCACCGCGGTGACCTCACCGCGGTGCACCAGCGGCGCGGTCACGATGCCGCACCGGGTACCGGATGTCGTGTGCCGCAGCGCGATCACTGTCGCCGTCCGCGCACGCGTCGACCCGTTGGTGGTCATCGAGTTGCCCGCCCACCGCAGCGCTGCTTCCTCGGTGTCGTCGACCAGAACGATCGTCTCGTCGGCCGTGGACGCGGCGAGCGCCACCTCCACGAGATCCGCTGCGGGGATCATCGGCTGCCTTCCTGCACGGTGTTGAGCACGTTGACGCCGCGCACGAGCACCGACGGGCACCCGTGGCTGACGGAGGCGACCTGGCCCGGTTGCGCCTTCCCGCAGTTCATGGCGCCGCCGAGTCGCCAGGTGGACGGCCCGCCGACCGCCTCGAGAGCACCCCAGAACTCGGTGGTGGTCGCCTGATACGCCACGTCGCGGACCTGCCCGACGAGCCGGCCCCCGCGAATCCGGTGGAACTGCTGACCGGTGAACTGGAAGTTGTAGCGCTGCATGTCGATCGACCAGCTCCGGTCCCCGACGATGTACAGGCCGTCCTCGACACCGGCGATCAGGTCGGCGGTGCTGCGATCGACGACGGGGTCCGGTTGCAGCGAGACGTTCGCCATCCGCTGGATCGGCACATGGTGGGCGGAGTCGGCGTAGGCGCAGCCGTTCGATCGCGCCGCCCCGAGTTTCGGCGCGAACGCCCGGTCGAGCTGATAGCCGACGAGCACCCCGTCGCGCACCAGATCCCACGACTGGGCGGCGACCCCGTCGTCGTCGAACCCGGTGGTGGCGAGGCCGTGCGCGGTGGTGCGGTCGGCGGTCACGTGCATCGCGTCGCTGCCGTACCGCAGCGTGCCCAGCCGGTCCGGGGTCGCGAACGACGTACCGGCGTATGCGGCTTCGTAGCCGATCGCCCGGTCGTACTCGGTGGCGTGCCCGACCGATTCGTGGATGGTCAGCCACAGGTTGGTGGGGTCGATCACCAGGTCCGTCGGACCGGCCGTCACCGACGGTGCCTGCGCTTTCTCGGCCAGCAGGCCGGGGAGCCGGTCCAGTTCGTCCGTCCAGTCCCAGTGGGTGTCGGAACTCAGGTACTCCCAGCCGCGCCCGACCGGCGGCGCCAGGGTGCGCATCGACTCGAAGGTGCCCGCCCGGCGGTCCACGGTGACGGCCTCGAGTTGGGGGTGCACCCGCACCCGCTGCTGGGTGATCGACGATCCGGCCAGATCGGCGTAGAACGTTTGCTCCTTGACCTCCTCCACGCCGGCGGTGACGTGGTCGATGCCGGCCGCGTCGAGGAGGCGGCGGGAGAAATCGCCGAGCAGCGCCACCTTGTCGGTGGTGGGCACGGCGAACGGGTCGATCTCGTACGCGGAGGTCCACACCGCGTCCCGGTACACCGGCTCGTCCGCCCATTGCACCGGGTCCCGGTTCAGCGGCCGCACCGCCCGGGCGACCGCCACCGCCCGCGCCGCCGCGTCCGCCGCCCCCGCCGGTCCCGGCACCGGGTGCGACGCGAACCCCCAGGTGCCGTCGAGGAGGACCCGCACCGCGAGCCCGCAGTCGGTGCCGTCCACCGCGGCCTGCACCGCTCCGTCGCGCAGCGTCAGGGAGTGGGTGCGTACCCGCTGCACCCGCACGTCGGCATGCGTGGCCCCGGCGGCGCGAGCCACCGACAGTGCCGCATCGGCGGCGGCCCGCAGCGGCAGGGCCAGAAAATCGTCGTCCACACCGGTCACCGGCCTACCGTAGCGACTGTCTCACCCGAACTGCTGGAAGCCGAGCCGCACCGCCATCGCGACGACCACGACCAGCAGCACCACCCGCACGAACCCGGCACCGCGCTGCAACGCCATCCGGGAGCCGAGCATCGACCCGGCGACGTTGCACACCGCCATGGTCAGCCCGAGGGTCCACCACACGTGCCCGCCGATCGCGAAGACCGCCAGTGCGCCCACGTTCGAACCGAGGTTGATCACCTTCGCCATCGCGGCGGACTTGACGAACTCGCTGCCGAGCATCGCCGCGAAGATGAGGATCAGGAAGGTGCCGGTGCCCGGGCCGAGGATGCCGTCGTAGAACCCGATCACCGCGGCTGCGCCGACGATCACCGTCACGATGCGTGTCGCGCTCGGGCGGTGCTGCTCCGTTCCGGAGCCGAGCTTGGGCCGGGCCGCGACGAACACCGCCACCCCGACGAGCACCACGATCACGATGGGGATGAACACCTCGCGGTCGATCAGCGACACCGCGGCCGCGCCCGCCCCGGCGAAGACCGCCGCGACCAGCGCGGCCGGCGCCAGCACCGACCACCGCAACGGAATCCGGCGCGCGAAGGTCCACACCGCCGCGCCGGTCCCGAAGATCGCGGTGAGCTTGTTGGTGCCCAGCGCCGCCTGCGGCGCCAACTGCGGCGCGACCAGCAGCAGCGCCGGCAACAAGATCAGCCCGCCGCCGCCGACCACCGCATCGACCCATCCGGCGGCCGTCGCCGCGGCCAGCAGCACGGCCCAGTCGCCCACATCCATGCGCGCCATTCGATCATGGGGCGAGCACGCCGACCGGATCGGCTCCGCGTCTGTGCGCCGCGCCGGGAGCAAACTCGGCTTCTCGTACGTTGAACAGACGAGTCCCTCACCCGAGAGACGTTCGCGCCGGACCCGGCGTACGGAAGGACCCCGCGTGTACCTGTTGCTGTTCGTCGTCTACGTCGCCGCGGAGATCGCTGTGCTGGCCTGGCTCGGCTCCACCGTCGGCGCCCTCGCCACCGTGCTGATCTTCCTGGCCGTCAACGTCGCCGGGTATCTGGTGCTCGGCGCCCAGGGCCGCCGCGCGCTGCGCGGACTCGGCCGGCTCCGCAGTGGCCCCCTCCCGCCCACCGGCTCACCCGACAAGATGCTCACCGACGGTGCGCTCATCGGCGCCGGAGCCGGCCTCGTGCTGCTTCCCGGCCTGATCACCACCGTCCTGGGCATCGTGCTGCTGCTGCCGAGCCGCGCACTGCTCCGCCCGGTGGTACGCGCCGTGGCCGCCCGCACCGCCCGCACCCACGCCGCCACCTGGCGCGGACAACGCCTGGTGGTCGTCGACGGTCAGGTCGTCGAGAACACCGTCGTCGGGGCGGCGCCCCATCTGCCCGGTGGCCCCGGCCGCGGTCCCGTCGGCACGACCCGGCCGGACGTGGTGGACGGCGAAATCCTCGAAGGGGAGATCGTCGAGACCCCGCGGCAGCCCCGCCGCCCGTGACGGGGCAGACTGGGCAGTTGTGAGTCCAGCACCGCACACCCAGCTCTTCGTCGGCGGCCGCATCTACAGTGCGAGCGCACCCGACGCCACCGCGATGGCCGTCACGGACGGAACGATCGTGTGGGTCGGGCAGGACCGCACCGGACGCGTCCTGCACCCCGACGCCGAGATCGTCGACCTCGACGGCGCGTTCGTCGCACCGGGATTCGTCGACACCCACGTGCATGTCACCGCCCACGGGCTCGCCCTGACCGGACTGGACCTCACCGGCGCCGCGAACCGCGACGACGTGCTCCGCCGGGTAGGGGAGTACGCCGCCGGCCGCGACGACGCCGTGATCTGGGGGCACGGCTGGGACGAAACCCGCTGGCCCGATCCCACCCCGCCCACCACCGACGAACTCGACGCCGCCGCACCCGGCCGCCTGGTGTACCTGGGACGGATCGACGCACATTCGGCGGCGGCCTCCACGGCGCTGCGCGTGGCCGCCGGCGCGCTCGACATGCTCGGCGGCTACCACCCGCAGCGCCCGGTCACCGCCGCAGCCCACCACGCGGTGCGCGCCGCGGCCCGCACCGGGCTCACCGCAGCGCAACGGGCCGAGGCCCGCCACGCCGCGCTCGACGACTTCGCCGCGCACGGCATCGTCGCCGTCCACGAATGCGGCGGCCCCGACATCTCCGGCCGCGACGACTTCACCGAACTGCTCGCCACCGACCACCCCGTGGAGGTGCGCGGCTACTGGGGACAGGCGGTCCGCACCGCCGACGACGCCACCGCCCTGCTCGCCGCGACCGGTGCGCACGCACTCGGCGGTGACCTGTTCGTGGACGGCGCGTTCGGATCGCACACCGCGTGGCTCGCCGCACCGTACGCAGACCGCCCCGACTGCCACGGCACCGCGTACCTGAGCACCGAGGAACTCGCCGACCACGTGCGGGCCTGCACCACCGCCGGCATCCAGGCCGGATTCCACGTCATCGGGGACGCCGCCGTCGCCGCCACCGTGGCGGCATTCGACGCGGTCGCCGCAGAACTGGGCGGACCGGCGGTCGGTGCACGCGGCCACCGCCTCGAGCATGTCGAGTCCATCACCGGCCCACAAGCCGAACAGCTCGCCCGGTACGGCGTGATCGCCAGCATGCAACCGATGTTCGACGCATTGTGGGGCGGACCCGACGCGATGTACGCCCAGCGCCTGGGCGCGGCGCGCGCCGCGACCCTCAACGCGTTCGCCGGGATCGCCTCGACCGGGATGTCCCTCGCGTTCGGTTCCGACGCGCCCGTGACTCCGCCCCGGCCCTGGCAGATGCTGCGCGCCGCCGTGCACCACCGCACCCCCGGAAGCGGCATCTCGCCGCGAGCCGCATTCGCCGCCGCCACCCGCGGTGCGTGGCGCGCCGGTGGCGTGCGCGACGGGATGGCCGGAACTCTCGATCCGGGTGCCCCGGCGTCGTACGCGCTGTGGGAGGCGGGGGATCTGGTGATCCGCGCCCCCAAGGACAGCGTGCAGCGCTGGTCGACCGACCCGCGCTCGCGGGTCGCGCCGCTGCCCGACCTCGCCGACGGCACCGACGATCCGGTACTGGTGCGCAGCGTGCACCGGGGCCGCGTCGTGTACGCACGGTGACCGCACCGGCCGGCCCGACACGGAGGCGGACCGCCACCGTGGTGGGCCTGCGGATGGGCGCGGCGCTGCTCGCCGGGGTGCTGCTGTTCGCAAGTTTCCCGCCGCGACCGCTGTGGTTCCTCGCACCGGTCGGCATCGCCCTGCTCACCGCGGTACTCACGGTGCAACCGATGCGGCGACGCGCCGGTTTCGGATACGGCTACCTCGCCGGACTCGGGTTCCTGGTACCGCTGCTGCCCTGGGTAGGGGTCTACGTGGGGCCGCTGCCGTGGTTGGCGCTCGCCGCCGCGGAGGCGGTGTTCGTCGGCCTGTTCGGGGCACTGGCGGTGCATCTGCGCACCCTGCCCGCTGCGCCGCTGTGGATCGCGGCAGCGTGGAGCGCCACCGAATTCGCGCGCGCGTCGGTACCCTTCGGCGGATTCCCGTGGGGGCGGCTCGCGTTCGGGCAGCCCGACGGGGTGCTCGTGTCCCTCGCCGCGCTCGGCGGCGCCCCGCTCGTGTCGTTCGCCGTGGCGCTGACCGGCACCGGTCTGGCCGCGTTGGTCTCGGTCGTCGTGCGCAGCAACGGTGCCCGACTCGACCGGCGGGGCGCCGTGCGGGCCGCGGCGTGGGCAGCGCTCGCGCCCCTGGCCGCGCTGGCGGTGTGGCCGCTGCTGCGCACCGACCCCGCCGACTCGCCGGTGGTGACGGTCGCGGCGATCCAGGGCAGCGTGCCGCGACTGGGCCTCGACTTCAACGCACAACGCAAAGCGGTGCTCGACAATCACGTGGCGCGGACCCTGGAACTGGCCGCGGACGTGCGCGCCGGCGCGGTGCCGCAACCCGATGTGGTGATCTGGCCGGAGAACGCGTCCGATATCGACCCGCTGCGCAATGCCGACGCCGCCCGCGACATCACGGCCGCGGCGGCCGCGGTACAGGCACCGATCCTGGTCGGCACGGTGCTGCGCAACGACGACGGCACCACCAGCAACTCGGTGATCGTGTGGGACCCGGAAGCCGGACCCGGAGAGCAGCACGACAAACGGATCATCCAGCCGTTCGGGGAGTATCTGCCCTACCGCTCGTTCTTCCGTCTGTTCTCCGAGTACGCCGACCGCGCCGGCAACTTCGTACCCGGCGACGGGGACGGGGCGGTCACCGCGGACGGCATCACCATCGGGGTCGCGACCTGCTACGAAGTCGCCTTCGATCGGGCGTTCTCCGATTCGGTGGACGCGGGTGCGCAACTGCTCGCGGTGCCCACCAACAACGCGACCTTCGGCGACACCGAGATGACGTATCAGCAGCTGGCGATGTCACGGGTGCGGGCGGTCGAACACGGCCGCACCGTTGTGGTCGCCGCCACCAGCGGGGTCAGCGCCATCGTCGATCCGGACGGGTCGGTGCAGCAACGCACCCCGCTGTTCGAGCCCGCAGCCCTGGTGGCGCAGGTGCCGTTGCGGGCAGACGTTACGCTGGCAAGTCGGCTCGGACCGATCCCGGAGCTCGTGCTCTGTGTCGGTGCCGTGGTCGCCGCCGGTCTCGCCCTCGTGCGTAGCCGACGTCAGAACGCCGGTCCGGGAGCAGACCCCGCGCCCGGCACCGCAGGAGCACCGGCCCCCGGCCGGTTCGACAGGGAGGACCTTTGATGGCATCGGCGACGCCGGCCGGGAACGACAGCGCACCCAGCGCCCGCACCCTGGTGATCATTCCGACGTACAACGAGCGCGACAACATCGGTCGGATCGTCGAGCGGCTGCACGCCGCCCTGCCCGGCACCGACGTGCTGATCGTCGACGACGGCAGCCCCGACGGCACCGGTGCGATCGCCGACGGCCTCGCCGCCGCGGACGACCGCATCCACGTGATGCACCGCACCGAGAAGAACGGGCTCGGCGCCGCCTACATCGCCGGGTTCCGGTGGGGACTGGACCGCGACTACACCGTGCTGGTGGAGATGGACGCCGACGGCAGCCACGCCCCCGAACAGCTGCATCTGCTGCTCGAGCGCGTCGACGCGGGCGCCGATCTGGTGCTCGGCTCCCGGTACGTGCCGGGTGGCACCGTGGTGAACTGGCCGTGGCACCGCGAGGTGCTCTCGCGCGGCGGCAACATCTATTCGCGTCTCGCGCTCGGGGTGAACGTCAGCGACATCACCGGGGGATACCGCGCCTACCGCCGCGAGGTGCTCGAAACCCTCGATCTCGACGCGATCGCCTCCCACGGCTACTGCTTCCAGGTGGATCTGGCGTGGCGGACGCTGCAGGCGGGGTTCACCGTCGCCGAGGTGCCGATCACGTTCACCGAACGGGAGATCGGGGAGTCGAAGATGAGCGGGAACATCGTGCAGGAGGCATTGCTGCGGGTGACGCTGTGGGGGCTGCGCAGCCGCTACGAGCGGGTGCGGGCGCTGCTGCAGCGCAACTGACCGCCGGCCCAGCCGCGCACGTCAGGACCGGCCTCGCCGGGCACGGTGCGCGTCGAACGTGTCGCCGGCGCCGACGGACGCACACAGGCGGCGGATCGCGCTGCAGTCCTGTACCACCGGTTGGTGCGCGGTCGCCGCGGCGGTGTCCGCGATCAGTTCCCGGCCGCCGGGGACCTGTTCGTGCGCGACGATCGCCGCCCAGGTGGTCATGTCGCCGCCGGTGAAGGCATCGACCCCGGCGGCGAGCGCGTCGAACAACAACTCACGGTCTGCGGCGTCCAGTTCGGTGAACACCGTGGTGAACAATTCCCCGGTGAGGGTGGCGTGGCACAGTTCGTCGCGCCGGTGGACTGCGACGGTGGCCCGGTTGACCGGTTGCACGGTCTCGTCGCCGGTGAACAGCGCGAGATACGCGCTGATCGACGTCTCGGCGACCGTGGTGAACGCCAGTTGCACCAGCGCCGCGTGCCGCGGATCGACGGCGCGCTGCAACTCCGCGCGGTGTGCGCGCAGGGTGCGGCAGGCGGGGAGTACCGCGTCGGGCAATGCCCAGCCACGCCCGCGGCGGGTGAGCGCATTGGCGTTCTGGTGCATGAGGGTGTGGTACTGCTCGTCGACCATCGCCTGCATCACCCCGACGACCACGGTGTCCGGCGGAGCGAGACCGAACACGTCGGAGGTGATCAGCCCGAAACCGGGATTGACCACGTACTGCTCGATGTCGATGACGTTCTTGTTGTAGGCGATCCACCCCCACGCCCGCAGCCGCGCGCGGGCGGGCTCGTCGAGTGCGAGGTACCGGGGATGGGTGTGGAACGGCAGCAGCGTGTCGGGAAAGTCGTCGCGCGCGGATTCGAACAGCGCATCGAGGTCGGGTTCGGATTTCTTCACTGCGGCGCGCCGCGGCCACGACCGGGTCAGGCCGCGAATCACCGCGGCGGCGACCGGGTCGCCGGTGTCGTGGCCGGGAAGCTCCGGGGGCCGCAACCGGGCCCGCAGCTTCGCTGCCTCGCGATCGGTCACGGCGACACCCCGTTTCGCACGGCGTTCGGTTCGTGCAGGTCCGACGGGAGCAGGCCGAACAGTTCCCCGCACAGTGCCCGGTACTGCTCGCGGTCGTCGCCGAGGGCGCGGTAGCCGCGTGCGGTCAGCGCCGCGAACCGGTCGGGGTCCTCGGCCGCGTCGAGGTCGTCCAGGGCGGCGCGCAGGGCGCGGCGGGCGTCCGCGGCGTACGGATTGGCCACCTGGATGTCGTGATACACCGCCGGTGTGCCGGAGGCGATCCGCGCGAGCAGCGCCCGCAGCAGCACGTGCGGCGGGGGAGCGGCGGCGGTCGCGGCCGTCGGCGGTCCCAGCCGGTCGAGGGCACCGCCGAAGGCGAGAACCACCGCGTGGGTCAGCGCCTGAGTGGTCGCCGTCGCGCGGTCGTGCTCGGCGGCGCCGACCTCCACGACCCGCGCACCCCAGCGGTCTACCGCGTCGACGAACGCCCCGACTGCGGGGCCGTCCCGGTGCCGCACCGCGAGTACGGGGCGCCCGGCCCAGCCGAGCGCCGGAGCGAACATCGGATTGATACCGAGCGCCTCCCGGTCCGGCAGGCCGGTACCCAGCGCCGCAGCGAACGGGGTTTTCACCGACAGGGTCTCCACCAGCAGCGCCTCGGGGTGCAGCAACCCGGCCAGGGCGGGCAGCGCGGCCACGGCGACGGCGTCGGGGACGGCGAGGATCACCGTCGGCGCCGCGCGCACCGCCGCCGCGACGTCCCGGGTGGGCGCGGCGATGTCACCGGGCAGCACCGCGGCGCCGGCTGTGCCGGTCGTCGCGGCCGGTGCGCCGGGGTCGATCGACAGCACGCGGTGGCCGTCGCCGGACAGGGCCGCGGTGAGCATCGCGCCGACCGCACCGCAGCCCCCCGCCACGACGACGCGGCCGGGTCCGCCGGCGGTCACGGCGCGGTGCCGTCGGGTCGGGCGCGGAGTGCGGCGTTGCCGTCGGCGGGATCGGCGTCGGTCTCGGCCAGGCAGCGCCGCATCACCAGCGATTTGACGAGCGTTTCCTCGAGTTCGTCGTCCGGGTCCGACAGCGCGACGATCGCGCCGCCGATACCGAAGGTGACCTGATGGTCGGTGGCGACCATCGTGCGGATCACGATCGACAGGTCGGCGGTGCCGGTGGGGGACAGGTAGCCGATCGCCCCGGAATACACCCCGCGCGGACCGTCCTCGAATTTGTCGATGATCTCCATGGTGCGCAGTTTCGGTGCGCCGGTCATGGACCCGCCGGGGAACGCGGCGCGCACACAGTCCACGGCGGTGACGTCGGGGCGCAGGGTCCCGCGCACGGTGGAGACGAGTTGGTGTACGGCGGAATAGGTTTCGATGTCGAAGAGTTTCGGCACGTGCACCGAACCCGGTCGGCACACGCGGGAGAGGTCGTTGCGCACCAGGTCGACGATCATCAGGTTCTCGGAGCGGTCCTTTTCGCTGACGAGCAGGCCGTCGCGCAGTGCGGCGTCCTCGGTGGCGGTGCGGCCCCGGGGCCGGGTGCCCTTGATCGGTTTCGACTCCACGGTGCCGTCCGCGCCGATCCGCAGGAACCGTTCCGGGGAGGCGCTGAGCACCGCCACCTCGGGGAAGTGCAGCAGCGCACTGTACGGGGTGGGGCTGATCTCCCGCAGAGTGCGGTAGGTGCGCAGCGGGTCGATGGTCCGGTCGACGGTCGCGGTGTTGGTCAGGCACACCTCGTACGTCTCGCCGCTGCGGATCTCGCTCTGGCACTGCTCGATCATCTCCAGGTAGTGCGCCGGTGTGTGCCGCAACCGGATCTGCAGATCGTCTTCGTCACGCAGCAACGGCACCGCCGTCGGGGCGAGAACATCGGTGTCGGCGAGCGCGGCGAGCGCCGCGGCGGTGGCGTCGAACCACGCGACGGACGCGGGATCGTCGGGTTCGTCCGACAACGCCAGGAGATAACAGCGGCCCGCCTCGTGGTCGAGGACGACCGCGCGGTCCGCGAACACCATCGAGGCGTCCGCGATCGGGGAGGTGTGCACCAGTTGCCCGCCGGCGTCGGCCTTGAGTTCGTAGCCGAGGTAGCCGACGTATCCGAGTGCGAACGCGAACGGCAGATCGTCGCGGGGGGTGATGCGCCGTTCGGCGAGCCGCGCATCGAGGTGGTCGAAGAAGGTGCGGTGGTACTCGGCGACGGGAGCACCCGCACGGTATTCGCGCACCAGGGTTTCGGCGACGCTGTAGGTGACGAACTCGGCGCGGGGGCCGGACCCGTCGCCCATCACCGTGAACCGGGAGCCGGGTTCGGTGGTGACGGAGCCGTCGAGCCAGAAGCTGTGCGGGTCGTCGGCGAAGAGCGTTTCGTAGACGGCGTGCGGCGCCGGGTGGAAGTCGAGGACCCGGGTGTCGAGCACATATCGGGGTGGGGCGGGTTCCGGTGGCGGCGGGGCGCTGACGGTGATCGGCGTGCGGGCCGGGGTGGCGGCCCGGAAGTTGCCGAGCAGTTCGGTGCCGTAGCAGGTGCAGATCGATTCGGGGTGGAATTGCACTCCCCACAGCGGCCGGTGCCGGTGCTCGACCGCCATCAGCAGCCCGTCGTCGGTGTAGGCCGTGGCGACGAGCTGGTCGGGGACGTGCTCGGCGATCAGCGAGTGGTAGCGGACCGCGTCGAACGGGGACGGGATCCCGGCGAACAGACCGGTGCCGTCGTGCACGATCCGGCTGATCCGGCCGTGCACCGGCTCGGGGGCGGGCACCACCGCACTGCCGAACAGCTGGCACAACCCCTGGTGGCCGAGGCACACGCCCAGGACCGGCAGCCCGGAGTCGGCGAGGATGCGGTCGCTGATCCCGAAGTCGCGGGGCCGGTCGGGGCGTCCCGGGCCGGGGGAGACGACGATGTTGTCGAACCGGTGCAGCCCCAGTTCGTCCCACACGGTGTCGTTGGTGACCACGACCGGGGGAACTCCGTTGACGCGGGAGAGCAGGCTGTAGAGGTTGTAGGTGAACGAGTCGTAGTTGTCGACCAGCAGGGTTCGGGTCGGTGGCGGCGCAGACATGGCGGCCTCAGATCTGGGGGTCCCCGGAGCGCGCCGGGCGCGGACCGGCGTCGGCGCCCGCGGCGGCGACGATGTCGTCTTCGAGCCGGCAGGCTTCTCCGATGAGCAGGGTGTAGAGCGCTTCGACGAAGTCGCCGGACAGTCCGTTACGGTGCGCGTAGTCCTGGGCGCGGCGATGCACAGCCTGCATCCGGCCGGGTTGGAGCACCGCGATGTTGTGGCGCCGTTTGATTTCCGCGACGCGGGCGCACAGCGCCAGTCGGTCGCGGACGTCGTCGAGCAGTGCGCGGTCGACTCGGTCGAGTTCGGTGCGCAGAGCGTCGAGTTCGGTTTCCGGTGTCGGTGCGGTCGTCGTATCCGCCGCGGTATGCCTGTCGTTCACGTGCGCTCACCCCTGTACAGCCCCCGGGGGTGGGGGTCGGATCGTGAAGTGTTCGACGGTGCCCGACTCGTCGGTTGGTATTCGCTCATGATTGCACGCAGCCGAACGGGGTGCCGACAATTGATGGATTTGTGCCACTCCGGCAATGCAATTGCGTCCGGGACGGAAAAGCGTGCCGGCCGATACCGCAGACAAAAGGCGAATGCCGTTGCGGGAACAATTCCCGCAACGGCATTCGGAGGTGGTGCTGGCCGGGCCTGTCAGGCGCCGCGGCGCTTCGCCTTGATCAGATCGAGGCGTTCCTGCAGCAGGACCTCGAGTTCTTCGACGGAGCGGCGTTCGAGCAGCATGTCCCAGTGCGTGCGCGGCGGCTTGACCTTCTTCGGCTCGGGTGCCGCGCCCTCGACGAGGGTGCCTTCCAGCCCGTTCTTGCACATCCAGGTGCCGGGGATCTCGGCTTCGTCGGCGAACGGAACATCGAACTCTTCGCCGTTGTCGCAGCGATAGCGCGCGATCCGCCGCGGCGCCAGATCGTGGTCACGGTCGGTTTCGTAGCTCACCGCGCCGAGCCGGCTGCCTCGCAGTACACGATCTGCCATGGTGGTGTCCTCTCTTGTGTGCTCCACCCGCTGGTGGGTCCGCCTTGCAGGCGGGCGCCCACGCGGGATCAACGTTCACCTCATGTCAACGTCGACGGGGCCGATTCCGTTCCCGCGGCCCGCCTCGAGGCCGGATACACCACATTACCGGCCGCCTCCACAGCGTCGGTAAAGTGTCCGGACATGACCGACCGCACCCGTCCGCCGGGCAGCTGCCTGTGGTGCGGACGCCCGGTCCCGGAGATCGGGACGGGCCGGCGCCGCCGGTACTGCCGGCAGTCGTGCCGGCAACGCGCGTACGAGCAGCGCCACACCACCCGCGAGGCGGGATTGCCCGAGGACGCGGTGGTACTCACCGCCGCCGAGGTGGAATCGCTGGCGGACCGCGCCTATCTGGTGCGCTGCGCCGCCGAAGATGTGGCCACCGCGGTCGCCGAGGGCGCCGACGCGGCGGAACTGGGCCGGTTGTGTACCGACCTGGTGTCCCTCGCCCGGGACGCCGAGCGGATCCGCTGACCGGACCCGCCCGGCCGGGGTCAGGCGAAGAACCCGCCGATCGTGAACACCACCTGGCAGAACGCACCGTTGGTGTAGTTGATCGAACCGAAGAGGCTGGCCAGCACCGGGCCGGTGCCGGTGTTGACCGTCTTCGACAGTTGCGGCACCCCGCCGGCCTTGTCGTCGAGGGTCTCGATGCCGCCGCGGAAGGTCTCCATGTTGAGCCAGACGAATTTGAGGTCGGCGGCCGCAGGGGTGACGGGGATGGTCGGTGCCACGAAGATCTTGAGCTGCCCGATCTGTACGTCCGGGTTCACGTTGGGGCCCGGTTGCACCCAGCCGGTGGTCATGGCGTACGGCACGAGGCCGCCACCGCAGCCGGGTCCGAGGGTGGGGGCGGGCTGCATGAACGGCTGCGGAGTGTTGCGCGGCGGCGGCGCGAACAGCGCCGACCCCGTTCCGGCGCCCAGCATGTCGTCCACGGCGCGCAGGGCGTCCGGGTCGGGTGCGGCAGCGGCCCGCAGCTGGTCGAGGGGCAGGCCCGGCGGAGCGGGCTCGGCAGCGGCCTGCGCGGGCAGGGTGACGGCCAGTGCGGTGGCGAACAGGGCGCCGAGAATACGGACGGTCCGGCGACGCGGCATCTGAGGCTCCTTCGGGTCGGCTGTGAGAAGTCGTGCGGGAAGGCGGCGAGCAGCGTGATCCACGGGCAACGAGGCCCGGGCACACGGTGAGACGGGAGTGCGTGACGCGGACGTGCGCGGCAGCGGAAAAATTCCTGACGCGTACGGGGGTACCAAAACCTGAGGATAAGGATTCACCCCGCCGCTCCGGGGGATTTCGCCGATATCTCCGAGCATTCGGGACATTTACCCCACACCGGAAGATCAGGGGCCCCGCCGGCACGCTTCCGGGAAATTCCGCGTAATTGCTGTGACAGGGTCGCGGAAATGTTCGGTAAAGATTTCCGGGCATATCCAAGATCGAATTCGATATCCGGTGTATTTCCGGATACCTCTGACCGAATGCCGGCAATGCCGCGCGATTCTGGTCTAACTTGGGGGAGTGCTCCCGGTCTTACCCGGGAACACGACACGGGGGCCGGTCTCGGCGAGAGAAGTTCGACGAGCATCGGCCCCGACGCGATGTCGGGGGCGCGCCGTTTACGCCAACATCGCTCTCGGAGGGGACATGTCGTTGCGACAGCGTCGTCTGCAGCTACCACCCGATGCTTTTCCGCTTTCGTCCGCACAACGTTCGATCTGGTTTGCGCAGCAACTCGCACCCGAGGTGCCGATCTGCATCGCCCAGTACGTCGATCTGCCCGGAGAACTCGACATCGACCGGGTACGGCAGGCCGGGTACGTCGCGGGCGGCGAGTTCCAATCTGCCTATCTCCGGGTCGTGGAGATCGACGGCGAGCCGTACCAGTACGTCGATCCGACCTTGGCAGCGAAACCGATCGAACTGGTCGATTTCCGTGCCGACCCGGACCCGCTCGACGCGGCGCACCGGTGGATGACGGCGGACTACTCCCGTCCGGTCGACCTCGCGCACGACCCGCTGGTGAACATGACGCTGCTGCGGGTCGGCGATGCCCGCTATCTCTGGTACGGCCGGATCCATCACGTCGCACTCGACGGCTACGCGGCGATGACCATGGTCAACCGCATCGCCGCGCTGTACACCGCAGCCGTCGAGGGACGCGATCCCGAACCGTCGCGCGCCGCCGACCTGCGCACCCTCTACGACTGGGACCGCGACTACCGGGCCTCCTCCCGGTACGCCTCCGACCGGGACTACTGGATGGAGCGCGTCGCCGGCCTCGAGGACGGCTCGTCGCTGGCCACCCGCACCGGCCCGCTCGCCCCGGTCTCGTTGTTGTCGAGCATCCCGTTGCCCGACGACCTGGTGACTGCCCTGACCGCCGTCGACGAGGACGCCGGATCGTCGTCCACCGCCGCGGTGGTCGCCGCGTTCGGGTGCTACCTGGCGCGGATGACCGGCACCGACGATGTGGTGGTGAACCTGCCGGTCTCCGCCCGCACCACCGCCTCGGCCCGGCGCTCGGGCGGCATGCTCGTCAACACCGCACCGCTGCACCTGCACATCGACCGGGACGACACCCGCACCGCGCTGGTGCGGCGCGTTCAGCTGGAACTGACCGGGGCGCTGCGCCACCAGCGGTGCAGCATCGAGGACATCCGCCGGGAATCCGGCACCACCGCCCCGCACGCCTACGCCGGTCCCACCATCAACGTGATGCTCTTCCGGCAGGAGATCGTGCTCGGCGACCTGCGCGGCGAATTCCACATCATGACGTCCGGACCGATCGAGGACCTGCTCGTCAACATCTACCAAAGTGGCACTCCAGCTACGACTTTCATCGATTTCCGGGGTAACCCGCACCGGTACGACGACCAGGAGTTACGTGCGCACCATCGCCGGTTCGTGGGACTGCTCACGGCGTTCCTGCAGGCCGACGGCGACGCTCCCGTCGCCGGGATCGATCCGGAAACGGCAGCGATCGGTGTCCAGCGTGCGCGCGCCGCCGAGGCCGCCACCTATTGGCAGGGCGTCCTCGCCGACGC
>JADGMW010000370.1_pt1 | contig 20279 bp, 19 predicted proteins | sample 8641801 | NCBI WGS metagenome assembly JADGMW01 (sample SAMN16272018, study PRJNA661076) | feces metagenome | isolation source: fecal sample from diarrhoea affected cattle A | host: Bos taurus | place: South Africa: Lokaleng Village, Mahikeng | collected 2019-09
CGGGTGGGAGCGACGACGAGATTCGAGTCGTCCAGATGCTCGTGGACCGGGATGGTCGTGCGGAACTCGGCCGGCGCGCTCACGCCGACCCACTGCGGGCAGGAGACGTCATGGTGGATCTACCTTCCATCGGTCCCGGCGGTAGCACCCGCACCCGATGTCGGGAGGGTTGCTGCGACGTCATGGAGCCGGGTCTCTCGGTCGCTCTGGATGGGACTGCGCGGAACAGAAGAATCGGGCACACACGTGGACTGCGATGAACTGTGGACCATGAGATCGCTGCGCACACCCATTCGGATCGACCTGATTCCAAGCCTCGCGGAACATTCCAATCCGCCGCCGCGGAAGCCGCTGGTGCGCAACGATGGAGCACGTGGGCAGCGTCGAACGAGTAACGATCACCGCGTCCGGGCCGAGCCGCGCGTATCGCGGGGCACCCTGGTGGGCAGTGGCTTCGGCCGTGCTCGCCCCCGTTGCACTGACCGCGGGCTGGGTGGTCGCGGGCACGGTACAACCCCCGGAGTACAGCGCTGTGCGGCAGAGCCTGAGCGCGCTCGCCGGGCACGGTGGAGCCGAACGCTGGATCATGACGACATCGCTGTTCGTGCTCGGCGCGTGCCATGTGATCACTGCGCTCGGACTGAGTGCCTTGCGTCCCGCCGCACGACTGGTCCTCGGCGGCGCGGGGATCTCCGGGATCGCTCTCGCGGCACTTCCGCAACCGGCGAACGGGTCTGCCACGTCGCACGTGGTCAGTGTCGTCATCGGCTCGATCCTGATCGCGACATTCCCCGCGTTCGTCGGGTCTCGCAGCCGTCCGCAGTCGTTCGCATTGAGCGTCCGCGGATCGGCGATCGCGACCGCGGTGTTCGTGGCCCTGACCGTGGCGTTCCTGATCTCGGCGCAGGGCGGGCAGTATTTCGGGCTGGTCGAGCGGGTGGGCTTGACGCCCGAGACGATATGGCCCCTTGTCGTCGTCCTCGCCTTGCGGCGTAGTGCGCGCCAGGATGCAGGCACCTAGAGCGACCGGAAGCCGCCTCGACCCTGTCCCGGGGTCTCCGTAGACTCCGAGCAGTGACGCCGCTGGAGTTGTTTCTCGTTGCCCTCGCCGGACTCGGCGCCGGTGCGATCAACTCGCTGGTCGGCTCCGGAACCCTCATCACCTTCCCGACCCTCGTTGCGTTCGGCGTGCCGCCCGTCACCGCGACGATGTCGAACGCGATCGGACTCGTCGCGGGCGGTGTGTCGGGAACGTGGGGTTATCGGCGCGAGTTACGCGGCCAGTGGCCGACGTTGCGATGGCAGATCCCCGCGTCGGTCAGCGGCGCGCTGATCGGGTCGTGGCTTCTGCTGCATCTGCCGGAGACGGTGTTCGAGACCGTCGTTCCGGTCCTGCTGGTCCTGGCACTCGTCCTCGTCGTGCTGCAACCGCAGATCCAGAAGTGGGTACTGCGGCGAACCGACGCCGACCCGGAAGCCCGGATCGGTCCGGTGCGGATGAGTCTGCTCGTGGCGGGCACTTTCGCTGTCGGCATCTACGGCGGATACTTCACCGCCGCGCAGGGAATTCTGCTGATGGGCTTGTTCGGCGCTCTGCTCACCGAACACATCCAACGGCAGAACGCCGCGAAGAATCTGCTCTCGCTGCTCGTCAACATCGTCGCGGCCACCGCATACATTCTCGTGGCGTTCGAGCGCATCGACTGGACGGTGGTCGTATTGATCGCCGTGGGTTCGCTGATCGGCGGAGACCTCGGTGCCCGGTACGGTCGGCGTATGTCCCCCACCGTGTTACGGGCGGTCATCGTCGCTGTGGGGCTCATCGGCCTGTACCGGTTGCTCGCCTGAGGCAGAGGCCCGGTCGCGGGGATCAGCGCAACGTCAGCGGTATCCCGGCCACGACGAGCGTGACACTGTCCGAGACTGCCGCCACCGCGGCATTGAGACGCCCGAGAGTGTCGCGGAACAGCCGTCCCGAGGCACTGGCCGGGACCACACCACTGCCCACCTCGTTGCTCACGGCGACCACCGGCACCCGGCATCGCCGCCACGCGTCGAGGAGTTCGGCGATGTCGGCGTCGACCGCCCCCATGTCGCCGCCGTTCCATACGTCGTGCAGATCCATTCGTGCGGTGAGCCAGGTGCCGAGGCAGTCGACCAACAGCGGATCGGTAGCCGCGCGCAGCACGCCGCTCACATCGGATGTCTCCACCGTCGACCACGATTCGGGCCGCCGCTCGCGATGCAGGGCAACCCGTTGCGCCCATTCCTCGTCGCCTGCGCGGGTCCCGCCGGTCGCGACGTAGGTGACGGCGGCGTGCGAAGCGAACAGTTCTTCCGCGTGCCGTGACTTTCCGGAGCGCACGCCCCCGAGCACCAGGGTCCGGTGCGGCGGCGCGGTGGCGTCCCCCACGCGCACCTCCTCGCCGTCGATACCGGGCCTGGCCCCATACTCCCGCAACCGCTCGCGCAGGGCGGTGATCGGCGGGTTGTGGTGGCCGAGGTGCACCGCCACCACGTCCGTCGCGTCGGTCACGGCATCGCACCTGCGCAGAGCCGCGACGGTGTCCCGGAATTCGGGCAGTCCGTGGTGCCCTTGCCCCAACTCCGATCGGTCACCGAATGTTTCTTCGAGGAACACGGCATCGAACCGCGCACCGCGCACCGCGTCGAACCAGCCGTCCGGGAGCGGGCCGGTGTCGCACGCCCACAGGATGCGGGAACCGTCCGGACCGGTGACGTCGTAGAGCACCGCATCACCGTCGCGGAACACGTGATGTCGTGCGGGAAGAACCCGCACCGCATACCCGCCGACGGTGAGCGCGTCGCCCGCCCGGACCGGTACGAAGCGCACCGGATCGTCCGGGCCCGCCCACTGCCGGCACGTGTCGACCGCGTCCGCCGGTCCCACGACGTCGAGCACGTGACCCGCATCGACCCACGAGCGGAACAACAGTGCCTGCGGCCCGAGGTGGTCGGTGTGCGCGTGGGTGAGCAGGATGTGACGCACACCCGCCAAGGTCCTGCCGAAACGTACTGCGGCGCGGGGAGCTTCGGGTCCGCAGTCGAGCATGAGCACGTCGTCGATGAGCGCGGCCGTTTGGCCGCGGATCTCACCGCGGCGTGCGGCATCCGTGCAGGACTCGCAGGCACAGAAAGGATTCGGCCAGCCGTCCGCGGCACCGGTGCCCAGCAGCAGTACGTCCATCATGCGTCCTTCCACGGATCACGAAGCGGGAGAACGGCGCGGCCGGCCGGACGGTCGAGGACCTCGACCCGCGCCCCGTAGACCTGGCCGATCCGGTCGACCGTGAGCACCTCGGCGGGCGGCCCGTCGGCGACGACCCGGCCGCGGTCGAGAAGGACGAGCCTGTCACCGTACTGCGCCGCCGAGGTCAGATCGTGCATGGCGGCGATCACCGTCAGCTCGCCTTCGGTGCGCATGGAGTCCACGAGTTCGAGTACCTGCTGTTGGTGCCCGATGTCGAGCGCGCTGGTGGGTTCGTCGAGCAGCAGCACCTGTGGTTCCTGTGCCAGTGCGCGAGCGAGGACCACGCGCTGGAGTTCACCCCCGGACAGATCCGTCGCGAATCGGCGTGTGAACGGCTCGAGTTCGAGGCGCTCGATGACCCGGTCCACCACCGCGCGGTCGTGTCCCGTTTCCGAGCCGAACCGTGCGATGTGCGGTGTGCGGCCGAGCCGGACGAGTTCTTCGACGGTGACACCCTCGGGAACCACGGGGCGCTGGGGCATCAGCGCGACCGCGCGCGCCGTTGCGCGCCGGCCGCCCCGGCCGGGCGTCACGGACGCCACCCGCACGTGCCCCGTCGAGGGAACGAGTCCCGCGAGAACGTGCAACAACGTGGTCTTACCGGACCCGTTGGGTCCGACGAGCGACACCCACGCGCCGGTCGCCACGGTGAGATCGACGTCGTGGAGCACGTCCACGCCGCCGCGTGCAGCCCCGACACCGCGGCACGTGACGGCGGTGGACGCGAGCGATTCGAGATCGGCGGGCATCATGCACCTCGGCTTCGTCTGAGTACGACGAGGAAGAACGGCGCACCGATCGCGGCGGTGACCACCCCGATGGGCAGCTCCGACGGCGACATGACGCTGCGGGCGAGCACATCGGCGAGGACGAGGAACGTCGCCCCGACCATCAATGACAACGGCAGCAGCATGCGGTGACCGGGGCCGACGAGCAACCGGACCGCGTGCGGCACCACGATGCCGACGAACCCGATCAGTCCGCTCGCCGACACCACGGCGGCGGTGCCGAGTGTCGCCACGCAGACCAGCAACAGCCGGACACGAGCCGGATGGATCCCGAGGCTGGCGGCCTCGACGTCGCCGACCGCCATGACGTCGAGGGTGCGCCGGTGCAGTGCGATGACGGCGACCGCGACCACCACGTACGGCAGGACCACGACGACATCGGACCACCCGTCGGTGGACAACCGCCCGAGCATCCAGGAGTACACCTGACGCAAGGTGTCGTCGTGCAGTTGCATGAAGAACGTCTGGATGGCATTCGCGAACGCCGCGACCGCCACGCCCGCGAGGATGATGACGACTTCGGAACGCACCCCGCCGACCGAGCGGCCGAGGGCATACGTCGCACCGACCGCCAGCAGGCCGCCGGCGAACGCTGCGATCGGAACCCCGGCAAACCCTGCGGCGCCTCCGACCACGATCGCGAGTGTCGCGCCGAGGCCCGCCCCGCTCGACACCCCGAGCAGGTAGGGGTCGGCCAGGGGATTGCGGAAGACGCCCTGGTACGCCGCTCCGGCGACGGCGAGCATGGCTCCGACGAGAACCCCCAGCACCACGCGCGGCATGCGGATGTTCCAGAGGATCGCCTGTTGCCGCGTCGAGAGCCCGGAATCGACGTCGACGAACGGCAACCGGTCGGCGATGTCGAGAAGGACCGCCTGTGGCGTGAGTCCCGCCGGACCGACGAGGATGCTCACCAGCATGGCGGCGAGGAGAACGACCGCCGCGCCACCCAGCACGAGGGCGCGACGACGCGGGGTCGTGATCAAGACGCGGGCTGGGCCGCTGGGATCCCGGTGACGATCCGGGCGACATCCCGCATCAAGTCCACGACGCGCGGCCCCCAGCGGCTGGCGATGTCCTCGTCGAGGACGTAGACGTGCCCGTCACGGACCGCCGTGAGCTCGCCCCATCCTGCTCGCTCCGCCACATTCTCGGGCGTGACGCCGCAGCACTGGCCGTCGGCGAGGAAGACGATGTCGGGGTTCTCTTCGAGGATGAACTCGGCCGACAGTTGCGGATACCCGTTGCCGCCGGTCGCGATCGAGGTGAGACCGAGCATGGAAAAGATCTCGCCGATGTAGGTGTCGTCCGTGACGGAGTAGTAGGTGTTGTCGAGTTCGTGGTAATAGCGAAGCGGGACTTGACGTTCGGGCAGTCCGGCGAGGATCTCGTCGACCTCGCTCCTCATCTGCGCGACCAGTTCGGCCGCGTCTGCGACGTGCCCGGTGGCCGCACCGACCTGCTCGAGCTGGGCGTAGGTGTCGTCGAGGGTGAGCGCCGCGGGCAGAATCAGGGTCTCGACGCCGGCCTGCTCGAGTCCGGCGACGAGATCCGCGGTGTCCGCGTTGGCGACCACCAGATCGGGTTCGTAACCGAGGATCGCCTCGACGTTCGGGGTGTACCCGGACAGATCGGTGACCGGTACGCCGGCCGGATGGTCGGATTGGTCGTCGACGGCGATCACCTGGTCGCCGGCGCCGACGGCGTACAGCATTTCGGTACTGACGGGACTCAGGGACACGATCGCCTGGGGACTTCCGGCTCCGGCGGTGTCGTGGTTGTCATGGTTGGCGGCGTCGTCGGCGCCGCACGCCGTGGCCAGCAGAGCGCACGCGGTGATTCCGGCAGCGAGCAGCCGGTGGGATACGAGGGGCACAGCCATCCTCCGTAACTCGGAGGACGAAAACAGTACGGCTGCAACATCGTCAGTTGCGGCACGAGACCGTCCTTCGTCCGAGGACCAGTACGTGCCCGCTGCGCCGGCTGACCTGGCTTCCCCGGCACGATCGCCGGAGTTCACAGTTGCGGGGACAGCGCCGGATTTTCACCGGCTTCACCGTAACGCTGCGGGTGCCCTGCCCGACTGGCAGAGCACCCGCAGCGTAACCCACAGCGTTTCCGGGCCGGAAGAGTGCTCTCGGGTCAGGAGAGCGCCTGCTCGAGGTCTTCGAGCAGATCCTCGGGGTCTTCGAGTCCCACCGAGAGGCGCACGACCCCGTCGGACAGGCCGATCGCGGCGCGCCCCTCCGGGCCCATCGCCCGGTGGGTGGTGGTCGCGGGGTGGGTGATGAGGGACTTGGAATCGCCGAGGTTGTTCGAGATGTCCACGATGCGCAGCTTGTTGAGCAGCTCGAACGCGCGCTTCTTGCCTTCGCCCTCGGGAGCGTCGAGCTCGAACGTGAGGATCGTGCCACCGCCACTCATCTGCGACCGCGCGAGGTCGTGCTGCGGATGCGACTCCAGGTACGGGTACTTGACCCAGCGCACCTTGTCCTGCGTCTCGAGGAACTGGCCCAGGCGCAGCGCCGAATCGACCGCGGCGCGCACCCGGACCGGCATCGTTTCCAGGCCTTTGAGCAGCGTCCACGCATTGAACGGGCTCAGCGCCGGACCGGTGTGACGAATGAGCTTCTGCACGGGTCCGTCGATGTAGTCCGCGGGTCCGAGGATGGCACCGCCGAGCACTCTGCCCTGGCCGTCGATGTGCTTGGTGCCCGAGTAGACCACGATGTCGGCACCGAGATCGATGCTGCGTTGCAGGAGAGGAGTGGCGAATACGTTGTCCAGCACCACTTTTGCCCCGGCAGCGTGCGCCATCTCGGAGACGGCCCGCACGTCGACGAGGGTCTGCATCGGGTTCGAGGGAGTCTCGAAGAACACCGCGGTCGTGGGGACGGACAATGCCTGTTCCCATTGATCGAGGTCTTCGCCGTCGACGAACACCGTCTCCACACCCCATCGGGGCAGGATCTCGTTGCACACGACGAAGCAGGATCCGAAAAGGCTGCGGGCGGCGACGAGCCGATCCCCCTTGCCCAGAAGAGCCGCGAGTGCGGTGAAGACGGCGGACATGCCCGACGCCGTGGCGTAGGCGCCTTCGGCACCGTCGAGCAGTCGTAGCCGCTCCTCGAACATCTTCACGGTCGGATTGCCGTACCGCGAGTACACGAAGTGGTCGACCTCGCCGGTGAACGCCGCTTCGGCGGCCTCCGCCGATTCGTACACGAATCCGGAGTTGAGGTAGAGCGCCTCGGACGTCTCCTCGAACCCCGAACGCAGGGTGCCACCCCGCACGCCCAGCGTGGCAGGACGCACGTTGTCGGGAAGCCGGCGCTCGAATGCGCCGCCCTTGGGGATGGAGCTCACGATTGCCTCCACGGCAGGCCCACTGCCCGCCAGCCCTGAGCTCCGCGATGCCCGTCGGCGTCGAGCGCTCCCTCGAATCCGTCGAGGATGTTGTACGCGGGGGTCACGCCCGCCGCGGTAGCCGCCTCGGCGGCACCTATCGAGCGTTGCCCCGAGCGACACAGGAATATCACCGGACCGCCGGAGACGCCGGCTTTCGCCAGGTCGTCCACGAACGTTCGGTTCGGGGCACCGTCGGGATAGCGAACCCATTCGACGAAGACGGTTCGGCGGCCGATGGGCGAGGTCTCGGGGACCCCGACGTACTTCCACTCGGCGTCGGTACGAACATCGACGAGCACGGCATCCGGGTTTTCCCGCAGGAGCTCCCAAGCTTCCTGCGGCGTTATATCACCTGCGTAGCTCACCACGACATGTTTTCACAGGTCACGGCGTGGCGCGCAAGCGGGAGGCTGTCAGAACTCGCAGACCCGCCACACCGAGTCGACCTGGACGACCTGCCAGGTCTCGATCCGGGACTCACCGTCGACGGTCGCGCGGACGTCGACCGTCGCGCGGTCACCTTCCACGGCGACGTCCTGGGTCGCCTGCAACTCCACAGTGCCCTCGACGTCGGAGAGCGGCGCCTCCGCCTCCGGCAGCTCTTCACAGCGCAGACGCGCGAGAATGTCCCGGTCGTTCTCGTTGTGAGCCCTGACGTAGTCCGCCACCGTGCGATTGATCCGTTCGTCCACGCTCAGCTCGTCCTGCGCGGGCGAGAGCAGTTGCGCACCCATCACGGCCAGAATGAGCAGCACGACAACCAGCAGTGCCCCCATGAACGGCCAGGGTGTACCGCTGGCGGGTTCGTCGGCCGAGGGATCGGGATCGGGTGCTTGACGCTGTGCCATATGGGCGATCCTATCCCCGACCAGGTCGGAGCCGGTCACGGCGCATTTGCCGAATAAACCCTCTCGAGGTAGGAATTGTGACGTGGCCACTACTCAGCTCGTTCGACGCCTCGCCGTCGACCTGTGTCGCATGAGTGCCCACATGTGTTGTCGCTGAAGCGATTCTCTCGACGGTTCTCTCATTCTTCTCACACCGTCCTTCCCCGCGCCCTGCGCCCCGCCCGCTGAGGGCAGCCTTAATTTAAGCTGGGTATGTCCGTCCGCTCACCGAAGAGGTAGTTGATCCCCTGATGACCGATCAGACTCGTCCCCTTCGCGTCGCGATCGTCGGTGCCGGTCCCGCCGGTATCTACGCCGCCGATGCGCTCATGAAGTCCGACACCGCGCAGGATCCGGGAGTCAGCATCGACCTGTTCGAACGGATGCCTGCACCGTTCGGTCTGATCCGCTACGGAGTCGCGCCGGACCACCCGCGCATCAAGGGCATCGTCACGGCCCTGCACAAGGTGCTCGACAAGCCGAACATCCGGCTTCTCGGCAACCTCGACTACGGGACCGACTTCACGCTCGACGACCTGAACCGCTTCTACGACGCGGTGATCTTCTCGACCGGTGCCAACGCCGACCGCGCGCTGAACATCCCCGGCATCGACCTCGACGGCAGTTACGGCGCCGCCGACTTCGTGTCCTGGTACGACGGCCATCCGGACGTGCCGCGCGAGTGGCCGCTCGAGGCCGAGAAGGTCGCCGTCCTCGGCGTCGGAAACGTCGCGCTCGACGTTGCGCGTGTGCTCGCCAAGACGGGCGACGAACTGCTGCCGACCGAGATCCCGCCGAACGTCTACGAGGGCCTCAAGAACAACAAGGCCGTCGAGGTGCACGTCTTCGGGCGTCGCGGTCCGGCCCAGGCCAAGTTCACGCCCCTCGAACTGCGCGAACTCGATCACTCCCCGACCATCGAAGTGATCGTGGACCCGGAGGACATCGACTACGACCAGGGCTCCGAGCAGGCGCGCCGCGCGTCCAAGCAGGTCGACATGGTCGCCAACACGCTGCAGGACTGGGCGATCCGCGACGTGGGCAACCGTCCGCACAAGTTGTTCCTCCACTTCTTCGAGTCTCCGCACGAGATCCTCGGGGAGGACGGCAAGGTCGTGGGCCTGCGTACCGAGCGCACCGAACTCGACGGCACCGGCAACGTTCGCGGGACCGGCAAGTACCGCGATTGGGACGTCCAGGCCGTCTACCGCGCCGTCGGTTACCTGTCGCAGAACATCGCTCAGCTGCCGTTCGACGAGCAGGCGGGCACCGTGCCCAACGAAGCCGGTCGCGTCCTCGGCGACGAGTCCGTCGAGGGCCCGGAGCGGTTCATGCCGCACACCTACGTCACCGGCTGGATCAAGCGCGGCCCCGTCGGCCTGATCGGCCACACGAAGGGCGACGCGAACGAGACGGTCGCGAACCTGCTCGAGGATCGCTCGGCGGGCCGCCTGAACTCTCCCGAGGAGCCGTCCGAGGATGCCGTCGTGCAGTTCCTCGAAGGCAAGCAGCTGCCGTACACCACGTGGCAGGGCTGGTACCGGCTCGATGCGCACGAGCGCAGCCTCGGCGAAGCCGAAGGCCGTGAGCGCGTCAAGGTCGTCGAACGCGAGGACATGTTCCGCGCGTCGGAGCCGCACAAGGCCTGATCACCGGCCCATCTCCGCCCGGTGGACGCCTCGCGTCCCCCGGGCGGAGCCGTCTCTGCGCTGTCCTGCGGGGATGCGCACACGGAGCGACGGGACGACACCGAGGGGACCTCGGGTCCTGCGGTGACACTTTTCATAGCGGGCACCACATCGGGAATCCCGGCCCCGGAGATCCTGTTGCGCCACGAATGGATCTGTTCACACCAGTCACACTCGGCGACCTCCAACTCGGCAACCGCATCGTCATGGCTCCCCTGACCCGCCTGCGCGGCGGACCGGACGGGATTCCCGGCGACCTGATCGCCGAGCACTATCGGCAGCGGGCCGGCGTCGGCCTGATCATCGCCGAGGGAACCTACGTCAACTTCGAGTCGCAGGCGTTCGTCGGACAGCCGGGAATCGCCACCGACGAGCAGGCCGAGGGCTGGCGCCGGGTCGCGGACGCCGTACACGGACGCGGCGGCCGCATCGTGCTGCAGTTGATGCACGGCGGACGAGTGACCCACCCGGATGTGAACGGCGGACGGCGCGTCGTCGCCCCGAGCGCCGTCGCGATCGACGGTGAGGTGCACACCACCAAGGGCAAGCAGCCGTACCCGGTACCGCACGCGCTCACGACCGACGAGGTGGCCGCTGCGGTCGCCGACATCGTCGCCGCAGCCCGGCGCTCGATCGACGCGGGGCTGGACGGTGTGGAGATCCACAGTGCCAACGGCTACCTGCTGCACGAGTTCCTGTCGCCGGCCTCGAACCGGCGCACCGACGAGTACGGCGGCTCGGTGGAGAACCGGATCCGTCTCGTCGTCGAGGCGGTCACGGCCGTGGCGGACGCCGTCGGTGCGGGCCGGGTCGGACTGCGCATCTCCCCCGAACACAACATCCAGGACGCGCTCGAGACCGACCGTGAGGATGTGCGCGCTGTCTACGGCGCCCTCGTCGACCGGTTGCGTCCCGTCGGCCTGGCGTATCTGTCGGTCCTGCACCAGGAGCCTGCCGGTGACCTGGTGCAGGAGTTGCGGGCACGCTTCGGCGGGAAGGTGATCGCCAACAGTGGCTTCGCGTCGCCGACCACGCGTGAGGAAGCCGTTCGCCTCATCGAAGAAGCCCATGCCGACGCGGTGGCCGTCGGTCGCGCGGTGCTCGCCAACCCCGATCTCGTCGAACGGTGGCGGGGCGAACACCGCGAGAACGACTTGCGCCCGGAACTCTTCTACGGACCCGGCGCCGAGGGATATACGGATTACCCTCGCCTGCAAGAGGTGTGACCCCGGCGTCCGTCGTGACGTTCCGGTGGGTGCCGGCGGAGGCACGCTGCTCTCATGAAGGCGAACGTGCCTCCGCCAGCACACCGAGGTCGACGAAGGAGTCCGGCGCGGGCAGGTTCTCGTACCCGCCCGATGCCAGCGCCTGCCACATGGGTCCCTCCATGGCGGTGACGTCCATCGCGAACAGGCCGCTCGGGCTTTCGATCAGGGGAACCTGGAGTTCCGCCTGCCGGGTCTGCTGCGCCATCTCCAGTCCGAGGTCGACGCCGTACTTGTCCACCGCCAATGCCGCTGCGGCGTGCGGGTCGGCAAGGTAGTCGTCCCAGCCGCGCATCGTGGCACGCATGAACCGCACCAGCCTGTCGCGATTCTCCGCAAGGGCGGTGCGGTCCACGAACACGACATCGGCGTATTGCGCCGAACCGAGATCGGCGAACGTGACCACCTCGTAGCCGTCGCCTCGTCGCAAACCGTATTGCTGTTCGAGAGTGATCGGCTGGTTGGTGACGAAGCAGGTGTAGCAGTCGCCCTGGCCCTCGACGAGCGGGCTCGGATCGAAGCCCACCGGAGTGAAGTCGTACACCGGGTCGAGACCCGCGCCGACGAGCACCGCGTCGAGGGTGGTCTGCATGCCTTCCTGGCCGAGGATGCGCGCGCTCGCGAGTTCGCGCGGGGTGCGGATCGGTCGTGCGGACAACGACAGCAGTCCGGCGGGTGAGACCTGGAACTGGGCGCCGAGCGCCACGAAATCGTTGCCCTGCCCGATCGCGGTGTACAGGTCGGGCGCGCCGGCCGCGATACCGATGTCCGCCGATCCGGCGGCGACCGCCTGCATCGGCGTGGGGGCGTTCGGGCCACCGCCCTGGAATTCGACGGTGAGTCCTTCCTCGGCGTAATAACCTTTGTCCTCGGCGACGTAGTACCCACCGAACTCGGTGTTGAGGATCCAGCCGAAGGCGACCCGAAGCGTGTCGGACTCCGCACCGGATTCGCCGGAACCGCACGCACCGAGAGTGCCGGCCGCGGCGATTCCCAGAGCCCCGGCCGCGGTTCCCCGCAGAAAAGTGCGCCGGCTCAGGCTCGGACCGGTGAAGGGGCGTGCGGGCATGGAGCCTCCTGGTGATGATCGGTGAGAAAGCAGTGGGTGGTCAGGTCAAGCGCGCGGCGGCACGATCCGCGACCGCACGTGCCGCGAAGAAAAGGCCGGTGGACACAGCGGTCGCGACCACCGCCACGCCCCAGGCCTGCTGGTTCTGGCTGTAGGTGATCGAGGTGGAGAACATCTTTCCGAGGCCCCCGGCACCCATGAGGTACTGGCCGAGCAGGACGGCCAGGACCGCGGTGGGGGCGCTGACCCGCAGAGCGACGAGGAACCCGGGCAGGGCATGGGGCAGCAGAAGTCTCCTCAGCCGCACTCCCCTGCCCGCTCCGAGCACCGTGTAGACGTCTCCGAGTGACGCAGGCGGGGCGGCGAGCCGGGCGCCGACGAAAACGAACGCGGGCAGGAAACAGATGATGGCGGTGACCACGAACACCGTGGTCTGCCCGTACCCGAGCACCCGCGCGAGCACCGGGATCATCGCCACGACGGGAACGGAGTTGAGCAGCAACGCCATCGGGGTCAGCACTCCCGCGACGATCCGGGAGGACCATACGAGCACCGCGCACACGCCGCCGGCCGTCAAGCCCGCGGCCAGTCCGCCCAGCGACAGCGCGAGGGTCGGAACGAGCGCGGTCACGTACTCGTGTCGCTCGCGGACGATCGCGACGAGAACATCCTGGGGGTACGGCATGACGATCTGGTTGAAGTCGTTGACGGCGACCACCGCCCACCACCCGCCGAGCAGCGCGAGCAGCACCCAGTACCGCGTGACGGCGCCGCGCACGACAGTCATGAGAATCTCCGATGCACGGGTACGGCGAGTACACGGACCAGCAGGTACGCGGTCAGGGACAGCACCACGCATCCGGCGGCGGCGGACCACAGCAGCGGGATCTGATAGTTGTTCATCGCGCTGACCAGCAGCACACCGAGCCCCTTCGGGGCGCCGAACCACTCCCCGAGAACAGCCCCGAGGACGGCCGAAGTCACCGCGAGGCCCGCCGCGTCCGTGACGAGCGGCACCGTGTGCGGGAGTTGCAGGAAACGAAGACGCGACCAACGCGACGATCCGAGCGCCGTGTGCACGTCGGACTGCGCCGCCGGTGCCGACGCCAGCCCCGCCGACGTGGCAACGAAGACGGCGAAACCCGCGCCCATCGCTGCGACGACGGTCGGAGCGGTCGTGCGCCCGACCGTGGTCACCAGCAGCGGTGCGATCGCGATGAGAGGTATCGCGTGCACGATCGTCGCCAGCCGGTCGAGTCCCGGTGCGGTCCATCGGGCCACGACGGTGACGCATGCGAGCGCTCCGCCCACGACGGTGCCCAGCGCGAATCCCCACAGCGCCGAGGTGGCGGTCGCACCGAATGCCCGTGTCAAGGTGGCCTGCACGGCGTCGTTGCCGGCGACGTACGTGACGACCTCCGTCAGCGGGGGCCAGTTCTTCCCGAACACCTGCGCCCTGCCGACGACCTCGAACATCGCGAGCAGCAGGGCGGCGCCGAGAATGTTCGACGCGAACGGCGGGATGGTGACGGGTCGCGGAAGAACCGCGGTCACGTCGCGGGCCCGTCGAGCAAGCCGGTGAGCCGGTCGACGATGCTGTGGAATCTCGGGTCGCGGGTGATCTCCGCCGATCGCGGCCGGGGCAGCGCCACGTTCTCGATGTGCCGTACCCGGCCCGGCCGGCCGGTGAGCACGACGATCCGGTCCGCGAGCAGCACAGCCTCGTCGACGTCGTGTGTCACCAGCACGGTCGTCGACCCCGCGTCGCCCCAGATCCGGGCGAGTTCGAAGTTCATGCGCCGGCGGGTCACCGCATCGAGCGCGCCGAAGGGTTCGTCGAGCAGCAGAACGTCCGGTTCGAGTGCGAGCGCCCGCGCGATGGCCACACGCTGCCGCATGCCACCGGACAGTTGTCGCGGTCGTGCTTTCTCGAAGCCCGACAACCCCACGAGTTCGACGAGTTCTTCGACGCGACCGGAGTCGACCGTCCGCCCGGCGATGCGGAAGGGCAGCGCGATGTTGTGCCACACATCCGACCACGGCATCAGGGCGTGTTCCTGGAACGCGACGCCGAGCCGGCGCGAGGCCACCAGGTCGGCGGGTCCGCCTCCCTCGATGCGGACCGTTCCCGCCGTGGGTTCCTCGAGGCCCGCGAGCAGGCGCAGCACGGTGGACTTGCCACAACCGGACGGGCCGAGAAGCGCGACGAACTCGCCACGAGCGACGGTCAGATCGAACGAGTCGATGGCGGTCAGTTCGCCGCGTCGGCGGCCGAGCGGATACGCCTTCGCGACACCCTTCATGTCGATGGCCGGAACGTGCTCCTCGCCGGCGGGTCCGGTCGCGGCCCCTGCGGCGGGCGCTCCCCGGGACAGGACGGTATTCATCGCGCGGCTCAGCCGGTCAGTCCGGCGAGGTCCGGCTCGACGATGTCGAGTTGCTGCACGGGCACGGCGACCGCATCGGTCGTCCACCCCCAGATCGAGTACAGCTCGCGCGCCGGATCGGTGTATCCGTCGCGGCCGTGGAGCAACCGGTAGTTGTCGACACAGATCATCTCGCCGGCTTCCGCCCGGAACATCGGCCCGGTGTCCCGCACATGCAGCACCGTGTCGTTCCAGCGCGCGAGCATGTCGGCGTCGGCGGGACGAGTCGAGCCCGGGACCGGCGCCAGGTAGGGGTGGTACCGCGCCTGTACGCGCCCGCTGGGCACGACCCGCACGATAGGCGCGTACGTACTCTGCGCGAAGTTCGGTTCCGAATGATCGATGTCGACGGTCCGGCAGAACTCCGCGAGGTCGGCGGTCGCGGGATCGGCGGCGAGTAGTTCGGTGAGCTTCCACGCGTCGATGAGGAACGAGTCACCGCCGGATTCGGCGGGCCGCTTGCACCACAGGAACAGGTGGTCCGGCGCGTAGTCCCCGAACGCGAATCCGTCGTTGTGTGCGGTCATCCGTTCGCCCGGTTTTCCGAACGAGCGCTTTCGTCCTCGCTCGTCGACGGGCTGAGCGTCGACGACGGCAGCTTCCCGCTGATGGTTGCGCATACTCGCCTCGAACTGCCGACCGAGCCGGATGCGCTTGTCTCCCAGCACTTCCGCCGCAAAAGCCAGGGCATCTTCCTCGGTGTGCAGTCCGCGGGCAACCGCGGCACCGCGGGAGGAGATGGCTGCGCGTGCCTCCTGCGGGGTGTCTATCCGCTCGGGAACCACACTGGCTTCTGTCAATCGTGACGTGAACATCCCACCTCCGGGTGGCAGCGAGTGACGGCCGGTGGTTCGACGCTGAACCGATCGTTGGGGACGACGTTAGGCCGCTGCGCATTTCAACGGCGTAACCATTCGGATCGGGCGGGTAAACAACGACGGCGCTGCCGGCCGGTCGACCGGAGCTACCAGAACACCACCGCACCGAGCCACGCGCCGGCTGCGATCAGGGCGCCGAACAGTTCCACCAGGATCGACAGGCCTGCCGCCTTGGTAGCGGCCACCGTGGACCGCCACGCCCCCGCATGTGTGCGATGGCGCTGGATCTCCGAGACGTACATGCCGAGAAGGAATCCGAGCACGAGGCCGATCACGGGCACGACGAAGAACCCGACGATCCCGACCAGACCACCGATGATCAGCGACCGGTTCGGCACACCCGCCTGCTGGAGTCGCTTTCCGGGCCAGGTGTATTTCACGATCGCGGTGACCACGAGGGCCAGTGCGGCGATCGCGAACACCGTCCATGCCACCGCGCCCCCGGTGACCACCGACCACACCGCGATCGCTCCGAAGATGAGCAGCGTGCCCGGCAGGATCGGGAGCACGATACCGAGCAGCCCGACACAGATGACGAGGCCGACGAGGACCTCCGCGCCGGTGCTCACAGTGCGATCGGGTGCACGCGTGACGCGGCATCGGTCGCGCGGGCACGGGCGGTCGCGACGTCCGTCGCGGTCGACACGGCCACACCCATCCGGCGGCGACGGTACGACTCGGGCTTGCCGAACAGGCGCAGGTCGGTTTCGGGGACGCGCAGAGCGTCGGCCACACCGTCGAAGGCGATCCCGGGGGCGTCGACCCCTCCGTAGATCACGGCGGATGCGCCGGGGGTGATCATGGCCGTGTCGACCGGCAACCCGAGGATCGCGCGTGCGTGTAGCTCGAATTCCGAGTAGCGCTGGGTGCGCAGGGTGACCAGGCCCGTGTCGTGCGGGCGCGGGCTGACCTCGGAAAAGTACACGTCATCACCCTTGACGAACAGTTCCACGCCGAACACGCCGCGACCACCGAGCGCACCCGTGACCGCACCGGCGACCTCCCGGGCGCGGGCGAGCGCGGTGGGGCTCATCGGTTGCGGCTGCCAGGATTCGACGTAGTCACCGTCTTGCTGCAGATGCCCGATCGGATCGCAGAAGTACGTCTCGACCTCGCCCGACTCGCCGATGGCGCGCACGGTGAGCTGAGTGATCTCGTAATCGAAGTCGACGAAGCCCTCCACGATGACGGTGCCGTGGTTGATGCGGCCCCCGGCCAGTGCGTGATCCCACGCGGCGGACAGGTCGGCGGCGGAACGCACCGTCGACTGGCCCTTCCCCGACGAGGACATCACGGGTTTGACGACGCACGGAAAACCGACCTGCTCGGCGGCGGCGCGGACCTCGTCGAGCGACTGCGCGAACCGGTAGGGAGAGGTGGGCAGACCCAGATCCTCGGCCGCGAGGCGGCGAATCCCCTCGCGGTTCATGGTGAGCTGCGTGGCGCGGGCGGTGGGGATGACCTCGGCGAGCCCGCGTTCTTCGACCACGGCCAGCGCGTCGGTGGCGATGGCTTCGATCTCCGGCACGACCAGATGCGGACGCTCTGCCTCGATGATCGCCAGGAGCGCGTCGGGGTCTCCCATGTCGACGGTATGAGCACGATGCGCAACCTGATGACCTGGGGCGTTGGAGTAGCGATCGACGGCGATGACCTCCACGCCGAGTCGCTGCAGGGCGATGATCACCTCCTTGCCGAGTTCGCCGGAGCCGAGCAGAAGAACACGGGTGGCAGTCGGAGACAGCGGAGTACCGAGACGCGGTGAGACCATGGTGGGACTATATGTGGCATCGATCGCCGTCCCTGGAGGAAAGCGATGTGCAGTGCAGTGCCTCACAGCAGCGCCCGGCAGTCGCCTGCCGGCTCTCCCACCGACGCGCGCGCCGATACCCGGTTCTTCACGCGGGCGGGCGTCGATCCGGCCGACGAAGTGGACTGGCAGCGCCGCGACGCGCGCATCGTCCACCACGGCACCGGCAAGGTGGTGTTCGAGCAGACCGGAGTCGAGTTTCCGGCGTTCTGGTCGCAGAACGCCACCGACATCGTCACCCAGAAGTATTTCCGGGGACAGATCGGCACCGACCAGCGCGAACACTCGTTGCGCGACGTCGTGGCCCGGATCGTCGACACCGTCACGGCGTGGGGTAGGGCCGACGGGCACCTCGACGATCCGGAGGCGTTCGCGGCGGAACTGACGTTCCTGTTGCTCCACCAGCGGGCGTCGTTCAACAGCCCCGTGTGGTTCAACATCGGTGTGCCGGACAAACCGCAGCAGGCGAGCGCGTGTTTCATCCTCTCGGTCGACGACAGCATCGATTCGATTCTGGAGTGGTACCGGCAGGAAGCGCTGATCTTCAAGGGCGGGTCGGGCGCGGGGGTGAATCTGTCGCACATCCGGTCGTCCGCCGAACCTCTCACCGGCGGAGGCAGGGCGTCGGGACCGGTGAGCTTCATGCGCGGAGCCGACGCCTCCGCGGGCACCATCAGGTCGGGCGGAAAAACCCGGCGAGCCGCGAAGATGGTGATCCTCGACGTGAGCCATCCCGATATCGAGGAATTCATCGACTGCAAAGCAATCGAGGAGCGCAAGGCACGGGTGCTCGCCGAGGCGGGGTTCGACATGAGCCTCGACGGCGCCGACACCTATTCGGTCCAGTATCAGAACGCCAACAACTCGGTGCGGGTGACCGACGAGTTCATGCGCGCCGTGGTGGACGACGCCGAGTGGCCGCTGCGTGCGGTCCGCACCGGCGAGGTGGTGCGGACCGTCCGAGCCCGCGACCTGCTGCAACGCATCGCCGCCGCGACCTGGGAATGCGCCGACCCGGGGATGCAGTACGACTCGACCATCAACGCCTGGCACACCGCGCCGGCGACGGGCCGGATCAATGCCTCGAACCCGTGCTCGGAGTACATGCACCTCGACGATTCGGCCTGCAACCTCGCGAGCCTCAATCTGCTGACCTTCCTTCGCGAGGACGGTGTGTTCGACGTCGACGGATTCCGGCACGCCGTCGCGGTGATGCTCACCGCGCAGGAGATCCTCGTGGGCCGCGCCGACTACCCCACCGACAGGATCGGGGAGACGTCACGGCGCTTCCGGCAACTGGGGCTCGGATATGCGAACCTCGGCGCGCTGCTGATGGCCTCGGGCATCCCCTACGACAGCGATGCGGGCCGTGCGTGGGCCGCATCCGTCACCGCGCTGATGACGGGAGCCGCCTACGAGGTCTCCGCGCAGCTCGCGCAGCGCCTCGGACCGTTCGACGGTTTCGCCGAGAATCGCGAGCCGATGCTCGGGGTGCTCGCCAAACACCGGGGCGCGCTCGACGACATCGACGCCGACCTCGCGGCACCGGAGGTTCTCACCGCGGCACGCGAGTCGTGGGACCGTGCGGTGGCCGACGGCGCCGCACACGGTGTGCGCAACAGCCAGGTGTCGGTGCTCGCCCCGACCGGCACGATCGGCTTGGCGATGGATTGCGACACCACCGGAATCGAACCGGATCTCGCACTCGTCAAGACGAAGAAGCTCGTCGGCGGAGGGTCGCTCTCGATCGTCAATCGCACTGTGCCGCGGGCACTGTCACGCCTCGGATACGATCCGGCGCGGGTCGCGGACATCGTGGCCTATCTCGATCTCGAGCACACCCTGGAGGGCGCGCCGCACGTGCGTGACGAACACCGGCCGGTGTTCGCGACGTCCATGGGCGACAACGTGATCGCGCCGCGCGGCCATGTCGGGATGATGGCGGCGGTGCAACCGTTCCTGTCGGGGGCGATTTCGAAAACGGTCAATCTTCCGGAATCCGCGACGGTGGAAGACATCTCCGACCTGTACGTCGACGCGTGGCGGCTCGGCCTCAAGGCGCTCGCGATCTACCGCGACAACTGCAAACTCGGTCAGCCGCTGTCGGCGACCTCCCGGTCGGGGCGCCGTGACGGGGCCGCCACGCCGCTCCCGGCGCCTCGCCGGGAACGGATGCCGCGCACCCGGCGTTCGCGCACGTTCGAATTCCGCGTGGCCGATTGCAAGGGGTTCGTCACCGTGGGCGAGTACGGCGACGGCAGACCCGGCGAGATGTTCCTGCGGGTGTCGAAGCAGGGCTCCACTCTTGCCGGAATCATGGACGCGTTCTCGATGTCGGTCAGTTACGGCCTGCAGTACGGGGTTCCGCTGCGCACGTTCGTGCGGGCGTTCACGAGCACCCGCTTCGAGCCGGCCGGGATCACGGACGATCCCGACCTGCGGATCGCCACGTCGATCCTCGATTACATCTTCCGGCGGCTCGCGGTGGACTACCTCGATCTCGACGAACGCACCGAACTCGGGATCCTGACGAGCGCGGAGCGCACCGTCCCGGACACCCCGACCCTCACGTCGTACACGGGCACAACCACAGCGGCCACGACGGCCGCGATCACGACGGATACTCCCGACACTCCTCCGGCACCCGGCGGCCTCACTGCACCCTCTCCGGGGAATCCGGACGCGCCGTACTGCATGCAATGCGGAGTGCGGATGCAACGTGCCGGATCGTGCCACGCCTGCCCGTCGTGCGGGAGCACCAGCGGTTGCAGTTGACGGCTGCCCCATAC
>JADGMW010000371.1_pt1 | contig 20260 bp, 17 predicted proteins | sample 8641801 | NCBI WGS metagenome assembly JADGMW01 (sample SAMN16272018, study PRJNA661076) | feces metagenome | isolation source: fecal sample from diarrhoea affected cattle A | host: Bos taurus | place: South Africa: Lokaleng Village, Mahikeng | collected 2019-09
GATGTCGGCGGCGCTGGGCCTGTAGCCGGCCCGCCGCCCGGGAGGGCCGGGACCCGGCCGCGGGTCGCTCCCCCGCGGGCGTTCCCGCGTACCGTCCGGAGGCGAGGAAGGCGACGGGCGGGCCCACCACGGCCCGCGCCGGGAGCTCGCACCGGCCCTCGCGCACCGGTGCGGCCGCACGACTCGAGATGTCGTCGACGCCGGGGAACTGAACGCACCGCATGCCAGCACCTGCCCGTCCCAGCACACCGCCCACCGCCGACCCGCCCCGCCGCCATCGCACCGAGATCGACGGACTGCGGGCGCTCGCCGTCTCGCTGGTGGTCGGCTACCACGTCTTCAGCGGGCGGGTCTCCGGCGGCGTCGACGTCTTCCTCGCCCTCACCGGCTTCTTCCTGGTCCTCGGCCTCCACGGGCAGCTCGCCCGGTCCGGGGCGGTCCACCCGGTGCGGGCCATCGGGCGCAGCCTCTCCCGCCTGGTTCCGGCGGCGGCGCTGGTGCTCGCCGGCACCCTGGTCGCCGCCGTCGCGGTGCTGCCCCGGACGCGGTGGCGGGAGATAGCCGACCACCTGCTGTCCTCGATCACCTTCACCGAGAACCTGCGCCTGGTCGACGAGGCGGCGGACTACTCGGCGAGCAACGCGCTGGCCAGCCCCATGCAGCAGTTCTGGTCGCTGTCCATCCAGGTACAGGTGATGATCGCCGCGCCGCTGGCCGTGGCGGCCGCGGCCGTGCTCGTGCGCCGCTGCGGGTGGGCGCGGCACGGGCGGAGCATCGCGATCGCCGGCGTCGCCGTCCTCACCGCGCTGTCGCTGCTCTGGTCGGTGCGGGTCACCGCAGACCACCAGCAGGTGGCGTACTTCTCCACGCTGCCGCGGCTGTGGGAGATCGGCCTCGGCGCGCTGACCGCGCTGCTGCTCGCCGGCGTGCGCTTGCGGCCGGGGCCCGCGGCCGCGCTGGGCTGGGCCGGCGTGCTCGCCCTCGTCGCGTGCGGCGCGCTCCTGGACGGTGCCCACCAGTTCCCCGGCTGGCAGGCGGCCTGGCCGGTGCTGGCCGCCGTCGCGGTCGTCGTCGCCGGGGACGGGGGCGGCCGCTTCGGGCCGCACCGGCTCCTGGCGCAGCCGGCACTCCGCTGGCTGGGCGCCCGCTCCTACGCGCTGTACCTGTGGCACTGGCCGATCCTGGTGCTCTACCTGGCGCACACCGGCCGGGAGACGCCGTCGGTCGTCGGGGCCGCGCAGGTCATCGGGCTCTCCCTGGTGCTGGCCGCGGCCACCCACCGGCTCGTCGAGCGGCCCGCCGCCACGCGACTGCGCGCGTGGCGGCCGACGGTCGGCCTGCTGGCCGCGACGGCCTGCGCCGCTCCGCTGCTGGCCACCGGCTGGGCGGCGACCTCGTGGATGGATCGCGAGGCCGCCCGGCTGGCCACGGTCGCCGACGACCCGGACTACCCCGGTGCGGCGGCGCTGGACAGCCCGCTGTTCTCCACCGGGGGGATCGCCGGGGTCGAGCCGCTGCCACCCCTGTCGCTGATCCGCGACGACTGGCCCTGGCTGCCCGGGGGCCACGTCTGCCACACCGAGGTCGAGGACGGCGAACCCGTTCCCGCCGAGACCGAGATCTGCGTCCTGGGCGACGACGCGCGGCAGCGCCGGGTGGTGGTCGTCGGCGACTCGCACGCGGCGCAGTGGCTGCCTCCGGTGGGCGCTCTGGCGGAGGAGCAGGACTGGCAGGTCGTCTCGATGATCCGCGGCGGCTGCAACCTCTCGACGGACTCCGAGTTCCTCGCGGAGGGCACCCCGGGCTACGAGGAGTGCGCCGCGTGGCGCGCGGGCCTGGTGCAGCGCATCGTCGGGCTCCAACCGGACCTGGTGATCTCGCTGGGCACCCGCACCGCCGCCGCGGAGCAGGAGCAGGAGCGTCTGCCCCCGGGATTCCTCGACGCGTGGCAGGAACTGTCCGACGCCGGGCTGCGCGTCATCGGGATGCGCGACAGCCCCCGGCACCCGCAGGACGTGCCCGACTGCATGACCGAGCGGGGCGACGCGTCCCCGGCCTGCGAGGTCGCCCGGTCCACGGTCTACGCCGACGGGCTGCTCGAGGCGGCCGTCGAGGAGCTGCCACCCGGGGTCACGCTGTTCGACACCAGTTCCTACTTCTGCGTGGACGAGGTCTGCCCGGCCCTGATCGGCAACGTGCGCGCCTACATGGACGACGGGCACGTCACCGGGACGTACATGCGCACGGTCACGCCGCTGCTCGCCGAGGACCTGCTACCCGAGATCGGCTGGTGAGCGCGGGGCCGGTCCGCCGCGCGACCGCTGAGTTCGGCGCGCCCGGAGCGTCTCCTCCTCCGAGGGCCACCCGGGCCCGGAAGGAGCCGGACATGCGCTCGATCGTGCTGCACATGATGGTGTCGCTGGACGGGTTCTTCGAGGGCCCCGACGGCGACCTGAGCTGGCACCGCGTCGACGAGGAGCTGCACGACTTCTTCAACCGGCAGCTCGCGACGAACAGCGCCTTCCTGGAGGGCCGGGTCACCTACGAGCTGATGGAGGCGTACTGGCCGGCGGCGGACCAGGATCCGGCGAACCCCCGGCCGATGATCGAGTTCGCCGGCATCTGGCGCAGCGTGCCGAAGCTCGTCTACTCGCGGACGCTGGACACGACCGGCCCGACCGCCACGCTGGTGCGCGACGTCGTCCCCGAGGAGGTGCGGGCGCTGCAGGCGCAGCCCGGCGGGGACATGACCGTCGGCGGCGCCGACCTGGCCGCGGAGTTCCGCCGGCACGACCTCATCGACGAGTACCGGCTCTTCGTGAACCCCGTGGTCCTGGGCCGTGGTCGGCGGCTGTTCGGCCCCGGCGAGGAGCCGGTGGACCTGCGGCTGGTGGAGACCCGGACCTTCGGCAACGGCGTCGTGATGCTCCGCCACCGCCGGGACCGCTGAGGGGTCAGCGGGGCACGGTCTCCCGGCGGCCGGACCCGACCGCCCGCGCGGCGGTCTCCAGCACGGCGACGACGTCCCGGCCGAAGACGACGTCGCACGGGTGCGTGCCGCCGGTCAGCGCCGCGGCCTGCAGGTCGTCGACGGCGACCGAGAACGCCTCGATCGCCGCTCCGGAGTCGGGCAGCAGCACCAGCCGGCCGGCGTCGCCGTGGACGAAGAACTCCACCCCGGCCGACATCGGCGCCACGGTGAGCGAGAGCGAGACCGTCGTCGCAGCACCGGATTTGTGGGTGAGCACGAGATGGACGGTGTCCCCGAGGCCGGCGCCGGCCTGCACCTCGAGCACCGGGCCGAGTGCGGGCACGAACAGCGAGAGGGCGTGCGGGCCGAGATCCCACAGCGCCCCGTGCTCCTGGCGCCAGGGCGAGCCGGCGAAGGGTGAGCCGGCCAGGGACGCGAGCCAGGAACCGGCGCCGCCGGCCGGCCGCGTGCGGCCGGCCTGGGTCAGCCAGGTCGTGGTGCCGGCCTGGAACCGGAGGGTGAAGAAGACGACCGACGCGACGCCCGCTGCGTGCACGGCGTCGACCACCCGATCGGCGGCCGCCGTCGACAGCGCGACCGGCTTCTCCAGCAGCAGGTGCTTGCCTGCCGCTGCGGCCCGCTCGGCCAGCGGCGCCTGGACGTCGGGCGGCAGCGCGAACGCGACGGCGTCGACCTGTGCGAGCAGCTCGTCGAGGTCGGCGAAGCCCGGTGCCTCGAACTCGGCGCCGAGCGCCTTCGCCCGGCCGAGGTCGCGGCCCCAGACGCCGGCCAGTTCGGCGGAGGGATGGGCCGCCAGGGCCGGGGCGTGCACGGCCCGGGCCCACGGGCCGGTGCCGAGCAGCCCGAAGCGCACCTAGACCGCGCCGAACTGGCGATCGCCGGCGTCGCCCAGGCCCGGGACGATGTAGGCGTGCTCGTCGAGCCCCTCGTCGATGCTGGCGGTGAACACCCGCAGCGGCAGGCCGCTCTCCTCCAGCCGCCGGATCCCCTCGGGCGCGGCCAGGGCGCAGAGCACGGTGATGCGGGTGGCACCCCGGGCGGTGAGCAGGTTGCAGCAGTGCACCAGCGAGCCGCCGGTGGCGAGCATGGGGTCGAGCACGAAGACGTGCCGGTCGACCAGCGACTCCGGCAGGGCGGCCATGTACGCCTCGGGCTGGAAGGTCTCCTCGTTGCGCGCGAGGCCGACGAAGCCCATCTGCGACTCGGGCAGCATGCCGTGCGCCGTGTCGGCCATGCCCAGGCCGGCCCGCAGCACCGGCACCAGCAGCGGCGGGGCCGCCAGCCGGTAGCCGGTGGTCTCCACCACCGGCGTCCGGATCGGCTCCTCGACGACGGCGAGCTCGCGGGTGGCCTCGTAGACGAGCATCTGGGTCAGCTCGCGGAGGGCGGCGCGGAAGGCGGCGTTGTCGGTGCGCTCGTCACGCATCCGGCTCAGCCGGGCTCGGGCCAGCGGGTGGTCGACGACGGTGAGCTGCACGAGAGGAACGGTAGCGGCCCCGCCTGCCGGCGCGGCGGGCCCGGGGCCCCGCGCGCTCAGGCGGCGACGAGCGGGCGGCCCTGCGCCTCGGCAGCCAGGCGCCGGCGCAGATCGCGGCTGGCCAGGAGCACCCAGACGACGTGGTGCAGATCCATCCGCTCGCCGTTGACGTGCATCGCCGTCCGGAGTTCGGGAGGACCGTCCGGGAACAGCAGCGCGGCAAGGTCGCCGGCCGGCCCGTCACCCGCCCCGGCCACCGGCGCCGGGCCCCGGGGAGCGACGGCCGGGCCGTGTGGAGAACCAGCCAGGACCTGCGGAGCGACGGCCGGGCCGTGCGGAGAACCAGCCGGGACCTGCAGAGCGCCCGCCGGCCTCCGCGCCGCGAGCTCGTCGATCGGGTGCACGCCGTCGAAGGCGCCGCCCCCGGCGGCGATCCCCGTCCGCACGCCGCTCAGCCCGTCCACGAATGCGGCGTCGGCAGCACCCCAGACACGGCGACCCTCGGCAGTGAGCACGACCAGCCGCCCGTCGCGGCGGCTCATGACCAGGTCCTGGTCGTGCACGAGGCCGTGGTCGACGTCGCACAGGAGCACCAGGTTGTCGATGTCGGTCCTGCCGCCGAACAGCCAGTGCCGCAGATGGTGGGCGTGCAGCCGTTCGACCCGCGTCTCGGTGCACCCCGGCCGGGCGCAGCCACCGTCCCGCCGCAACAGTGCGCGCCGCTGGGCGCGGCTGGCCAGCCGGCGCGAGCGCCCGAAGCCGAGGACCTCGCGCCCCCGCTCGAGCATCACGACGACCGCCGACTCGCACAGCATCCGGCGCACCTGGGCGGGGTGCAGCGCCGGGCCGCCCTCGAGGTAGGCCTGCCCGGCCGCGGCGTCGTCGGCCAGCACGTCGGCGTCCACGTGGACCACGACCTCCCGGAGCGGTGGATCCCCTGGCCGCCGGTCGGCGCGCTGCCCGGCCCGCGCCAGTGCGGCCACGGCGGCACAGCGCCGGGTCGCCGTCCGCTCCCGGGCGCAGGCGAGCTCCTCCCGCTCCCGCTCCCGCTCCTCGGCACCGGCACCGGCACCGGCTGCTTCCCGGGCGCTCTTGGCCGCGGCCCGGTCGCGACGAGCCTCGGCCTCGGCCCGCGACTCGACGGCCGCGAGGAAGTCGGCGCCCTCCTCCGGCCCCAGCCGCATGCGGACGACGAGCATCCCGTCGTCGTCCCACCAGTGCTCGAACTGCCGCTTCACGGCGACGGTGCCGTCGTCGACCCGATCGTTGCGGCGCCAGGCGCGGACCACCCGCTCGAGCTGGGCGGCGGTGGCCTCGACGGCCAGGTCGAGCAGCATCCGCTCGGTCGCCGGTTCGGCCACGCGGGTGATCGCACGGACCTTCGAGTAGGAGATCCGCCCGTCCGCGAACGCGGCGGCCAGGAGCGGCAGCTCGCTCAGCGCGCGGGCGACGCGGACGTGCTCACGCGCGGCACCGGGAGACATGCCGCACTGCCACGCGAGCCAGTGACCGCAGGAGAGGACGCCGTGCGCATGCCAGCCCTCTCGACGGTCGAACTCCGCGATCAACCGCAGCCACGCGGCCGTCGCCGCGGCGAGCCGCACCGCGCCGGCGGTGATCTCGCGGGCCAGTTCCGGCAGTGGTTTCTCGGGCACGAGCTCCTCCTTCGAACGTGTGATCGAAATTACTCGCGCCGTCCGACAATTCCGCCTGCGCCGGCGGAGTCCTCCGGAGCGGACAGGCGGTCCTCCGCGCCTCGACGTTCCCGCGGGAACGTGGCGGCGCAGCGGGAGAGCCGGCGACGAGAGCAGTGCGGTGGGACCGGGCGGCGGGGCCGGGCGACGGGCCCGGGCTACCGCCCTCCGCGTTCCCGCGGGAACGCGCGGCGAGCTCGTGACCGCTCCCGACGTGGACCGGCGGAGCAGGTGCGCAGGTCAGCCCTGGGCCACCGGCACGCCCGCAGCCCCCGCCCTCCCTCCGGGTGAGCGGACGACGGCGCCGCTCGCCGGGCAGGGGAGAATGACCGGCATGACCCACGTGCTCGACCCCGACGCGCTGTCGGCCGACGCCAGGGCGCTCACCGTGCCGCTCCCCCCGTACCGCGACGTGACCCGGTCCGACGCGACCTTCCGCGCCTTCCTGCACGGCCTCCCCGGGGTGGACCAGGTAGGCGCCGAGGCCCGTGTCGCGCAGCTGGGCACCCGCTCGATCAAGACCACGTCCAAGGCGTGGGCGATCGACACCGCGATCTCGATGGTCGACCTCACCACGCTCGAGGGTGCCGACACCCCCGGCAAGGTGCGCAGCCTGGCGGCCAAGGCCAAGCAGCCCGACCCGACCGACCCGACGACTCCGCGGGTCGCCGCGGTCTGCGTCTACGGAGACCTCGCCGGGGTCGCCCGCGAGGCGCTCGGCGACAGCGGCGTCCACGTCGCCGCCGTCGCCACCGCCTTCCCCAGCGGTCGGGCCAGCCGGGCGGTGAAGCTCGCCGACGTCCGCGACGCCGTGGAGAACGGCGCCGACGAGATCGACATGGTCATCGACCGCGGCGCCTTCCTGGCCGGCCGCTACCTCGACGTCTACGAGGAGATCGTCGCGGTCAAGGAGGCCTGTGCCCGTCCAGGTGCTCAGGGCCCCGCCCACCTCAAGGTCATCCTGGAGACCGGCGAGCTGGTCACCCTGGACAACGTCCGCCGCGCGAGCTGGATCGCCATGCTGGCCGGCGGCGACTTCATCAAGACCTCCACCGGCAAGGTGAGCCCGGCCGCCACGCTCCCGGTCGGCCTGGTGATGCTCGAGGCGGTCCGCGACTTCCGCGCCGCCACCGGCCGGGTCGTCGGCTTCAAGCCGGCCGGCGGCATCCGGACGACCAAGGACGCGATCAAGCACCTCGTGCTGATCAACGAGACCGCCGGCCCCGACTGGCTGCACCCCGACCGCTTCCGGTTCGGCGCCTCCAGCCTGCTCAACGACCTCCTGCTCCAGCGCCAGAAGCTGCGCACCGGCCACTACTCCGGCCCCGACTACGTGAGCGTGGACTGATGACCAGCCTGTTCGAGTACGCCCCCGCGCCCGAGTCGCGGTCGGTCGTCAGCATCGCCTCCTCCTACGGGCTGTTCATCGACGGCGAGTTCGTCGACGGCACCGGCGAGCCGTTCACCACGGTGAACCCCGCCACCGAGGAGGCCCTCGCCGAGGTGGCCACCGGCAGCGCGGCCGACGTCGACCGCGCGGTGCGGGCCGCCCGCCGCGCGTACGAGAAGACCTGGGGGCCGATGCGCCCCGCCGACCGCGGTAAGTACCTGTTCCGCATCGCCCGGCTGCTCCAGGAGCGCGCCCGGGAGTTCGCGGTCCTGGAGTCGCTGGACAACGGCAAGCCCATCCGGGAGTCCCGCGACGTCGACGTCCCGCTGGCCGCGGCGCACTTCTTCTACTACGCCGGCTGGGCCGACAAGCTCGAGCACGTGGGCCTCGGCAGCCGGCCCCGCCCGCTCGGCGTCGCCGGCCAGGTCATCCCGTGGAACTTCCCGCTGATGATGCTGGCCTGGAAGGTCGCCCCCGCGCTGGCCGCGGGCAACACCGTCGTCCTCAAGCCGGCCGAGACCACCCCGCTGACCGCCCTGCTGTTCGCCGAGGTCTGCCGGCAGGCCGACCTCCCGGCCGGCGTGGTCAACATCGTGACCGGCGCCGGGGACACCGGCCGCGCCGTCGTCGAGCACGCCGACGTGGACAAGGTGGCCTTCACCGGCTCCACGGAGGTCGGCCGGCAGATCGCCCGGGCGGTCGCGGGCACGCAGAAGCGGCTCACCCTGGAGCTCGGCGGCAAGGCCGCGAACATCGTCTTCGACGACGCCCCCATCGACCAGGCGGTCGAGGGGATCGTGCAGGGCATCTTCTTCAACCAGGGCCACGTGTGCTGCGCCGGCAGCCGGCTGCTGGTCCAGGAGTCGATCCACGACGAGGTCGTCGCCGCCCTGCAACGGCGGATCGGCACGCTGCGCGTGGGCGACCCGCTGGACAAGAACACCGACGTCGGCGCCATCAACTCCGCCGCCCAGCTGGCCCGCATCCAGGAGCTCTCCGCCGTCGGCGAGGCCGAGGGCGCCCAGCGCTGGCAGCCGGCCGGCGAGCTCCCCGAGCGCGGTTTCTGGTTCCCCCCGACGGTCTTCACCGGTGTCTCCCCCGCCCACCGCATCGCCCGCGACGAGGTCTTCGGCCCGGTGCTGAGCGTGCTGACCTTCCGCACCCCGGACGAGGCGGTGGCCAAGGCGAACAACAGCACCTACGGCCTCTCGGCGGGCATCTGGTCGGAGAAGGGCTCGCGGATCCTCAAGATCGCCGACCAGCTGCGAGCCGGGGTGGTGTGGGCCAACACCTTCAACAAGTTCGACCCGACGTCGCCCTTCGGCGGCTACAAGCAGTCCGGGTACGGCCGCGAGGGCGGACGGCACGGCCTGGCCGCGTACCTGACGGGAGCTGACAGCAAGTGAGCATCGCAGCGAGGAACGAGCGAGGAGCGGAGCGCGCGCGGAAGCGACCCATGGGCAGAGGTGCTGAGCAGTGAGCAGCGATCGACTCGCCGTCCGCAAGACCTACAAGCTCTACGTCAACGGAGCCTTCCCCCGCTCGGAGTCGGGCCGGACCTACGAGGTCACCGACGCCCGGGGCGCCTTCCTGGCCAACGCCGCCGAGGCCAGCCGCAAGGACGCCCGGGACGCGGTCGTCGCCGCCCGCGCCGCCTTCCCGGCATGGTCGGGCGCGACCGCCTACAACCGCGGCCAGGTGCTCTACCGGGTGGCCGAGGTGATGGAGGGCCGGCACGAGCAGTTCTGCGCGGAGGTCGCGGCCGGCGAGGGGCTGAGCACCGCCAAGGCCCGCGCCGCGGTGGACGCCGCCATCGACCGCTGGGTCTGGTACGCCGGCTGGACCGACAAGCTCGCCGCGGTCCTGGGCGGGGCCAACCCGGTGGCCGGCCCCTTCTTCGACTTCTCCACCCCCGAGCCGACCGGCGTCGTCGCCGTCCTCGCGCCGCAGCAGTCCTCGCTGCTCGGGCTGGTCAGCGTGCTGGCGCCCGTCCTGGCCACCGGCAGCACGGCCGTGGTGGTCACCTCCCGGGACCGCCCGCTGCCGGCGGTCACCCTCGCCGAGGTGCTGGCCACCAGCGACGTCCCCCGCGGCGTGGCGAATCTGCTCACCGGGGATGCCGGGGAGCTCGGCATCTGGCTGGCCGAGCACGCCGACGTCGATGCCATCGACCTCACCGGGGCCCCGGCGCACCGCGCGATGGAGTTCGAGCGGGAGGCAGCGGGCACGATCAAGCGGGTCGTCCGACCGCCGGAGACCGAGCCGGACTGGACCGCCGACCCCGGCCTCGGCCGGATGACCCCGTTCCTGGAGACCAAGACAGTCTGGCATCCGATCGGGCTCTGAGCCCCCGTCCCGAACGATCAGTCCGCGCGGACCAGCCCCTCCAGCAGCACCTGGAGGGGCGCCAGGTCCTCGCGCGGGGGGAGACCGGTCAGCGCCTCGAGGAACAGGCCGTTCCCGACCAGGACGACGAGGCGGGCGAGCACCGGGTCCGGGATGCCGGCACCGAGGGCCTCTGCCCAGACCCGGTCGGTCTCGGCCAGCACCGCCCGGGCGGCCGGCTGCCCCGCGCCGGCCAGCCGGAGGACGGCCTGACTGGTCCGGGTGAGCGCCGCCGGCGAGCCGGTGGCCGAAGAACTGAGCCAGTAGGCCACCGCACCTTCCGGCGCGGTCCGCAGCGCCTCGACGTCCTCGGCGACCTGGGTGCGCAGCCGGTCGGCGAGCCCCTCGACGAGCGCGTCCTTGCTCGGGAAGTGGTAGAGCAGGCCGCCCTTGGAGACCGACGCGGCCGCCGCCACGGCGTCCAGCGTGGCCGGCACGCCGGCGTCGTCGACCAGCAGGTGCTCGAAGGCGTCGAGGACGCGCTCGCGGTGGGACGGTCGGGCCATGCGAGTTACTATACCGTCTGGACGGTTTGACTCTCGACGACGGACAGGACTGACATGGGTTCCGCCTCCGCGGCGGCACACGCCCCGGCCGAGACCGCCCCCCGCGCGGGACGGCGGGAATGGCTCGGCCTGGCGGTGCTGATGCTGCCGGTGCTGCTGGTCTCGGTGGACGGCACGGTGCTGACGTTCGCCGTCCCCGCGATCACCCGGGCGCTGACCCCGAGCGGCACCGAGCTGCTGTGGGCCGTCGACATCTACCCGCTGATGCTCGCCGGGCTGCTGGTGACGGCCGGCAGCCTCGGTGACCGGTTCGGGCGACGGCGACTGCTGCTGATGGGCGCCGTCGGCTTCGGGGCGGCGTCGGTGCTGGCCGCCTACGCCCCCGACGTGCGCTGGCTGATCGCCGCCCGCGCGCTGCAGGGCGTGTTCGGTGCCGCGCTGATGCCCTCGACCCTCTCCCTGCTGCGCAACCTCTTCCTCGACCGGCAGCAGCGCCGGCTGGCGATCGCGGTGTGGGCCGCCGGATTCGCCGGCGGCGCGACGCTCGGCCCGATCGTCGGCGGGGCGCTGCTCGAGCACTTCTGGTGGGGTTCGGTCTTCCTGGTCAACGTGCCGCTGCTCGGCGCGCTCCTGCTGGCCGGCCGCCTGCTCCCCGAGTCGCGGGACCCCTCCCCCGGGCGGCTGGACCTGGTGAGCGTCGCCCTGTCGCTGACCACCATGCTGCCGGTGGTCTACGCGATCAAGGCCGTCGCCGGCGGCTCGGCCGGGGCGCCGGCCGCCGCGGCGGCGGTGCTCGGGCTCGGCAGCGGGGTCGCCTTCGTCCGCCGCCAGCTGGGCCGGCCCGACCCGCTGCTGGACCTCTCGCTCTTCCGGTCGCGCGTCGTCAGCGCAGCGATCGGCGCCAACCTGCTCATCATCGCGGCGCTCTCCGGCCTGCTACTGCTCGCCTCGCAGTACCTGCAGCTGGTGCTGGGCCGCAGTCCGCTGGAGGCCGGGCTGCTCCTCGTGCCGGGCCTGGCCGCCTCGGTGCTCCTCGGCCTGGCCGCCGTGCCGCTGGCCCGACGGTTCCCGGTGCGCGCCCTGGTGGTCGCCGGCCTGCTGCTCGGGGCCGCGGGCTTCGTCGTCGCCACGCAGTTGGGTGCCCGGAGCTCCGCCGGCCTGGTCGTGCTGGCCTTCGGTCTGGTCGCGGCCGGGTCGGGGCTCGCCGAGACGCTCACCAACGACGCGATCCTCACCGCCGCGCCACCGGAGCGGGCCGGTCAGGCCAGCGCGGTCAGCGAGACGGCCTACGAGCTGGGCACCGGCGTGGGCGTCGCCGTGCTCGGCAGCGTGCTCGGCGCGGTCTACACGGCGAACCTGGCCCTGCCGGACGGGTTGAGCGCCGGGGAGCGGGACGACGCCGGCACCCTCGGCGGGGTCCTGCAGATCGCCGAGCGGCTGCCGGCCGGGTCCGCGGCCGCGCTCACCGACAGCGCCCGGGAGGCCTTCAGCGCCGGCCTCGACGTGACCGCCGGTATCGGCACCGCCGTCATGCTCGCTGCCGCCACGCTGGTGGCCCTGGTGTGGCGGGCCCCGTCCGCGGACGGCTGAGGTGAAAGCGGGGCGAAGGGCCCCTGCAGCATCTGGCAGAGTCTCCCCGTGGCCAGGCCCAGCATCGTTCCCATCGCACTGACCCTCGACGACCGCACGGGATACACGTTGTGGGCTCCTCCGTGGGAGGAGGACGGCGAGGAGTGGCAGGCCTTCCTCGGCACCACCGTGGAGGTCCGCGCCGACATCAACGACGACGACCCGGAGAACCCGGTGCCCACCGCCGTCGTGCACCTCTTCCCCTCGCCGGCCGCGCTCGCCGCGTTCTGCCGCGCCAGCACCGACCACGACCTCGCCGACCACCCGGTGTGGCCGGTCGTCGCGGGCCTGGGCGCCGCGGACCTCACGCCGGACGACGACCACCGCTTCGACCTCGACGGCGTCTACGACATCGCCGCGGAGAACCCCGACCGCTGGGCGGTGGACGAGCTGGCGGCCACCATCGACATCGTCAGCCGGCTGGCCGAGTGCCTGGACGGCGCGGACGACGACGAGGACGACCTCGACGACGAGGAGACCGAGTTCGAGGCGGTCGCCGAGCTCGCGGCCAAGCCCGAGATCGGCTCCCTGGGCCTGGGGGCCGAGGCGTTCGTGGGCCGCTCCGGCGAGGACGCCTGGGTCGGGGTCGGTACCGCTCTCGACGACCTCTGGGAGGACGTCGTCGAGGAGCTCGGCGAGCACCTGGACTGGACCGGAGCGGGCAGTGTCGCGGTCGCCGACTACCCCTCGGCCTCCGAGTCCGCGCCGATCGTCGTGGACGACGACGCGATCGACGACGAGGACGACGACATCGAGCCGGTGGACGTCCGCGGCACGACCGCCGGCGTGCGGACCATCGCCGGCGGGGGCGGGATGACCCACGACCCGGCCGCGGTCGCCGCGGCCGCCGTGTTCTGGGAGGCCGTCGGCATCCTGCCGGTCGAGGTCGTCGTGCCGGAGGGCGCCGGGGTGACCCTGCGCTGTTACGTCGACGACGTCGCCCGCTTCCTGGGCCGCGACGGCCGGGTCTTCGTGTTCGACACCCCGCTCGCACTCGCCGCCTTCTGCTCGGGCGACGAGGCCCACGACCTCAGCGAGATCGCCTCCTGGCCCGAGGTCGCCGACTCCGACACCCTGCCGCTGCCCGCCGAGCAGGACCGCTACGACCTGGTCGCCCTCGCGGACGTCCTGGGCGAGGTGGCCGACGGCGCCGCGGGGCTGGTCGGGAACGCCGCCCTGGTCCAGCCGGTGGAGGGCGCCCGCGACCTCGCCGAGTACGCCGGGTTGCCCCGCGTCGAGGAGCTGCTCTCCCCCTCGGCACCGCTGGGCCAGGCCGTGGCCCGGGGCGAGCGGGATGCCGACGCCGTCCTGCGCCAGGCCGACGCCGCCACCGTCCGCCCGGCCTGGGACGAGATCGTCACCCTGATCAGCGGGAAGCTCGTCTTCCGCGACTGAGCCGGGACGAACGAGAGAAGGCCGGCCCCGGAGATCCGGGGCCGGCCTTCTCGTCGTTCAGGTGTCAGGCGCCGTAGCGCGAGGGGCGGCCGGGCCGCCCACCCGGGCGACCGCGGTCGCCGTAGGAACGCTCACCGGACGACGAGGAACGCTCGCCACCGCCGTAGGACCGCTCACCCGCGGGCCGCTCACCGGCGGGCCGGGGACGGTCACCGAAGGAGCGACGGGGGCCGCCACGCGATCCACCCGTGGGGCGGTCGCCGTCACGACGCGGACGGCCACCGGGGCCGCCACCGCCACGACGCATGTCGCGCTGCGTGCGCTCCTTGGGCTCCACCGGGATGCCCGCGGCGACGAGGTCCAGGATCGGCTTGTCACCGGGACGCGTGCGGTCCAGCGGCGGGTCCACCTTGGCCGTGCGGAACCGGCGCTTGGCCTGGCCCACCTGGTCGGGCAGCAGCAGCGAGACGACGACACCGGCGGCACCGGCGCGGGCGGTGCGGCCCGAGCGGTGCAGGTAGGTCTTGGCGTCCGTCGGCGGGTCGTAGTGCAGGACCAGCGAGACGTCGTCGACGTGGATGCCGCGGGCGGCGACGTCGGTGGCGACGAGGACCGGGGACCGGGCGTCGGTGAACTCCTCCAGCGCACGCTTGCGCGCCGCCTGGGGCAGTCCGCCGTGGATCGCCTCGGCCTTGATGCCGGCGGCCTTGAGGTTCTCGGCCAGCCGGTCCACGCCGAGCTGGGTGCGGGCGAAGATGATCGTCCGGCCCGGGCGGGAGGCGAGCTCCGTGGCCACCTGCAGCTTGTCGCGGAAGGCGAGCGTGAACGCGAGGTGCTCGGCCGGCGGCGAGTCGTCGCCCGCCCGCTTGACCTCGTGCCGCGCCGGGTCCTTGAGGTAGCGGCGGACCAGCGAGTCGACCTCGCCGTCCAGCGTCGCCGAGAACAGCAGGCGCTGGGCGTCGCGGGCGGTCTGGTCGAGCAGCTCCTTGACGACCGGGAGGAAGCCCAGGTCGGCCATGAAGTCGGCCTCGTCCAGCACGGTGATGACGACCTCGGCGAGGCTGGCCTCACCCTGGCTGATCAGGTCCTGCAGGCGGCCGGGCGTGGCGATGATGACGTCGACACCGCGGCGCAGCTGCTGGATCTGGCGGTACATGGGGGCGCCGCCGTAGACGGTCGCCAGCTGGACGCCGGTGGCCTGGCCGAGGGGCGCGAGGTTGTCGTGCACCTGCTGGGCCAGCTCGCGGGTGGGCACCAGGACCAGCCCGCGGGGGGTGCGGCGGCCGTTCTGGACCTCGCGGCCGATGCGGGCCAGCAGCGGCAGGCCGAAGGCCAGCGTCTTGCCCGAGCCGGTGGCGGCCTTGCCGAGCACGTCGCGCCCGGCGAGGGCGTCCGGCAGGGCGGAGGTCTGGATCGCGAACGGGCGGTGGATGCCGCGCCGCTCGAGCGCGGTGACCAGCTGCTGGGGCAGGCCCAGCTGGCCGAAGGTCGGGCCCTCGGGCTCAGCGGCCACCTCGGGGGTGGTCTCCGCGGCGATGTCCTCGACCGCGGGAGCGACCTCGACGGCGGGGGTGACCTCCGCGGCGACGTCCTGGGGGGTGTTCTCAGTGGTGGTGACGGCGTCGGCCGACTCGAACGACGCAGGGTTGACCAAAGTCATGCGGGGTGGGGCTCCGATACTGCTCGGAGCGCGTCCCGTGGAAGAGGAGAGCGCCGCAGGTACCGGCGTCCTCACTGGCGATCGGATGCGCCCAGAGATGGAACGCGTGATCTGCACGGATGCGCTCATGCCCGGACAAACCGTCCGGGAGGATGACCGGCGTTGTGCCGGTACGCCCAGGTTAGCAGCGCGGGCGCCCGGATGATTCCCCGGACAGGGTGGGGACCATCACTCTCCGTCAGCTACGCAGGTCGGCGTACCCGGGCCGGATGACGTCGGAGAGCAGCCGCGCGCGCTCGCCGTCGTCGAGGAAGGCGGCGCCCAGCGCACGCTCGGTGACCGCCTGCACGTCGTCCCAGGTCCAGCCGAACGTGCCGGCGACGGCGGCCAGCTCGCTGCTCGCCGAGACGCCGCTCATCAGCCGGTTGTCGGTGTTCACGGTGACCGCGAAGCCCAGCCGGTGCAGCCGGTCGATCGGGTGGGCGGCGAGCGACGGGTAGGCCCCGGTCTGCACGTTGGACGACGGCGCGACCTCCAGCGGGACCTGGGCGTCGAGCACCCGCTGCGCGACCGGCCCGAGCGAGCCGTCGGCGCCGACCTCGTCGGCGATCCGGATGCCGTGGCCCAGGCGCTCGGCGCAGGCGCCGTCCAGCGCGGCCCGGATGCTGTCGATGCCGGCCGCCTCGCCGGCGTGCACGGTGCGGTGCGCCCCGGCGCCCACGAGCAGCGCGATCGCCTCGGGGTGGCGGTCGGGCGGGAAGCCGATCTCCGGGCCGGCGAGGTCGAAGCCGACGACGCCGGCGTCCCGGTAGCGGACGACGAGCCCCGCCACCTCCTCCCAGCGGTCCTCCTGGCGCATGGCGCACAGCAGCGCCCCGACCCGGATCGGCGTGCCGGCCGCGGCCGCCTCGGCGCGGCCGGCGGCGAACCCGTCCAGGATCGCCTCGACCGCCTCCTCGATGGGCGTGCCCTGCGCGGTCAGCAACTCGGGGGCCATCCGCACCTCGGCGAGCACGACGCCGTCGGCGGCCAGGTCCAGGACGCACTCGCGGGCCACCCGGCGCACCGCGTCGGGCCGCTGCATCACCCCGACGGTGTGCGCGAAGGTCTCCAGGTAGCGCACCAGGGAACCGGAGTCGGCAGCCTGGCGGAACCAGGTGCCCAGCGCCGCGGCGTCCCCGGCCGGGAGCCCCCGGTACCCGGTCTCGTCGGCGAGCTCGAGCACCGTCTGCGGCCGCAGCCCTCCGTCGAGGTGGTCGTGCAGCAGGACCTTCGGGGCGCGCCGGACCGCCGCGGCGTCCAGGGCCGTCACTTGTCCTGCCACCGGAACGTGCGCACGCAGAGGATCAGGCCCAGCACGCACCAGATGCCCAGCACCAGCGCGACCCGGCCCAGCTCCCACGAACCGGCCGGCTCGTCGGCGGCCAGGGCGTCGGGCAGGAACACCGAGCGCAGCCCCTGGGCCATCCACTTCAGCGGGAAGAGGGAGGCGAAGGTCTGCATCCAGGACGGGATCTCGCTGAACTGGAAGAACACCCCGGAGATGAACTGGAGCAGCAGGGCGAAGGGGGTCACCGTCGCAGAGGCCGACCGGCCGTTCTTCGCCAGGCTGGAGATCGCGATGCCCAGCAGCGTGCAGGAGGCCGCGCCGAGGATCGAGACCCAGGCGAAGGTCAGCCAGTCCGCGCCCGAGGGCAGGTCGATCCGGTAGAACACGACGCCGATGAGCAGGAGCACGGCGATGATGGCCAGCGTCACCGCCAGCACCTGCACGACCTTGCCCACGAAGAAGGCGCTGCGCGGCATCGGGGTGCCGGAGAGGTGCTTGAGCGTCCCGTCGGAGCGCTCGGTGGCGATGCTGATCGCCATGTTCTGCAGGCTGGCGCCCAGGATGCCCGCGGCGATGATCCCGGCCATGAAGTACTGGGTGAAGCTGACCCCCTCGCCGAGGTCGAAGTTCAGCACCGCGCCGAAGACCACCAGCAACAGCACCGGCAGCAGCAGCGTGAACACGACCGACTCGCGCTGCCGGAAGAACTCCTTGAGCTCCACCGAGGCGCGCGAGCGGTAGACCGACGGCAGCGAGGGCAGCGCCGTCTCGTGCGCGGCGGGCGCGGAGGTGCTCATCGGGTGTGGCCGATCATCTGCAGGTACACGTCCTCGAGCGTCGGGCGGGCCACGGCGAGGTCGGGGACCTCACCGTCGAAGCGGGCGGCCAGCTCGGCCACGAACGCGGTCGGGGTGGCCGTCGCCTCGGTGTGCCGGGCGCCGTCCTCGGTCCAGCTGACCGTGGCCGGCGCGGTCTCCCGGCCACCCAGCGCGCTGGGGACGGCGACCTCCACCAGCCGGCCACCGGCGATGACGCCGACCCGGTCGGCCAGCGCCTCGGCCTCGTCCAGGTAGTGCGTGGTGAGCAGCATCGTGGTGCCCAGGTCGCGCAGCGAGCGGATCAGCGACCAGAACTGGCGGCGCGCCTCGGGGTCGAAGCCCGTGGTGGGCTCGTCGAGGAAGAGCAGCGTCGGGCGGCCCACGATGCCCAGCGCCACGTCCAGGCGGCGGCGCTGGCCACCGGACAGCGAGCGCCCGCGGACCCCGGCCTTCTCGGTGAGGCCGACCAGCGCCAGCACCTCGTCGGGGTCGCGGGGGTCGGGGTAGTACGACGCCTGGGCCACGAGCAGCTCGCGGACGGTCAGCTGGCTGTCGCCCGAGCCGGACTGCAGCACGATGCCCAGCTGCGCCTTCCACGAGCGCGAGGTCGGGGCCGGCACCTCGCCGAGCACCCGCACCTCCCCGGCGTCCCAGGAGCGGTACCCCTCGCAGATCTCCACCGTCGTGGTCTTGCCGGCGCCGTTGGGACCCAGCAGCGCGAAGATCTCACCGCGCCGGATGTCCAGGTCCAGGCCGTCCACCGCGGTGAAGTCGCCGTAGCGCTTGACCAGTCCGCGCAGGGAGATCGCGGCGTCCGGGTCGAGCGGGTCACCGGGCCGCGGGCGGTCGGCCACGGGGGCCACCGGTGGAGAACTGGTCACGGGAGAACAGTGTCCTCCCATGACGCGTCACACCTCTATCCGGTCCAGGATCAGCGGCAGCGGGACGTCGTCTGTGTCGACGCCGACCGCGCCCTCCAGCGCCTCCAGCGCGCGCGGGATGCGAGCGGCGTCGTCGGTGTGCAGCTCCAGCAGCGGCGCCCCGGCGGTCACCTGCTCCCCCACCCCGGCGGTCCAGACGATCCCGGCCGAGGCCGAGACGCCGTCCTCCTTGCGCGCCCGGCCGGCCCCCAGCCGCCAGGCGGCGACCCCCAGGGCGTAGGCGTCCAGCCGGGTGAGCGTCCCGGTGGCCGGGGCGCGGACCACGTGCCGCTCGGCCGGCTGCGGGAGCGGGGCATCCGGGTCGCCGCCCTGCGCGGCGATCATCCGGCGCCACACGTCCATGGCCCGGCCGTCGGCGAGAGCCCGGGCCGGGTCGACGTCGGGCCGCCCGGCGGCGGCGAGCATCTCCCGGGCCAGGGCGAGCGTGAGCTCGACGACGTCGGCCGGGCCGCCCCCGGCGAGCACCTCGACGGACTCCGCGACCTCCACCGCGTTCCCCGCCGCCCGGCCCAGCGGGCGGTCCATAGCCGTCACCAGCGCGACGGTCCGCACGCCGGCCGCCTCGCCCAGCCCCACCATGGTGCGGGCCAGCTCGCGGGAGGAGCCGGGGTCCTTCATGAACGCCCCCGAGCCGGTCTTCACGTCCAGCACCAGCGCGTCGGCGCCCTCGGCGATCTTCTTGCTCATGATCGAGCTGGCGATCAGCGGGATCGACTCCACGGTGCCGGTGACGTCGCGCAGCGCGTAGAGCAGCTTGTCGGCCGGCGCCAGGTCGTCCCCCGCCGCGCAGATCACCGCGCCGACGTCGCGCAGCTGCGCCAGGTACGCCTGCTCGGGGACGTCGGCCCGCCAGCCGGGGATCGCCTCGAGCTTGTCCAGGGTGCCGCCGGTGTGCCCGAGCCCACGCCCGGACAGCTGCGGCACCGCCACCCCGCACGCCGCCACCAGCGGGGCGAGCGGGAGGGTGATCTTGTCGCCGACGCCGCCGGTGGAGTGCTTGTCCGCCGTCGGCCGGCCCAGCGAGGAGAGGTCCTTGCGCGATCCGGAGTCGATCATCGCCTGCGTCCAGGCGGCCAGCTCCCCCGGCGTCATGCCGCGGAAGTAGACCGCCATCAGCAGCGCGCTCATCTGCTCGTCGGGCACCGCGCCGCGGGTGTAGGCGTCGATGATCCAGCGGATCCCGTCGGCCGGCAGCTCGACGCCGTCCCGCTTGGCCCGGATGACGTCGATCGCGTCGTGCGCCGGGGACCCGGTCATCGGTCCGCGTCCCGCTCCGCCGCGGCGATCAGGTCGTCGGGGCCGAAAGCGTCCGGCAGCACCTGGCTCATCGGCACGATGCCCAGCGAGACCGTCTCGATCAGCAGCTCGGCGCCGCCGAACTCCCAGAGCAGCTGCCGGCAGCGGCCACACGGCATCAGCGGCTGCCCGTCCCCGCCGACGCAGGCGACCGCCACCAGCCGGCCGCCCCCGGTGCGGGCGAGGTCGCTGACCATGCCGCACTCGGCGCACAGGCCCAGCCCGTAGGAGGCGTTCTCCACGTTGCACCCGGTGACCAGCCGGCCGTCGTCGACCAGCCCGGCGACGCCGACCGGGAACTTCGAGTACGGCGCGTAGGCGTGCGTCATCGCCTCCCGCGCGGCCGCCCGCAGGACGTCCCAGTCGATCTCCGGTCCCGTCACTAGTGATCCCCTCGTCGGTAGACCAGTCCGTCGGCCTTGGGCATCCGCAGCCGTTGGGAGGCGAGCGACAGCACGAGCAGCGTCACCAGGTGCGGGGTGAAGGAGACGATGCCCTCGGGCAGCTCCTCGATGGTGAGGAAGCCGACCAGGCTGAGCCCGGCGAACACCCCGGCCAGCACCGCCTGCAGGTACTTGCCGCGGACCGTCTGGAACACCGCCACGGCCGCCAGCAGGATGGCGAGCAGGAGCAGCAGCGCGACGACCGCGCCCCGGCTGCGCAGCTGCAGCCCGTCGGCGAAGCCGAACAGCCCGGCTCCGGCCGCGAGGCCACCGGGCCGCCAGTTGCCGAAGATCAGCGCCGCGA
>JADGMW010000373.1_pt1 | contig 20158 bp, 18 predicted proteins | sample 8641801 | NCBI WGS metagenome assembly JADGMW01 (sample SAMN16272018, study PRJNA661076) | feces metagenome | isolation source: fecal sample from diarrhoea affected cattle A | host: Bos taurus | place: South Africa: Lokaleng Village, Mahikeng | collected 2019-09
CCCCGCCCTTTCACGGCGGTAGCACGGGTTCGAATCCCGTTGGGGGTACGAGCAGGACAGCAGCACAGCAAGAAGGCTTTAAGGTGGTCACGGCCACCACGAGGCCCCGTAGCGCAGTTGGTTAGCGCGCCGCCCTGTCACGGCGGAGGTCGCGGGTTCAAGTCCCGTCGGGGTCGCTACGAGGGGCCGGCCGAGAGGCCGGCTCACTCGTTGCGAGGCTCTGTAGCTCAGTTGGTAGAGCGTTCGACTGAAAATCGAAAGGTCACCGGATCGACGCCGGTCGGAGCCACCTCCAGACGGCCCCGCGGGACGCCCCTCGGGGCCGTCGCCATGTCCGGACCCCTGCGGCCCCGTCCTCCGGGAGCCGGCCGCCGTCGTGACGGCCGGGCCGCGCATCCCGCCCGGTCCCGCCGCGCATCCGACCCGGTCACGCGTCCGACTCGGGCCCATCGTCCCGGCCGCGGCGCGCATGAGCGCGCCTACGGTGGGAGCACCGCTCCGACCGAACGAGGACCTTCCCGTGACCACGACGACCGACCGCACCCGCCCTCGCATCCTCGACCGCCTCACCGACCCTCTCGCCGAGCGCGCCCGGGACCGGTTCGAGCGCGCGGAGGACAAGGTGCGCGCCGCGGTCCAGCACGAGCTGGACGCCGTCGGCGCGAGCCTGCGCACGCGTGCCGTGCGCATCCGGCCCTCCGCGATCGCCTTCGCCGCAGCCGCGCTGCTCACCGTCCTCGCCATCGCCCTCTTCACGACCGCGGCCGTGGTGGCCGTCGCGCAGGTGCTCCCGCTGTGGCTGTCGGCCCTGCTCGTCGGCATCGCCCTCGTCGCCCTCGCGACCGGCGTCGCGGCCTGGGGCCGCGCCCAGCTGCCCACGGGCAACCCGGTCATCCCCGTGCCTCCGAGCACGCACCCGGCCGAGGAGCTCGTGCACCCCTGGGTCGACTGATCCCCCTCGCTCAGCGACGACCGGACGCGCCGCGCGCCGCGTCGCGTCGCGCGGAGGCTGCCGGACCTGCAGACTGAGGGTCCGGCTTCAACCGTCCCCGCAGGTGAGGAAGGTCCGCGAATGGTCACGCACTCCGGTTGGGCGAGCGACACGCGTTCCGACGCGCCCGACGACCCCCGGTCGCTCGGACGTCTGGTCGGCGACCTGAGCGAGCAGGCCACTCGGCTCGTGCGCGCCGAGATCGCCCTCGCCAAGGCCGAGCTCACGTCCAAGGCGCAGCAGATGGGCATCGGTGCCGGGCTGCTCGTCGGGGCCGCGGTGCTCGCGCTCTACACGCTCGCGGCCTTCATCGCGACGGCCATCATCGGGCTGTCCAACGCGGTACCTGCCTGGCTCGCCGCACTGATCGTGTCGGTGGTGCTGCTGATCGTCACGGCGGTGCTCGGCCTGCTGGGTGTCAAGCACGTCAAGAAGGGTGCGCCGCCGGTCCCGGAGCGCGCGATGGAGAACCTGCAGGAGGACGTGGACACCGTGAAGAAGGGGCTGCACCGGTGAGCGACAAGGACACGACCCCGCCGCCGGCGATCGCGGCCCTCGAGGCCGACGTGACGCTGGCGCGCGAGCAGCTCGCGGCCACGGTCGACGCACTGGTCGACGAGGTCGACCCGCGGCGGCAGGCCGATCGCCTCAAGGAGAAGGGGCGCAGGCTCGTCTTCGACGCCACCGACGCCTCGGCACTGCCCGAGGACCGCGCCCGGGCACGCAAGGTGCTCGCGGTCGCTGGTGCCGTCGTCGCCCTGGTGGTCGTCGGAATCGTCCGACGGGCGACCAGGAGCTGACACCGAGCCCCACGGGCAGCGCCGCGCGGGGTCGCCCGGGTGGCCGTTGCCCGGAGGACGACGAAGGCCGCCGTCAGCCGCCCCGCTGTGCGGGTGCGCCTGACGGCGGCCTTCGTCGTGCACGGTGCCCGAGGTCGGCCCGTCCCCCGAGGCGGACCGACCGTGCCCGGCCGTCGGACTCGCGCGCACTCCCCCGCGGTGCGCGCTGCGCCCTGATGGTCGCCCCCGTGGCCGCTGTGACCCCGGGGCGGCACGTGACTAGGACTGCGGGTTCGACCGCGGCTGGGGGACGCCGTTGAGCAGCTCACGGACCTCGGACTCGCGGTAGCGGCGGTGTCCGCCGAGCGTGCGGATCGAGGAGAGCTTGCCGGACTTGGCCCAACGCGTGACGGTCTTGGGGTCGACCCGGAAGAGGGTCGCGACCTCGGACGGCGTCAGGAGAGCCTCTGCCTCTGACGAGTGCGTGGTGGACATTGCGTACCTCCCTGGTGTAGCCGCCCGGTGTCCGCTTCTCGATCACGGGTGCGGCACGGAGCGACACGGCTTGGTACTGAATCTGACACATCGGGCACTCCGGGACACCTTCGGCCGGCCCCACCTGCCACGCAAGGGGCGTCGCGACCGTCACCACGTCCCTGGGGCGCCGTCGATGTACCCACCCTAAACCCCCGCGAAACGGGACACATCTCCCCGGACGCCTGACGGGCGGTCGCCCGATCAGGTGATGTGCATCTCATGGGAGAAATCACCCACTCTCGGGCGGTCTCGGACAGCGTGCCGCTGACCAGCATGAACGCGCGAAGTCGAAGCGCCTCGACGCTGCGACGTGGGTGAACACGTGGACCATGGGCGCGCTCCCGCACTCAGCGGCGCGCCATTTGTGATGTAGATCACAGCAAATCGGGGCCCGTACGGGGCGCTCCGGACATCGCCGCGTCAGCCGGGAGCCGAAGCGGCGCCACATCAGTCACGCGGCACCTGTCAACGGTCATATCGGTACAGCACAGTCGGGGACGTGTCCGAGCCCACCCGCCGCAGGTGGTCGGAATGGATCGCGAGCATGTACCGTTGCCACACGAAGAGACTCAACAGCACCCCGGGGCCGCACGTGTCAGCACGGAGCCGCCCCGCTTCCACGTTAGAGGGGGTCGATGCCATGGGGCGCGGCCGTCAGAAGGCAAAGCAGACGAAGGTGGCTCGGGAGCTGAAGTACTTCAGCCCGGACACCAACTACAGGGCCCTCGAGCAGGAGCTCTCGTCGCGTAGCCGCAACGATGTCGTCACGGACAGCCGCCGCAGCGCGGTGAGCACGGACGACGACGACCCTCCCGGCTGGGGATGGCCTGGCGACGACGACCGGTGACGGCGCGGGCGTCGGTGCCGACCCGAGCGCTCGCCTGAACCGTCGAGTCCCGGTCGTCGGACACCGACCTGCGATGTGATCGTGGCCCGAGCAGACCTGTCTGCTCGGGCCGCGGCGCGTCGTCAGCCGACGCGGTAGGTCCCGTGCAGGCGCACGGCGCCGCCCTGGACGCCCTTGGTGCCCGCGACGACGCCGGTCGCGGTCGCGTCGTCGTCACGCCCGTCACGCACGGTCCCGAGCACCCACGCCGGCATGCCGCGCTCCACAGCCGCCCGCTGCACGTCGTCGGCGACCTCGGGAGCCACGACGGCGACCATGCCCACCCCGAGGTTCAGGGTGTTCTCCAGGTCGCCCCACGGGACGGCCCCGAGGCCCTGCACGAGGCTGAACACGGGGGGCAGCACCCAGGAGGCCCGGTCGACGTCCGCGACCAGCCCTGGGGGCAGCACGCGCGCGACGTTGGCCGCCAGGCCACCACCCGTGACGTGGCTGAAGACGTGGACACGGTCAGGGCCGAACTGCTCGACGAGCGCGAGGCAGTCCGCGGCGTACACCCGGGTGGGCTCCAGGAGCTCCTCACCGAGCGTGCGTCCCAGCTCGTCGACGTGCCGCTCCAGGCCCCAGCCGGCCACCTGCACCACGCGGCGCACCAGCGAGTACCCGTTGGAGTGCAGCCCGGACGAGCCGAGACCCACGAGGACGTCGCCTGCGCGCACCCGCTCCGGGCCGAGCAGCTGGTCCGCCTCGACGACACCTGTCGCAGCGCCGGCCACGTCGTACTCGTCCGGCCCCAGCAGACCGGGGTGCTCGGCGGTCTCCCCACCGACCAGCGCGGTACCCGCGGCCGAGCAGGCGGCTGCGATCCCCCGCACCACGTCGGCGATGCGCTCCGGCACCACCTTCCCGCAGGCGATGTAGTCGGTCATGAACAGGGGACGCGCCCCGACGACGACGATGTCGTCGACGACCATCCCGACCAGGTCGAACCCGATGGTGTCGTGCACGTCCATCGCCTGCGCGATCGCGACCTTGGTGCCCACGCCGTCCGTGGACGTCGCGAGCAGGGGCCGCCGGTAGTGCGTGAGCGCCGACGCGTCGTACAGGCCGGCGAAGCCGCCGACCCCGCCGAGGACCAGGGGCCCGTGCGTCGCCCGCACGGCGTCCTTCATGAGCTCGACGGCCCGGTCACCGGCCTCGGTGTCGACACCCGCGGACGCGTAGGTGACGGGCTGCGGGGCGCTCACGGGTGCTCGAGCGCGGTCGCGCCACCGGTCGCCGGGACGATGCTGAGCAGGCCGTCCTCCGGCTGCCCGAGGGGCAGCTCGTTCTGCTCGAGCAGGTGCTTGCCCAGCTGCTCCGACGGCGGCAGCTCGATCGGGTAGTGGCCGCTGAAGCACGCGGTGCACAGCTGCGACGCAGGCTGCTCTGTGGCGGTGATCATGCCCTCCTCGGACAGGTAGCCCAGCGAGTCGGCGCCCAGGGACCGGGCGATCTCCTCGACCCCCAGGCCGTTGGCGATGAGCTCGGCGCGCGACGCGAAGTCGATGCCGTAGAAGCACGGCCACTTCACGGGTGGCGCGGTGATGCGGATGTGAACCTCGGCCGCCCCGGACTCCCGCAGCATGCGGACGAGGGCGCGCTGCGTGTTGCCGCGGACGATCGTGTCGTCGACGACCACGAGCCGCTTGCCGCGGATGACGTCCTTGAGCGGGTTGAGCTTGAGGCGGATCCCGAGCTGACGCAGCGTCTGGGACGGCTGGATGAACGTGCGTCCCACGTACGCGTTCTTCGTCAGGCCCTGGCCGAACGGGATGCCGGACTTGGCGGCGTAGCCCACCGCGGCCGGCGTGCCGGACTCCGGGACGGGGATGACGAGGTCCGCCTCGACGGGGTGCTCGACGGCCAGGCGGCGGCCCATCTCGACACGCGCCGCGTGCACCGACCGGCCGTTGATGGTGGTGTCCGGACGTGCGAGGTAGACGTACTCGAAGACGCAGCCCGCGCGGTCGATCGGCGCGAAGCGCGTCGACCGCAGCCCGTCGGAGTCGATCGCGATGAACTCGCCGGGCTCGACCTCGCGCACGTACGACGCACCCACGATGTCCAGCGCGGAGGTCTCCGAGGCGACCACCCAGCCGCGCTCGAGGCGGCCCAGCACCAGCGGCCGTACGCCCTGCGGGTCGCGCGCCGCGTACAGCGTGCGCTCGTCCATGAAGACCAGGCAGAAGGCGCCGCGCAGGCGCGGCAGCACCTCGAGCGCGGTCGCCTCGAGCGTGTGGTCCGGGTCGCCCGCGAGGAGCGCGGTGATGAGCGCGGTGTCGGTGGTGTTGCCACGCGCGAGCTCGCCGCGGCGCTGGTTGCCGTAGCGCTCGGCGACGAGGTCGACGAGCTCGGCGGAGTTGGTCAGGTTGCCGTTGTGCCCGAGGGCGACGGTGCCGGCGGCGGTCGCGCCGAGCGTCGGCTGCGCGTTCTCCCACGTCGACCCGCCGGTCGTGGAGTAGCGCGTGTGCCCGATGGCGATGTGCCCCTGCAGGGCGTTCAGCGCCGTCTCGTCGAAGACCTGGGAGACCAGCCCCATGTCCTTGTAGACGAGCAGCTGCGAGCCGTTCGACGTCGCGATGCCCGCGGACTCCTGCCCGCGGTGCTGCAACGCGTAGAGGCCGAAGTAGGTGAGCTTCGCCACCTCTTCGCCGGGAGCCCAGACGCCGAAGACCCCGCAGGCATCCTGCGGGCCTTTCTCGCCGGGTAGAAGGTCGTGGTTGAGACGTCCGTCTGCGCGGGGGGCCACGGCTCCATGGTGGCACACCGGTGCGTGGCCTCGCGCCACACGTCCACCAGGTGCGACTGCGCAGGTCGGGCGGGGTCGCGCGGACGTCAGTCCTGGGGGGCGGGCCGCCGGCGGCGCGTGCTGCGCCGGTCGGCCAGCACCGCGAGCCCACCGCCGACGAACGCGCCGACGACACCGATCGCCACGGCCAGCACCCAGCGCACGCCGTTCTGCCCACCGAGGAAGGGCAGCACGCCACCGTCGCCGGACGTCACGCGGCCGTCATCCCCGCTCAGGAGCGCCACGACCAGCCCGACCACCATGCCGACGAGGGCGCCCGCGACCATGAACGCCCCGTACCGCGGTGCGCGGCGCACCGTCGCCGGGACCGCGACGCGCGCCAGCTCGGCCTCGTCCGGCGTCGCGGCGGCGGTCTCGTCGGGACGGGCGTCGTCGGCGGGGCGGGGGGCGTCGGCGGGGTCGTCGGGCACCTGACGATCCTAGGTCAGCGCGCCCGCGCGGCCTGCAGCGGCAGGACGTGCGACAGGTCGGCACGCTCACCCGACGCGTGCACGCGGCCTGTCGCGACCGCGGCGTCCCACGTCAGGTCCCCGGCTGCCAGCGCGAGCCACGTGGCGGGGTCCGTCTCGACGACGTTCGGCGGGGTGCCGCGCGTGTGCCGGGGACCCTCGACGGCCTGCACGGCGCCGTCGGGCGGCACCCGCACCTCGACCGCGTTCCCGCGGGCGACGTCGGCGAGCTCCTCGAGCGTGAACCGCACGGCGCTGCGCCGCACGGCCGTCGGAGCGCCCTCGGGGTCGGCACGCCACGCCTGCAGCGCGGCGCGTCCGTCGGCTGGATCGGTTCGACGACGCGGTGGCACACGACCATCCTCCCCCACGGCGGCCCGCCCGCCTCCTCAGCCGTCCTCGCGCAACCAGGCGAGCACCGCCCGCACCCGGCGGTGGTCGTCGGCCCCGACCGGCAGGTCGAGCTTGGTGAAGATGCTGCTGATGTGCGTGGCGACGGCCTGCTCGCTGACGACCAGCGTGCGAGCTCGCGGACGCCACTCTGCGCACCGTGCGCGCCGCCATGCATCAGACGGCCTCAACCCGCGGGAACGTGAGAGGGCGATCCAGCACGTGCTGGATCGCCCTCTCACGGCAGGGGTCTCGTGGGTCAGACGACGCCGAGCGCCAGCATCGCGTCCGCGACCTTGGTGAAGCCGGTGATGTTCGCACCCAGGACGTAGTTGCCCGGGTCGCCGTACTCCTCGGCCGTCTCGGCGCAGTTGTCGTGGATGCGCGCCATGATGCCGGCGAGCCGCTCCTCGGTGTGCTCGAACGACCAGGCGTCGCGGGACGCGTTCTGCTGCATCTCGAGCGCGGACGTCGCGACGCCGCCCGCGTTGGCGGCCTTGCCGGGCGCGTAGAGGACGCCGGCGGACTGCAGCAGGGCGACAGCCTCGGGCGTCAGCGGCATGTTTGCACCCTCCGCGAGCGCGAGCAGACCCGACTCGACGAGGCGCTTCGCGTCGGTCTCGTCGAGCTCGTTCTGCGTGGCGCACGGCAGCGCGACCTGGGCGTCGACCTGCCACACGCGGGCCGACGGGACGTAGTGGGCGCCGCCGCCGCGACGCGTCGCGTACTCCGCCACGGGCAGCCGCTCGACCTCCCGGACCTGCCGCAGGACCTCGAGGTCGATGCCCGCCTCGTCGACGACGTACCCGAGCGAGTCGGAGCACGCGACGACGTGCCCGCCGAGCGCCTGCGCCTTCTCGATCGCGTGGATCGCGACGTTCCCGGAGCCGGACACCGCGACGCGCATGCCGTCGAACGACAGGCCACGGGTCGCGAGCATGCGCTCGGCGAACAGGACGGTGCCGTAGCCGGTCGCCTCGGTGCGCACCAGCGAGCCGCCCCACGTCACGCCCTTGCCGGTGATGACACCCGACTCGTAGCGGTTGGTGATGCGCTTGTACTGGCCGAAGAGCCAGCCGATCTCGCGTCCGCCCACGCCGATGTCGCCGGCGGGCACGTCGGTGTACTCGCCGATGTGGCGGTACAGCTCCGTCATGAACGACTGGCAGAACCGCATGACCTCACCGGCGGAACGGCCGCGCGGGTCGAAGTCGGACCCGCCCTTGCCGCCACCGATGGGCATGCCGGTCAGGGAGTTCTTGAACACCTGCTCGAAGCCCAGGAACTTGACGATCCCGAGGTACACCGAGGGGTGGAACCGCAGGCCGCCCTTGTACGGGCCGAGCGCCGAGTTGAACTCGACGCGGAACCCGCGGTTGATGCGCACCTGCCCGTGGTCGTCGACCCACGGCACACGGAAGATGATCTGCCGCTCGGGCTCGCACAGGCGCTCCAGCACCGCCGCGTCGACGTACTGGGGGTTCCGCTCGAGCACGGGGCCCAGGCTCTCGAACACCTCGGTGACGGCCTGGTGGAACTCGCGCTCACCGGGGTTGCGGGCGAGCACCTGTTCGAGGACACGCTCCAGCTGGACCTGCATGGGTCGGCTCCGCTCTGCTCAGCGAGGACGGGGGGGAAACTGCTTCGAGGGTAGGCCTGCCCTACGAATCGGAGGGGGGACGTCCGACCCGTGGTCAGCGCGCGCGACCCGCGGGCGCACGACGAGGCCGCGAGCACCCCCCGTCCGGGGTGCTCGCGGCCTCGTCCCCGCGGTGCGGCGCGGCACCGCTCAGGTGCGGCGTGTCACCACGTCCTCACCAGGCGGCGTTGCGCGCGAGCTCCAGCGCCATCTCCTGCCACCAGGCGCCGGCCGACGGGCCGCCGTTGCAGGCGCCGTCCGACTCACCGGGCAGCTTGATCCACAGCAGGGCGTCCAGGCCGCTGCCGTCGTCGACCGTGGTGGGACGCTCACCGAGCGCCCGTCCCCGGGGGTTGCACCACTCGGACCCGGCCGGACCGTTGCCGTTGCGGGAGGTGTCGATGACGAACGTCCTGCCGCCGGTCAGGCGCGAGATCTCCTGGCCGTAGGCCTTGGTCTCGGCCGTCGTGCGGTAGTTCGACACGTTGAGGGAGAAGCCGACGGCGTCGGTGAAGCCGATCCGGTTGAGGCGGTTCGCGGCCTCGCTCACCGACAGCCACGCGGAGTGGCCGGCGTCGATGTAGACGCGTGCGCCCTGGGCGGTCAGCGACTTCGCGGCGTACTGCAGGAAGCCGACACGGTCGCCCTGGCCGGCGCAGTCGCCGAGCTGCGCGAGCGCGTCGGGCTCGAGCACGACCCAGGGGTTGCCCTGGATGCCGGCGGCGACGGTGTCGATCCAGCGCGCGTACTCGGACTCGCCGACCCCACCGCCCGAGTGCGAGCCGCAGTCACGGCCCGGGATGGCGTACACGACGAGCAGCGCGGTCGCCCCGGCGGCCTGCGCGGCGCCCGTGATGTCCCGCACCTCCTGCTGCGCGTGCGACGCGTCGTTCCAGTTGCCCACCCAGTAGGCCTGCGGCGTGAGCGCGATCTTCTCGAGCAGCGCCTTGTCGTTGCCGCCCGCCGCCTGCCACGCGCGGTACGCCTGGTTGGTCGTGTCGACGTGGAAGCCGCCGGACGGGACGGGCGTGGGCGACTCGGTCGGCTCCTCCGTGGGCTCCTCGGTCGGCTCCTCCGTGGGCTCCTCGGTCGGCTCCTCCGTGGGCTCCTCCGTGGGCTCCTCCGTGGGCTCCTCCGTGGGCTCCTCCGTGGGCTCCTCCGTGGGGCCGCCGACCTCACCGGTGCACAGGGTGCCGTTCAGCGTGAACGACGTCGGGGCGCCGTTGCTGCCGTTCCACGAGCCGTTGAAGCCGACCTGGACGGAGGCGTTCGTGCCGACGGAGCCGTTCCACGGCATGTTGGTGACGGTGACCTGGGAGCCGGACGTCGAGTGGACGCCGTTCCACAGCTGCTGGATCGCCTGGCCGTCGGGGAACGCCCAGCGCAGGTCCCAGGACGACACCGGGTCACCCAGGTTGGTGACGGTCACGCTGGCACCGAAGCCGCCGGGCCACTGGCTGCTCACGGCGTAGTCGACGCGGCAGCCCGCGGCGGCCTGGGCCATGGTCGAGGTCAGCGCGGTGACTCCTGCGGCCACGACCGCGCCTGCGGCGACGGCCGCGACGACCTTGCGCCGGGTGGCTGGACCCACCGTTGTGCGGGGGGACATGGACTCTCCTCGGGTCGGGGTCGGCCTGCGGCGCGTCGGGGCGCACGGCGCCGGCCGACGCGCCCGGGGACGCGTCGACGTCGACGCCGTCCCCGAACGACTCCTCGATCACACCCGCTCCCACCCCGCCCTGGCGAGCACCGCGGCGTTCCCTAATCGATTTGTCACGCCCGGGGCGCGACGAGGCCGCGGACACTCCCGGCGTCCGGGGGTGTCCGCGGCCTCGTCCTGCGCGTGCCGTCGCCGGCACGTCGCGGGGTCAGGCGCTGCGCGTCACCACTTGGCGTTGCGCGCGAGCTCCAGTGCCATCGCCTGCCACCAGGCGCCGGCCGCCGGGCCGCCGTTGCACGTGCCGTCCGACTCCCCGGGACGCTTGACCCACAGGAGCGCGTCGAGCCCGCTGCCGTCGTTCACCTTGGTGGGACGGTCACCCAGCGCACGTCCGCTCGGGTTGCACCACTCGCTGCCCGTCGCACCGTTGCCGTTGCGCGAGGTGTCGATGACGAACTTCTTGCCGCCGGTCAGCTGGGAGATCTGCTGCCCGTAGGCCTTGGCCTCCGCCGTGGTCCGGTAGTTCGAGACGTTGAGCGAGAAGCCGACCGCGTCGCTGAACCCGACGCGGTTGAGGCGGTTCGCCGCCTCGGAGGCCGAGAGCCACGCCGAGTTGCCGGCGTCGATGTAGACGCGGGCGCCCTTGGCGGTCAGCGACTTGGCCGCGTACTGCAGGAAGCCGACACGGTCGCCCTGGCCTTCGCAGTCACCGAGCTGCGCGAGCGCGTCGGGCTCGAGGATCACCCACGGGTTGCCCTGGATGCCGGCAGCCACGGTGTCGACCCAGCGCGCGTACTCGGACGTCGAGACCCCGCCGCCCGAGTAGTTGCCGCAGTCCCGGCCCGGGATCGCGTAGACGACGATCTGCGCCGTCTTGCCGGCGGCGCGGGCACGGCCCGTGTAGTCACGCACCTGCTCCGCCGTCGCCGACGCGGTCGCCCAGTCGCCGATCCACAGCGCCTGCGGCGTCTGCGCGATCTTCGCCAGGAGCGCCTTGTCGTTGCCCGACGCGGCCTGCCACGCGGCGTACGCCGCCGTGTTGGGGTCGACGTAGAAGTCACCGCTGGGCTGCGGGTTCTGGGTCGGCTGCTGGGTGGGCTGCTGCGTCGGCTGCTGGGTGGGCTGCTGGGTGGGCTGCTGCGTCGGCTGCTGCGTGGGCTGCTGGGTCGGGCCGGTGACCGAGCCCGTGCACGTCGTGCCGTTGAGGGTGAACGACGTCGGCGCGCCGTTGCTGCCGCTCCAGGAGCCGTTGAACCCGACCTGGATGGCGCCGTTGGTGCCGACCGAGCCGTTCCACGGCGAGTTGGTGACCGTGATCTGCGAGCCGCTCGACGACACCTGGCCGTTCCACAGCGACTGGATGCTCTGGCCGTTCGGGAACGTCCAGCGCAGGTTCCACGACGACAGCGGGTCGCCGAGGTTGGTGACGGTGACCGAGGCGCCGAAGCCGCCGGGCCACTGGTTGGTGACGGTGTAGTCCGCGCGGCAGCCTGCGGCAGCGCTCGCCGCGGTGGACGTGAGAGCGGTGACGCCGACGGCGACGACCGCGCTTGCGGCGAGCGCCGCGACGATCTTGCGTCCGACGGCGGGGGCCGCCTTCGTACGGGGGGGCATGGACTCTCCTCGGATCGGGTCGGCCATCGGCGCGCCGGCGCGACGGACGTCGGGCCGGCGCGCCCGGGGGAACGTGTCGCCTGCGACACCTCTCCCGAACGACCTGCTGATCACACCTGAGCACGGCGCACGCTGGCGAGCGCAGGGGTCGTCCCTAATCGTTTTGCCGCGCGAGAAAACCCCGTCGAAGCGCTTGCGACTGGAACCGGTCCCAGTCGGACCGTCAGGGACGGGGAGAGCCCGCCCCGCGCACCCGCTGGTGGTACTCCTTCGTCACACGCTTCCACCGGGCCCGCTCCTCGGCAGCGAGACGCGCGTCCGCACGGCGGGCCGCGTACGCCGCCTCGCGCGCCAGCTTGCGCCAGCTCGCCAGGCGCCGCTCGGCCAGCTCCCCGCTCTCGACGGCGGCCCGCACGGCGCACCCCGGTTCGCTCACGTGGGCGCAGTCGGAGAACCGGCAGCGCGCCGCCAGCGCGGCGACGTCCGCGAACGTCGTGTCGAGAGCCTCGGGCGCGGCGACCAGACCGACACCCCGCACCCCCGGGGTGTCCACGAGCACCGCACCGTCGGCGAGCGGGACCAGCTGGCGGTGCGTCGTCGTGTGCCGCCCGCGGCCGTCGGACCGCAGACCGTGCGTCGCCATGACCTCGCGCCCCGCCAGCGCGTTGACGAGGCTCGACTTGCCCGCGCCCGACGGACCGACCGCGACCAGGGCGACCCCCGGCGCCAGGAGGGCGCACACCGCCTCCAGCCCGGTCCCGTCGACGACGCTCACGGCGTGCACGTCGACACCGATCGCGACCCGCGCCACCTCTGCGGCCATGCCCTCGGGGTCGGGGACCAGGTCCGCCTTGGTGAGCACGACGACGGGCCGCGCGCCCGAGCGCCACGCGAGCGTCAGCAGCCGCTCGACGCGCCCGAGGTCGGGCTCGGGGTCGAGGTGCTCGACGACCAGCACGACGTCGACGTTCGCGGCCACCGCCTGCTCGAGCGACGTGCGTCCCGCCGAGTCCCGCACGACCGCGGTGCGTCGCGGCTGCAGCGCGGTCGCGTGCCACGCCCCGGTCCGGTCCACCTGCACGACGTCACCGACGGTCGGCGGCACGCGCGTGCCGTCCGGCAGCGGCAGCAGGCCGTCGCGCGGCAGGTCCGCGCGGTGCGCGGCGGCTCCCAGGTCGTCGTCCGGGACGACCACGAGCGCACCGCGGTCCGCGCGCACGACGCGGGCGCGCAGCGGCGTCCCGTCGTCGACGGGGGGTGGTGCGGTGGGTTCGGTCACGTCTCGACGGTAGGTCGGGGCCACCCGCGGACGCGACGGATTTCCGCCGCACCTGCCCGACGCCCACCCGCGCGTCAGCCCGCGGCGTACTCCGGCCCGCCGGACACCCCGAGCGCCTCCTCGAGCGACCCGATCCCCTCCGCGTGCAGGTGCCCGGTCAGCTCACGCCCGACCCAGCGCAGGTGCCAGCCCTCGGGGGCGTACCCCGTCACCGCGGTGTTCTGCTCGGTGTAGCGCACCACGAACCCGAACTCCCAGGCACGCTCGGCGAGCCACGCGCCCTCGGCCGTCCGGGTGAAGCAGGTCTGCAGGTTGCACGACGGCTGGGACCCCGAGTCGACGTCGACGGCGAGCCCCGTCTGGTGCTCCGAGAACCCGGGGCGCGCGGAGTAGCGCTCGGCGTGCGCGAACCCACGCCGCGCCTCGACGGCGGCGCGTGCGCCCGCCTGCTCCGTGTACGACCGGTACCCGCTGCGCACGACGAGGCGCGCGCCGTCGACGCCGGCCGCCTCGACCATCGCGCGCAGGTCCGGCTCGACGGCGGCGCGCACCCGCGCCCCGTCCACGTCGACCAGGTCCGCGGGCTCGTAGCCCGTGGCGATCGGGTGCTGCTTGTTGACGATCACCCACGGGCTCGCCGGGTCGCTCGTGGAGTGCTGCGCGAGGTCGAACACCGGCTCGGGCGGCTGCGTGGTGGGCGGCGCCACCGTCGGGACCACGATCGCCTGCTCCCAGGGCACCTCCTCGGACAACCCCTCGATGCGCGACCCGTCGTCCCCCCACAGGACCGACCACAGACCCGAGGCGACCACGACGATGCCGCCCACGACTGCGATCATCAGGACAGCGAGCGCGACGCTGCGCCACGGCCGAGAGCTCATGGACGCGATCGTAGGGCGAACCGGGATGAACCGGTCATGCGACGACGAACGTCACTCGCCGGTGCGGCACGGAGACCTCGTCCAGCCGCACGGTGAGCGACTTCCCGAGCGGCAGCGCACCACCCGACGTCACGGGTGCCACCACGGCGGGGTCCCGCAGCAGCAGCGCACCGCGGGTCCGTCCGTCGCGCGGCTCGTCCGCGTCGACCACGACACCGGTGAACGTCTCACCGACGTGCGGCTCGAGCACGACGGCCTCGACCAGGTCGACGGCACCGCGGTCGAACGCCGCGACGCGTCGCCCGGTGCTCGTCATGGTGCCCGGCAGCCCGGGCAGCGCGTCGTGCACCCACGCCGGGACCTCGCAGCCGGCGACCGCCGCCAGGCACACCTCGGTGCCGTACCGGTCGACCAGCCGGCGCAGCGGCGCGGTGACGTGCGCGTAGGGCGAGCGGATCGCGGCGTGCTCGGCGTCGTCACCCGTGGGCGCCGGCGCGTCCTCGCCACCGAAGGCGCGGTAGCCGGCACCACGGAACAGGGTGGTCGCCTCGCGGAGGAACGCCGCGTGCGCGCCGAGGTGCGAGTCGAGGCGCGCGAGCAGGTCCGGGTACGGGAGCGCGTCGGGCCAGTCGATGCCCAGCGCTGCGGCCGTGCGGCGCAGGCGGGCCACGTCGCGACGGTCCGCGGGCGGGAGGGTGCGCACGACCCCCACCCCGGCGTCGAGCATGAGCCGTGCGGCGACGATGCCCGTGAGCAGGGAGATCTGCGCGTTCCAGCCCTCGACGGGCAGCGTCGCGCGGAACCGCAGGTCGAACGCGCCGCCGTCGGACCGCACGACCTCCTGCTCCGGGACGTCGAGGGACGCACCGCCGCGCTCGCGCTCCGCCGCCTGGCGCAGGGTGCCGACGTCGGCGAGGCCGCGCAGCAGGTCGTCGGCGGTGCCGGCGTCCAGCCGCTCCTGCACCTGCGCGTAGGTCAGCTGCGCACGGCTGCGGACGAGGGCGCGCTCGACGTGCACGTCGACCGGCTCGCCGTCCGCGTCGAGGTCGATCGACCAGAGCACGGCCGGGCGCACCTGGTCGGCGAGCAGGCTGGCGGCACCCTCCGACAGCACGGTCGGGTGCAGCGGCACCCGCCCGTCGGGGCTGTAGCACGTCATGCCGCGGCGGTGGGTCTCGCCGTCCAGCGCCCCGCCGGGCACCACGAAGGCGGCGACGTCGGCGATCGCGTACCGCACGCGCCACCCGTTGCCGCGGCGCTCGACGTGGACCGCCTGGTCGAGGTCGGTCGACCCCGCGGGATCGATCGTCACGAACGGCACGTCGGTGCGGTCCGCGCGCGCACCGGGCGCGTGCGGTGCATCGGGCGCCCGCTGCGCGGCGCTCTCGGCCTCCGCGAGCGCGTCGGCGGGGTACGCGAGGGGCAGCTCCACCTCGGCGCGCAGGGCGTCGAGGCCGGCGGCCACGGCACGTGACGTGGCGTCGTCGGACGGGGCGGGGAGACGGACGGGGCGGCCTGGCACGGGACGACTGTAGGGGGCCGGTGCGCACTGCTCGACCTCGGCGCCAGGGCGAGTCGTCTCACCCAGCAAGAAAGCCGACTGTTCTTATCCCCTTTTGTTCGCCGCGCGCCTAGCCTGCCGAGAGACGCAGAGACGACCCCGGGCGGCCGCCCGGCCCGCGACGGAGAGGCACACGCGTGAGAACCACCGACACGCCCACCGGCCGCCGATGTCCGGGCCCGCATCACGGTCACGCGCCCGCCCGACCGGCGCCCGCGTACCGACCGGAGCGCCAGCTGCCCACCCGCCCGGCGGGTCCGGCACGCGCTCCCCCGACCCTCCGCACGCACCGCCCAGGAGAACCGCCATGACCCGACCCGACCCCGCCCGCATCACCGCCCTCGTGGGCAACCCGCGCATCGGCTCGCGCACCCTCGGTGCCGCCGCGTCCCTCGCCGCGACGCTCGCCGACCACCTCGGCGCGGCCCACCCCACGCTCGTCGACCTCGCGACCCTGGCGCCCGCGCTGCACGTGCAGCCCCGCTCCGCCGACCTCGACGCCGCCCTCGCGGCGGTCGCCGGCGCCGACGTCCTCGTCGTCGCCACGCCGGTCCACAAGGCCTCGTTCACCGGGCTGCTGAAGTCGTTCCTCGACCTCTACGGCCCGGACGGTCTTGCCGGCGTGACGGCGGTGCCGCTCGTCGTCTCGGCGTCCCCCGCGCACGCGCTGGTCGGGGAGGTGCACCTGCGGCCCGTGCTCGTCGAGCTGGGTGCCACCGTCCCGACGCGCACGCTCAGCGTGCTCGACGCCGAGCTCGTCGACCTCGGCCCCGTCGTCGACCGGTGGTGGCAGCGGGCCGAACGCCCGCTGCGGCGCGCCGTCGGCTCGTCCCTCCACGCCGGGGACCTGCTGGAGGTGGCCCGATGAGCACCAGCACCCACGACCTGCGCCACCTCGAGCGCGCCCTGGCCGACCACGACGAGCCCGCGCTGTCGGCCGACGAGTACAAGCAGGTGTTCCGACGCCACGCCGCCGGGGTCGCGGTCGTCGCGCTGCGTGACGGGGAGCGGCTCGTCGGGTTCACCGCCACGTCGGTGATCTCCGTGTCGGCGGTGCCGCCGCTGCTGGCGTTCTCGCTCGCGTCGGGCTCGTCGTCGTGGCCCGCGCTGTCGCGTGCGGCCACGGTCGCGGTCTCGTTCCTCGCCGCGGGCCAGGAAGAGGTGTCGACGCGGTTCGCGACGTCCGGGATCGACCGGTTCGCGGCCGGCGGCTGGACCGCGCTGCCGACCGGCGAGCCCGTGATCGACGGCGCACAGGCCTGGCTCCGCGGCAGCATCGTGCAGCGCACCCCGGTGGGTGACAGCTACCTGGTCTCGGTGCGCGCGCTCGCGCACGGCGTGTCCGACGTCGACCCGCTGGTCTACCGCGACCGCGTCTACCACCGCCTGGCCGCCCCGGCCCCCTGACGCCGAGGTGACTGGATTGCCCTCTCACCACACAAGAGGAGTCGCGAGAGTGCAATCCAGTCACCCACCCGCCCCCACCCCCAGGCGCGAGAGGGCAATCCAGTCACCACCCGCCCCCACCCCAGGCGCGAGAGTGCGATCCCGTCACCCTCCGCCACCCTCCCCCGGGCGCGAGAGTGCGATCCAGCTCTACTGCGGGTGTCAGCCGAACAGGCGCGGGAGCGTCGACTCCCACACCTCGCGCGCCTCGTCCAGCGGGAGGGTGAACAGCCCGCGCACCTCGACCGCCGGGGCGTGCGTGTGGTCGGCCTCGTCGGCGGGCGTGCCGGCGCCGGGGGTGCAGGTCTCGGCCGTCTCGCCCAGGCGCAGCGTCGGGACGCCGCGCGCGGTGCACAGGTCCTGCAGCCGCACCTCCTCCGAGCGCGGGACCGCGACGATCGCGCGGGCCTGCGACTCGGAGAACAGGGCCTCGAACGGCGTCAGGCCGTCCCGCTCGCACAGCGCGTCCAGGCTCACCTGGACGCCGACGCCGTAGCGCAGGCTCGACTCGACGAGCGCGAGCGCGAGCCCGCCCTCGGAGAGGTCGTGCGCGGCGTCCACGAGCTCGTCCCGTGCGGCCGCGACGAGGACCTGTGCGAGGCGGCGCTCGGCGTCGAGGTCGACCTGCGGCGGCACGCCACCCAGGTGGGAGTGCGCGACGTCGGCCCACGCGGACCCGTCGAGCTCGGCGCGGGTCGTCCCCAGCAGGTAGACGGCCTGGCCGGGCGCGGTCCAGCCCGACGGCACGGCGTCCGCCACGTCGTCGAGGACGCCGAGCACGCCGACGACGGGCGTCGGGTGGATCGCCGAGTCGATCTGGCCGGGCTCCCCCGTGCCGTTGTAGAGCGACACGTTGCCGCCGGTCACGGGCACCTCGAGCGTCTGGCACGCGTCGGCCAGCCCGCGGATGGCCTCGACCAGCTGCCACATGGTGTCGGGGTGCTCGGGGCTGCCGAAGTTGAGGCAGTCGGTCACGGCCAGGGGCCGCGCGCCCACCGTCGCGACGTTGCGGTACGCCTCCGCGAGCGCGAGCTGCGCGCCCGTGTACGGGTCGAGCTTGGTGTAGCGCCCGTTCGCGTCGGTCGCCAGGGCGACGCCCAGGCCCGTCGTCTCGTCGACGCGCACGACGCCGGAGTCGTCGGGCTGCGCGAGGGCCGTGTTGCCCTGCACGAAGCGGTCGTACTGGTCGGTGACCCACGCGGGTGAGGCGAGGTTGGGCGACGCGAGCAGCTGCAGCAGCGTGGCGCGCAGGTCGTCGCCGCCCGCGGGGCGCGCGTAGCGTGCGGCCCCCTCGGGCGTGCTGACCGAGTCCGCGACCAGCCCGTCCTGCCAGGCCGGCCGCGCGTACGGGCGGTCGTACACCGGGCCGTCGTGCGCGACCGTCTTCGGGTCCACGTCGACGATGCGCTGGCCGAAGTGGTCGATGGTCAGGCGCCCGGTGCCGGTGACCTCGCCGATGACGGCGGTCTCGACGTCCCACTTCCCCGTGATCGCGAGGAACGCCTCAAGCTTCTCGGGGGTGACGACGGCCATCATCCGCTCCTGCGACTCCGACATGAGGATCTCGCCGGCCGTCAGCGTGGGGTCGCGCAGCAGGACGTTCTCCAGGTCGACGTGCATGCCGCCGTCCCCGTTGGACGCGAGCTCGCTCGTGGCGCAGGAGATGCCGGCGGCGCCCAGGTCCTGGATGCCCTCGACGACGCGCGCGGCGTACAGCTCGAGGCAGCACTCGATGAGCACCTTCTCCATGAACGGGTCGCCGACCTGCACGCTGGGGCGCTTCGACGGCTTGGTGTCGTCGAAGGTCTCGGACGCGAGGATCGACGCGCCGCCGATGCCGTCGCCACCGGTGCGGGCACCGAACAGCACGACCTTGTTGCCGACGCCCGACGCGTTGGCCAGGTGGATGTCCTCGTGCCGCAGCACGCCCAGGCACAGCGCGTTGACCAGCGGGTTGCCCTGGTAGGACGCGTCGAACACGAGCTCGCCGCCGATGTTCGGCAGCCCGAGGGAGTTGCCGTACCCGCCGACGCCCGCGACGACGCCGTGCACGACGCGCGCGGTGTCGGGGTGCGCGGGGTCGCCGAACCGCAGCTGGTCCATGACGGCCACCGGGCGCGCGCCCATCGAGATGATGTCGCGCACGATGCCGCCGACGCCCGTCGCGGCGCCCTGGTAGGGCTCGACGTACGACGGGTGGTTGTGCGACTCGACCTTGAACGTCACGGCCCAGCCGTCACCGATGTCGACGACGCCCGCGTTCTCCCCGATGCCGACCAGCAGGTGCTCACGCATCGCCGGCGTGGTCTTCTCGCCGAACTGGCGCAGGTGCGTCTTCGAGGACTTGTACGAGCAGTGCTCGGACCACATCACCGAGTACATGGCGAGCTCGGCGGCCGTGGGACGGCGGTCGAGGATGTCGCGGATGCGCTGGTACTCGTCGGCCTTGAGGCCGAGCTCGGCGTAGGGCTGGTCGAGGTCGGGCGTGGCCGCTGCGTGCTCGACGGTGTCGGACGCGTGCGGGGCGGACGGGACGTCGGGGCGCGCAGGTGCGGTGGTCATCGGTTCCCTCGATGGAGGCCGGGTCCTGAAGGGGGCGCTCGCCCGCGCAGGTTCCCGCGCCGCAGGTCGGCAGACGCCCCAGGGTACCGGCGCACGGGCGTCGGCCGGGGCGGGTGTCCACCACCCGTCCGGCGGTGGGCCGCCCGGGTGAAGACGGGCGGCGCCCTCCCCCGGTCGGCCGCTCGGCGACGCCCGCGGGAGTGGGACCGGCAGGACTCTCATGCCCTTCTCACCCGCTTTGTCCCAAGTGCCCGATAACCTCCGACGTGCCAGGTCAGCGGGGTGGCGACGTCGCCGGACCCCGGCCGCCGTCATGTCCACCGCCCGGAAGTCGAGGTCCGATGTCCGCCCGCCGCGCCGCTGTGCTCACCTCCGCCACCACCGCGCTCACCGCGCTGGTGCTCGTCGGGGCCGCGACCGCCGCGAGCGCGGGGTCGGACGCGCCGACGCCGTACCGGGTGACGGGGACGGGGCTCGAGCTCCCCGCGGGTGCGACGCTGCAGGTCCACGGGCACGTCAACCTCGTCTACACCTCGGCGCTCGGCACGGTCTCGCGCAACGTGCACATCGAGGGTCCCGGGACGCCCTATGGAGACCTCGCCGGAGCCTCCACGCTCACGTGGGACCGCGCCGGTATCCCGCCGGACGCGTGCATCACGTGGGTGCAGGTCGGCG
>JADGMW010000259.1_pt3 | contig 20143 bp, 16 predicted proteins | sample 8641801 | NCBI WGS metagenome assembly JADGMW01 (sample SAMN16272018, study PRJNA661076) | feces metagenome | isolation source: fecal sample from diarrhoea affected cattle A | host: Bos taurus | place: South Africa: Lokaleng Village, Mahikeng | collected 2019-09
TCGACGAGCAGTGGATCGGGAGCCCGGCGGGTCATCCGCGCGCCGCGGCCGTCGCTGAGCGGGACCAGGCCGGGATCCCGCCCTCCCGTGCGCCCTCGGGCCTCGATGGCCGGCCGGGCGTCGGGCGTCGCCGGGCTCACGCGAGCTCTCGGGCGAGGGAGGCGACCGCCCGGGCCAGTGGACCCCGACGTGCGGACGGCCCGGCGCCGCGCTCGACCGCGGCGGTGATGCGGCGGTCGGGGCCCATGCTGGCCGCGACGGGCAGGTCCACCACATGGGCGAGCTCGAGCACCCCGAGCCCGCCGGGAGCCGGCCCGCGGACCACGAGCCGCACGTCGGGCACGATCCCGAGGATGGCGGCGCGCAACGCGAGCACCCCGGCGACGCCGCGGAGGTCGCGCGGCACGACGACCAGCGCGGTGCGGCAGGCCGCCAGGCCTGGGCCCCGGGCCAGCACGTCGGACCGGTCCAGGTCGATCACGACGTGGGCGTGGTGCGGGGCGAGCGCGCTCAGCACGTCGGCCACGGCGTCGGCGGGCGGCGGGCCTGGCCTGGTGCGGTCGGCGCTCAGCACGGCGCAGGAACCCCACCGTGGGAGCAGCGCGGCCAGCTCGTCTCCGGCGACGGCGCCGCGGGCGTCGGCGAGGTCGGGCCAGCGCAGGCCCGTGGAGTCCTCAAGCCCGACGAGAACGTCGATCCCGCCCCCGGCATGCTCCAGATCGACCAGGCAGGTGGGGCCATGGCGGGCCAGCCGCCGGGCGAGGGCGGCGGCGAGCGTTGAGGCCCCGACGCCGCCGCGCGCCCCGACCACGCCGATCGCCCCGCCCGTGCCCGCTCCACCACCGACCGCCCTACCGCCACCCACCGCCCTACCACCCACCGCCCTGGAGCCGCGCGCCCCATCGTCGTCCCACCCCATGTACGCCTCCCGCCATCGCCTCGGGCGCCGCGGGTCGGGGCGCCGCCTCCAGCCGTGAGGGTGATGAGTGGCGGGGACCACCCGATCCTGGGAGTCCTCGGGCGCCACGGCGCGCTCCAGACCCCCGTCCCGTGGTCGGCCGCGGAGACGGCCGGGCTGTGGGTGGCGCGCGTGAGGCCGCACGAGCGGATGGCCTGCGCGCCTGTCGCCTGCCCTGCCGGTCGTGTCCCCTGCCCTGCCGGTCGTGTCCCCTGCCCTGGGCGCCGCCGGGCCGTTAGGCTCGGCGGTGCGAGGAGCGGACGAGGAGCGGCATGGCGACGGACGCGGCAGGCGCCGGGCATGGGGCACACGAGGGTGCGCGCCCCACAGCGCCGCGCGCCCACGCCAAGACCGCTGCCTTCTTCGACCTCGACAAGACGATCATCTCGACGTCCTCCGCCACCGCGTTCTCGCGGCCCTTCCTCGCGGGCGGCCTCCTGACCCGGCGTGCTGTGCTGCGCACGGCCTACGCCCAGTTCTTCTACCTGGTCGGGGCGGCCGACGCGAACCAGACCGAACGCCTGCGGCGGGAGCTCTCCCGGATGGTCGCCGGCTGGGAGGTCGCGCAGGTCTCGGCCATCGTCGAGGACACGCTGCACGAGTCGATCGACGCCACGGTCTACGCGGAGGCCGTCGCGCTGATCGACGAGCACCACGCGGCCGGCCGGGACGTCGTCATCGTCTCGGCGTCGGGGGGCGAGGTGGTGCGCCCCATCGCGGCGCTGCTCGGCGCGGACCACGTCATCGCCACCCGCATGGGGGTCGCTGAGGGCAGGTACACCGGCGAGATCGACTTCTACGCGTACGGCCCGCAGAAGGAGGTCGCGATCCGCGAGCTCGCCGCGAGGAACGGCTACGACCTCGAGGCGAGCTACGCGTACTCCGACTCCATCACCGACGCCCCGATGCTCGGCGCCGTGGGGAACGCCTCGGCCGTGAACCCGGATCGGGCTCTGCGCCGGCTGGCCGCGCAGGAGGGGTGGGAGGTGCTGACCTTCACCCGGCCGGTGCCGCTGCGCGCGCTGCTGCGCCCCGGCCGCCCGGCGGCGCTCACGGCCGGCCTCGTGCTGCTCGGGGCCGCCCTGCTGGCTTGGCGGCTCGCGGTCAGGGCCCGCCGCCGCGGCTGAGTTCCGCCATCCGGACGCCCGATCCGCGATGCGGCCAGCGGCGCCGGACATTCCCCGCAGATCGCGCACGGCCCTTGAAATGCGCTGCTCTCAGGAGTACCAAGGAATCACAACAGAATGACGTGAGGGAACCCACGCGCGAACAGTCCCCGTACGGACAGGTCGGCCGGGGCATCGCCCCTAACGACACCTTGTGCACGCTTGATAACTCTCACGTCGTTTGTTCGGCAGCGGCGTCCGCAAGGGCGCCGTTGTCCGTGTCTGGAGATCTTCACTCCCCGTGCGGCGCAGGCGCTCAGCCCTGCCCGGCGTCCAACCGCCCGCCGTCCAACCGCCCCGCGAGCACCGCGTCAGCGATGTCGCGTGCCCGCCCCGCGCCCTCCACGACCGCCTCCGCGCACACCTGCACCCACCTCGCGACCCCCTCAGGGGCACCGGTGGAGAACCCCGCGGCCGCCCCCAGGTAGGGGTTGGCTGCCGGCGCCCAGGCGGCCTCGGCCACCACGGACCCGGTGGGGTCGAGCCCGCGCGCGGTGAGCAGGAGCCGCGCGACCGCGCGGGCCACCACGCCGTTGCCCGCCGCGAACGGCCGCAACGTGAGCAGCTCCCCGTGCGCCACGGCGGCCACGACGAGCGCAGGGGCGGCCGTGTCCCGCACCACCTGGCCCAGCAGGTCGAGGCGCGCGGCCAGCTCCGGGCCGGCGACGGCGGGTCCCAGCCCGCGCAGGTCGGCCGGGCCGTCGTCCAGCCGCAGCCGCCCGAGCTGCCCGTCGGGGAGCCATCCCGCCGCGGCGGCGCTGTGCACCCCGGCGACGAGCTGGCCGAACGGTGGGAGCCGCGTGGCGCCGCGGGCTCCGAGGTCGGGCATGAGGCGCTCCACGTGGGCGCCCGCGCGCAGGGCCCCGAGGGCCACCAGGTGCTCCTGGCCGCCGGCCGGCGGGGCGCCGACGAGCATCGCCCGCACCACCTCGAGCGGCACGCGCGCGCCCTCCAGCGCGGCGCTGGACCGGGCGCTGCGCACGGTCGCCTCGGCGCGGACCCCTCGCCACCGCCGGCGGTAGGCCTCGTGCCACCGCAGCTCCTCGCAGGCCGCGCGCGCGGCCTCGACGGCCTCGGGGACGCCTGGCAGCGCGGCGATCCCCGCGAGCGCGTCCGGGCCTGTGTCCTGCGCTGCTGCTCCCGCCACGGGCTCAACCCTACGGCGACGCGCCCGGGCGCCCGGCCTGGGCGCCGGGCGATGGTCCGGGCACACTGTGCGCCATGGCCTCCGCCCCCAGCGTCTCGTCGTCCATCACCGCCCGCCTCCAGGTGGAGGCGCGGCCCACGGCTGTCAGCGAGCTCACCACCGCCATCGAGCGCGAGGGCGGCATCGTCACGGCGCTCGACGTCACGGCCTCGGGGCACGAGCGGATCACCGTCGACGTGACCTGCGCGACGCGGGGCGAGGCGCACGCCTCCGACATCGTCGAGGCGCTGCGGATGCTCCACGGCGTCACGGTGGAGCGGGTCAGCGACCGGACGTTCCTGCTGCACCTCGGGGGCAAGCTGTCGGTCGAGTCGAAGGTGCCGCTGCGCAACCGGGACGACCTGTCGATGGTCTACACGCCTGGCGTGGCGCGGGTGTGCGAGGCCATCGCCGCCCACCCGGAGGATGCCCGGCGCCTGACCATCAAGCGGAACACGGTCGCGGTGGTCACCGACGGCACCGCGGTGCTCGGCCTAGGCGACCTGGGCCCGCTGGCGGCGCTGCCGGTCATGGAGGGCAAGGCCGTCCTGTTCAAGCGGTTCGCGGACATCGACGCGTTCCCCATCGCGCTGGACACCACCGACGTCGACCAGATCGTCGAGGCGGTGTGCGCCATCGCCCCGGTGTTCGCCGGGATCAACCTCGAGGACATCTCCGCGCCCCGCTGCTTCGAGATCGAGCGGCGGCTGCGCGAGCGGCTCGACATCCCGGTGTTCCACGACGACCAGCACGGCACGGCCATCGTGGTGGTGGCGGCGTTGACGAACGCGCTGCGGGTGGTGGAGAAGAAGCTGCCCGACGTGCGGATCGTGCTGTCGGGCGCGGGCGCCGCCGGCACCGCCGTGCTCAAGCTGCTGCTCGCGGCGGGCGCCCGTGACGTGGTGGTGGCGGACATCGACGGCGTGGTGCACCCGGTGCGTCCCGGGCTGCGGCCCGAGCTGGCCTGGACCGCCGCGAGCACCAACCCACGGGGGGTGACGGGCACGCTGCGCGCCGCGCTGGCGGGGGCCGACGTGTTCGTGGGCGTCTCCGCGCCGGACGTGATCGACGGCGACGACGTGGCGACGATGGCGCCCGACGCGATCGTGTTCGCCCTGGCCAACCCGCGCCCGGAGATCGAGCCCGAGGTGGCGGCCCTGCACGCCGCGGTGGTGGGCACTGGCCGCTCGGACTTCGCGAACCAGATCAACAACGTGCTCGCGTTCCCCGGGGTGTTCCGCGGGCTGCTCGACGCGCAGTCCCACCGGATCACCGAGTCGATGCTGCTGGCGGCGGCCCAGGCGCTCGCGTCGGTGGTGCACGACGACGAGCTGAACCCGACGTACATCGTGCCGAGCGTGTTCCACCCGGATGTGACGGCGGTGGTGGCGGCGGCCGTCGAGCAAGCGGCCCGCGCGGCCGTCTGAGCCCTCCGGGCCCAGGGTCCGCCGCCTCCCGGGGCCCGATCCGTGGCCGGTGCGGGGATGTGTATCGCGCCGTGGCGGCGACGATCAGGCTTTCGTCCCATGACTTGCCCGGAAATCGGGCGCACGATGGGTCTCATGCTCAGCATCTCCGAGACGCTCGACCAGCAAGGCGCGGCTGCCAAGAAGAAGGCGGCTCTCACCCGGACCCCGGGCGTCTACCTCGTGCACACCATGCTCGCCGGCGCGTACATCGGCATCGGGGTCGTCATCATGACCACCGCCGGCGGTCCGCTAGCCGTGGCGGGATCGCCGTGGGCCCCGCTGGTGCAAGGGCTGGTCTTCGGGGTCGCGCTGACCATCGTCGTGGTGGCCGGCGGCGAGCTCGCGACCTCCGCGATGATGACGCTGACCCAGGGCGCCCTCGGCAAGTCGATCAGCTGGGGCCGCGCCGCCGCGACCCTGGTCTTCTGCCTGGCGGGCAACTTCCTGGGCGCACTGCTGTTCGCGACGCTGGTGCACCTCTCGGGCGCGCTCGGCCCGGCCACGGACGCCGGCCGCACGATCGCGTGGATGGTGGAGCACAAGGCCGCCGAGACAACCACCCAGCTGTTCTTCCGCGGCATCCTGTGCAACCTCCTGGTCTGCCTCGCCATCTGGTCGGCGGCGCGGCTGCGCTCCGAGGGAGCGAAGATCGCGATGATCTTCGCCTGCGTCATGGTGTTCATCACCTCGGGCTTCGAGCACGTCGTCGCGAACATGACCACGTTCTCGCTGGGTCTGCTCGGTGGCGTGCCGCACGCCTCGTGGATGGAGCTGGGCCGCAACGTCGCTGCCGTGGGCCTCGGCAACCTCGTCGGTGGCGGGCTGCTGGTCGGCGCCGCCTACGCCTACGCGGCTGGCCGCCCGGCGCCCCTCGAGGCGCCCGCCGTGGACCCGGCGCCCGTCGCGGCCTCCGCGCCGGCGGGCGGCGCCCGGGCCATGGCCGCCACGGCCACCATGTCCTCCGCCGCGTCCCTGGCCTCCGCCGCGTCCCTGGCCTCCGCCGCGAGCGGCCCCGCCCCGGCGAGCATCGGCGCCATCACGACGGTGGGCGCCGTCGGCGGCGTCGCCGCCGTGGGCGTCATCACACCTGTCGGATCCGCGGCCTCCCGGCAGTGCGACATCCCGCTGGGCCGCCGCCCTGGGCCGCTGGTCGCCGAGACGCCCGCATCCGGACGGCACACCGATGGGGCGGGACGACGCACGTCGACCCGCCCCTGACGGTGTCACCCGCCGAAGAGCGCCCCCGCCTTCACCACGGTCTGCACGACCCCGTAGGCCAGCAGGCCGCCCACGACGCCCCACAGGCCCAACGCCAGCACCCGCACCTTGGCGTTGCCGGCCGCCACGGGCGCCGGGACCGCCAGCACCGGCGCCGGCACTGCGGGTTCGGACTGCTCGGCCGTCCCAGCTGATTGCTCGCGCGTGCTCATTGTCATGACTCCTTCGTGGCGGCGGCGAGCTCAGGCTCGGTGGGCTGGGGCTGGATCGACCCGGACTCGGTGGGCACGGCCTGGGTGGGCTCGTGGTGCCGCGGATTGACGGCGCGGACCAGGATGTTGGCGACGAAGCCGATCACCAGCACGCCCGTCATGACCAGGAGCGACGGCAGGTACAGCGCGGCGCCCTCGACCCCTTGGGCGCTGCGCGAGTCGGCGATGCCGTTGACGATCAGCGGCCCCGCGACACCGGCGGCGGACCAGGCCGTGAGCAGCCGGCCGTGGATGGCGCCCACCTCGAGCGTGCCGAACAGGTCCTTGAGGTAGGCCGGGATCGTGGCGAAGCCGCCGCCGTAGAAGCTGACGATGAAGAACGTCAGCACGACGAACAGCGCGACCGCCTGGCCGCCGAGCGCGGCCAGGGTGCCGTACAGCACCGCCCCGACACCCAGGTAGATGACGTACATGCGCTTGCGGCCGAGCACGTCGGACGTGGTGGACCACACGAACCGGCCACCCATGTTGGCCAGGGACAGCAACCCCACGAAACCTGCGGCGGTGGCGGCTGTCACCGCCGGGAAGAAGTCTTGGATCATCGGCGACGCCTGCTCCAGGATGCCGATGCCCGCCGTCACGTTGGTGAACAGCACGATCCACAGCAGGTAGAACTGCGGGGTCCGCACGGCGGCGCTGACGCGCACGTCCGCGTGGGTCTGCAGCGAGTTCTTCTTGGGCTGCGGGATCCAGCCCTCGGGCTTCCAGCCGGGCGCCGGCACTCGAATGACAACCGCGCCGCAGGTCATCAGGACGGCGTAGATCGCGGCGAGGGTGATCAGGGTCGGCACGATGGCGTCGGCGGGGTTGTCGGCGTACGTGCCGAGCAGCTTGGCCGTGAGCGGCGAGGCGACCATCGCGCCACCGCCGAAGCCCATGATGGCCAGGCCCGTCGCGAGGCCCGGGCGGTCCGGGAACCACTTGATCAGCGTGGACACCGGCGATATGTACCCGATGCCGAGCCCGATGCCGCCGATGAAGCCGTAGCCCAGGTAGACGACCCAGAGCTGGCCGATCTCGACGCCGAGCGCCGCGACGAGGAAGCCGCTGACCCAGAACACGGCGGCCAGGACCATCGCCTTGCGGGGCCCGTTGCGCTCCATCCACTTGCCGCCGAACGCCGCCGAGAGGCCGAGCATCACAATCGCGATCGAGAAGATCACCGCGATGGACGTGTGGCTCGCGTCGAACCGGTCAAGGAGCGGATTCTTGAACACGCTGAACGCGTAGACCTGCCCGATAGACAGGTGGACCGCGAGCGCGGCTGGCGGGACGAGCCAGCGGTTGAATCCGGGCGGAGCGACGGTGCGACTCCGGTCGAGCAGGTTCATCGAAATCCTTCCACAGTGAAGGCCGGTGAAGATCTCACGTCGGTTCGGGTCATCCTGCTGGGCCGACCTGCCGCTGATCAGGGACTTTCGTCATGACGAGCGGCGAACGGGCTGTCCCCTTACGGTGAGGGGCGACGGCAGCGCCGTGACCTGGCGCCCGCACGGCGACCAAGGAGCAGGCCATGACCACCCCCGATCCCGAGCGCTCCGCATCGGACCCGAGGCCCGCTGACTCCCCTGCGGGAGCCACCCCGTCACACGAGGAGGCTGGCGGGCGCCCGAGCACCGCGCAGCACCTGGGCGACACCCCGTCGAGCAGCACCGCGTCCACGGATGCGCAGGTCAGCGCGGTGCGCGGCACCACCCCCACCCCGTCCGTCGGCGCCACCGCCACCCACGACGCCCCGCGTCAGGCGCCCGACGACAACGCCTGGCCGTCCGTGGGCAGCGTGCCGGCCAGCAGCGCGCCGAGCGGCTCTGCGCCCGCTGAGGCGCCCGCGGCCCGGGCGTCGGGTTCCGACGTCTCCCGCGCCCCGGAGGCTGACACCCCGCGTCCGTCGCCGCAGCCCTCGGCCGAGGCGAACCCGGGGCCGGAGCCGCGCGGGGGCGCTGGGCTCGGCGGCCACCTGCTGGGGATCGTGGTGGGTGTGGTGCTGTCGGTCTTCGCGATGGTCCTGCTGCTGCTCGGCCAGTCGCGCATCCTCAACTCCCCCGACCCGACGGTCGCGGACGGCGTCGGCATCGTGCTCGTCACGCTGGCGGTGCTGCTGCTCGCCACCGTCGTCTACCTGGGCGTGTGGACTGCGGCGCTGCCGATCACCGGCGGCGCCGTGCTGACGGTGGTCGGCGGCTTCTTCCTCTACTTCCCCACGACGGCGCGCGACGAGACACTGCGACTGCTGGCCACGGACGCGTCGCGCAACACCGTCATCTACGGGGTGATCGCGAGCACGATGGGCGTGATCTTCCTGGTGGGCGTGCTGCTGCTCGCCGCCGGGTGCGCACTGGCCGTCGCCCGACGTCGCGGCCGGGCGTGGGGCGCTTTCCGGGAGCGTGTGGGCGCCGCGTGACATCCGGTTTCTGCGCCTGGCGCGTGGGACAGGGGCAGACGGACCGGGACGCTCCCCCCTAGAGTGCGACACGGGGCCCGAATCCCCATGCCGCACCAACGTCGTTGCGCAGGAGGTATGTCCGTGACCCAGGTCGATGAGCCCACCCACCCCGACCCCTCGGAGCCGAGGAGGACGGCTTCACCGAAGCCCGCAGCACCATCCGACGCCGCCCCGCCCCAGGCGGCTCAGTCCGACGCCGCGCACACCGCGCAGGCGGGGGGCGCCGCCGCGAACGGCTCCCCCGCCCCGGGCCTGGCGAATCTGCTCACCGAGGACCGCAGGTTCCCCCCGACCCCGGAGTTCGCCGCGCAGGCGAACGCGCACCCCGAGCTGTACGCGTGGGCCAACGCGGACCGGCTCGACTTCTGGCGCGACCAGGCCCGCGACCTGGTGTCCTGGTCCACGCCGTTCGAGGAGGTGCTCGACTGGTCCGGGGCGCCCGTGGCCCGATGGTTCGCCGATGGGCGTCTGAACGCCGCGTACAACGCGGTGGACCGCCACGTCGAGGCCGGGAACGGCGGCCGGGTCGCGCTGCACTTCGAGGGCGAGCCGGGTGACACCCGGACGCTGACGTACGCGGACCTGCAGCGGGAGGTGTCGCAGGCCGCGAACGCGCTGCTCGCGCTCGGGGTCGAGACGGGCGACCGGGTCGCGATCTACATGCCGCTGATCCCCGAGGCCGTCGTCGCCATGCTGGCGTGCGCCCGCATCGGAGCCCCGCACTCGGTGGTCTTCGGCGGGTTCTCCGCCGAGGCCCTGCACTCCCGGATCGAGGACGCGCAGGCCAAGCTCGTCATCACCGCCGACGGCGGGTACCGCAAGGGAGCGGCCTCCGCGTTGAAGCCCGCGGTCGACGACGCGCTGGCGAAGGGCTCGGCGAGCGTCGAGCACGTGCTGGTGGTGCGCCGCACGGGGCGGGACGTCGCCTGGACCGAGGGCCGGGACGTGTGGTGGCACGAGGCGGTGGGATCCGCGAGCGCCGAGCACACACCGGTGGACGTCGAGGCCGAGCACCCGCTGTTCATCCTGTACACGTCGGGCACCACGGGGAAGCCGAAGGGCATCTTCCACACCACCGGCGGGTACCTGGCGCAGGCCGCGTACACGCACCTCAACGTCTTCGACCTCAAGCCCGAGCAGGACGTGTACTGGTGCACGGCCGACATCGGCTGGGTCACCGGGCACACCTACGTGGTCTACGGGCCGCTGGTGAACGGCGCCACGCAGGTGATCTACGAGGGCACGCCTGACACCCCAGACCGGGGTCGCTGGTGGGACATCGTCGAGAAGTACAAGGTGTCGATCCTGTACACGGCGCCCACGGCGATCCGCACGTGCATGAAGTGGGGGGACGCGATTCCCGGCGCGCGCGACCTGTCGTCGCTGAGGGTGCTCGGGTCGGTGGGCGAGCCCATCAACCCTGAGGCGTGGATGTGGTACCGCCGGGTGATCGGCGGCGACCGCACGCCCATCGTGGACACCTGGTGGCAGACGGAGACGGGGGCGATCATGATCTCGCCGCTGCCGGGCTGCACCACGACCAAGCCCGGATCGGCCCAGGTCCCACTGCCGGGCATCTCGGCGGACGTGTTCGACGACGACGCGCAGCCGGTGCCGAACGGCTCGGGCGGCTACCTGGTGCTCACCGAGCCGTGGCCGGCGATGCTGCGGGGCATCTGGGGCGACCCGGAGCGGTACCAGGACACGTACTGGTCCCGGTTCCCCGGGGTGTACTTCGCGGGGGACGGCGCCAAGAAGGACGAGGACGGGGACATCTGGCTGCTGGGCCGGGTGGACGACGTGATGAACGTGTCGGGCCACCGGCTCTCCACCACGGAGATCGAGTCGGCGCTGGTCTCGCACCCGACGGTCGCCGAGGCGGCGGTGGTGGGCGCGGCCGACGACACGACGGGCCAGGCGGTCGTCGCCTTCGTGATCCTGCGGGGCGACGCGGCGACCGACCGCAGCGCCGAGGAGGTCGCGACCGAGCTGCGCGCGCACGTCGCCAAGGAGATCGGACCGATCGCCAAGCCGCGCACGATCCTGGTGGTGCCGGAGCTGCCGAAGACCAGGTCGGGCAAGATCATGCGCCGCCTGCTGCGTGACGTCGCCGAGCACCGCACGGTGGGCGACGCGACGACGCTCGCGGACGCGTCCGTGATGGACCTCATCACCGCTGGGCTGAGCACACCGCCGCCCGAGGCCTGATCGTCGCGGCGGTGGAGTCCTCCGACGCGCCGAGCGAGGCCCACCCTCCAGGACGACGCCTCCCGCCGTCGAGCCAGCCGGCTCGGCGGCGGGAGGCGCGTGGGCGTGGGCGGCGGCTGCCGGGGTCGTGGATATCTCGGGCTCTGGTCGACGCCCGGGGCGGCTTCCCGCTCGCCGAGCGGACCCGACGAGGGTGAAGCGTCTCGTGCCGTGGGGCACGTCCGATTCGTCTGATAATTCTGTCGCCGAAGAAAGTCCCCGGCGCACGGGTTCATCGGCTCCGGCGCCGCCCGACCGGGACCGTGGCGGTCGGCTGCACTGCCGGCTGACCACCCTGATCTGATCGCCGCACGGATCTCGCGACGATCACCGAGACAGGGCCCCCATGCGTGGTGGAGCTCACCCCCCGGGGGCTCCACCGCGCTCCGCGGGCCCTGTCTCATGCCGGCCCGCGGGGTCGCGGGCCGGCAGGGGCGTCGCGACGGCCCGGGCGCGGGCGGCTGTGGTGGGATGGGCCGATGGTGGATATCCGCACAGTTCAGGAGGCCCTCGCGGCGCCCGCGGCCCAGGCCGTGCGCTCGCTCGCGGAGCGCGCCCACGAGGTCGACGGGGTGCCGCCCTTGTCCGAGCAGCCGCTGCTGTGGCTCTCCGACTCGGCCGCTCCCGCCGCCCATCTGCTCGCGGAGGGGCCCGACGGCGCCCTGCTGGGCTACGCGCAGCTCGACCTGCGCGCCTCCGAGGGCGCCACGGCCGAGATCGCGGTCGATCCGGCCGCCCGGCGCCAGGGCGTCGGGCGGTCGCTCGTCGAGAGCGCGCGGGACCTCGCCGCGGAGCGCGCCGGACGGCTCAACGCCTGGGCGCACGGCGACCTGCCCGCGGCCCGGGCGCTGGCGGAGGCCGTCGGCATGGAGCCGGTCCGGGAGCTGTGGCAGATGCGGATGCCCCTCGCCACCGGGCATGCCGCCGGGGGCGCCGTGCACGCCGAGGAGTCTCGCCCCGACCCCGCGACGCAGAACGGCGGCGGGCTCCCGGCGGGGGGCACGCTGCCGGCTGGCGTCACGGTGCGCGAGTTCGTCCCCGGCCAGGACGAGGACGCCTGGGTCCGTCTGAACGCGCGCGCCTTCGCCGACCACCCGACGCAGGGCCGCCTGACGCGGACGGACCTGCTGGCCCGCGAGGCCGAGCCGTGGTTCGACGCGGCGGGCTTCTGGCTGGCGGAGCGCGACGGGCGCCTGCTGGGGTCGATGTGGACCAAGGTCGCCGAGCCGGGCATCGGCGAGATCTACGCGCTGGGCATCGACCCCGACGCGCAAGGGCTGGGACTGGGCGGCGCCCTGACCGCGCTGGCGGTCGAGGCGCTGCGGGACCGCGGCCTGCAGACTGCCGAGCTGTACACCTCGGGCGACAACCAGCGGGCGATCCGCACCTACGAGCGGGCGGGCTTCACACGCTCGAGCCTGGACGTGATGTACGGGACGCCTGCCCCGAGCGCGCCGTCAGTGACACGATGAACGTATGACCGACGACACCACCCCGAGGTCCGCCCGCAGCGCGTCCCGCGGCTCCCGAGCGTCCCGCGGCGACTCGGTCTCCCTGGTCGCGCCCGAGGGCCCGTCCGCTGTGCACGCCACCCCGGACCCGGTCAGCGCCCCGGGCGGCACGGACGAGGCGCCCCGTGCGGTGCGGACCCTCCCCCCGGAGCTGGCCGCGCACATCGCGGAGCACATCGCCGAGGACGAGGCCGGGCAGCGTCCCACGGGCGCGTCGGCGCCGCTGCCGCCCGGCAGGTTCCTCGACCGGGAGCTGAGCTGGCTGGCCTTCAACCAGCGGGTGCTCGAGCTCGCGGAGGACCCGGAGCAGCCGCTGCTGGAGCGGGTGCGGTACCTGGCGATCTTCGCCTCGAACCTGGACGAGTTCTTCATGGTGCGCGTCGCCGGGCTGAAGCGGCGCATCGCCACGGGCCTGGCGGTCACGGCCGCGTCGGGGCTCAGCCCCCGGCAGGTGCTCGAGGCCATCAGCGTGCGCGCCCACGAGCTGGTCGCGCGGCACGCCCGCGTCTTCGCGGAGGACGTCCAGCCCGCCCTCGCGTCCGAGGGCATCACCATCGTGCGTTGGGACGACCTGGGCGACGGCGAGCAGGAGCGCCTGCGCAAGTTCTTCCGGCGGCAGATCTTCCCGGTGCTGACGCCCCTCGCCGTGGACCCCGCGCACCCCTTCCCGTACATCTCGGGGCTGTCGCTGAACCTGGCGGTCGTGGTGACGAACCCGGCGACCGGCAAGGAGCACTTCGCCCGGGTCAAGGTGCCGCCGCTGCTCCCCCGGTACATCGCCGTCGACGCCCGCGGCCGCCCGAGCGCGCCGAGCACCCAGGCGGGCACCCTCGAGACGGGGCCGACCTCCTTCGTGCCGCTCGAGGACGTCATCTCGCAGCACCTCGACCAGCTCTTCCCGGGCATGGAGATCGTCGAGCACCACACGTTCCGGGTGACCCGCAACGAGGACGTCGAGGTCGAGGAGGACGACGCGGAGAACCTGCTGCAGGCGATGGAGAAGGAGCTGCTGCGGCGCCGTTTCGGCCCGCCGGTGCGCCTCGAGGTCGCCGACGGCATCAGCCCGCGCATCCGCCAGCTGCTGATCCGCGAGCTCGGCGTCGTGGAGGAGGAGGTGTACCAGGTGCCCGCTCCCCTGGACCACACCGGCCTCAACCTGATCGCCGACCTGGACCGGCCGGACCTGCAGTACCCGCACTTCGTGCCCTCGACCCACCGCCACCTCGCCGAGGTGGAGAGCGCGACGCCCACCGACGTGTTCGCGGCCATCCGGGTGCGCGACATCCTGCTGCACCACCCGTACGACTCGTTCTCCACGTCGGTGCAGACCTTCCTGCAGCAGGCGGCGGCGGACCCGCAGGTGCTGGCCATCAAGCAGACCCTGTACCGCACGTCCGGCGACTCGCCCATCGTGGACGCCCTGATCGACGCGGCCGAGGCCGGCAAGCAGGTGCTCGCCCTGGTGGAGATCAAGGCCCGGTTCGACGAGCAGGCCAACATCTCGTGGGCGCGCAAGCTCGAGCAGGCGGGCGTGCACGTGGTCTACGGGATCGTGGGCCTCAAGACGCACTGCAAGCTGTCGCTCGTGGTGCGCCAGGAGGCCGACGGGCTGCGCCGCTACTGCCACATCGGGACGGGCAACTACAACCCGAAGACGGCCCGCATCTACACCGACCTGGGCTTGCTCACCTGCGACCCCGATGTCGGCCAGGACCTGACCCGGCTGTTCAACCAGCTGTCCGGCTACGCGCCGAAGTCCCGTTTCCACCGGCTGCTGGTCGCCCCGCGCTCGGTCCGCACCGGGCTCATCGAGCGGATCGACCGCGAGGCCGAGGCCGCCCGCGAGGGCCGACCCGCGTGGATCAAGATCAAGGTCAACTCGATGGTCGACGAGGCGGTGATCGACGCCCTGTACCGCGCCTCGCAGGCCGGCGTGCCCATCGACCTGGTGGTGCGCGGCATCTGCGCGCTGCGGCCCGGCGCGCCGGGGCTCAGCGAGACGATCCAGGTGCGCTCGATCCTCGGCAGGTTCCTCGAGCACTCGCGCATCTTCGCGTTCGCCGCCAGCGGGGGCGTGCTGGCCGGCACGGGCCAGTCCACGGAGCCGGGGCCCGAGGTGTTCATCGGCTCGGCCGACCTGATGCACCGCAACCTCGACCGGAGGGTCGAGGCGCTGGTGCGCATCACCGACCCCGAGCAGACCGCCGAGCTGGTGGGGCTGATCGACGAGTCCGTGGACCCGGGCACGTCGAGCTGGCACCTGGCCTCCGACGGCTCCTGGACGCGGCACTCGACGGCCCCCGACGGCTCCCCGCTGCAGGACCTGCAGGCCTCGCTCATCAGCCGTCAGCGTCGTCGTCACGGCGCCGCCCGGTGAGCCCAGCCCACCAGCCGGCCGTCCAGTCCGCTGGCGCGCTCGTGTGGCGCGTGCGCCAGGGCAGGTTGCAGGTGGTGCTGGTGCACCGGCCTCGCTACAAGGACTGGTCGTGGCCCAAGGGCAAGCTCGAGCCGGGCGAGTCGCTGGTCGCGGCCGCCACCCGCGAGGTCGCCGAGGAGACCGGCCACGACGTGGTCCTGGGCATGCGCCTGCCCAGCGTGCGGTACCGGCTCGGCGACGGCCGCCGCAAGCACGCGCACTACTGGGCCGCGCAGGTCGCCGGGCGGCCGGACGCGCCCGCGCTGCTGGCCCGTCCTCCGGTTCCGCCTGCCTCCACCGACGAGATCGACACGCTGCGCTGGGTGGACGTGGCCACGGCGGAGAAGAAGCTGACCCGGCCCGACGACCTGGAGCCGCTGGTGGCGCTCGTCGACGCGTTCGCCAAGGGCCGCCTGGACACCCGCGCGCTGGTGGTCGCCCGGCACGGCAAGGCCGTGCGCAGGGCCGCCTGGGACGGTGAGGAGGCGCTGCGCCCCCTCACCCCGCTGGGCCGGCGGCAGGCCGAAGCCCTCGTGCCGGTGCTCTCCGCCTTCGGGGTGACCCAGGTGCTGACCAGCCGGTGGGCCCGCTGCCAGGAGACCGTCGCCCCGTACCTGGCCGCGATCGCGGGCGAGCCGGTGGTCTCCGAGCGGCTCACCGAGGCGTCGCACCAGGACTCGCCGAGCCAGGTCGCCGCCGAGGTGGAGGACCTGTTGACGAGCCGCGCGGACTCGGTGCTGTGCACCCATCGGCCGGTGCTCCCCACCGTGCTGGACGTCCTCAGCGGCCACTCGCGGCGCAAGGTGGCCGACACCCTGCCGACCACCGACCCGTTCCTGGCGCCCGGCGAGGTGCTCGTCGCGCACGTGGCCCTCACCGTGAAGGGCCCGCGGGTGGTCGCCGCAGAACGACACCTGCCCGCGGCCGGGTGACGGCTCGCGGGCAGGTGGTGGCGCGGTGCGGGGCCGCTCAGGAGAGCAGCGGGTTCAGCATCCAGAAGAAGGCGGCCGCGACCAGCGCCGCCGCCGGGATGGTCAGCACCCAGGCGAGCCCGATGTTCTTGGCGACGCCCCAGCGCACGGCCGACAGCCGCTTGGTGGCCCCGACGCCCATGATCGCCGAGGTGATCGTGTGCGTCGTGGAGACCGGCGCGTGCAGGACGAAGGCGTTCACGTAGAGCACGATCGCCGAGACCGACTCGGCGACGAAGCCGCGCGCCGGGTCCAGCTCGATGATCTTGCGCCCGAGCGTGCGCATGATGCGCCAGCCGCCGGAGTAGGTGCCCGCGGAGATCGCCGCGGCCGCCGCGAGCTTGACCCACAGCGGGATCCCCTCGCCCGGGGCGGCCCAGTCGACGGTCAGCAGCGCCAGGTAGATCACGCCCATGGTCTTCTGCGCGTCCTGCAGGCCGTGGCCCAGCGCCATCGCGGCGGCCGAGGCGGTCTGCGCGAGGCGGAACCGGCGGGTGGTGCGCGAGGGGGAGGCGTTGCGGATGAGCCACAGCAGGCCGACCATCACGAAGAACGCCAGGCCGAAGCCGACCACCGGCGAGATGATCATCGGCAGGACGACCTTGTCGACGATCGCGGAGCCGTAGATGCCCAGGCCGCCCGCCAGGCCGGCGCCCACCAGGCCGCCGATCAGCGCGTGCGTGGACGAGGACGGCAGGCCGAACCACCAGGTGATGAGGTTCCACGTGATGGCGCCGACCAACGCGCAGAGCACCACCACGAGGGCGGAGTGCGGTGACGCGTCCTGCAGGTCGACGATCGAGGTGGCGATGGTCTCGGCCACCTCCGTGCCGAGCAGCGCCCCGGCGAAGTTCATCACCGCGGCCATGATGAGCGCCGCGCGGGGCGTCAGCGCACGGGTCGAGACCGAGGTGGCGATGGCGTTCGCCGCGTCGTGGAAGCCGTTCGTGTAGTCGAAGCCGAGTGCGAGCGCGACGACGAGGATGACAAGTGCGAGTTCCACCGGGGCTCAGGACTCCTTGAGCGCGATGGTCTCGACGGTGTTCGCCACCTTCTCGAACGCGTCAGCGGCGTCCTCGAGCTTCTCCACGACCTCCTTGAGCTTCATCAGGAGGATCGGGTCGGAGATCTCGTCGAAGAGCTGCGCGAGCAGCTTGCGGTGGGTCTTGTCGGCCTGGTTCTCCAGGCGGTTGACCTCGACCCAGTAGTCGGCGAGGTCCTCCATCGAGCGCAGGCGCGGCATCGCGTCGGCCGTCAGCTCGGCGGCCCGCTGCAGCACCTGGACCTGGTCGGCGACCCGTGCCGGGAGCTCCTCGAGCTTGTAGAGCACGATGAGGTCGGCGGCCTCCTCCATGAAGTCCATGCAGTCGTCCAGCGCCGAGGCGAGGCCGTAGATGTCATCCCGGTCGAAGGGCGTGACGAAGGTCTGGTTGAGGCGACGCATGATCGTGTGGGTCGCGTCGTCGGCGAGGTGCTCCACCTCGACCAGCTGCTTGGCGATCGCCTTGCGGGCCGGGCGCTCGGCGCCGATCAGCTCGGCGAGCAGGTTGGCGCCCGTCACGAGGTGCGCTGCCGAGGCGGCCAGAAGGTCGAAGAACGAGGTATCGCGCGGGGTCAGGCGCAGGCGCACGGCAGGCTCCGATGGGGGGGATGCAGGTCGGGCACAGGGTAGAGCAGGTGCGACGGGCGTCGCACCCACCGCATGTGTCCGGACGTGCATGGTCGGGGGTTGGACGGGGCAATTCGGGGGCGACGCCGGACCGCAGAGCGCCTGTCGGCGCGAAGGCCGCTCGAGGCGGCATTGTGTGGAGCCCGGGGCTACCGCGATCCGACGTCGACAAAATGATACGCCCGGCGGCTCGGGGTTCGACGACGTCTCAGTCGAGCTTCTCAGCCCGCCAGAGCGATGCGGCCTCCTCGAGCTCTTCAGCCGTTCTGACCAGTGAGGACGCGCCACGGGTGAGCCTGTGCGCCGCTTTGTCGTCAGTCGCCTCGAGGTAGTCGGCGTCGAAGGCGGCGCCTGTGGCGAGCACCCGGCAGAACGCCGCGCCGCGTTCCAGGGCCACCGCGAGGTCCCCCGCGTACACCCCTGAGAGGACAGCGTCGGCAACTTCGCGCACCTCGTCGGGCCCAGGTGGGCTCGCCACCCCGGCCACGGCGTCGTGCACGGGCGCCGCGTCCAGGCCCAGGCGGTACCGCTCGGCGACGGTCCGCGGATCGCGCCGCACCCACTCGCGCAGCACGTACAGCCGCCACAGGGCTCCCGGCAGGGTCCCGGAAGGGCTGTCGGCCCACATCGCGGCCACCACGTCCAAGCCCTCGGCCTCGACGAGCCGGACCAGCCGCTCGACCAGCTCGGGGTCGTCGGCGCCTGTGCGCCCCTGCCGCACGATGGCGCCCGCGGTGGTGTGCGCGACCTCGGACCGGACCGCGGGGTCGATGCCGCCGGGCAGGTCCTCGGCCTGCTGCTGGTCCAGCCGGGCAGGTCGTCGTGGACGTCTCGCCGCGCCGTCTGAGGTGCTCATCGTTACATTGTCAACGAGGTTGATGTCGGTGCGCACCCCCGGGTGGAGCACTCGTCCGGACGAGGCACGGGGTCACTGGAGGCGAACCATGGCGCAGTCCGCAACGGGTCCGGCACAGGAGCGTCACCCTGATCACAACAAGGCCGTCGCGCTCGCCGTGGCGGCCGCCGTCGGCGGGTTCCTGTTCGGCTTCGACAGCTCGGTCATCAACGGGGCCGTCGACGCGATCGAGGACACCTTCGAGCTGAACGCCACCCTGACCGGCTTCTCGGTGGCGGTGGCGCTGCTGGGCTGCGCGGTCGGCGCGTGGGCCGGTGGCCGGCTCGCCGACCGCTGGGGCCGACCACGCGTCATGCTGCTCGGCGCGATCCTCTTCTTCGTGTCCTCGCTGGGCTCGGGCTTCGCGTTCTCGGTGTGGGACCTGATCATCTGGCGCATCGTCGGCGGCCTGGGCATCGGCATCGCGTCGGTGATCGCGCCGGCGTACATCGCCGAGATCGCGCCCGCCGCGATGCGCGGACGGCTGGGCTCGCTGCAGCAGCTCGCGATCACCCTCGGCATCTTCGCCGCGCTGCTCTCGGACGCGCTGTTCGCGAACCTCTCTGGCGGCGCCAACGAGCCGAGCCTGTTCGGCCTGGCGGCATGGCGGTGGATGTTCCTCGTGGCCGTCATCCCGGCCGCGGTCTACGGCATCCTCGCGCTCCGCATCCCGGAGTCGCCGCGCTACCTGGTGGCCGAGGGCCGCCAGGAGGAGGCGGTCCGGGTGCTCTCCCGGGTGCTCGGCCCCGACGAGGACCCCCGTGCCCGCGTGCGGGACATCGAGAAGACGATCGAGTCCGACAAGGCCCTGGCCAACCAGGCGTCGTTGCGCGGCTCGACCTTCGGGCTGATGCCCATCGTGTGGGTGGGCATCCTGCTGTCCGTCTTCCAGCAGTTCGTCGGCATCAACGTGATCTTCTACTACTCCACGACGCTGTGGCAGGCGGTCGGCTTCGACGAGTCCGACTCCTTCATCGTCTCCGTCATCACCTCGGTCACCAACGTGGTCGTGACGTTCATCGCCATCGCGCTGATCGACAAGGTGGGACGCCGCCCCATCCTCATGACCGGGTCGCTGGGCATGGCGGTCACGCTCGGCGTCATGGCGCTGGCCTTCACCCAGTCCATCGGCCCCGCGGACGACGTCACCCTGCCCGGCGCCTGGGGCCCGATCGCGCTCGTCTCGGCGAACCTGTTCGTGGTCTTCTTCGGCGCCTCGTGGGGCCCACTCGTCTGGGTGCTGCTCGGGGAGATGTTCCCGAACCGCATCCGCGCTGCGGCCCTGGGCGTCGCGGCCGCGTGCCAGTGGATCGCGAACTTCCTCATCACCGTGTCGTTCCCGCCGATGCTCGACGCGTTCGGCGCGACGGGGCCGTACCTGATGTACGCGGTGTTCGCGGCGCTGTCCTTCTTCTTCGTGTTCTGGAAGGTGCCCGAGACCAAGGGCGTCGAGCTGGAGGACATGAAGGGCGTGACGCGTCAGCGCAAGCCCCGGGCCGTCTGACCAACGGCCGTCTGACCGGCGGCCGTCTGACCGGCCGCTGTCTGATCAGGGGTGGCGTGCGCCGCTCCATTGGGAAAGCGCGTTCCGCACACGTCGCACTAGTCCGCCCGTGCGGTGGCATCTAGGCTCTACAACGTTGGAACAATCGGCGAAGACGCCGACACGAGTCACTCAGGAGAACTGATGCCCCACCCGCGCGCCCAGGTCGTGCTGCACCC
>JADGMW010000374.1_pt1 | contig 20127 bp, 18 predicted proteins | sample 8641801 | NCBI WGS metagenome assembly JADGMW01 (sample SAMN16272018, study PRJNA661076) | feces metagenome | isolation source: fecal sample from diarrhoea affected cattle A | host: Bos taurus | place: South Africa: Lokaleng Village, Mahikeng | collected 2019-09
TCACAATTCAGGACTTGGCTTTCACAATTCAGGACTTGGCTTTCACAATTCAGGATGCTGGGCCCACCGTCCTGAATCGTGAGAGGGCGGCGGTAAGTTTGTAGTCGTGTCTACACGCCTCTCCCAACTCTTTGTCCGCACCCTCCGCGAGGACCCCGTCGACGCGGAGGTGACGAGCCACAGGCTCCTCGTCCGCGCTGGCTACATCCGACGCCAGGCCCCGGGGGTCTTCTCCTGGCTGCCGCTGGGCCTCAAGGTGCGCCGCAAGGTCGAGCAGGTCGTGCGCGAGGAGATGGAGGCGGCGGGTGCCCAGGAGGTGCTCTTCCCCGCACTCCTGCCGCGCGAGCCCTACGAGGCGACCGGTCGCTGGACCGAGTACGGCGACAACCTCTTCCGCCTCAAGGACCGCAAGGGTGCCGATTACCTGCTCGCGCCGACGCACGAGGAGGTCTTCACCCTCGCGGTCAAGGACCTCTACTCGAGCTACAAGGACCTGCCGCTCACGATCTTCCAGATCCAGGACAAGTACCGCGATGAGGCTCGCCCTCGCGCCGGCATCCTGCGCGGCCGCGAGTTCTCGATGAAGGATGCCTACTCCTTCGACTACACCGACGAGGGCCTGGATGCCTCCTACCAGGCACAGCGCGACGCCTACGAGCGCATCTTCGCGCGCCTGGGGCTCGAGGTCGTCATCGTGAAGGCGGATGCTGGCGCGATGGGTGGCTCGCGAAGCGAGGAGTTCCTTCACCCGACGCCCATCGGTGAGGACACCTTCGTGCGTTCGGCAGGCGGCTACGCGGCCAACGTCGAGGCCTTCGCAACGACGCCGCCCGAGCCGCTGCCCTTCGACGAGCACGGCACCCCGACCGTCTTCGATTCGCCCAACACGCCCACGATCGAGACGCTCGTCGCGCTCGTCAACGAGCAGCACCCGCGCGAGGACCGCCCCTGGACGGCCGCCGACACCCTGAAGAATGTCGTGCTGGCGCTCGTGTCGCCCGAGGGCGCGCGCGAGCTCGTCGTCGTGGGCCTCCCCGGCGACCGCGAGGTCGACATGAAGCGCGCCGAGGCAGCCTTCGCGCCAGCCGAGGTCGAGGCGGCGACCGACGCCGACTTCGCCAAGAACCCGCTGCTCGTGCGCGGCTACATCGGCCCCTGGTCGGCCGAGGGACCCGTGCTGGGCGAGGCCTCGTTCACGGGCATCCGCTACCTCCTCGACCCGCGCGTCGTCGAGGGCACCCAGTGGGTCACGGGCGCGAACGAGTCCGAGAAGCACGTGCTGGGCCTCACGGCTGGCCGCGACTTCATCTCCGACGAGATCGTAGACATCGCCGAGGTGCGCGAGGGTGACGAGGCTCCGGATGGCTCGGGGCCCGTCGAACTCGCCCGCGGCATGGAGCTCGGTCACGTGTTCCAGCTCGGCCGCAAGTATGCGGAGGCGCTGGGCCTCAAGGTGCTCGACGAGAACGGCAAGCTCGCGACGGTCACGATGGGCTCCTACGGCATCGGCGTCACGCGCGCCCTCGCCGCGATCGCGGAGCTCAACAATGACGGCCGTGGCCTCATCTGGCCCCGCTCGGTCGCCCCCTTCGACGTGCACGTCGTCGCTGCGACGAAGGACGAGACCGTCTACGGCGTCGCCGAGCAGCTCGTCGCCGACCTCGAGGCGACGGGGGCCGACGTGCTCTTCGATGACCGCCTCAAGGTCTCGCCTGGCGTCAAGTTCGGCGACGCGGAGCTCATCGGCGTGCCGATCATCGTCGTGGTCGGCAAGGGCGCAGCGGATGGCACGGTCGAGCTCTGGGACCGTCGCACGGGCGTCAAGACCCCCACCCCGATCGCGGAGCTCGTCGAGGCCTACAAGTCCCTCGACTGACCCTCTCCTCCGCCGCAGGTTGTGTAGGCGAGTCAGGGCCGTATCGACACCGCACCGCTACAGTTTCCGTCCCGCGGTGCAGCAATCGCTGTAGCGCGAGACGGAAACAGGAGCGCTGGCGACCCTGTCGCCCCCGTGGCACTCCCCGCTAGGCTCGCGCCATGCTCGTCTTCAGGCGCTACCGGCGGATGCTCGCGCGCGCCTTCCAGGTCGCGCTGGCCGCTGGCGTGGTGCTGGGCTTCGGCTTTGGGGGAGGGATGCTCGCCTCGAACCCCGGCGGGTTCCTAGGGATCATCGTGCTGTTCGTCGCCCTCTGCAGCGTGGTCGCTGTGGCGGCGTTGCTCGGCGCTTTCGCCGCCGTGTGGCTCGGCGATCGCCGAATCGAGCAGGGTCCCGGGCGTCGGGTCGTGCTGTCGGTGTTGGGGGCGGGCCTCGGGGTGGCTGTCCTGGCCACGATCCTCAGCCTTGTGGACGCCGTCACCTTCGGCGATCCCTCTGGGCTCTATCTGTCAGTGAGTGTGTTCTGCGCGGTCGTTGCCGCTGCGTGCGCGGGCTTCATGGCGTCATTCGTCGAGTTCCCGGCCGCCGACAGTGAAGACATCGACGCCGACGCCCCGGCCGAAGACGCCGCGACCCTCCGCGAACGGCGGGTTGAGTAGGCCCGCCAGGGCCGTATCGAAACCGGTGTCTCGGCGAGCTCGCCACGCAACCCGTTGAGGGCGTGGCCGGCGTAACGCTCTTCGCGACCGCGATCAGTCTCGCGACCGCCTTCTGGGCACTTCTGGGAGCATTCACGGCCGCCTGGGTAGGCGATCGCCGACTCGAAAGCGTGGCTCGTTTCGCGTGACCCTCGCGGCCGTCGGGTCGGGCGTCGCGGTAGCGGGATCCGCGGCGGTGCTAACCGCGCTGGACCGCGCCGCAGGGGGAACCGACTGGACCATCGCCTACCTCTCGGCCGGCGGGATATGCGCGGTCGTGGCCGCAGCATCCGCGGGCTTCATGGCGCATTCCGTGGAGTCCCGCGCCCGCATCGATACCGACCGCGACGCCCCCGCGGATGACCTGGTTCCGGGCAGATGACCGCGCCGCGGCGCGATCACCTGCCCGAAACCCAGTCATCCGTCGCAAAAAAGTCCAGCGGGCGCGCCCGCACGACCGCTACCGCCGCCGTGACGCGCGCGGCACCGCGACCGGCCCGGTAACCGTGTCGGCGTCCTGCCAGAACTCGACGTTCTTGAGCCCGGGCACCTGGTCCTGCGTGAAGACGGGGTCCTTGCCGGCGCGCCGCTGTTCGCTGTAGTTGCGAAGCAGCTTGAACGCGATGCCGGAGAGCAGCCCGATTGCGACGAGGTTGACGAGTGCCATGACGCCCATCATCCCGTCGGCCATGGTCCAGATGAGCGAGGTGGATGCCACGGAGCCGCCGAGCACGGCGACGACGGCGAGTACGCGGTAGCCCGTGAGCACCTTGGCGCTGTTGGTGATGAACTCGATGTTCGCCTCGCCGTAGTAGTAGTTGCCGAGGATGGAGCTGAAGGCGAGCAGGAAGATGATGACGCTCAGCAGCACGGATGCCCACGAGCCGAGATTGGCGACCATGGCCTCCTGCGTCGTGCTGATGCCTTCTTCGAGCGAGCCGAGGTCGGGGTTCGATACGAGGATGATGAACGCCGTGATGGAGCAGACGAGGAAGGTGTCGAAGTAGACGCCAAGGGTCTGCACGAGGCCCTGCTTGACGGGGTGCGTCACGGCGGCGGAGGCGCCCGCGTTGGGAGCCGAACCGAGCCCGGCCTCGTTGGAGAACATGCCGCGCTGCACCCCGGTCAGGATGATCGTGCCGATGAGCCCGCCCGCGACCTCCTGGAAGCCGAAGGCGCCCGAGAAGATCTGCCCGAACACGCGCGGCACCTCGCTCACGTTGAGGGCGACGATGATGATGCCGACGGCGAGGTAGATGAGCGCCATGGCGGGCACGACCGACTGGGTGACGGATGCGATGCGACGGATGCCGCCGAAGACGACGAGTCCGGTCAGCACGGCGAGGGCGATGCCGACGATCCACGCGATCGTCATCGTGTCGCCGCCGAAGGTCGAGGTGACGCTCGCGCTGATCGTGTTGGCCTGCAGGGAGCTGAACGCGAACGGGAAGCAGATGATGAGCACGACGGCGAAGAGGATGCCGGCCCAGCGGGCTCCGAGGCCGCGCTCGATGTAGTAGGCCGGTCCGCCGCGGAAGGCGTCTCTGTCCTTGGTCTTGTAGAGCTGCCCCAGGGTCGACTCGACGAAGCTCGATGAGCCGCCGATGAAGGCCATCAGCCACATCCAGAACACCGCCCCAGGGCCGCCGACCGCGATGGCCGTGCCGACGCCCGCGATGTTGCCAACACCGACGCGGGATGCCGCCGAGACCGTGAAGGCCTGGAACGCGCTGATCGACTGCGCCCTGCCCGCGGCATCCGTCGGTGTCTTGTTGGTGAGGGTACGGATCATGTCGGGGATCATCCGGAACTGCACGACGCCCGTGCGGATGGTGAAGTAGAGCCCCAGGCCGACGACGACGGGGAGCACGATCCACGTCCACAGTTGGCCGCCAGCGGCCCCGATGATCTCCTCGAGAGTGTCCATGCGCAAGACGGTAGTCACGCAGGTGTCTCTGCGGGAGGTCTCGGCGAATATTCACTCGAGTCTCCGGTACCGTAGTCGAGGACCTGCGTGGTGGTTGCGCGGGCGGAGAGCTGAATAGTGGAGGTCCTCGGTGGACATTGACCTGAGCGTGTTGCGACTGATGGAGCGCGAGCGCGAGATCCCCTTCGAGGAGCTTGTCCAGATCATCGAACAGGCGATCCTGACGGCCTACCTCAAGCACACGGCACCCGCGGATGCCAAGACCGACGATCCGGGTCGCGCCCGCGTCGAGCTGAACCGCAAGACGGGCCACGTGAGTGTCTTCGTTCCCGAGTTCGACGACGACGGCAATGTCATCGGCGAGGCGGAGGACAGCCCCAGCGACTTCGGCCGCATCGCTGCCTTCGCGGCCAAGCAGGTCATCAACCAGCGACTGCGGGACATCGCGGATGACGCGGTGCTCGGTGAGTTCAAGGCCCGCGAGGGCGACATCGTCGCCGGTGTCGTGCAGCAGGGCCCCAACCCCCGCATGATCCATGTCGACCTCGGCACGATCGAGGCGATCCTGCCGCCCGAGGAGCAGGTGCCCGGCGAGGACTACGCCCACGGCTCGCGCCTCCGCGTCTATGTGACGAGCGTCAGCAAGGGGCTCAAGGGCGCGCAGATCACCGTCTCGCGCACGCATCCCTCGCTCGTGCGCAAGCTCTTCGCGCTCGAGGTGCCGGAGATCGCGAGCGGCATCGTCGAGATCGTCTCCCTCGCACGTGAAGCAGGGCACCGCACGAAGATCGCCGTGAAGGCCAATGAGCAGGGCATCAACGCGAAGGGCGCCTGCATCGGCGAGCTGGGGCAGCGCGTGCGCGCCGTCACGGCGGAGCTCAACAACGAGAAGATCGACATCGTCGACTTCTCAGATGACCTCGCGACCTTCGTGTCGAATGCGCTCTCGCCCGCCAAGGTCAGTTCGGCCTTCGTGATCGACCAGGCGACGAAGGCGGTGCGGGCGCTCGTTCCCGACTACCAGCTCTCGCTCGCGATCGGCAAGGAGGGCCAGAACGCCCGCCTCGCCGCGAAGCTGACTGGCGCGCGCATCGACATCCAGCCCGATAGCATCCTCGAAGACTGAACCCGGGGGAGCCACAGCCTCGAGGGGGTAGTATGGAACCCGTAAGAACGTGCCTCGGCTGCCGTGGGCGTGCTCCTGCTTCCTCCCTTGTGAGGTTCGTGGCGCGCGACGGCATGGTGGTGGCGGATGCTTCGGCTTCGCTTCCCGGTCGTGGTGCCTGGTTGCATCCCACTGTGGAATGCGTCGACAGTTCTCTCAAGCGCAGGGCCTTCGGGCGGGCGCTGAGGGCTGGCGGGGCACTCGATACATCCGGGGTCAAGCAGTCCGTCCTTGCACTTCACCAGTCGGAGCCTCCCCATGGGGCTCCCTAACGAAACGGCTGAACGAAACAGTGACACACAATGCGTGACAACTAATGAGCGGCTCGAAATGAGACCCGTACTCAAGTGATGGCCTGCTCCTGTCTGGAGTAGGCCCGAGACAGGAGAATTGTGGCGAAACCACGCGTGCACGAGATCGCGGCAGAACTCGGCATTGAAAGCAAGCAAGCCCTCGAGAAGCTGAAGGAACTTGGCGAGTTCGTCAAGGGACCCTCCTCGAGCATCGAACCCCCAGTGGCCCGCAAGCTTCGGCAGGCATTCGAGGCGGAGGGCGTCAAGCCCCAGGCCAAGGACGCTGCCCCGAAGGCTGCCTCGCCGGCCAAGCCGGCTGCGAGCAAGCCCGCCCCGGCGCCTGCTCCGGCTCCCGAGAAGCCGGCCGCCCCTGCGGCACAGGCCCCGGCGGCAGAGACCCCGGCTCCCGAGGCTCCGGCAAAGCCCGCTGCGGAGAAGCCCGACTCGGGTGCGACTCCGCCCGCGGGTGGTGCGCCCACCCCGGGTGCCCCGCGCCCCGGCGGTGCCCGTCCCGGCAACAACCCCTTCGCGAGCACGCAGGGCATGCAGCGTCCCGGCGCTCCGCGCCCGGGCACGCCGCGTCCCGGCAACAACCCCTACGCGAGCACGCAGGGCATGAACACCCGGCCGACGCCGGCGAACATCCCCCGTCCCGCGGCACCCCGTCCCGGCAGCCCGCGTCCCGGCGCGCCGCGCCCGGCTGGCGCTGGTCGTCCCGGCGGTGCCGGTGGCTTCCGTCCCGGCGGCCCCGGTCGTCCCGGCGGCGGCGGTGGCTTCCGTCCCGGCGCTCCCGGTGGAGCGCCCGCTGGTGGCTTCGGCCCGCCCCGTCCCGGTGGCGGCGGCCGTGGTCGTGGTCCCGGCGGTGGCACGGCTGGTGCCTTCGGTCGCGGTGGCGGCAAGAGCAAGGCCCGCAAGTCGAAGCGTACGAAGCGGGCAGAGTTCGAGATGCGGGAGGCCCCGTCGCTCGGCGGCGTGAGCGTTCCCCGCGGTGACGGCAACACGGTCATCCGCCTGCGCCGCGGCGCGTCGATCACGGACTTCGCCGACAAGATCGATGCGAGCCCCGGCAACCTCGTGACGGTGCTGTTCCACCTCGGTGAGATGGCGACCGCGACGGAGTCGCTCGACGAGGCGACCTTCGAGGTGCTCGGCGAGGAGCTCGGCTACAAGATCCAGATCGTCTCGCCTGAGGACGAGGACCGCGAGCTGCTCGAGGGCTTCTCGATCGACCTCGACCAGGAGCTTGAGGACGAGAGCGACGAAGACCTCATGGCGCGACCCCCCGTCGTCACGGTCATGGGTCACGTCGACCACGGTAAGACGAAGCTGCTCGACGCGATCCGCAACACGAGCGTCGGCGCTGGCGAGGCCGGTGGCATCACGCAGCACATCGGTGCCTACCAGGTACAGGCGGAGCATGAGGGCATCGATCGCAAGATCACCTTCATCGACACCCCCGGTCACGAGGCCTTCACGGCAATGCGTGCCCGTGGTGCACAGGTCACCGACATCGCGATCCTCGTGGTCGCGGCCGACGACGGCATCATGCCTCAGACGGTGGAGGCCCTGAACCACGCACAGTCGGCCAACGTGCCGATCGTCGTCGCGGTCAACAAGGTCGACAAGGAGGGGGCGAACCCCGCCAAGGTGCGCCAGCAGCTCACCGAGTTCGGCCTGGTTGCCGAGGAGTACGGCGGCGACACGATGTTCGTCGACGTCTCGGCGCTCCAGCGCAAGGGCATCGACACGCTGCTCGACGCGGTGCTCCTGACGGCAGACGCGGGTCTCGACCTGCGTGCCAACCCGTCGAAGGATGCCCGTGGTGTCGCGATCGAGGCCAAGCTCGACAAGGGCCGTGGTGCTGTCGCAACCGTGCTCATCCAGTCGGGAACGCTCCGCGTTGGTGACCCCATCGTTGCGGGCACGGCCTACGGCCGCGTCCGTGCGATGTTCGACGAGAACGGCGAGACCGTGGCGGAAGCCACTCCCGCCCGCCCCGTCGCGGTGCTCGGTCTCACGTCGGTGCCCCGCGCCGGTGACACCTTCCTCGTGACCGACGATGACCGCACGGCACGCCAGATCGCTGAGAAGCGTGAGGCGGTCGAACGCAACGCGACGCTGGCTCGCAGCCGCAAGCGCCTCAGCCTTGAGGACTTCACGAAGGCCCTCGAGGACGGCAAGGTCGAGTCGCTCAACCTCATCATCAAGGGTGACGTCTCCGGTGCCGTCGAGGCGCTCGAGGAGTCGCTCATGGACATCGAGGTCGACGATTCGGTGCAGCTGCGCATCATCCACCGCGGTGTGGGTGCTGTCACGGAGAGCGACGTCAACCTGGCGACGATCGACAACGCGATCATCATCGGCTTCAACGTGCGCCCCGACCCGAAGGCGCGCGAGCGCGCCTCTCGCGAGGGTGTCGATGTGCGGTTCTACAACGTCATCTACAACGCGCTCGAGGATGTCGAGAGCTCGCTCAAGGGCATGCTCAAGCCGGAGTACGAAGAGGTCCAGTCGGGCGTCGCGGAGATCCGCGAGATCTTCCGCTCCTCGAAGTTCGGCAACATCGCCGGTGTCATCGTGCGGTCGGGAACGATCACGCGAAACGCCAAGGCACGCGTCATCCGCGAGGGTGTCGTCGTGGGCGACAACCTGGCGATCGAGTCGCTGCGTCGTTTCAAGGACGACGTCACCGAGGTCAAGACGGACTTCGAGGCCGGTATCGGTCTCGGCAAGTTCAACGACATCCAGATCGGTGACGAGATCGAGACGATCGAGATGAAGGAGAAGCCGCGGGCATAGGGCCCAGCGGCACGGTGGGTGCCGTCGACGAAGGTCGGCGGCACCCACTCACAGTCTTAGGAGAAGGCAATGGCTGACCCGACACGGGCCGCCCGCATGGCGGACCACATCAAGCAGATCGTGGCTCGACGCCTCGAGCGCGGCCTCCGCGACCCGCGGCTCGGCTTCGTGACGATCACGGATGTGCGTGTGACGGGTGACCTGCAGCACGCGAGCATCTTCTACACGGTCTACGGCTCCGATGAGGAGCGGGCTGATTCGGCTGCCGCCCTCAAGTCGGCGACGGGGATGCTGCGCAGTGAGGTCGGCAAGAACCTCACGTCGCGCCTCACGCCGACGATCGAGTTCATCGCGGATGCCCTGCCCGAGAACGCCAAGCACCTCGATGACCTCCTCGCGGAGGCTCGCCGGCGCGATCAGGAGATCGAGCGCCAGAAGGCGACGGCGAAGTATGCGGGCGACGAGGATCCCTACGTCAAGCCCCGCATCATCGACGAGGACGACGACGAGCGCTAGCGCTCACGGCAGTTCGTAGCCGCCGTCGACCTGCACGAGCAGACCGTCACGCAGGAGCCCTGCGAGTGCGCGCTCACGCTGCCTGGCATCCGCCCACAGCCCTGCGATCTCGGCGGGGCTGATGGGAACGCCGGCCGCGCGCACCTCGCGCATGATGATCCCGCGCACCTGCCGGTCGCTGCCCTCGAATCGTGCCTGCGCTCGCACCTTGGGGCCGTCGTACTGGGGATATCCCGCGGCACGCCACGCGCACTGCGCCGCGATCGGACACGCCTCGCAGAGCGGGCTTCGCGCGGTGCAGACGATCGCGCCGAGTTCCATCACGGCCGCGTTGGTGATGCGGGCTGCAGCGTCATCCTCCGGCAGGAGCGCTTCCATGGCGGCGAGGTCTCGGCGTGTGGAGGGCGGGCCCGCCTGCGCCTGCCCGTCGATGGCGCGCGCGATGACCCTCCGCACGTTGGTGTCGACGACGGGATGCCGGTGGCCGTATGCGAAGACGGCGACCGCCCGCGCCGTGTAGTCGCCGACGCCCGGAAGGGCGAGGAGTTCGTCGACGTCCTCGGGCACGACATTGCCGTGTTGCTCGGCGATCGCGGTCGCGGCGGCGTGGAGGGCGAGCGCGCGGCGGGGGTAGCCGAGCCGGTCCCAGGCGCGCACGGCGTCACCGGGCGGGGAGGCGGCGAGGTCGGCGGGCGTCGGCCAGCGCTCGAGCCACTGGGCGAGTCGAGGGATGACCCGCGCCACCTGGGTCTGCTGCAGCATGATCTCGCTCACGAGCGTTCCCCACGGCGTGAAGCCGGGTTCGCGCCACGGGAGATCGCGGCCGTGCTGCTCGAACCATTCGTTCACGGCCCGGCTGATCGTCACCGCACAAGCCTAGGCCGCTCTCGACATCCGGTGCTTGACTGGGGGAATGACCAACGCCCTTGCTCGTGCCGCCGCCCGCTACGACCTGGGGGCGCTGCACCGCGAGCTCTTGGAGGAGCGCGGGGGCGAGGTCGACGACAGCGTGCCACAGCTGGCCGAGGCCGATCCGGATGCCTTCGGTATCGCGGTCGCCTTCCCCGACGGCGATGTCCGCTCCGTCGGCAACGCGCGCGACGAGTTTTCGATGCAGTCGGCGGTCAAGCCCTTCGTCTACGCGCTCGCGCTGCGCGACAACTATGACGCGGTGCACGAGGAGGTGGGCACGGAGCCGACGGGAGAGTCCTTCGATGCCGTGCTGCTGGAGGAGGACACCGGAAGGCCCCCGAACCCCATGGTGAACGCGGGCGCGATCTACACGGCGAACCTCGTCGAGGGTTCGGATGCCCGCGCCAAGCGGGAGCGCATCCTGGCGGGGCTCTCGGCGTTCGCGGGTCGCGAGCTCCGCGTCGATGAGGGCGTCGCCGAGGCCGAACAGGAGAAGGGCGATCGCAACCGGGCGCTCGCCTACCTGATGCGCTCGATGGGCACGCTCGACCTCGGGGTTGACGAGGCACTCGAGGTGTATGCGGCAGCCTGCGCCGTCTTGGTCGACACCGAGGTGCTTGCCGTCATGGGGGCGACGCTCGCGTTTGGCGGGCGCAATCCGCGCACGGGGGAGCAGGTCGTCTCCCGACGGGTCGTGACGGATGTGCTGAGCGTCATGGCGACCTGCGGCATGTATGACGGCTCGGGGCGTTGGCTGCGCAGGGTGGGACTCCCCGCCAAGTCGGGGGTTGCGGGCGGTCTGGTGGCCGCGGTGCAGGGGGTCGCGGGCATCGGCGTCTATAGCCCGCCGCTCGACGAGGTCGGCAACAGCGTGCGGGGCGTGCGTGTGTGCGAGCGCCTCTCGGCCGACCTCGGCCTCCACGTCTTCGACCGGGAGCTCGACCCGTCCTGATCAGACGGCGACCGCGCTGAGCGTCTCCTCCGCCGTGAGGAAGCGCCCGCTCGCCTCGACCTGGTGCACGAGCTCGACCAGTCGCGCGTTGATGGGCGCTTGCCTCCCGATGCGATGCGCCTCGGCGACGATGGCCCCGTTGAGGGAGTCGATCTCGCTCAACTGCCCGCGGCGGATGCTCTGCAGCGTCGAGCCGGGGTTCGGCACCTTGCCCAGGTAGTCGGCGATGAAGCGCGGGAGTGCCTCGGATGCCGCGGGCTCGGCATCCGCGATGCCCTCGAGCATCTCGTGCGTGACCCCGTTGACCTCCTCGAAGCGCACGCCGTCGGCGAGGGCGATGCGCACGGCCTCCCGCATGCTGAGGGCCATGATGCGGCGCAGCCCGTCGTGCGCGACGACCTCCTGCACGCTGAAGTCCGTGATGGCGGGCAACGCGTTGACCTGGTTGATGATGAGTTTGGTCCAGCGTGCGCCCGCGAATCCTTCGACGACCGTCACGGGCAGGGCCTCGCCGAGCACGGCGGCCGCGGCGTGGGCCGGCGCGGTGTCGCCCTCGAGCATCCCGAGCCAGGTGCCCGCCGGTGCCGTGACGACGACGTCGCCGGGGGAGCGGTAGGTCGCGGCGATGAGGGAGAGGGCGCCGATCACGGGGGTGTCGGGCAGCAGCTGTTGCACGGCTTCGATGCCGCCGAGCCCGTTCTGCCAGACCACGACGGGCACCCCGCGCAGGAGGCCCGCATTGGCGGCGACGGCGGCCGCGGCATCCATCGCCTTCGTGGCCACGATCGCCAGCTCGGGAACGCGCGTCAGCGCCTCACCCGCCGCGACCCGGGCGATGTGCTCGCCCCAGGCGCCACTGAGCCGGATGCCGTGCTCGCGGATCGCCTCGAGCCCGGCCCCTCGCGCGGTCACCTCGAGGTCGTGGCCCGCGCGGTCGAGTAGGGCGGCGATGGTTCCCCCCATGGCGCCAGCCCCGAGCACCGCGATCTGCATGCGCCCAAGCCTATTGCCGCCCGGCCCCCGGTGCCGCCGGGTAGCGTGGTCTCCCGTGATGAGCAACGCCCCCGATACCCCGCGCTCCGGCATCCTCCTCGTCGACAAGCCCCAGGGCATCACGAGCCATGACGCGGTCTCGCGCACCCGGCGCCTCGCCGGCACCAAGAAGGTGGGCCACGCGGGCACGCTCGACCCCATGGCGACCGGCCTGCTCATGCTCGGCATCGGCAGCTCGACGCGACTCCTGACCTTCCTCGTGGGCCTCGACAAGGAGTACACCGCGACCATCCGGTTGGGTGTCTCGACGACGACGGACGACGCCGAGGGCGAGACGACCGCGACGACGGATGCCTCGGGGCTCGACCCGGCGCGCATCGCGGAGGGCATCGCCCGGCTCACGGGTCCCATCGACCAGGTGCCGAGCACGGTCAGCGCGATCAAGGTGAACGGCAAGCGCGCCTACGCACTCGCTCGAGCGGGCGAGGAGGTCGAGCTCAAGGCGAGGAGCGTCACGATCTCGGCGTTCGAGCTGCTCGGCGAACCACGCGCGGCTGGCGAGGCGCTCGACCTCGACGTGCGCGTCGTGTGTTCCTCCGGCACCTACATCCGCGCCCTCGCCCGCGACCTGGGCGGTGACCTCGGCGTCGGCGGGCACCTCACGGCCCTGCGCCGCACGCGGGTGGGCCCGTTCTCGGTCGCCGACGCCCTCGTGCTGCCCGAGCGCGGCGTCGAACTCGACATCGCGCCCCTCCTGCGCGAGGCAGCGGATGTCGCGGCCACCCTCTTCCCGACGATCAACGCCGACGCCGACACCGTGCGCGCGCTCGAGAACGGGCAACGGGTCGAGCTGCCGGGCGCCAAGGCATCCGCTGATCCCGTCGCAATCATCGCGCCCGACGGCCATCTCGTCGGGCTCGTGACGATCAGGGCGGGCCGGGCCCGCGTGCTCGTGAACTTCCCGACGGGCGCCTGACGCCGGGCGAGGGCGTTCGCATCTGCAAGGATTGACGCATGGTTGAGTGGTTCACGGTCGTGCAGGTGGCGGTTGCGGTCGCTGCCGGGCTCTTCTGCCTCGTCGCGGGCCTCATGGGCCGGCTGCCCAACGACTTCACCCTCGGCGCGACCGCGGTCGTGTTCGTGTTCCTGCTTGGCCAGGTCGTCGTCGCGCTCATCGCGCCCGTCGTCGGCAATGTGACATCCGGCAGCCTCCTGGAGTTCTGGACCTACCTTGTCTCCGCCGTGCTGCTGCCGCCGCTCGCGGGATTCTGGGCCCTCATCGAGCGCAACCGGTGGAGCAACGTGATCCTCGGGGTCGTGTGCCTCGCGGTGGCGGTCATGGTGTGGCGCATGAACGAGATCTGGTTCGTGCAGGGTGCCTGATTCCATCGCCTAAAGTTGGAGGGATGCCTCCTCACTCCTCCTCGCGCGCGGTCGGCGTCGGCCGCGTCCTCATCGCCGTCTACGGCATCCTCGCCCTTGCGGCGACGGCGCGATCGGCAGTGCAGATCATCGAGCGCTTCGACGAGGCGCCGCTCGCCTACGTGCTCTCCGCCGTCTCCGCCGTCGTCTACATCGCGGCAACCGCCGCGCTGCTTGGGCGCGGGCGCACCTGGTACATGGTGGCCCTCGTCGCCATCATCTTCGAGCTCGTTGGCGTGCTCGCGGTGGGCACCCTGAGCCTCACGATGCCGGAACTCTTCGCGCACCCCTCGGTCTGGTCGTGGTTCGGCGCCGGCTACCTGTTCATCCCGCTCGTGCTGCCGATCCTGGGCCTCGTCTGGCTGGCCAAGCGCCGCGGTGACATCGAGACATCCGACAGCGTTGCGGTGGGCGACACCGTGGGAGGTCGCTGATCATGGAGTGCTTCCGTTCCCTCGATGAGGTGCCGGCCGGCTTCGGCCCCAGTGCCGTCACGATCGGCAAGTTCGATGGCGTGCACGCGGGACACCGCGCCGTCATCGGAGCGTTGCTGACGATGGCGGAGGCGCAGGGGCTCGTGCCGACGGTCGTGACCTTCGACCGGCATCCGCTCGCCCACCTCGACCCGCCGCGGGCCCCCGAAGCTCTCATCAGCACGGAGCAGAAGCTCGAGCGGCTCGAGGGCGCCGGGGTGCAGGCGACCCTGATCGTGACCTTCGACGAGGCCTTCGCGGCGCAGACGCCCGAAGAGTTCGTCGAGAACATCCTGGTGGGCGCCCTCGCGGCTCGCCTCGTCTTCGTCGGCAGTGACTTCCGCTACGGCCACCGCGGCGAGGGCAACGTCGAGACGCTCAGGCAGGCGGGCGAGGCGCACGGCTTCGAGGTGCGACTTGTCGATGATGTGCGTGCGGCCGAGGGTCGCCGGGCCTCCTCGACGTGGATCAGGGAAGCGCTCGCGGCGGGCAACGTACGGAAGGCGACCGAGGTGCTCGGCATGCCGCCCACGGTGCGTTCTGTCGTTGTCCCTGGCGAGAAGCGGGGTCGTGAGCTCGGCTTTCCCACGGCGAACCTGCGGCCACGGCCCGAGGGCTTCATCCCGGCCGACGGTGTCTACGCCGGCTGGCTCACGGTTGACGGCACGACCTACCCGGCGGCGATCTCGATCGGCAACAACCCGACCTTCGAGGGCGTGCCGGAGCGGCAGGTCGAGGCCTACGTGCTCGACGAGGACATGGATCTCTACGGGCGCACGGTCGAGCTCACCTTCACGGAACGACTGCGCGGCATGGTGAAGTACACGACGGTCGAGGCGCTCATCGACCAGCTGCGCCATGACGTGGCCGACACTCGACGGGTGCTGGGTCTCCCGCACTCGTGACGACGCATCCGGCCACACCGCTGCCGCTCTGGGCTGGCCGCACGGCGGCACTCATCGGCATCCTCCTCGTCGCCTTCAATGTGCGTACTGCCGTGTCGGCGATCGCTCCCGTCGCGGTCGACATCGCGAAGGATGTGACGCTCGGCTCCATCCAGCTGGGCGTCATCGGCACCGTGCCGCCCATCGCCTTCGCGGCGTCGGCCCTCTTCGGGGCCGCGATCGCTCGGCGCTTCGGGGTGGAACGGCTGCTCGCGGTGGCGATCATCGCGATGGTGCTCGGCCACGTGTTCCGTGCCGTGGCGCCGTCGTTCTGGGTGCTGCTGGTCGGCACGATCGTCGCGCTCGCCGGCGCGGGCATCGGCAATGTGTTGCTGCCACCTCTCGTCAAGCGCTACTTCCCCGACCGCATCGGGCTCGTGACCGCGGTCTACGTGGGCATCGTCTCGGTCAGTGCCGCCGTGCCCTCGTCGATCGCCGCACCCGTGACGGATGCCGCGGGCTGGCGCACCTCGCTCGCCGTCTGGGCGGTCGCGGCGCTCGTGTGCCTGCTGCCGTGGCTCGTGATCCTGCTCCGCCACCGCCGCGCTTCCGCCACCCAGCCCGATGCGCCCGTGCCGCTGGCCCCGCGCATCCCCGCGGGGATCTGGCGTTCCCGCGTCGCCTGGGCCGTCGCCCTCACCTTCTCGCTGTCGTCGGCACACGTCTACTCGGCCTTCGCCTGGCTGCCGCTCCTCCTTGTAGAGAAGGCCGGAGTGGGGGAGGCCGAGGCGGGCGCCATGCTCGGGCTGTACGCGCTCATCGGCCTGCCGGCAGCCCTCGTGATCCCGCCCCTCGCGAGTCGCCTGCGCAACGTCGGCGTGCTGCTCTACTTCGGCATCGTGCTCTTCCTGATCGGCTACTCCGGGCTGATCTTCGTGCCCGCTGCCGCCCCGTGGCTGTGGGTCGTGCTCGCGGGCGCGGGAACGATCACCTTCCCATTGGCGCTCACCCTCGTGAACCTGCGCACCCGCACGCAGGCCGGCTCGGTCGCCCTGAGCGGCTTCGCGCAGGGCGTGGGCTACACGGTTGCCGCGCTCGGGCCGTTCCTCTTCGCCCTGCTCCACGACGTGAGCGGGGGATGGGACCTGCCGCTGTACTACCTGATGGCCACCGCGCTGTTGACGGCGGTGATTGGGCGCCAGTTGGGACGCCCGACCATGCTCGAGGATGAGCTCGAGGGGCGTGCGGCGGGAGGGCCTAACTCAGGACGAGTGGATGAGCGCCGCGGCACCGATGAGGGGCCCCTCGCCTGAGAGCGCGGAGGGCGTGACGCGCACCTTCTCGACGAAGCTCCATCCGGCTCGCGGCCGCATCGCCGCCCTGATGTGGGTGAAGAGCTCGGGGGCGACGTGACTGAAGCCGCCGCCGATCGCGACGGCCTCGAGGTCGCAGAGGGCGGTCGCTGAGGCGATCGCGCGGCCGAGTGCCGTGCCGGCCCGCTCGACGGCGGCACGGGCGACGGGGTCCCCGGCCGCATGGGCTGCCGCGAGGTCTTCCCCCGTGGCGCCCGCCCAGCCCTGGCGTCGTGCCCACTCGACCGTGCGCGGTCCTGATGCGATGGCTTCGAGGCATCCGGTGCCGCCGCAGGCACATTCGTCGTCGAAGCCGCCGACCTCGAGGTGTCCGATGTGGCCGGCGTTGCCACTCGGGCCTTGGAAGGGCGCACCGTCGATGATGAGCCCGCCGCCGATGCCCGTGGAGACGATCATGCCCATGCTCGTGCGGGTGCCCCGGGTGGCGCCGATCCAGTGCTCGGCGAGGGCGATGCACAGTCCGTCGATCGCGAGGCGCACGGGCGTGCCGGGCGCGAGGGTCTCGAGCTGTGCGCGGAGGGGGTAGTCGCGCCACGCGGGAACGTTGAGCGGACTCACGAGGCCTGCAGCCGCGTCGATGGGGCCGGCGCTGCCGATTCCCACGCCGACGATCTCGGCGTCGGCGGCGCTCGCGAGTGCCCGCATGCTGACGGATTCAACCGCATCGGCTAGGGCGGCGGATGTCGCGTCCCGACCGGTCGGGGCGCGGTGCCGACTGCCCGCCAACACTCTGCCGCGCTCATCGACGAGGGCAGCCTCGACCTTGGTTCCTCCGAAATCGACCGCGAGCGCGAGGGGCATGTGCCAAGGCTAGCGGCTGAGTGCCGCGAGAAATCGTTGCTCATATGAGCACCAGTGGCTACGGATGTTGCCACGCGCGGCAGCCGCACCTAGCCTTGGTAGCACCCAAGCTTGAGAGGCGGTGCCGGCGTGTCAGACGAACTCCTCATGGTGCGTGCCGCCGAGCTCTACTACGAAGACGGCAAGACCCAGGATGAGATCGGCGCACTCCTGCGCACGACCCGCTGGAAGGTCGGACGCCTGCTCGCCAAGGCGCGCGACCGCGGCATCGTGCGCATCGAGATCGTGCACCCGCGAGCGCGTCGTCTCAGCCTCGAGCGGCTCCTGCGCGAGCAGTACGGCCTCGCTGACGCGATTGTCGTGCCCGCGGCCGACGACGCCGATGTGCAGGCGAGCGTGTCGCGCGCCGCGGCCGACTACCTCGCCGCCCTGCGTCCCATCCCGCGCGTGCTCGGCATCAGTTGGGGTCGCACGCTGAGCGCCGTCGCCGATCGGCTCACGCCCGGCTGGGCCAACGAGGTGCGCGTCGTGCAGATCAACGGCGGCATCTCCCTCAGCAGTGCTCCCGGGGCGGGAGCCGGCAGTGCCGCCTCGACCGCCGCCCTCATCGCGCACAAGGCGGGCGGCCAGGCGATCCTCCTGCCGAGCCCCGCCATTCTCGAGCACGCCGCCACGAAGGCGGCGATCGAGTCCGACCGCACGGTTGCGGGAGTGCTCGAACTCGCGAAGACGGCCACGGCGTTCCTCTTCAGCGCGGGGGTGGCAGACGGCAGCAGCGTGCTCGTCGAGAGCGGCTACCTGAGCGCAGCGGATGTCGACGAGCTCGTGCAGCAGGGCGCCGTCGGCGATGTCGTGGGCAGGTTCATCAATGCTGAGGGCGAGATCGTCGACCCGGCCCTCGACGCACGCACGGTCGGCGTCGGGCACGACGTGCTCCGCGAAGCCTCGACCTCGGTGCTCGTGATCGCGGGCAGGTCGAAGCATCCCGTGGCCAGGGCCGTCGTCTCAAGCGGCCTGTGCTCCGTCATCGTCACCGACGAGGAGACGGCCAGGGCGCTCACGCAGGATTCGGCGCACGGCGCCTCTCATGGCACAGAACAAGGAGCATCCCATGTCGCCTGACAACACCTCGGTCGCACTCGCGCCCGCCGAGCGGGCCCTGCGTCTCATCGGCTCAGACCTCACGGAGTCGAGCCTCACGCGCTATCTCGACGGCATCCCCGGCATCGACGCGGTGGGCCTCGAAGCGAGGGCCGCCTCGCTCGGCTCGCGCTCGATCAAGACCACGTCGAAGGCCTGGGCGATCGACAAGATCATCTCCCTCATCGACCTGACGACCCTCGAGGGTGCTGACACCCCAGGCAAGGTGAGCTCCCTCGTCGCGAAGGCCATCACGCCAGACCCCGCCGAGCCGAGCACGCCGCGCGTCGCCGCTGTCTGCGTCTACGGCGACATGGTGGCGGATGCCGTCTCCGCGCTCGGCGCGCACCACGGCGACCCCGACGACGGCGGCATCGCGGTCGCCGCCGTCGCGACGGCGTTCCCCAGTGGTCGCTCCTCACTCGCGATCAAGCTCGCCGACACGGCGGACGCGGTCGCGGCGGGCGCCGACGAGATCGACATGGTCATCGACCGTGGGGCGTTCCTCTCCGGTCGCTACGGGCTCGTCTTCGACCAGATCGTCGCCGTCAAGGAGGCCTGCCGCAAGCCCGATGGCTCCTACGCCTCGCTCAAGGTGATCCTCGAGACGGGCGAGCTCAACACCTACGACAATGTGCGCCGGGCATCCTGGCTCTCAATCCTCGCGGGCGGTGACTTCATCAAGACCAGCACGGGCAAGGTGCAGCCGGCCGCCACGCTGCCCGTCACCGTCAGCATGCTCGAGGTCGTGCGCGACTGGCACCGCCTCACGGGCGAGAAGGTCGGCGTCAAGCCGGCCGGTGGCATCAGCACCACGAAGGACGCCATCAAGTACCTCGTGGCCGTCGCCGAGGTCGTGGGGGAGGAATGGCTGCAGCCGCACCTGTTCCGCTTCGGGGCATCCAGCCTGCTCAACGACGTGCTCCTGCAGCGCCAGAAGCTTTCCACCGGCCGCTACTCGGGCCCCGACTACGTCACCGTCGCTTAGGAGCGCACCATGTCATTCCTTGAATACGCACCGGCTCCCGAGTCGAAGGCGATCCTCAACCTGCGCGAGTCCTACGGGCTCTTCATCGACGGCGAGTTCGTCGACGGCCGTGGCGAGGGCTTCGCGACGATCTCTCCCGCGACGGAGGAGCACATCGCTGCGGTCTCCAACGCCAACGCGGCGGATGTCGACCTCGCGGTCGCGGCGGCACGTCGCGCCTACGAGACGACCTGGTCGCGCATGAGCGGCTCCGACCGCGGCAAGTACCTCTTCCGCATCGCGCGCCTCGTGCAGGAGCGTTCCCGCGAGCTCGCGGTGGCCGAGAGCCTCGACAACGGCAAGCCGATCAAGGAGAGCCGCGACGTCGACGTGCCCCTCGTCGCCGCCTGGTTCTTCTACTACGCGGGCTGGGCCGACAAGCTCGACCACGCGGGCATGGGCCCGAACCCGCGCTCGCTCGGCGTCGCGGCCCAGGTCATCCCGTGGAACTTCCCGCTGCTCATGCTCGCGTGGAAGATCGCTCCCGCGCTCGCTGCGGGCAACACGGTCGTGATCAAGCCGGCCGAGACCACGCCGCTGTCAGCGCTCATCTTCGCCGAGATCCTCCAGCAGGCAGACCTGCCGAAGGGCGTCGTCAACATCATCACGGGTGCGGGAGACACGGGCGCGGCCCTCGTCAACCACCCCGACGTCAACAAGGTGGCCTTCACTGGGTCGACCGCCGTGGGCAGGGCGATCGCCCGGTCGACCGCCGGCACCGGCAAGAAGCTCACGCTCGAGCTGGGCGGCAAGGCGGCGAACATCGTCTTCGACGACGCCCCCATCGACGCCGCGATCGAGGGCATCGTCAACGGCATCTTCTTCAACCAGGGCCACGTCTGCTGCGCGGGCTCCCGCCTGCTGGTGCAGGAGAAC
>JADGMW010000375.1_pt1 | contig 20099 bp, 21 predicted proteins | sample 8641801 | NCBI WGS metagenome assembly JADGMW01 (sample SAMN16272018, study PRJNA661076) | feces metagenome | isolation source: fecal sample from diarrhoea affected cattle A | host: Bos taurus | place: South Africa: Lokaleng Village, Mahikeng | collected 2019-09
CCGATGGTAGTGTGGGGTTTCCCCATGTGAGAGTAGGTCATCGTCAAGCGCCTAACCCCAAAACCCCAATCCGCCTACGCGGGTTGGGGTTTTGTCTGTGCGCGGAAATTGATTTCGCTCGTGTTTCGAAAGGGGGGCGAGATAAGTCATTGTCTGCGAAATGCTTTTTGCTCGGGGTGGTTGTAACTTAACGCCAAGTCGGTACAATACCGCCCACTCGCTGCAAGGCGAGACGCGTTATGGTGGGCCCTGCCGGTCCCCCCGCAACGATCAACCGTGAACCCGGTCAGGCCCGGAAGGGAGCAGCCGCAGCGGTGACGTCGTGTGCCGGGGTGTGGCTGGTAGGGTTCACCTCCATTATCTCCCTTCTGTTTCCGTAGTGCTGCCCCTGGCTTAGCCGTGTGTTGTGGCTTGCTTGGCAGATGCTTGAAGTCGGCTCGGTGTCTTCCTGTCAGGTGCCTTAGCGTTTTGGCGCAACGGTGCTAGCAATGGCTTCAAGCCGTTGTGATCGATTTCGTGCATCAGGGCTAGCAAACGACCAATTTCTCCGTTGGGGAAACCTTCGCGGGCGAACCAGTTGAGGTAGGGGCCTGGCAGGTCGGCGATCAGGCGGCCTTTATATTTGCCATAGGGCATGCTTCGGGTCACCAGTAAGAGCAAATCTTCGGGTTGCATGGCTCGGCTTCTCAAGCGTAAACGGTGGGATTCTGCCAGAAAGTAAGTCTGACGGCCTAGATAGCTCGACTCCATCACCTTTGCAGAGCGGTGCCTGGATGGGTATGCCGATTTCAGATGCGCCGCATCAGCGCGGATGGCTTGGCGGATGCAATTTGCCCCTTGCTCCGCTAGGATGGGCGTCTTCCGAACATTAATCACGACAGGTATCGATGAGTTATCAAGTCCTTGCACGTAAATGGCGTCCTCGATCATTCCGCGAAATGGTCGGTCAGGCCCATGTGCTCAAGGCTCTGATCAATGCCCTGGACAGCCAGCGCTTGCATCATGCCTACCTGTTCACGGGCACGCGTGGGGTGGGTAAAACCACCATTGCGCGTATTCTTGCCAAGTGCCTGAATTGCGAAACCGGCATCAGTTCTACCCCCTGCGGGCAATGTTCTGTGTGCCGAGAAATCGATGAAGGACGTTTTGTCGATTTGATCGAGGTGGACGCCGCGAGCCGCACCAAAGTGGAGGACACACGCGAACTGCTCGACAACGTTCAGTACGCACCGAGCCGGGGCCGCTTCAAGGTCTATCTGATCGACGAAGTACACATGCTCTCCAGTCACTCATTCAATGCGTTATTGAAGACGCTCGAAGAGCCGCCGCCACACGTCAAGTTCCTGCTTGCTACTACCGATCCGCAAAAATTGCCGGTGACCATTCTCTCGCGCTGTCTGCAGTTCTCACTGAAGAACATGCCGCCGGAGCGAGTAGTCGAGCATCTCAGCCATGTTCTAGGGGCCGAAAACATCCCGTTCGAGAACGATGCCCTCTGGCTGCTTGGTCGCGCCGCAGACGGTTCGATGCGCGACGCCATGAGCCTTACCGATCAGGCTATAGCCTTCGGTGAAGGCAAGGTAGTGGCGGCTGATGTGCGTGCTATGTTGGGTACGCTCGATCATGGTCAGGTTTACGGTGTGCTGCATACCTTGCTGGAGGGCGACGCGCGAGGTTTACTCGAGGCGGTACGCCAGCTCGCCGAGCAGGGCCCGGACTGGAATGGTGTGCTAGCGGAAATTCTCAACGTCTTGCATCGCGTAGCGATTGCCCAGGCTTTGCCTGAAGCGATTGACAATGGCCAGGGCGACCGTGAGCGGGTGCTGGAACTGGCAAAGATTTTGCCCGCCGAAGACGTGCAGTTTTATTATCAGATGGGTCTGATTGGCCGTCGCGATTTGCCGTTGGCGCCAGATCCACGCAGTGGCTTCGAAATGGTGTTGCTGCGCATGCTGGCATTCCGGCCAGCAGAGCTTGATGGCGCGCCCCGAACACCGCTAAAGCCGCTGGGGATCAGCCAGGCCACAGCTGATTCCCAACCCGCTCCGGTGGCAAACAGCGCTCCTGTTGTCGCACCTGCGCCCCAGCCTGCGATGACTGCTGAGCCAGAAATTATGGTTTACGCCGTCACCGCCGCCACGCCTGTAGAGGCTGCGCCGCTGTCGAAGACTGTGACGGATATTTCGCCCGTTGCGGCGGAAAAGATCGATCTTCCTTGGGAAGAGCCAACGGCGTTGGGCAATACTAATGCTGAACTTAAACCTGAACCCGTCGCCATAGCTGCGTCGGTACCGGAGGTTGATGCGTTTGTAGAGACGTCAGCGGAGGATTACGACGAGCCACCGCCAGGCGACTACGATTATTGCGAAGTCAATGCCGACAGCTTTGAGTACGATTTCGACGCTCCGGCGCAAGATGTACTTGAGGAGCCTGAACCCTCGCTTGCCGCGCAGCCGGCAACCGGTCTTGCTGCAGAATGGCTGGATATCTTTCCTCGCCTGGGGTTGGGCGGCATGACTGCAAATATCGCGGCTAATTGCACGCTTATTTCTGCCCTGGGGGACGTCTGGCTGCTGCATCTAGACCCTGCCCAAGGTGCGCTGTTCAACGATAGCCAGCAACGGCGCTTGAACGAGGCGCTCAATCAATATCTGGGACGCAGCGTCACGTTAAATGTTGAATTGTGCAAGCCTGAGCAGGAAACGCCGGCCCAGGCCGCTGCCCGACAGCGTGCAACTCGACAGCAAGAGGCGGAGCAGTCAATCCATGATGATCCGCTGGTCCAGCAAATGATCCAGCAGTTCGCCGCGGTAATCCGCGACGGTACTATCGAACCCGTAGAAACCTGAATACCTGAGGTAAGCAATGATGAAAGGTGGCATGGCAGGCCTGATGAAGCAGGCTCAGCAAATGCAGGAAAAAATGCAGAAAATGCAGGAAGAGTTGGCCAATGCCGAGGTCACCGGTCAGTCCGGCGCCGGCTTGGTGAGCGTGGTCATGAATGGCCGTCATGACGTCAAGCGCGTCAATCTCGATGACAGCCTGATGCAGGAAGACAAGGACATTCTGGAAGACCTGATTGCGGCTGCCGTTAACGACGCGGTGCGCAAGATCGAGCAGAACAGCCAAGAGAAGATGTCTGGCATGACTGCCGGCCTGCAAATGCCTCCAGGCTTCAAGATGCCTTTCTGATCCCTCGTGGATGATGCTCGCCAGTGGGGCATGTCCATTGGCGAGCCTGTAGATTTATCCGAACCTTGCTTGCATCTCCGCTGTCATGCTTTCACAAGCTATCAATATGACCGGGGCCGTTATGAGCAAGCACATCCTGATGGTGGTCACGAGTGCCGACCGACTTCTCAATGGAGAGGCAACCGGGCTCTGGCTGGAAGAGTTCGCCATACCCTACAGCCTGTTCAAGGCGTCGGGTTATCGCATCAAGGTGGTCAGCCCCAAGGGTGGTGCCACGCCCCTTGATCCGCGTAGTACACAAGATGCTGACAGCCATCCGGAATGGGACGACGCTCGCGCTGCCCTACAGGCCGCTGGCGTGCTTGACCAGCAGATTAGCGCCCGTGATTTCGATGCGATCTTTTTGCCCGGCGGTCACGGAACAGTATTCGACCTGCCCGGTCACCCCGTGCTCAGCAAGTTATTGGTTGATTTCGACGAGCAGGGGCGGATTTGCTCGGCAGTGTGCCACGGACCTTCAGCGTTTATTGGCGTGATGCGCGCTAAAGGTGTGCCGTGGGTTGAAGGTCGCAACCTGACCGCATTTAGCGACAGTGAAGAAATGGCTGTAGAGCTACAGCAGGCTGTGCCTTTCCTGCTGGAAAGCACGTTACGTGAGTTAGGCGCCCTGGTGCATGTCGGTCCGGATTTCGCAGTGCATGTACTGCGTGATCGCAACCTGATCACTGGCCAGAACCCGGCATCCAGTGAAATGACCGCCAGACGGGTCATCGAGGCGCTTGAGTCGGCCTGAAGTCATTTGACGTTGTCCAAGGCCGACAGGTATAACCCGGCCCTCATTTCCGCAGTTCGGCAGTATTCCCATGAGCTTCAGTCCGCTGATCCGTCAACTCATCGATGCGCTGCGCATTTTGCCCGGCGTTGGTCAAAAAACCGCCCAGCGCATGGCCCTGCAATTGCTTGAGCGCGACCGCAGCGGCGGTATGCGATTGTCCCAGGCACTGGCTCAGGCAATGGAAGGTATCGGCCATTGCCGACAGTGTCGCACGCTTACAGAAGACGATTTGTGCCCGCAATGCGCTGATCCGCGCCGTGACGATAGCCTATTGTGCGTCGTGCAAACCCCGATGGATGTATTCGCCGTAGATCAGACCGGCTTTCGCGGCCGCTACTTTGTGCTCAAAGGGCATCTCTCGCCGCTGGATGGTTTGGGCCCGGAAGCCATCGGTGTGCCCGAATTGCTCGAGCGCGTTGCTGCAGGTGCTTTTACCGAAGTCATTCTGGCCACCAACCCGACGGTGGAGGGCGAGGCCACCGCCCACTACATAGCCCAGCTGCTGGTACCTAAAGGTTTGGTGGTGTCACGCATCGCCCATGGCGTTCCCTTGGGGGGCGAGCTTGAGTTGGTGGACGGCGGCACCTTGGCCCATGCGTTGGCGGGACGCAAGCCAATCAACTCCTGATTTCAGCCAAGTTGCGTATGGATGAAGCGGTCTCACGGTTTTAGTTGATAACCAAGCAAGCGCTTGGTAAGGTTTCGGCAAATAATAACCGGAGCCTGCTCACATGGCTGATATCCAGCAATATTTCGACGAAACCCATCAACAAATCCGCGACTCGGTGCGCCGCTTTGTCGAGCGCGAGATTCTTCCGCACATTGATGAGTGGGAAGAGGCCGACGAGTTCCCCCGCGAGTTGTACAAAAAAGCCGGGGACGCCGGGATTCTCGGGATCGGCTTTCCCGAGCAGTACGGCGGCAGTCATGAAGGCGACTTGTTTGCCAAGGTGGCGGCCAGTGAGGAGCTGATTCGTTGCAGTTCGACCGGCCTGGTCGCCGGTCTCTGCTCGCTGGATATTGGTTTGCCACCGGTCCTCAAATGGGCCAAGCCGGCGATTCGTGACCGTGTCGTGCCCGAAGTATTGGCGGGCGACAAGATTATCGCGCTGGCCATTACCGAGCCTGGTGGTGGTTCCGATGTAGCCAACCTCAGGACCCGTGCGGTGCGCGAAGGTGATTTCTACCGCGTCACGGGCAGCAAGACGTTCATCACCAGTGGCGTGCGCGCCGATTACTACACCGTGGCAGTTCGCACAGGCGATGAAGGTTTCGGCGGGGTGAGCCTGTTGTTTGTAGAGAAGGGCACCCCGGGTTTTACGGTAGGTCGCAAGTTGAAAAAGATGGGCTGGTGGTGCTCTGATACTGCCGAGCTGTTCTTTGATGACTGCATGGTTCCGGTTGAAAACCTCATCGGTGTCGAGAACATGGGCTTTGCCGGCATCATGGCCAATTTCCAGAACGAACGTCTGGCGTTGGCGCTGATGGCCAACATGACCTCACAGATGGCGCTGGAAGATGCCTTGGCCTGGGCCAAGGAGCGCAAGGCGTTCGGCAAGCCGATCAGCAAATTTCAAGTGATCAAGCATCGCCTGGCAGAAATGGCCACGCAGCTGGAAGTATCCCGTGAGTTCACCTACCGCCAGGCCGCGAAAATGGCCGCCGGCAAAAACGTGGTCAAGGAAATCTCCATGGCCAAGAACTTCGCCACAGATGTGTCCGATCGCATCACCTACGACGCCACCCAGCTCCTGGGAGGCATGGGTTTCATGCGCGAGAGCCGCGTTGAGCGCCTGTACCGCGACAACCGCATCCTGTCCATTGGTGGCGGCACGCGGGAAATCATGAACGAGATCATCAGTAAGCAGCTGGGGTTGTAGCTTGATGCCTGTTACGTGCGGCGGATCGCCGTCGTGTATGGCGTGAGAATTGACTCTGGTAACAGGCTAAAAAAAACCGTCTCCCCCGAGGGAGACGGGAAAGGCCTGCTCAGATCTCAGTGGACGGCTGCGTTTTATCCGTCGTGCGCTTGGGTGCGAAACGTGCTGCCAGGCGCATACTGGTTACCACCATGCGTTGATAGAGCGATGGCATGCTGCGCATCATGATGTCCGCTGCAGTGGCGTCCAGGCCGACCAGAATGCGGCGCTTGTTGCGCTGAACCCCCTTGAGGATGATTTGCGCCGCCTTTTCCGGCGTGGTGCGCAGCAGCAAATCGTTGAACTGCTGGCGCGACTGCTCTGCACTTTGTCCGGTGATCTGACTCATGCTCGCATTCATGCGGGCGGTCCTGGCGATATTGGTCTTGATCCCTCCGGGGTGCACGCAGCTGGCCGACACTCCGCAATTGGTCAGGTCAAGCTCCTGACGCAGTGATTCGGTAAAGCCGCGCACCGCATACTTGGTGGCGTTGTAGGCGCTCATGCCCGGTTGGGCGAATATGCCGAACACACTGGAAATGTTGATGATGTGCCCCGCGCCACTGGCCCTGAGATGCGGCAGAAATGCCTTGGTACCGTGGACCACGCCCCAAAAGTTGATATTCATGATCCATTCGTAGTCGGCCAGCTCGTTGGCTTCCACGGTTCCAGCGTGAGCTACTCCGGCATTGTTAAAGATCAGATTGACGCGGCCGTGTTCGGCAACCACCTGCGCAGCCCATTCCTGCATGGCTTGGCCGTCGGCAACGTCGAGCACCTGTTGGGTAACGCGTACGCCGTGGCGTTTCGCCTGTTCCACTGTCTCCTGCAGACCAGGCGCGTTTATGTCGCTGAGCGCCAGTTGACAACCCTGGCGTGCAAGATCCAGCGCCAGAGCGCGACCAATACCTGACCCGGCTCCGGTAATAGCGGCAACCTTGTTATGGAAGGATTTCATGCGTTGAGCTCCTGGGCTGCAGCTTGGGTGTGCGGGTTCGCCGTAGCGTTCAGCGCAGGCAGGCGATTGAAATGGTACGCCGCTGGGTCGAAATGTTTGGTGATCTGCCGAAAACGCCACGTAAAGCCAGGCCATATCGTGCAATTGCGACCGCTGACAGGGTGCAGATACCAGCTGTTGCAGCCACCTGAATTCCATACGGTGCGGTCCATGCTGCCGAGGATCTTCTGGTTGAAGTGATCCTGTGCTTCACGCTTGACTTCCAAGCTGCGCAATTGGAGCCAATCGAGCTGGCTAAGTGCGTCGATGACGTAATTGATCTGCGATTCGATCATGTAAACCATCGAGCTATGGCCGAGACCGGTATTGGGGCCCATAAGAAAAAACAGATTGGGGAACCCTGCAGTGACGGTGCCCTTGTAGGCTTCGGGGCCTTGCGGCCAGCTGTCCACCAGGTCGAGTCCATCGCGACCGAAGATGACGCCCCGTGGGATCGGGTCACTGGGGGTAAAGCCGGTGCCAAAGATGATCGCGTCGATATGCCGCTCGTGGCCATCTGCAGTGACAATGCTATTACTGCGGATTTCCGCGATGCCCTGGGTCACCAGTTTCACATTAGGCTGGGCCACAGCCGGGAAATAATCGTTGGAAATCAACACGCGCTTGCAGCCCATGGTGTAGTCAGGGGTGAGTTGGCCGCGCAGTTTTGGGTCTTTGATCTGTTTATGCAGGTGGTGTCTGGCAACCAGGCTGGCTATGCGCAGAATCTGCGGGCTGATGGCAAAGCCCAGCACACGGGCTTCGAGGAACGCATAGATGCCGCCGCGCCACAGCTTCTGCAGGGCCGGAAAGCGGCGAAAGCGCCGTTGTTCCTTGTCGCCGATACGCCGGTCCGGCTTGGGCATGATCCAGGGCGGGGTGCGCTGATACAGGTCGAGGCGGGCGACACGCTTCTGGATCTGTGGCACGAACTGAATTGCAGATGCGCCAGTACCAATTACCGCAACCCGCTTGCCATCCAGATCGTAGTCATGATCCCACTGCTGGGAGTGAAAGACCTTGCCGGTGAATGTATCCAGCCCTTTGAGCGAGGGGATTGAAGGCGTGGACAGGCCACCCATGCCGGACACCACGAATTGGGCGCTGTAGCGCGCGCCGTTGGTGGTTTCGATCAACCAGAGCTGCTGTGTTTCATCCCACTCCAGTCGCTTAATTTCGGTATTGAGCAGGGTGCGGTCTTGAAGCTGAAAATGTTGCCAGCAACCTTCAAGGTAGTCTTTGATCTCTGGTTGCGGCGCGAACATACGCGTCCAGTTCGGGTTAGGCGCAAAGGAAAAGGAATACAGATGCGATTGCACGTCGCAGGCGCAACCTGGGTAATGATTGACTCGCCAGGTGCCGCCAACCCCACCTTCCTTCTCGAAAAGAAGAAAATCGGTTTCGTTCTTTTGCTTTAGGCGAATGGCCATGCCGAGGCCGGAAAATCCGGTGCCAATAATGGCCACCTTGCAATGCCGGAGGGCCGAAGGGGAAGCAGCATTCATGGCCAGGAGTCCTCTTATGATTATTTGTCTTGGCGTAGACAACTGTATACGCCTGTAGACAATTGTCTACCCTGGCGGCACCCTAACCTCCGTTGAGTAACCGAACGCGACAAGGAACACGGAATGACATTGTTGAGCAATCCAGTGGCTCAGGGGAAACGGCTGTTATTGGACGCCGCACTGCGGCTGATGGCGAGAACCCACAGCCTGAGCAGTCTCGGCTTGCGCGAGTTGGCCAGGGAGGCGGGTTTGAACCCCAACACCTTCTACCGGCATTTCCAGAGCGTCGATGAGCTCGGTCTGGCCATCATTGCGCAGATCGCAGGCCAGTTGCGCCAACCCTTGCGTGAGCTGCGGCGCGAGGCCGCGCAGCGGCCGATGGAGGAGGTTGCGGACGCGCCGCAGTTGCCCGGAATCGATGTACGACGAGGCACGCACGTCTGCGAAGTAACCGTGCGGCTGTTCTTTGATTTCGTCGAGAAAAACCCAGATGGCTTCATTGTGGGCATGCGCGAGCTATACGGTGCGTCACCCGTACTGCGAGCGGCCTTGCGAGAGGTGATGGATGATTTTGCGAGGGATATGGCCGAGGACATCATGGAGTTCGGCTTGCTTAAGGATCTGGATGTCGAGACGGTCTTGCGGGTGTCTTCGATGATTACCCGGCAACTTTTCCAGCTGGCCCAGGATTATCTGGAGCAGCCGGAAAAGTGTTTGGCCATTCGCGCCGAAGCGCAGGAATTGATCTTGATGCTATTTGTAGGGGCCACTGTGCTAAAGGGCTTGGGCAACGCCTGATGATCAGCCTTCGAAGGCCAAGGCATCCTTCCAGCGTTTCTCCAGGGCGCGGGTGTCGTGGTCGTTGGGATGGAAACCGGGGCGGTAGTAGCTGAGATAAGGCTTGATGAGCCCGGTGATATAGCCGTTACGCGGGCCAAACAAGGTTTTCAGTCCGTATTTCCAGGCTTTCCCATTGAGCAGTTGACCATCCTTGCGTAACAAATGCAGTTGGAACCAGCCGATCACACCCAGAAACAACAACGTGGTAAGGATCATGATCGATGTGCGCTGGAAGTAACCACCGCCAATGGCCTGGTAGACATCGTAGGCCACCGCCTTATGCTCGTTTTCCTCAATGGCGTGCCACATCCAGAGTCGGTACATGCGTGGGTCGCTCATTTGCAGGTTGATATCTTCTCGGCGCAGCAATTGCTCGGCCATGGTGGCTGTAAAGTGCTCCAGCGCGCAGGTGACGGCAACACGCATTTTCAGGGTCGAGAAACGAGTTACCCACTCCATCAGTACCTTGATGCGCAATTCGAGGCGCTCCAGGTCGATGCCATGCTCGGCGGCATAATCGTTATAGGTGGCATGCTCCTTGGAGTGCATGGCCTCCTGGCCAATAAATGCGCTGATATCTTTTTGCAGCTGCGGGTCTTTTACTTGATCACGCGCCGCGCGCACGCTGTCGACAAAGAACTTTTCACCGTATGGAAAAAGCGAAGACAGGTTGTTCATGAAGTGGCTCATGAACGGGTCGCCGCTCCACCAGTATTTGGGTGTCTGGGTAAAGACGAAATCCATCCGGCGAACGGGAAAATGGGCGCGCAGAGCGGGTTGGGTGCTCATGACGAGATCCTCTTGCTGCTATGTCCCTGAAGGGACCTGAGTTCGATTTGACATCAGGGGCGAATGCGCTACCTGGTAGGGTCATTATTGGAACGAGCAGCGAGGAGTTGCCGCCAACTTTAGGTGGGGCGGGACCGTCGATGCCGACAGAGCGTCGGCATCGGAAGGGGAGTTAGCGATCGTCGAGGGAAAAAGCGGTTAGCGTGAACGTTGGAATACCGATGTCCTGCAGTCGATGGGAGCCGCCCAGTTCCGGCAGGTCAACGATGGCAGCGGTTTCGTAGACGCTGGCGCCCATACGCTTGACCAGATTGACTGCGGCCAGCAGGGTCCCACCGGTGGCGATCAGGTCATCCACCAGCAAGATCGAGTCGCCTTCGCACAGGCTATCTGCCTGGACTTCAATGACTGCATCGCCATATTCGGTCTGATAGGTTTCTTCGAGCAGGTCGGAGGGCAGCTTGCCTTTCTTGCGGAACAGGATCAGGGGCTTATTCAGCTCGTAGGCCAGGATCGGGCCGAGGAGAAAACCGCGCGCGTCGAGCGCGCCGATGTGCGTGAAGTCTGATTCCACATAACGCTGGATAAAGCTGTCGATCATCATGCGCAGGGCACGTGGTGACTGGAAAAGCGGAGTGATATCGCGAAACACCACGCCAGGTTTGGGAAAGTCCGCGACCGGGCGGATCAGGGACTTGATGGTGAATTCATCGAAAATCATCGGGATACTCTGCGACAGGGTACTAAACGTCTGGATTATATCGTTGCAGTCGGTAGGCGTCGCCAGCAGCTGGCTATTCGTGTTCGCGCCCGAGTCCATCAACAGTTTGTCCATGCCTCCGGGCGAGATACAAGATCAGTTGTCCAGGCTGCCGCCCGCCATGGCGCATAGCTCGATAGGGTTAAGCAGAATCACTTCCTTGCCCTCGGCCTGTAGCAGTCCGCTGGACTGAAAGCGGGTGAATACTCGGGAGACGGTTTCTACAGCCAGGCCCAGATGGTTGCCGATCTCGTTGCGAGACATAGCCAGACGGAACTGATTTGCTGAAAACCCCCGGGCGCGAAAACGGGCGGAAAGGTTGACCAAAAAAGTGGCAATGCGTTCATCGGCGCTTTTTTTGGACAACAACAGCATCATTTGCTGGTCGTCGCGAATTTCACGACTCATCAGACGCATCAATTGGCGGCGCAATTGCGGCAGATGTGCGGACAGCTCATCCAAGCGCTCGAATGGAATTTCGCATACCGATGTGGTTTCCAGCGCCTGAGCCGACACCGGATGCAATTCGGTATCCATGCCGGATAAACCGACCAGCTCGCTGGGGAGGTGGAAGCCTGTGATTTGCTCTTCACCTAGATCAGTAACGCTGAAGGTTTTCAGGCTACCCGAGCGCACGGCAAAGACGGCATTGAAGGCATCTCCCTGACGAAACAGGAACTCGCCTTTTTTCAGCGGCCGGCCGCGCTTGACGATTTCGTCCAGGGCGTCCAAATCTTCCATGTCCAGAGACAATGGCAGGCACAAAACCGCCAAACTGCAATCTTTGCAATGGGCCTGGCGTGGAGCGCGGGCTTTCATAGGGTCGGACATGGCTCTTCCTGAGTGAATACCACAACACGTGTAAGGTTAACTCAGGTGAATGTCGCAGACTAGCTGGCAAAATCGCCCTGGAGTATAGGACATGGGTTTAATGCCGGGCTTTCGCGCGCTCTGATGGTGAGGACCATCACTGCGGCCAATAGTCACATCATGTTATTAGAGCGCCCGGCGCATCAATTGTTGTTTTGCACAGGGGGCGATAACGATCAAAGAGCTGGCAAATGGACTGGGCCAGCAAGCGTCCCTCGGGCAGGATTTCCAGGCGCTGGGCATTCAGCTTAAGCAGGCCGTCTTTGGCCATATGCAGTAGTGCTGCATAGATATCTGCAAAATAAATCTGGAAATTGATCCCGTAGTTTTTCTCGAGAGCAACGATGTCCAGGTCGAATCGACATATCAGGCTTTGAATCACGGCGCGGCGCAGCTGGTCATCAGGGGTGTCTTTCAAGCCGCGCCAGACGGGCAGCTGCTCGTAATCCAGACTTTGCTGATAGCTGGTGAGGTCGCTGTGATTCTGGCTGTAGAGGTTGCCAATACGGCTGATGGCCGACACACCGAGGCCGATCAGATCGCAATGGTTTTGGCCGACATACCCCAGCAGATTGTACTGCAAGTTGCCGTCTTCCTGGATCATGGCGAGTTCATCGTCAGGCAGGACGAAGTGATTCATGCCAATGAAGCGATAACCTGCAGCGGTCAATTGTTCGACGCTACCTTGCAGCATTTCCAGCTTGAATTCGGGACCCGGCAACTCGGCGGGATTGATTCGACGGTGGGCACTGTACCGATCGGGACAGTGTTCATGGTGGGAAAGAGTCAACCGATCAGGTTGTAACTCAATCATGGCTTCGACGGTCTGTGCGAAGCGCTGAGGCGTCTGTTTCGGAAGGCCGTATAGCAGATCAACGTTGATTGAACGGTATTGCAGGGTCCTCGCGGCTTCGATGATGGTTCGGGTCTGCTCCAGGCTTTGCAGGCGGTTAATTGCCAACTGCACTTCAGGATCCAGCGCCTGAACACTTAAGCTCACCCGGTTGAAACCCAGCTCACGCAAGAGTCCCATGGTTTGCCAATCGGCTTCGCGGGGATCCACTTCGATACCGTAGTCGCCGTGGTTATCCTCGAGCAGGTTGAAATGGGTGCGCAGGCAGGCCATCAACCGGCGGAGCTCATCATGACTAAGGAAGGTGGGTGTGCCGCCGCCGAAATGCAGTTGCTCGACGCGCTGTTGGTGCCCAACGTGGCGCGCCACCATGGCAATTTCTTTCTCCAGGAGCTCCAGGTAGAAACGCGCTCGGCCACGATCTTTGGTGATCACCTTGTTTGAGGTGCAGTAGTAGCAAAGGTTGGCGCAGAACGGCAGATGCAGATACAGCGATAAGGGACGTCCGGACCTGTGACTGTCACGCAACGCGTGCAGCACCTCAAATGAGCCCACATTCGGGCTGAACTGCTCTTCGTCCGGGTAGGTGTTGTAACCTGGGCTTGCCTGCTCGTAGCGGCGAATGAGGGCAGTATCCCAGCGGATGGCGTCGAGCATGGGACGTTCCAGTTCCTTACAAAAGTTTCCTCAGTCTAGGTCCAGCCTTGGGTGGGCTCGTTGATCTGTATCAAGAGCATGGAGACCGGCGCTGCGTGATAGCTCCAGGCTATACCTGGGACGCTTCACAACGGTTCGACAGTGTATTGCTAAGCTTGAGCGCATGACGAAAACCTCGCATATCCGTTTCGCAGAGCACGCGACTGACACGCTGCAACTCGGCGGGGATTGGACGCTTGCGTCTTATGAACAGTTGACCGCCGAGGTATCGGCATGGCGACAGCGATTGATGCCGCGGGTAACGGTTGAGCTAGCTGAAATGGGCAAGCTGGATACCGCAGGCGTGGCTTTGCTGGTGGATCTATTGGGCAGCGAGCGTCTGCTTGAACTGTCGCGTAGCGCACCGGATTTGTCAGATGAACGTCGGGCATTGCTGCAGACCATGGCTTCTGCCCTGAGTGTGGCTCCTCAGTCAGTCACGCCACTGCAGCGGTCAACCGTTATCGAGCTGTTAGAGCAGATAGGCGCAAGCATGGTGCGCCTGTGGCGGCAAAGTATCGGCTTGTTGGGTTTCATCGGGTTGGTGCTGGCCTCGATGATGTCGGTACTTGTGCGTCCGCGTCGTTGGCGACTCACCGCGCTGGTCGCGCATATTGAGCAGACAGGGCTGGATGCGGTGCCTATCGTGGCGCTGTTGACCTTCATGGTTGGCGCTGTGGTGGCTTTTCTGGGAGCCACCATTTTGGCCGACTTCGGCGCCAGTGTTTATACCGTGAATCTGGTGGCGTTCTCCTTTCTGCGCGAATTCGGTGTGCTGCTCACGGCAATTCTTATGGCTGGTCGTACGGCCAGCGCCTTTACCGCGCAGATCGGATCGATGAAAGCCAACGAGGAGATTGACGCAATTCGTACGCTGGGCCTGAGTCCGGTGGAGCTTCTGGTGTTGCCCAGGGTATTTGCGTTACTGATCGCCCTGCCGATGCTGACCCTAATCGCCATGCTCAGTGGCATGCTGGGTGGTGCGGTGGTGTGTGCGCTGTCATTGAATATTCCCCTCAGCCTTTACCTGACCATTCTGCAAGACACCATCGAGGTGCGGCACTTTCTGGTCGGCATGGGGAAGGCGCCGCTGTTCGCTTTTTTGATTGCGATCATTGGTTGCCTGGAGGGGTTCCGGGTGGCCGGCAGTGCCCAATCGGTGGGCGAACACACCACTTCAAGCGTAGTGCAATCGATTTTTATCGTGATTCTGCTGGATGCGCTGGCTGCGCTGTTTCTGATGGAGATGGGCTGGTGAGCGAGGACGTCATCATCGAAGTGCGCAATCTGGTCAACCGTTTTGCAGCCCAAGTGGTACATGACGATTTGAACCTGGACATGTATCGCGGCGAGGTGCTCGGTGTGGTGGGTGGCTCAGGGACCGGGAAATCGGTATTGCTGCGCACTATTGTTGGGTTGCGGCGGGCCAATGCCGGCAGCATTCGGGTCTTCGGCCAGTCCTTGAGTGAGCTGTCCGGGCAGGAGCGTTCCCGGCTTGAGCGCCGTATGGGCGTGCTTTACCAGCGTGGTGCATTGTTTTCATCGCTGACGGTATGCGAAAACATTGCATTGCCATTGATTGAGCACGCCAAGCTGAAGCGCCCGGCGGCCGAACGTCTGTCCCGAGTCAAATTGGCCTTGGCAGGATTGCCACAAGGGGCCGGGGACAAATATCCAGCCGAGCTGTCGGGTGGCATGGTCAAGCGGGCGGCGCTGGCGCGCGCCTTGGCGCTGGATCCGGAAATCCTGTTTCTCGATGAGCCCACCGCCGGGCTCGATCCGATTGGCGCTGCCGCCTTCGACCAATTGATTGGGACGTTGCGCGATGCACTGGGGTTGAGCGTCTTCCTGGTGACCCATGACCTGGACACGCTGTATAGCCTTTGCGATCGGGTCGCTGTGCTGGCGCATAAAAAGGTCTTGGTAGCCGATCGGCTAGAGGTCGTGACCGCAACTGACGATGCCTGGGTCGCACGGTATTTTCACGGACCGCGCGGGCGCGCCGCCGCGCACGCCGCCACACGTGCGCAAGGGAGTCGCTGAATGGAAACCCGAGCCCATCATGTTCTGATCGGTCTGTTCACCGTGCTGGTCGTCGCGGTAGGGCTGTTGTTCGCTCTCTGGCTGGGCAAGACCAGTACCGATGAGGCCTATAACGAATACGAAGTGGTCTTTCAGGAGGCGGTGACCGGTCTATCCAAGGGAAGTGCGGTGGAATACAGCGGGATTCGTATCGGCGATGTCATGGCGTTATGGCTTGATCCGCTAGACCCGCGCAAAGTGCGGGCGCGCATACGGGTCGCCTCGACGGCGCCCATCAAGGAGGATACCCGAGCGCGCCTGGCGATTACCGGGATCACGGGCACCGCGATTATTCAATTGCACGGCGGCTCTCCGCAAAGCCTTCCTTTGCAAACCAATGCTGATGACCTCGCCGTGATCGTGGCCGACCCTTCACCCATTTCCAAGCTCATGGAAGGCGGAGAAGACTTGATGACCAATATTACCCGTCTGCTCGATCAGGCTAACCGGATGTTTTCCGAAGCGAACATTGATCGCATTGCTCAGACCTTGGCGCATATCGAGCAAACCACAGGTAGTGTCGCGGGGCAGCGCGAAGCTTTGGGGCAAACGCTGGAGCAGTTGAATGCAACGCTGCAAGCGTCCACCAGCCTGCTGCAAAACGCTAACGAATTGATCGACTCTCAAGGGCGCACCACATTGACACATGCCTCGCAGGCCATGGCAGCACTGGCGCGCAGCAGCCAGCAGATCGAAAGCCTGCTTGCGGATAATCGCGAGTCCATGAATGCAGGGCTTCGCGGTGTGGCGGAGCTGGGACCCACGCTCGATGATTTACGCGAGGCCATGGGCTCGCTGCGAGCGTTTACCCGCCAACTTGAAGAAAATCCGGCCGGCTATTTATTCAATCGCGACGCCATCAGGGAATTCCAGCCATGAGGCTTCTTTGGACGCCTGTGCTGCTGGTCCTGATGGGGCTGAGCGGCTGCTCGGTATTGCCCAAGGCTGCGGAGCTCGATGTCTACAACCTGCCTGCTCAAGAGCTGCAATCGAAAAAGGCCGGCCACCGCTTAAATAAAACCTTGCGGGTCAACAAACCCGTGGCTTCGCCGCTGCTCGACAGTACGCACATCGTGGTTGTCCCGGAAGCCCACCGTGTCAGTGTGTACAAAGGGGTTCGCTGGAGTGATCGCGCCCCGGTGCTATTGCGTGATCGACTGCTCGAGGTGCTGCGTCATCGTGACATGCTCGCGGCAGTGGTGAGCGATGATACCCAAGCGTCAGTTGATCTGGTGTTGGCGGGAGAGTTGCGCGCTTTCCAGAGCGAGTATCGCGATGAGCGAGCGGTCGTGCGGATTCGCTTGCAGGTAAGCCTGTTGCAGGGTGACGGGAAAATTCTGGCCAGTCGGGGTTTTGAGGTGATAGAGCGGGCGCGTACGGAGAAGGTACGAGCCGTCGTCGATGCGTTTGGTCTGGCAGGCGATCAATTGGCCAGTGAAGTAGCAGACTGGTTGTCGGTGGAAATGCAGCGGGTGCGTTGAGCGAGACCTGTTTCACGGATGTTACAGGGACACGCGTTCGTCTAGAACCTTGCTGCTGTACGGATGGTCTATCGAGGCATGGCCAGCTGGCCTTCATCCAAGGAGAACACCAATGCTCACTCGTCCCTTTATGCGTCGGCTGGCAGCCATACTGGCGATGTCTCATTTTCTGCTGCTCGCGCAGGTACCGCTTGCCCACGCGGCGATGCTCGGCACGGCTGAAGTGGTTGCGGCTCAGCAGCAACATGTGGATCGCCAGCAACTGCTCGGCATGCTCGAGGATCAGGGGGTCAAAGAAAAGTTGGTGGCATTGGGCGTTGAGCCGTCTCAAGTGGAACAGCGTATCAACAGCCTGACGGCCGCCGAGTTGGCGCAATTCAATCAGCAACTGGATCAGGCGCCTGCCGGTGGTAGCGTGGTGGGCATCATCGTGCTGTTTCTGGTGATTTTCATCATCACCGACATGCTTTGCGCCACCGACATATTCAGCTTTATTCGGTGTGTTCGTTGATTAAAAGCTTTTTTGTACCGTTATTGCTGATGTGTCTGCTGGGCGCCTGTGCGAGGTCTCCCGTGCTGGGGCCGGAGGCTTCGCACTTGCCGGTGCGGGTTGAGCTGGAAGATGTGCCGTTCTATTCCCAGGATGACTACCAATGTGGCCCGGCTGCCCTGGCGACCGTGCTGGTGCAACGGGGCGTTTCGATAACGCCGGAAGCGCTCAAGGACCAAGTGTTTCTGCCCGTCCGTCAGGGCAGCCTTCAGGTAGAGCTGATTGCGGCTGCGCGTGCTCAGGGGCAGCTGGTCTATCCCCTTGAGCCCAGCTTGGAAGCTGTACTGGAAGAAGTCGCGGCCGGCAATCCTGTCCTGGTCATGCAAAACCTGGCATTTGAGCGCTGGCCACAATGGCATTTTGCGGTGATTGTCGGCTTTGACCGTGAGCAGCAGAGGTTGGTGTTGCGCTCGGGTACTACGCGGCAATTACACACTTCTTTCGTATCGTTCATGCGTACCTGGCACCGAGCAGGGCGCTGGGCGGTGGTCATCGTTCCTCCTGAGCGAGTGCCGGCCACCGCGCAGGTGCTGCCCTGGTTGCAGGCTGCCAGTGATCTTGAAGAAACCGGCCAAAAAGACGCTGCGCGTCACGCCTACCGCACGGCAACCCAGACCTGGCCGGAAGAGGCCCTGCCCTGGTTCGCGCTGGGAAATGAGGCTTATGCCCAGGGTGATCGTCAAGCGGCCGAGCAAGCGCTGTTGCGCGGTATTGAAGTGCAGCCGGCGTTTGCACCCGGCTGGTTCAATCTGTCCGAAGTGCTGGCGGAGCGTGGTTGCATGCAGGCAGCCATGCAGGCGCGCAGGTGTGCGAGCCAGTTGGCGCCAAAGGATACTCGATTTGCTGCGCCACTGCAGGGTGAGCCTGGTAGTAAGGTTTGTACAGCCTTGCCGAAGTGTCCGTAGTTAATCATCGGTGCCTGCGAGGCGCCGATTACAGACCGTCAAACTCCCAAGCGATCTCGCAAACTGTAATACCAGGCACCCAGAGCACTGAACGGTACGCTGAGAGCTTGGCCGCCGGGAAAGGGGTAATGGGGCAGGCTGGCGAATGCATCAAAGCGCTCGGCTTGGCCGCGCAGAGCCTCGGCCAGCACCTTGCCGGCGACATGGGTGTATGTGACACCGTGCCCGCTGCACCCTTGTGAGTAGTAAATGTTTTCCCCCAGGCGACCGACTTGCGGCAAGCGTGAGAGGGTCAGCAAGAAATTGCCGGTCCAGGCATATTCGATTTTCACGTCTTTGAGCTGCGGGAACGTCGTGAGCATTTTCGGCCGGATGATCGCTTCGATGTTCGCTGGATCACGCGCGCCATAAACCACGCCACCGCCATAGATCAGGCGTTTGTCGGCAGAGAGCCGGTAATAGTCGAGCAGGTAATTGCAGTCTTCGACACAGTAATCCTGGGGGAGCAGATTACGGGCCATTTCTTCGGACAGGGGTTCGGTGGTGATCACCTGGGTGCCACAGGGCATGGATTTGGCGGCCAGCTCTGGCAGCAGGTTGCCCAGGTACGCATTGCCGGCCACGACCAGGAATTTGGCCTTTACCCGGCCTTGCGGCGTATGCACGATGGGATTGGCGCCGCGCTCAATACGCGTGGCTGGGCTGTGCTCATAAATGACGCCGCCCAGAGACTCGATCGCCTCGGCTTCGCCTAGCGCCAGGTTGAGCGGATGAATATGACCGCCCTGTTTGTCGAGCATTCCACCTATATAGTTGTCGCAGGCGACCACGTGGCGAATGGCATCGCCATCGAGCAGTTCCAGGTGCTCGTAGCCGTAGCGCTCCCAGAGTCGCTGCTGTGCCTGCAAATGGTTCATCTGCTTAGGGGTAAATGCGGCAAATACACCGCCATCCTTCAGGTCGCACTGAATACCGTAACGCGCCACGCGATCACGAATGATGCGGCCGCCCTCAAACGCCATCTCGCCGATCAGCTTGGCTTTTTCGATCGAAACACTGTTTTCTACGGCATCGATGTCGCGGCTGTAACTGTTGACGATCTGCCCGCCATTACGCCCTGAGGCGCCAAAGCCCACCTTCACGGCTTCCAGAACGGTGACCTTAAAACCATGCTCCAGCAAAAAAAGCGCAGTGGAGAGTCCGGTATAGCCGGCACCAATTACACAGACATCGGTTTCGGCTTCACCCTCCAGCACTGGGCGCAACGGCGTGCGGTTGGCGGATGCGGCGTAATAGGAGTCCGGATAAGCTGTGTTCGTCATTTTAAGGTCCGTGTTTGAAATATTTGACGATTGTTCGATCCTACCCAAGTCCCCTATGTCCGGCTAGTAGTCGATAGCTGGGAAAAAACCCTCGTGACGATAAAAGATCCACTTTTTCAGCCAGTTAGCGAAAAATGTGTTGACACCCATTGAGCTGCAGGTAGAATGCGCACCCATCGGAAGGCACATAGCTCAGTTGGTTAGAGCACCACCTTGACATGGTGGGGGTCGTTGGTTCGAGTCCAATTGTGCCTACCAAATTCGAAGAAAGGGTCGCGAAAGCGACCCTTTTTTTATGGGTCGCTTGTCATGGCGGCGACGTTCTGAAAGTATCCCGCATCTTGATTTCCAGTGCTCCGGTTCGTCCGTGTCGGCCTTTTGGTCTCTGCCAGAGTGCGGCAGGTTTCCCCGGCGAATCGCTTTACTGGCTCATCCCAACCCACGTGGCCTTTGGTAGGGGTCACCACTAGGAGAGGAGGCGCCATGCCCATCATTACTCTTCC
>JADGMW010000377.1_pt1 | contig 20083 bp, 18 predicted proteins | sample 8641801 | NCBI WGS metagenome assembly JADGMW01 (sample SAMN16272018, study PRJNA661076) | feces metagenome | isolation source: fecal sample from diarrhoea affected cattle A | host: Bos taurus | place: South Africa: Lokaleng Village, Mahikeng | collected 2019-09
TCTTCGTCGGGCGCATCACCCGGCAGAAGGGCCTGCCCTACCTGCTGCGCGCCGCAGGAACGGCGACAGGCCGATGATGACGCCCAGCACGCACGCCAGGACGAGCGCGATGAGCATGCCGAGGCCCCACGCCAGCATCGTGTCGCCGACGGCCAGCCAGAAGTCGGGGAACGTCGCGATCTGGAAGAGGTGCGGGATGACGACGGTGGGCGGCGGCAGGTAGGTGGGGTTCACCAGGCCGGTCTGGGAGGCGATCTCCCAGATGGCCAGGAAGACGAGGATGCCGACGATGCCGAGGATCGCGTTCCGCGGCCGGAACCGACGTCGTGACCGGGCGCGCGCGATCGCGACGGTGCGGGTGACCGTCTCGTCGCCGACGGGGGCGATGGTCATCGGTGTCCTCCTTGGGACGTGGTTCCCGCCGGGGAGCGCTCCGCGGCGTAGCGCGCGCGCAGGTCGGCCTTGCGGACCTTGCCGCTGGCGGTGCGGGGGAGCTCGTCGGTGAACACCACCTGCTTGGGGATCTTGTACTTCGCCAGCCGGCCGTGCAGGTGTGCGCGGATCGCGTCGGCGCTCAGCTCGGCGCCCGGGTGCACGCTCACGACGGCCAGGGGCACCTCGCCCCACTTCTCGTCGGGCACCCCGATGAGGGCGACGGAGGAGATCTCGGCGAGCTCCATGATGATGCTCTCGACCTCGGCGGAGTAGATGTTCTCCCCGCCGGAGATGATCATGTCCTTCAGCCGGTCGGAGATGAAGAGGTACCCGTCGGCGTCGAAGTAGCCGAGGTCGCCGGAGCGGAACCATCCGTCGACGATCGCCGAGTCGGTGGCATCCGGGCGGCGCCAGTACTCCTTGATGACGTTGGGGCCGCTGATCCAGATCTCGCCGACCTCGCCGGCGGGGAGGTCCCGGCCGTCCTGGTCGACCACCCGCACGTCGGTGAAGAAGTGGCGGATGCCGGACGAGCCCATCTTCTCCTTCGACATGCGCGGGGGCATGGCCGTCGCGCCGGGGGAGGTCTCGGTCATCCCGTAGCCGCAGGAGAACGACAGGCCGCGCTGCTCGTAGGCCGCCAGCATCCGCTCCGGCATGGTGGATCCGCCGCAGGTCAGGTGCTGGAGGCTGCTGATGTCGGTGGTCTCCCAGTCCGGATGCTCCTGGAGGAGCTGGAACGTGGTCGGCACGCCGGAGAGCATCGTGACCTGCTCGGTCTGCACGGTCCGCAGCACGTCCGCGGGATCGAACCGCTCGTGAAGGATGACCTGGCCGCCCTGCAGGAGGACGGGCAGGGCGCCCATGCTGAGCGACGCCACGTGGAACATCGGGGAGATGAGGAGGACGCGTTCGCCCGTGCTGACGCCGTAGTCGACGAGCGCGTTGAAACAGTTCCAGGTGAGGTTGCCGTGCGTCAGGACGGCCCCCTTGGGGTGCCCCGTCGTCCCGGAGGTGTAGAGGATGATCGCCGGGTCGTCCGCGGCGACCGGAACGTCGAACTCGGCGTCGGCGCCGGAGGCGAGGACCTCGTCGTAGGACTCCACGGCGGGGTAGGCCTCGCCGTCGACGACGATGCGCCGGGTGACGTCGGTGGACCAGGCGCCCGCTCGGGCGAGTTCGCGCAGCTCCTGGGTGAGGATGAGGGTCGTCGCGCCGGAGTCCTCGAGGGCGAAGGTGATCTCCGGGGCGGCGAGGCGCGTGTTCAGCGGCACGAAGATCGCGCCGATCGTCGCGGTCGCGAACAGCGACTCGAGGAACGCGGGGTGGTTGTTGCCCAGGAACGCCACGCGGTCGCCGGCGGCGACCCCGCGGTCGGCGAGGGCGTGGGCGAGGCGGCGGATCCTGGAGGACAGCTCGCGGTAACCGATCGTCCGGCCGCGGTAGGAGATCGCGACGTCGTCGAGCGATCGCATACTGCGGCGGGAGATCCAGGTTCCGATTCCTTGGTTGTGCACGGGGCCTTCTTCAGCAGGAACGGACGGAGGAGGAAGAGGAGGGGCGGCCCGGCGCCGCCGTCAGGACGACGCCGGGCGCGCGGGTCACTCGAGGACGAGCACCTTCTTCAGGTCGGGCTCGGAGCCGAGGAACTCGTACTTGAGCGCGAGGGCGGTGAGGTCCTCGATGATGCTCGGGTCGAGGTCGGCGGAGAGCTTCTCGAGGTTGATGTTCGCCACGACGTCGGCGGGCATCTTCGTGTAGGTCACGATGACGTCGCGGTAGGCGTCGGTGTCGGCCATCGCCATGTCGGTCGAGGCGGCGATGCCGGCGCGGAACTTCTCGACGATCTCCGGGTTCTCGGCGGCGTATGCGGCCGAGGTGAAGGTGACCATCGAGGACAGGCCCGGGATGACGTTGCCCATCGGCTCGCCGAGGAGCTCGACGCCCTCGGTCGCGAGGCCGGCGCCGACGAAGGGCTCGGGGACCCAGGCGGCGTCGATGTTGCCCTGCTCGAGCTGGGCGAGCTGGTCCGGGAACGCGATCTCGGTGAACTCGACCGCGGCCGGGTCGCCGCCGTCCTGCTCGACCGATCCCATGATGGCGAGGTCGCCCTGCGTGTTGAACGCGTTGACGGCGACCTTCTTGCCCTCGAGGTCCTTCCAGGTGGTGATGCCGGAGTCGCTCTTGACGAGCACGCCGGTGGGCAGCTTGTCGGCGGGGACGTCGACGCTGGAGTAGCCGGCGATGATGTTCATCTCCAGGCCCTGGCTGGCGGCGACGAGGACCGAGAGCGGGTTGCCGACGGCGAACTGGATGTCGCCGTTCGCGACGGCGGGCAGGAGTGCCGCGCCGCCCTGGCCGATCTGGACGGTGACGTCCAGGCCCTGCTCCTCGAACGCCCCCGCGTCGATGCCCATCTGCACGGCCGCAGCGGCCGCGATGGGGAGGAGTCCGACGGTGACGGGGATGAGTTCGCCGGAACCGGAGTCCGCGTCGGGAGCGGACGTCTCGCCGCTGAGCGAGCCGCCGCCGCCGGAGCAGGCGGTGAGAAGGAGGCCGGCGGCGGCCACGGCGGCCACGGCGGTCATTCGAAGTGTGCGCATTTCTCAGTTACTCCCTTGTGACTGACAGCAGGTGCGGGTACGCCCGGAGGCGGTGGAAGGCTGCGTCGCCCTCCCACCACATGAAAACCCATACCGTTGAGTAAGTCAATGATTTACGCTGTCCAACGTTCCGGCTACCATGCTGGAATGGTCACCCCCCGTTCGACGCCCGTGTCGGCGCGACCGTCGACCCCGTCCGACCGGCTGTGGTCCAGCCTCGTCGGAGGCGACGTCGCGTTCCTGCTGGCGCGCGCCAACGCGCGGTCGCTCGCCCGGGCGAACGTCGCACTGGCGGAGTACGACCTGAAGGTGCGTTCCTACTCCGTGCTGGCGCTGGCCGCCGACGGATCACGTCCGACGCAGCGTGAGCTCTCGGAGTTCCTGCGCCTGGACCCCAGCCAGATCGTGTCCCTCGTCGACGACCTCGAGTCGCGCGGGCTGGCCCGTCGCGAGCCCGACCCGAACGACCGCCGCGCGAACGTCGTCGTGGCCACCGAACGCGGCCGTGACCTGCACCAGCGTGCCAGGATCGCCGCACAGGCGGCGGAGGACGACAGCTTCCGCTCCCTCGACGAGTCGGACCGCGATCGGCTCACCGCGCTGCTGCGCGCGATCGCGACCGATCCCGCCGAGTAGTCGCGCCCGGGTCCTTCCCCCCCGCCTCCCCGCGAGACTGCATCCTGCGCACGAGACAGCGCGTGGCGACGTCCGTCTCGTGGCGCGCGTGCAGTCTCGCGGACCTCGTGCGTGCGCGTCAGGGCCGCGGGTCGAGGACGTACCGGTCGCGCCCCGCGAAGACCCCCACGGCCGACAGGGTGAGCAGCACCAGCAGGAGCACGGTCAGCGACCACAGCCAGCCGTCCGTCGCGGCATGCAGGGCGCCGAAGACGACCGGGCCGGCCGCCGCGATCACGTAGCCCACGGACTGCGCCATGCCGGAGAGCGCGGCAGCGGTCCCGTGATCGCGCGCCCGCTGCGCCATGAGCGTCAGCGACATCCCGAGCGTGGCCCCCGACGACAGCCCCAGGCAGGGCGCCCACAGCAGGATCATGCCCGGGGCGACCATCATGCCGATCACCCCGACGACCGACAGGACCGGGATCAGGGCGGGCACCCACCGGCGGGCGCGCCCCCGCAGCAGGAGCGGGAGCAGCAGCGATCCCACGATCGAGAAGATCTGGTACAGCATGACGTCGAGCCCCGCGACGATGGCGGAGCGCCCGATCGAGATCGACATCGGGGCGAGCCACGTGACGAGCATGTAGAACACGGATGCTTGCAGCCCCATGTACGCCGCCACGAGCCACGCGGTCCGGTCGCGCCAGATCCCGGTGGGCGCCTGCCGCCCGGGCGGACGGGGCGCCCGGGGCTCCTCGGAGCCCCGCGTGGCCCACACCCACGCGGCGATCGCGAACGGGAGGAGCGCGCCGCCGGTCACGAGGAGGGAGAACCGCCATCCGGCGGGGTCGGCGGGCCAGGGCAGTTGCGAGATCGGCACGGCGATGCCGGAGGCGACGGCACCGAAGCCCCCGAGGAGGGCGGAGTAGACGGCGGTCATCGAGGCGACGTGCCGGGGGAAGTCCCGTTTGACGACGGCGGGCATCAGTACGTTGACGATCGCCAGTGCGATGCCGATCAGCGCGGCGCCGATCCACAGGCTCGCCACCGGTCCGGACAGCGAGCGCACGGCGGTGCCGATCGTGAGGAGGACCAGGGATGCGGTCATCACCCGCGACATCCCGAAGCGTCGGCTCAGATCGTGGGCGAGCGGGGAGACGACGGCCCAGGCGACCAGCGGCACGGACGCGATGAGCCCGAGGACACCCGGGGCCATGCCGGTGTCGGGGCCGATCTGATCGAGCAGCGGCCCGATCGCCGTGATCGTCGGCCGCATGTTCGCGGCGACCAGACAGACGGCGAGGACCATCGCGAGCGACGATCGGCGCCGCACCGCGACTTCGGATTCCATGACTACCGGACTATAACCCAGGACGGCACCGGCCCCCGCCCGGGCTTCCACTCTGCGCGACGCATACGGTGAGCGCGCGTCAGGCGGCGGCGGCCGTGCTCAGCCGCGCGGACGCCTGCTCGGCGAACGCCTTGAGCGCCGCGCCCCGCTGCAGCACGACCTCTCCGGTCACCTCGACGGCCGGGTAGAGCAGCTGGCGGATCATCAGCTCCGGCGCACGTCCGCCGTGCAGGAACACCGGCGCCATCAGCCCGGTCAGCCGGTACCGTCGGTCCGGCTCGATGTCACGGACGTCGAGCACGAACGCGGACGTCGCCATCCGGCGGGTGATCTCGTCCGGGAGCAGGCCCTCGTCGCCGTCGTCGTCGGGCACGAAGCTGGCCGCCCATCCGCACTCGCGGATGTCCGCGAGGTGCCGGTGGTACGCGGCCCGTTGCGCCGGTGAGGCGCCCACCGCCTTGCCGGACCAGGCCTCCTGCTCCGACTCCGGCGACCACGCGACGTAGAGCGCGCCGATCGGGGGGACGACCGGATAGCGCACACCGAGCGCGGTGACGGTCTCGCTCCCGGCCCCGGTGGCGGACGCGACGGCGACCGAATCCGAGACGATGCGCGCGAACACGGTGAGCTCGCCGCCGAGTCTGCGTGCGCCGTCCTCCAGATCCGCGCGCAGGGCCTGTGCCCGCCCCACCGCCTCCGAGAGGCCGCGCCCGTCGGGGACGACGATCGACTTCGCCGCGAACTCGCCGTACCCGCCCCGGAAGAAGAGCAGCGGGTTCGTCGGCCGGACGGTCTGCAGGGAGCGGACGTTCCCGAGGGCGATGTAGTGATCGCCGGCCTCGATGACGTCGTGGAAGTCGCATTCGATCGCCGCGACGACGCCGTCCAGGATGGGGGCTCCGCCCGGAGAGGGGTGCCAGGACTCGGCGTCCATCTTCGTCCGGTCGGACCGGGACAGCCGTCGCACGACGTCCTCCTGGTCGTGCGCCAGGACGTTCACGACGAAGCGATCGCAGGCCCGCAGGTCCGCGAACGAGGACGAGGACTTCTGCGGGAGGAAGGCGATGAGCGGCGGCTCGAGCGACACCGAGGTGAACGTCCCGACCACCATCGCGAGGGCCTGGCCGTCCGGGGCGGTGGCGGTGATGACGCTCACCCCGGTGGGGTAGTTGCCGAGGACGTTGCGCAAGTGTGCGGGCTCGAGGACGGTGTGCATGGGGCTCCTGGGTGAGGTGGTCAGAGCAGACCGGCGCGGCGGCGGTTGAACTCGACGGTGCGGGGGTCCGGCACGGATCTGGTGTCGGCCATCGCCTGAGAGATGCGGGTCACCGCGGTCAGCAGGGGCTCGACGAGCCGCCGCGGGTCGGGGTGCGAGGTGAAGTACAGGATCCCCACCGCCGCCGTGACCCGTCCGTCTGCGCCCATGACCGGTGCGGCGATGGAACTCGCCTGCGGGGTGACGGTGCGGCCGGCGATGACGTAGCGGCGGTCCCGGATCTGCTCGAGTTCCCGTCGGATGGCGGCGGGGTCGACGAGGGTGTGGCTGGTGTAGCGGGCCAGCGGCCCCGCGAGATACTCGGCGACGACGGCGGGATCCTCGTGGGCCAGGAGCGCCAGTCCGGTCGCGGTCGTGTGCAGCGGCATCCGGCCGCCGATGCGGTTCTGTCCCGTGTAGGTCGGGATCGTCCGCAGCGCCTCCAGGTACAGGACGTCGGCGCCGTCCCGGACGCCGAGCTGCACGCTGACGCCGGCGACCCGGTTCAGCTCCACGAGGTGGGGAAGCGCCCGTTCCCGCACGTCGAACGCCTTCGTCGAACCGGAGGCGAGTGCGAGCAGCTTGTTGCTCAGCCGGTACTGGCCCCGCTCGTCCACGTCCACCCCTCCCCACGCGCGCATCTCGTGGACCAGGCGGTGGGTCGTCGTCAGCGAGAGGTTCGCGTGGCGGCTCAGCTCGGAGAGCGTCTTCGGGCCGTCGCTGGCGCCGAACGCGTCCAGCAGGGCCAGCAGCCGCGACGCGGCAGTCCGCTTCGCGCGCCCGTCCTGCGTCTGGGCGATGACGGCGGGCATCAGGGGCGGATGCGGCGTGGCGGTGGCGGCACCGGTGCCTGTGCCGGGCCGGTACTCCGAGATGTGCAGGACATCGGCGCTCATCGGCTCTCCTTCGAGTCGTCATGCGTCTAGGCCCCGGTGTCGGGGGGACGTCGTCATTGTCATCCGGTGTCGCGCCCCCCTACGAGTCCATTCCGCCTGGCGGAAGGGCGGCGCGTCGCCCACCGTGCACGGCGGATCCCGCGTTCCGCAGTACGGAATGGACGGTCTCCCCGCCCGGCGGCGGCCATACGGTGGGGCTCCGTGCCGAGGACCGCTACGGCGGCACCGGCCCACAGGTCACCAGTCCATCGACGGAGATGTGAGAGCAGTGCGAACGATGACGTCCGCCCCCCGGCCTGATCGGATCCGCGCCGATCACGGGAGGCATGTATGAAGGGCACGATCCTCCACATCGGGAGGCTCCTGCTCTCCTCGCTGATCCTGTTCGTCGCCGTCCTGACCACGCTGTTCTTCCTGCTGGAGATCGCCCCGGGCGACCCCGTGCAGTCGCTGGTCGGCGACAGCCCGGTCTCGGAGGACTTCCGTGCCCAGATGGTCGCGTCGTTCGGGCTCGATCGTCCGCTGGGGGAGCGGTATCTGATCTTCCTCGGGAACATCTTCACCGGGAACCTCGGATACTCGTTCGGGACCTCGACGACGGTCACGGCGCTCATCGCCGATCGCGTCGGGAACACCATCGCCCTCGCTCTCCCGGCCTTCATCATCTCCACCATCGGCGGCATCGTCCTCGGCACGATCGCCGCGCGCACCCGCTCGAAGGCGCTCGACGGAACGATCTCCGGCCTGTCGGTCGCCCTGTTCTCCATCCCGAACTTCTGGCTGGGCCTGCTGCTGCTCATGGTCTTCTCGATGTGGCTGGGCTGGCTCCCCACGCAGGGTATGAGCCCGTACGGGCAGGAGGGCATAGCGATCCAGTACCTCGTCCTGCCCGTCATCACGATGGCCACCACCGAGCTGGCGTACAAGACGCGCATCATGCGCTCGGCCGTCATCGAGGCGCTCGGCCAGGACTACATCGACACCGCCCGGTCCAAGGGCCTGAGCGATCAGGCGGTCCTCTGGCGCCACGCGATGCCGAACGCGCTGCTGCCGATGGTCACGGTCGCCGGCTACAGCCTGGGACTCACGTTCGCGGGATCCGTCGTCGTCGAACGGGTCTTCGGCTGGCCGGGCATGGGGCTGTTGCTCTACGACGCCGTGCAGAAGCAGAACAACCAGGTCGTGCTCGGCTGCGCCGTACTGATCACCATCACGATCATCGTCATCAACCTGGTCACCGACATCGTGTACGGCATCGTCGACCCGCGCCTGCGGGCGCGCCTGTTCAGCACCGGGAGGGCATCGTGACGAGTCTCAACGAGGAGACGACCCCCACGCTGCGGGCGGGTGAGGCAGCGCTCGACGCGCCACCGTCCGGTGTGGTCCCGACCGTCCCCGCGGGCGGGAAGCGCCGCCCGCTGTGGCGACGGTTCCTGGGCCGGCCCGGCAACATCTTCTTCCTGTCCGCGCTCGCCGCCATCTGCGTCGCCGTCGCGATCGGGCCGTTCTTCGCCCCGGACCCGGTCGCCACCAGCAGCGACGTCCTCCGCGCACCGGGCGGCGCCGCGCTGCTCGGCACCGATCAGCTGGGGCGGGATTACCTCTCCCGCATCCTGCTCGGCGGCCGCGTCTCCTTGCTCGTGGGGTTCAGCGTGGCGCTGCTGTGCATGACGCTGGGCCTCGTGCTCGGCGGGCTCGCCGGGTTCTACGGCGGATTCGCCGACACGGTGCTGGTGAAGCTCTCCGAGTTCTTCCAGGTCCTCCCCGGCATCGTCCTCGCCATCGTCGCCGCAGCGCTGTTCGGCTCGAACATCCTGCTCATCGTGCTCATCCTCTCGATCACGATGTGGCCGTCCGTGGCGAGGATCGTCCGCGCGGAGGCGATGCGGATCAGTCAGCTCGGCTACGTCGAGTCGGCCCGTGCCGCGGGGATCCACAGCCTGCGCATCCTGTGGTCCGACGTCCTGCCCAACGCCATGCCGCCGGTGCTCGTCGCGACGACGATGACGGTCGGCCGCGCCATCCTGATCGAGTCCTCGCTCGCCTTCCTGGGGATCGGCGACGCGAACACGCCGAGCTGGGGTGCGCTGCTGAACAGCGCGCAACCGTACATGGCCACCGGGTGGTGGCTCGCGGTGCTCCCCGGCCTGTGCATCTTCTTCGTCGTGCTCGCCGTCAACATGCTGGGGGACTCGCTGAACGACATCCTCAACCCCACTATCGGGAGGGTGAAATGACCGTCGCCAACAGCGCGGAGCCGATGCTCGAGCTCACCTCGCTCTCCGTCCGGCTGCCTGCGGGGGAGCGGGAGACCGTGCATGCGGTGAAGGACGTCACCCTGACCGTGCGTCGCGGCGAGCGGGTCGGGATCGTCGGCGAATCCGGGTCGGGCAAGTCCGTGACGGCCCGTTCGATCGCCGGGCTCCTTCCGACCTCGCCGCGGGTGCGGATGGAGGGATCGCTCCGGTTCGAGGGCACCGAGATGATCGGAGCCGCCCCGCGAGCGTGGCGGGAGATCCGCTCGCGTCGCGTCGGCATGGTGTTCCAGGACCCGCTGACGTACCTGAACCCGACGAAACGGATCGGGCGGCAGGTCGCCGAATCGGTGCGCACGAGCGGCCGTGCCCGCGACCGCGGCGGGATCGAGGCCGAGGTGCTCCGTTCCCTCGTGCTCGCCGGACTGGACGACGCCCGGAACGTCGCGGCGAAGTTCCCGCACGAACTGAGCGGCGGGATGCGCCAGCGCGTGCTCATCGCGATCGCCGTGGCCAAGCGTCCGGACCTGCTCATCGCCGACGAACCCACCACGGCTCTGGACGCGACCGTGCAGGCGGTCGTCCTCCGCGGCCTGGACGACACGGTCCGGACGATCGGGACGTCGCTCCTCCTCGTCTCCCACGACCTCGCCGTCGTCGCCGAGATGACCGACCGGCTGTACGTCATGTACGGCGGACGGGTGGTGGAGTCGGGACCGACCCGCGCCGTGCTCGACGAACCCCGCCATCCGTACACGAAGGCGCTGCTGCGAGCGGTGCGGAGCCTCACCGACGAGGACACCGCGCTGTACTCCATCCCGCCCGAGCTACGGGACTGGTTGGTGACCGACACCACGGAGTGCCATCACGAGGCGGAGACGGCGGTGTCACGGTGAGCGTCGATTCGCGGTCCGCCGACGGGACGGTGCTGGAGGTGACCGATGCCTCCAAGGTCTTCGGCGGCAGGAACGGGGTGACGGCGGTGCAGGATGCGAGCCTCACCGCGAGACCGGGCGAGTTCATCGCCATCGTCGGCGAGAGCGGGAGCGGGAAGAGCACCCTCGCGCGGATGCTGCTCGGACTGATCGCCCCGACCTCCGGCGGAATCGCGCTGGACGGAGTCGATCTGCGGCGGATGGATCCGACGCAGCGGCGGGGCTATCGGCGCACCGTGCAGGCCGTTCTGCAGGATCCGGCCGGCTCCCTGAACCCGCGCAAGACGGTCAGGAGAGCGCTCGCCGATGTCATCCGCCGGCACGCGATCGCCTCGAGGAAGGACATGGAGCGCGTCGCGAGTGCGGCGTTGGAGTCCGTCGGCCTGTTCCCGGCGTCCGCGTTCCTGGACCGATACCCGCACGAGCTGAGCGGCGGTCAGCGCCAGCGCGTGCTCATCGCCCGCGCGCTCGTGCTGGATCCGCGGATCATCATCGCCGACGAGGCGGTCTCCGCGTTGGACGCGTCCGTGAAGGCGGGTGTGCTGCGGGTGATGACCGCGCTGCAGGCCGAGCGCGGCATCGGATACGTCTTCATCACCCACGACCTGCCGGTCGTGCAGAAGGTGGCCGACACGGTCTACGTCATGCGTGCCGGACGGATCGTCGAGCACGGCCCGAAGAAGCGGATCTTCGAGGACCCGCAGCACGAGTACACCCGCACCCTCCTCGCCGCAGCCCCGCGGTTGTGAGTCGACCAGAAGCCCGAACGAAACGACAGAAAGGCAGCTCGAAGATGAGCATGAGATCATTGCGCGGCATCGCCGCGGTCGGTGTGACCGCCGCGATGCTGGCACTCGCCGCCTGCAGTGGCGGCGGCGATTCGTCCGCTCCCGCCCCGGCGGACGACGTGGAACGCGTCTACATCGAAGCGGTCAGCGCCGACCCGACCAGCCTCAACCCCCAGTTCGCGGGCGGCCCCATCCCGCTGCGCTTCGGCTTCTCGGTGCTGGGCACGCTCGTCGAGCTGAACGACGGGTACGAGATCATGCCGGGTCTGGCGAAGTCGTGGGAGTTCAGCGAGGACGGCTCGACCGTCACCCTCGAGCTCGAAGAAGGCGTGCTGTGGCACGACGGTGAGCCGTTCACCTCGGAGGACGTGAAGTTCAACTTCGAGGAGATCATGCCGTTGCAGACGTTCGGCAAGCCGCTCTCGGCGTCGATCGCGTCCATCGACACGCCGGACGACACGACCGTCGTGCTGAACCTGGCCACCCAGTACGGGCCGTTCCTGGCGGCGCTGTCGCAGCAGGCCCTCGTCCCCAAGCACATCTACGAGGGCACCGACTACGTCACGAACCCCGCGAACATGGCACCGATCGGAACCGGTCCGCTCATGTTCGAGTCGTTCAGCCCCGGTGAGCAGATCGTGCTCGTGAAGAACCCGGACTGGTGGCGGGGCGACTTCGAGGTCGACCGCGCGATCTACCCCGTCATGACCGACCCGAACGCGCGCATGATGGCGCTGCAGTCGGGTGAGCTGGACGCGGCCGTCGTCGATCCGTCGCAGCAGGACCAGGTCGAGGCGAGCGACACGCTGGAACTCATGCTCCGGGGAGCGCTGCCGCAGATGGTGAACGCCGGCTTCAACTCCGAACTGCCGGAGCTGTCGACGCCCGAACTCCGTTCGCTGGTGTTCGCGGCGATCGACCGTGAGGCGATCGTCGACCTCAGCCTGCACGGCCTGGGCGAGGCGGCCACGACGGTGTTCCCGAAGGGGATGACGTGGGCGGTCGACGACTCCGTCGACTTCGACGAGTCGTTCGAACGGGACATCGACGCGATCAACGCCGGACTGGATGCGGCGGGCTACCCCGTCGGCCCCGACGGCACCCGTTTCACGCTCGACATCCGCTACATCGCCGCGCTCAGCGACGTCGCCGCCGCGGCGGAGGTCGTGAAGTCCTCGCTGCAGGACGTCGGCATCGGGGCGAACCTCCTCGGCACCGCGGAGCCGGTGTTCATGGACGCGGTCTTCGCGCAGAGCGACTTCGGGATCATGCTGATGCGCTCGGTCGCCGGCGCCGACCCGAGCATCGGTGTCGTCCGATGGCTCACCTGCAACCCGAACCGCATCCCGGTGAGCAACCCGTCGGGTGTGTGCGACGAGCAGCTCGACCAGGCCGCGACCGCGGCGCTGGCGACCCTCGACCAGGACGAGCGCGCCGCGCAGTTCCGCACGCTTCAGCAGCGCGCGGTCGCGAGCGCCCACTGGCTGCCGCTGGCCTGGACGCACGGTTCCAACTACACCGTGAGCTCCGTGCGGTGGGACGGTCTGGCGGACGCGGTCGGGCAGACCAACAACCCGCCGTGGGCGCACATGACCTGGGTCGGCTGAGCGATCCGGACCGGCGGGGCCGCGGGCTGGATGCCCGCGGCCCCGCCGTCGTGCCGGTGCTCGGCGGATCCGAGAAGGAGGCGGATGCGCAACCCGCGACCGCCCGGACGAGAAGGAGACACATGACGAACGAGGCACCGGTCGCGGTCATCACGGGCTGCGGCAAACCCGACGGGATGGGGGCGGCCATCGCGCGACGGCTGGCGGCCGAGGGACGCACCGTCGTCGTGACGGACCGCGAACCCCGCGGCGTCGTCAACGCGGGACAGACCGCCGACCAGGACCGTGGGCTCGACGAGCTCGTCGCCGAGATCCGGGATGCGGGCGGCACCGCCGAGGCGATGCTCGGCGACGTCGGGTCCCCCGAGGACGTCGAGCGGATCCTGGCAGGGGTGCAGGAGCGCTACGGACGGCTCGACATCCTCGTGAACAACGCGGCGGCCCCGCAGGGGGCGGACCGCGTCGACGTCGTGGACGTGCCGCTCGAGGCCTGGGACCTGCAGCTGCGGGTGAACCTCACCGGCGCGTTCCTCATGGCGCGCGCCGCCGTTCCGCTCATGCGCGAGCGACGGTACGGCCGCATCGTGACGATCTCGTCCATGGCGGGCGTCGAGGCCGCCGGGCGTTCGACCGCGTACTCCGCGTCGAAGGCCGGCGTGCTCGGGATGACCCGTGCGCTCGCGATGGACGTGGCCGGATGGGGGATCACCGCCAACGCGGTCTGCCCGGGGCTGGTCGCCACCAGCCGCTCCATGCTCGGCCGCACCGGCGAGGACCGGACCGAGGCCATGACGCGCATGAGCGAGCGCATCGCGGTCGGCCGGGTCGGCACGCCGGAGGACATCGCGCACGTCGTCGCGTTCTTCGCCCACGAGGCGAGCGGCTACGTCACCGCCCAGACGATCGGCGTCGACGGCGGCGGGTTCAGCCCCTACGCGGTGGGGCGTCCGACGGAGCGCTGAGCGGATACACCGGAGGGGGAGGACCGGATCGGTCCTCCCCCTCCGGTGTATCCCCGGTCAGGCCGTCGCGTACATGCGGTACGTCGCCCGCAACCGCTGCAGGTCGTCCTCCTCCACCTCGAGGCCGGAGCGCTCGCGGAACGTGTCGCCCTCGTAGTCCGCGCGGAAGTACCCCCGTTCCTGCAGCTCCGGGACGACGAGGTCGAACACACGGTTCATGCCCTCCGGGATCGAGGGCATGTTGAGGTTGAAGCCGTCGCAGGCGCGGCCGTCGAACCACTCGATCATCGACTCCGCGATCTTGTCCGGCGTCGCGATCATCACGCGATGCCCCACTGCGCGGGCGATGTGGACCATGAGGTCGCGGATGCTCAGCTCCTTCGCGAGGTCGCGGAAGAGCTTGTAGCGCTCGATGCGCTCCGGGTCGTCGACGAAGCGCTCCTGGGGGATGCGATCGGTCATCTCGAGGTCGCTGATGTCGATGCCCAGGAAGCCCTCGATGAGCGCCCGGCTGTTGCCCGGGTGCATGCTGTCCTCGAGTTCCTTCGCGAACTCCTCGGCCTCCTTCTGCGTGCGGCCCGTGATCGGCATGATGCCGGGCAGGATCCGCACCTTCTCCGGGTTCCGCCCCTTCGCCGCGACGCGGTCCTTGAACATCTTGTAGAACTCGACCGCGTTGCCGAATTCGGGCTGCACCGCGTACACGAGATCGGCGACCGACGTGCCGAGTTCGAGCCCTGCGGGCGACTGGCCCGCCTGCACCAGGACCGGACGCTCCTGCGGGGAGCGGGGGATCGCCAGCGGCCCCTCCACCCGGAAGTGCTCGCCGACGTGGTTGATGCGGTGCATCCGATCGGTGTCGACCCAGCGGCCACGCTCGTGGTCGTTGACGATCGCGTCACGGTCCCACGAGTCCCACAGCTTCTTCACGACGTCGACGAACTCCGTCGCGCGGTCGTACCGCCAGTCCTTGGGCGGCAGCTCGCGCCCGTAGTTCTCGTTGCCGTTGATCGCGGTGACGATGTTCCACGCCGCCCGCCCGCCGCTGAGCACGTCGAGCTCGGCGAACTGTCGCGCGACGGTGTACGGCTCGTTGAACGTCGTCGACTGCGTGCCGATGAGGCCGATCTTCTCCGTGTAGCCGATGAGCGCGGCGAGCGTCACGACCGGCTCGTACACCGACGCGCCGCGGTAGGCGCCCCGCCACAGCGGGTGGGCGCTCACGCTGTCCGCGATGAAGACGGCGTCCAGCTTCGCCCGCTCGGCGGCCTGCGCCATCTCCCGGATGAGCGACAGCTTGCCGATGTCAGCCGCATTGCTGCGCGGATGCATCCACGCATCGTTGTGGTATCCGAACGCGGTCATGAAGAACGTCAGTGACATCTGACGATTCGTGCGCGGAGTCATCCGTATCGGCCTCCTCAGCCAAGCCTCGATGGGTCGCGGGTGGGTACCCGGCCCCCGATCAGCGTAGGAAGCGGCCGCCTCGTGTTCCATCGCCCGTTCTCACCGATGGAAGGCGAACTTCGCGGGTGTCGGCGGCGGGCGTTCCGCCCGCTCGCGGCGATGAGGTGCACCGGGCATAGGGTGACCAGGGTGTTCCCGACCTCTCGCCCGGCCACCACGCGGATCGTGCTCGTCGTCGTCACGATCGCGCTCGCCGCCGCGATGCTCCGGGCACCGATCGTCGCCGTCGCGCCCGTCGCCCCGCAGCTCGGCGCGGATCTCGGGGTGTCGGCGGCCGCGCTCGGCCTGCTCACCAGCATCCCGGTGCTCGCGTTCGCCCTCTGCTCGCCGCTGGCCGTCGCCGTCGTCCGCCGGGGCGGCCCGGACTTCGCCCTCGCGGTGGGGCTGCTCGGCGCGGTCCTCGGCTGCCTCATCCGCTCGGCCGGCGGGTTCGGGACGGCGCTGGTCGGCACCGCCGTCATCGGCGTGTTCCTCACGATCGGCAACGTCGTCCTGCCGGTCGTCATCGCCCGTGAGTTCCCGCCGCACCGCGTGCACATCATGACCGGTGTGTACACGTCGGCGATCAACGTCGGCACGATGACCGTCACCCTCGCCACCGCCCCGCTGGCCGGCGTCGTGGGCTGGCGCGCGGCCATCGCGCTCTGGGCCGTGTTCGGCGTCGCCGCGGTCTGCACCTGGGTCGCGCTGCTCGGCTTCCGCGATGTCTGCACGCCACGACGCGAGGCGGCCCCGATCCGGGATGCGGACGCCGCGCCCCATCGGTCGGTGCTCCGCGCGGGGAGCACCTGGGCGCTCGGTGCCGCGTTCGCCGGGCAGGCGTTCTCGTATTACGCGATGACCGCGTGGCTGCCGACGCTCCTGCTGGATCGCGGGTTCGGCCAGGCCGCCGCCGGGGCGATCGCGGCGCTGTTCCAGGTCGCGGGCATCGCCGGCGCGCTCCTGCTGCCGCTCCTGTCCCGGGTCAGCATCCTCGCCGGCGTGCTCGCCGTCGCCATCGGATGGCTCACCGTGCCGGTCGGGTTCCTCCTCGCTCCCGACCTGTGGGCGCTGTGGTGCCTGATCGGCGGCGCAGCGCAGGGCGGCGGTCTCACCGTGATCTTCATCATGATCAGCGCGCTCGGCGGCACGCAGCACGAGGTGACCGGCCGGTCCGGCATCGTGCAAGGGCTCGGCTATGCGGTCGCCGCGATCGGACCCACCGTGGTGGGCGGCCTGCACGAGCTCACCGGCGGCTGGACCGCGCCGCTCCTCACGGTCACCGTGGCGGTCGTGCTGTTCGGCACGGTCGGCGGTGCGGTGGCCGCCCGCATCCGGCACTGATCCGGCCCGGTGCGCCGGCCCGAGCGTCCGAGCCGGGCCGGCGCGGGGGTCAGAGCCGGGTCTCGAAGGGCCAGCCGGTGTAGGCCTCCGCGAGGTAGGTGCGACCGGCTTCGGATTCGACGACCGAGCGGAGCTCGCCCTCCTGGCGGCGTCGATCGAAGTCCGAGGCATCCGGCGCCACGTGCAGCATGTTGGTCATCCACCAGGAGAAGTGCTGCGCCTTCCAGATGCGGCGGAGCGCCACCTCCGCGAAGGCCTCGAGCGGACGCTCGTCGCGGTCGTCGAGCAGTGCCGTGAGCGCCCGGTGCAGCAGCACGACGTCCGCCACCGCCAGGTTCATCCCCTTGGCCCCGGTGGGGGGCACGGTGTGCGCGGCGTCGCCGATCAGGGCGAGGCGTCCGCGGCGGAGCTCGTGGGCGACGAAGCTGCGGAACCGGAGCACGTCGCGCTGGAAGATGCGTCCCTCCTGCAGCGTCGTGCCGGGCACGCGCGACTGGAGCTCCGCCCAGATGGCCTCCTCGTCGAGCGCGTGCGGGTCCGCCTCCGGGTCGCACTGGAAGTACATGCGCTGCACGGTCGCGCTGCGCTGGCTGATCAGCGCGAAGCCGTTCGGGGAGTTGCTGTAGATGAGCTCCTCGGAGCTCGGCGGCGCCTCGCAGAGGATGCCGAACCAGGCGAACGGGTACTCGCGGAAGTAACCCCCGGTCGAGGAGCCGGTGACGGCGGCACGCACGACGGAGCGGGAACCGTCCGCCCCCACCACGAAGTCGGCCTCGATCTCGAACGGCCGTCCCTCGCCGTCCGTGCCCACGATCCGCGGGCGATCGGATGCGGCGTCGGCGACGTGGTCCACGGTGACCCCGAAACGGAGGTCCTGGCCGTCGGCGAGGCGCGTCGCGACGAGGTCCCGCAGCACCTCGTGCTGGGGGTACAGCCAGACGCTCCGGCCGGTGAGGGAGGGGAAGTCGATGCGGTGCCCCTCGCCGGCGAAGCGCAACTCGATCCCGTCGTGGCGGTGCCCGTCGGTCAGGACGCGGGTGGACGCGCCCGTCGCGGAGAGGAGGTCGACCGTGCCCTGCTCCAGGATCCCCGCGCGGATCGTGTTCTCGATCTCCTCCCGGGACCGCTGATCGACCACGACGGATTCGATCCCGGATGCGGCCAGAAGATGCGACAGCAGGAGCCCGGCGGGGCCGGCTCCGACGATCGCCACTCGGGTGCGTTCGGCGGAAGTGGTCATGACGTCTCCTTCGACGGGTCCACGCGGGACGGCGGTGATCCGCCCAGTGTGCCCGGGCCGGTGCACGATGCCCGGAAGATTCCCGTTGAACGGGCATCCGATGTCGTCAGCGCCGGTCCTCCCGCAGGGTGGCCTCGATCCCCGAAGCGGCCGCCCGGAGTGCTGCGAGCGCGGGTTCCGGCGAGGTCTGCCGCGGCAGGACGACCGAGAGCGCGGCGATGACCTCGCCCCCCTCGCGGATCGGCACGGCGACGCCCGTGGACACCTGCTCGATCGATCCGGGCGTGACGACGAAGCCCTGTGCCCGGATGGCGGCGAGGCGGCGGCGCAGGACCGCCGCATCCGTGACGGTCTCCGTCGTGAGCGGGCGGAGCGGCTCGGCGAGCACGCGGTCGCGCAGCGCGCGCGGTGCGTGCGCGAGCAGCACGAGCCCCGACGAGGACGCGTGCAGGGGCAGGCGCCCGGCGATGCGGGTGATGTTCGCGCCCGCCTCCGGGTGCGACAGCCGCTCCAGGAACAGGGCCTCCTCCTGTTCGAGCACGGCCAGCTGGGTGTGCTCGCGGACGACGCTCTGCACGGACTCCATGTGCGGCAGCGCCGCCTGACGCAGTCGCAGTGCGGCCGAGCCGCGGAGGGCGAGCTCCCACAGTCGGAGCCCCAGGCGGAGCCGCCGGTCCTCGTCCCGTTCCAGCAGCCCCGCGCGGACGAGGTCGTCGACGATGCGGTGGGCACTCGAGGAGGGCAACCCGGCACGGCGCCCGATCTCCGCGGCGGTCTGGACGGTGCGCTCCGAGGTGAACGTGTCCAGCACCCGCACGATCCGGTCGGTCATCGAGTCGCCGCTGGCCGAATTCGCCATGCGCTCAGCTTCTCACGTGCCCGCCCGGCCGTGCGGATGCGGGTAGCCTCGGTCCATGGCTGAGGGGGTGCTGCGGCGCACGATGCGTGTGCTGGCCGCCTTCACCGAGGACGAGCCGGCGCAGACGGCCGCGGAGCTCGCCCGCCACGCCGGCCTCTCGCTGTCGACCGCGCATCGCCTGCTCGCGCAGCTCGTGGACGAGGGCGTCCTGGCGCGGGCGCCCGGCCGTCGCTACACGGTGGGGATGCGGCTCTGGGAGATCGGCGAGCTGTCGCCCTTCGCGCATCGCCTGCGCGAGGTCGCCCTGCCGCACATGGTCCGGCTCTACGAGGCGACCGGCGAGAACGTGCACCTCGCCGTCCTCGACGACCCGACGCCCGCGACCGCGATGGCCGTCTTCGCGGGCCGGCTGACCGGGCGGGCATCCGTGCCGACGCTCGGGCGCAGCGGGGGGCGGCACCCGCTGCACACCACCGGGGTCGGCAAGGCGCTGCTCACGACCCGCGATCAGCCGTGGCTGGACGCGTACCTGGAGGCGCCGCTGGTCCCGGAGACGCGCCTGTCCATCACGGACCCCGAACGATTGCGCGCCGACATCGCGCGGTCCCGCATCCGGGGTTATGCCACGACGCGCGAGGAGATGACGCTGGGGAACATCTCCGTGGCCGCGCCTTTGGGAACCGTGCCTGGTCTGCCGGCGACCGCGCTCGGCGTCGTCGCCCACCTCGACGAGGGCCGGGACGCGCACCGGCTGGGCCCGCTCGTCATGCAGGCGGCGAAGGACCTCACGCGCGCGCTCCGCCAATCCTGATTCCCACTCACTGAGAATCTGTTTCGGTGCGGGGTGACGGCGGTGCGACCCTGAACGGACCCGCATGGGAACGTCGAAGGGGACACCGATGACCGAGAATCAGCCGACCGCTGCGGCGCCCGAGTCGCTGCTGGCGTCGCCGGACATGCCGTCGCAGCGCGAGATCAACGCCGAGATGGCGGAGCTGCACGCGGATGCCGCGGCCCGGGAGGAGCGCGGCGAAGCCGTGCCGAAGACGCTGTACGACTTCGCCCCGTACCGCTCGAGCGTGCTGCGTCACCCCACCAAGAACCCGCGGCTCGTCGACCCCGAGACGATCGAGCTGTACTCCCCGGCCTACGGTCAGCGCGACGTCGCCGCGATCGAGGCGGACCTCACCCTCCAGCACTCCGGCGAGCCGCTGGGCGAGCGCATCACGGTGACCGGACGCGTGCTCGACGCCTGGGGGCGCCCCGTGCGCAACCAGCTCATCGAGGTGTGGCAGGCCAACGCCGCCGGACGCTACATCCACCAGCGCGACCAGCATCCTGCCCCCCTCGACCCGAACTTCACGGGCGCCGGCCGGATGGTCACCAACGACAACGGCGAGTACTTCTTCACGACGATCAAGCCGGGCCCCTACCCATGGAAGAACCACGTCAACGCATGGCGGCCGGCCCACATCCACTTCTCGCTGTT
>JADGMW010000379.1_pt1 | contig 19924 bp, 14 predicted proteins | sample 8641801 | NCBI WGS metagenome assembly JADGMW01 (sample SAMN16272018, study PRJNA661076) | feces metagenome | isolation source: fecal sample from diarrhoea affected cattle A | host: Bos taurus | place: South Africa: Lokaleng Village, Mahikeng | collected 2019-09
TACCCGCACTGCTGGCGGTGCCGCAACCCGCTGATCTACAAGGCCGTCTCGAGCTGGTTCGTGCGGGTCACCGAGTTCCGCGACCGCATGGTCGAGCTCAACGAGAAGATCACCTGGGTGCCCGACCACATCAAGGAGGGCCAGTTCGGCAAGTGGCTCGCCGGCGCCCGCGACTGGTCGATCTCCCGCAACCGGTACTGGGGCACGCCCATCCCCGTGTGGGTGAGCGACGACCCGGCCTACCCCCGCATCGACGTCTACGGCTCGCTGGCCGAGCTCGAGGCGGACTTCGGGGTCGCGGTGACCGACCTGCACCGGCCGTTCATCGACGAGCTGACCCGCCCGAACCCCGACGACCCGACCGGCGCCTCGACGATGCGCCGGATCCCCGACGTGCTCGACGTGTGGTTCGACTCGGGCTCGATGCCGTTCGCCCAGGTGCACTACCCGTTCGAGAACGCCGACTGGTTCGAGCACCACTACCCGGGCGACTTCATCACCGAGTACATCGGGCAGACCCGCGGCTGGTTCTACACGCTGCACGTGCTCGCCACGGCGCTGTTCGACCGTCCCGCCTTCCACACGTCCGTCTCGCACGGCATCGTGCTGGGCTCCGACGGGCGCAAGATGAGCAAGTCGCTGCGCAACTACCCGGACGTCGCCGAGGTCTTCGACCGTGACGGCTCGGACGCGATGCGCTGGTTCCTCATGGCCAGCCCCATCCTGCGCGGCGGCAACCTCGTCGTCACCGAGGAGGGCATCCGGGAGAACGTCCGGCAGGTGATGCTGCCGCTGTGGAGCACCTGGTACTTCTTCACGCTCTACGCGGGGGCCGCGCACGACGGCGCCGGCCTCACGGCCCGGCGGGTCACGGCCGCCGACCACGCCGACGGCTCGCTCGCGACCATGGACCGGTACCTGCTGGCCCGCACCCGGACGCTGGTCGAGCGGGTCGGCGCCCAGTTGGACGCGTTCGACGTCCCCGGCGCCTGCGAGACGGTGCGCGAGCACCTGGACGTGCTGACCAACTGGTACGTGCGCACGTCGCGCGACCGGTTCTGGCAGGAGGACGCCGCGGCGTTCGACACGCTGTGGACCGCCCTCGAGACGCTCACCCGGGTCATGGCGCCCCTGGCGCCGCTGCTCAGCGAGGAGGTGTGGCGCGGGCTCACCGGTGGGCGCAGCGTCCACCTCACCGACTGGCCCAGCCTCGCCCTCGGGTCCGAGGACGACACGGCCCTGGCCGCCGACGACGCGCTCGTCGCCGCCGTCGACCGGGTGCGCGAGGTCGTCTCGGTGACCCTCGGGCTGCGCAAGGCCCACAGCCTGCGGGTGCGCCAGCCGCTGCGGGCGCTGCGCGTCGTGCTGCCCGAGCCGTCGCAGGTCGAGGACTTCGTCGACCTGATCACCACCGAGCTCAACGTCAAGGGCGTCGAGCTGCAGTCCCTCGAGGAGGCCGCCGCCGGCGCCGTGGGCGTCCGCACCCAGCTCGTGGTCAACGCCCGGGCGGCCGGGCCGCGGCTCGGCCGGGGAGTGCAGGACGCCATCAAGGCCGCCAAGGCGGGCGACTGGTCGACCGACGCGTCGGGGGAGGTCGTGGTGCACACGGCCGGCGGGGACGTCCCGCTGCAGGCGGGGGAGTACGAGACGAGCACCGTGGTGGAGGCCGGCGACGGCGACCTGGCGGCTGCCGTGCTGCCCGGTGGCGGTTTCGTGGTCCTCGACCTGGCCCTCGACGACGAGCTGCGCGCCGAGGGCTACGCCCGCGACATGGTGCGGGCCGTGCAGGACGCCCGCAAGGCCGCCGGCCTGCAGGTGACCGACCGGATCCGGCTCACCCTCGCGGTGCCGGCCGACGAGCTGGACGGCGTCCGCCGCCATCAGGACTTCGTCGCCGCCGAGACGCTCGCGGCCGACGTGGTGGTCGAGGAGTCCGCCGACGGCGAGCTCGCCGTCCGGGTGGAGCGGGCATGAGCGCCTCGAGCGGCGCCGAGCACCGTCGGCGCGAGGGCCAGGACGCCGCGCGCGTCGCGGCCGACGAGGTGTACGCCGCGATCCTCGACCGGGCGCCCGAGCACGACATCGACCCCACGCTCGACCGGGTGCGCGCCGTCTGCGACCTGCTGGGCGACCCGCAGCGCTCGTTCCGCACGGTGCACATCACGGGGACGAACGGCAAGACGTCCACGGCCCGCATGGTCGAGGCGCTGCTGCGCGAGCACGGCCTGCGCACCGGCCGCTTCACCAGCCCGCACCTGACCCGGGTCAACGAGCGGATCGCGATCGACGGCGAGCCCATCTCCGACGAGCGGTTCGTGGAGGTGTGGCAGGACGTCGCGCCGTACGTGCAGATGGTGGACACGGCGCAGCTCGCCGAGGGCAAGCCGCGCCTGAGCTTCTTCGAGGTCTTCACCGTCATGGCGTTCGCGGCTTTCGCGGACGCCCCGGTGGAGGTGGCCGTGATCGAGGTCGGCCTCGGCGGCCGCTGGGACGCCACGAACGTCGTGGACGGCGACGTGGCGATCCTCACCCCGGTGGCGCTCGACCACGAGCGCTACCTGGGCAGCACGCTGGCCGAGATCGCCAGCGAGAAGTCCGGCATCATCAAGGACGGCTCGACCGTGGTCCTCGCCCCGCAGCACGAGGACGTCGAGGGCGTGGTGCTCGCGGCAGCCGCCGAGCGCGGCGCCCGGGTGGTCCGCGACGGGGTCGACATCGCGGTGGTGGACCGGCAGGTCGCCGTCGGCGGCCAGGTCCTCACGCTGCGCGGGCTCGGCGGGGTCTACACCGAGGTGTTCGTGCCGCTGTACGGCGAGCACCAGGCGCACAACGCGCTGCTCGCCCTGGTGGCGGTCGAGGCTCTGGTGACCGGCGGCGCGGCCCTCGACGGCGGCGTCGTGGAGGCCGCGTTCGGCGCGGCGACCTCGCCCGGGCGCCTCGAGGTGGTCCGGACGAGCCCGACGATCCTGGTCGACGGGGCGCACAACCCGGCGGGCGCGGAGGCGCTGGCCGCCGCGGTCGAGGAGGCGTTCGACTTCACCAGCCTGGTGGGCGTGGTGGGGGTCATGGCCGACAAGGACCCGGAGAACATCCTCGCGGCGCTCGAGCCGCTGCTCGCCGAGGTCGTGGTGACGCGCGCCTCGACGTCGCGCGCGCTCGACGTGGCCGACCTCGCCGAGGTGGCGGTCGACGTGTTCGGCGAGGACCGGGTGCACGTCGCGGACCGGCTCGACGACGCCATCGACAAGGCGGCCACCCGTGCGGAGCAGCTCGAGGACTACGGCTCCGGCGTGCTGATCACCGGGTCGATCCTGCTGGTGGCCGAGGCGAGGGTGCTGCTCGGCAGGCCCTGACCGCGGCGGCGGGTCCCTCGCGGCCCGACCGCCCGACCATCCGGCACCGCTTGACGGCCCGGCGCGGCGCCACGAGTGTGAGGGTGAGGCGCCGGGCCCGTGTCCGCGCCTCGGTGCGCCTCAACGGTGTGGCCACGCGGCCCGAAGGGAAGATCACGATGAAGAAGCTGATCAACGACCCCCAGACCGTGGTCGCGGAGTCCGTCGCCGGGTTCGGGCGCGCGCACGCCGACCTGGTCGCTGTGCACCCCGACCCGCTGTTCGTCGCCCGGGCGGGCGGCGCCGTGCCCGGCAAGGTCGGGCTGGTCAGCGGCGGAGGCAGCGGCCACGAGCCGTTGCACGCGGGCTTCGTGGGCGTGGGAATGCTCGACGCGGCGGTCCCCGGGCCGGTGTTCACGTCCCCGACCCCGGACCAGATCGCCCCCGCGATCGCCGCCGCGGACTCGGGGGCGGGCGTCTTGGCGATCGTCAAGAACTACACCGGCGACGTGCTCAACTTCGAGACCGCGGCGGAGCTCGCGGACGCCGAGGGGCTCCGGGTGCGCACCGTGGTCGTGGCCGACGACGTGGCGGTCGAGGACTCGCTGTACACCGCGGGCCGCCGGGGCGTGGCGGGCACGGTCGCCGTGGAGAAGATCGCCGGGGCGGCGGCCGAGCGCGGTGACGGCCTGGAGCAGGTGGTGGCGGTCGCCGAGCGCGTCGTCGCGAACGTCCGCTCGATGGGCGTGGCGCTCACGGCGTGCACCGTCCCGCACGCGGGACGTCCCAGCTTCGACCTGCCGGAGGGCGAGATCGAGGTCGGCATCGGCATCCACGGCGAGCCCGGACGGCGCCGTGTGCCGATGACGAGCGCGGACGAGATCACCGCGATGCTGCTGGACCCGGTGGCGGACGACCTCGGGCTGGCGGCCGGCGACCAGGTGCTGCTGCTGGTCAACGGCATGGGCGGCACGCCCGCGTCCGAGCTCTACGTCGTCTATGGTCGGGCTCGCACGCTGCTCGAGGAGCGCGGGGTCGAGGTGGCCCGCTCGCTCGTCGGGAACTACGTGACGTCGCTCGAGATGCAGGGCGCGTCGGTGACGGTGCTCCGTCTGGACGAGGAGCTGGCCGCGCTGTGGGACGCGCCGGTGCACACCGCCGCGCTGCGATGGTGACGAGCCCTGCGATGGACACCGATCGAGGAGCTGGAGCATGACCCTGGACGTGAGCTGGGCCATCGCCTGGGTGCGCGGCACGGCGCAGACCGTGGCGGAGCACCGCGACGAGCTGGTCGAGCTCGATCGGCAGATCGGCGACGGCGACCACGGTGAGAACCTCACCCGTGGCTTCACCGCGGTGATCCAGCGTCTCGACGCGCTCGAGGAGCCGCCGGCCGAGGTCGGCGACGTGCTCAAGCTCGTCGCGACGACCCTGATGTCGACCGTGGGCGGCGCCGCGGGCCCGCTGTACGGCACGGCCTACCTGCGGGCGGCGAAGGCCACCGGTGTGCCGCAGCTGGACAGCGCGGGCGTGGTGGCGCTCCTCGAGGGCGCCCTGGAGGGCATCGTCGTGCGCGGCAAGTCCACGACGGGGGAGAAGACGATGGTCGACGCGTGGGCGCCGGCGGTCGAGGCCGCCGTGGCGGCCGCCGACGCGGGGCTCGACCCCGCCGGTGTGCTGGCCGCGGCCGCCGACGCGGCGGAGCGGGGCGCCGAGGCCACGATCCCGATGGTGGCCTCCAAAGGGCGGGCCAGCTATCTGGCGGAGCGATCGGCCGGCCACCGCGACCCGGGGGCGGAGTCCAGCGCGTTGGTGCTGCGCGCCGCCGCGCGGGCCGCGGCCGAGGCCGCGGCATGACGGCGACGGCACGGGTGGCCCTGGTGCTGGTGTCGCACTCGGACCTGCTCGCGCGCGGCGCGGTGGAGCTGGCGGCGCAGATGGCGCCCAACGTGCTTCTGGTCCCCGCGGGCGGTGACGGCACGGGCGGCCTGGGCACCAGCTTCGAGCAGGTGGAGAAGGCGCTCGACCTCGCGACGGCAGAGGGCCGGTCCGCGGTGGTGCTGACGGACCTCGGCTCGGCGGTGCTGACCACGGAGTCCGTGCTCGACCTGGCCGACCCGGAGCTCGCGGCCCGGGTGCGGCTCGCGGACGCCCCGTTCGTCGAGGGCGCGGTCGCCGCCGCGGTGACCGCGCACGGCGGCGCCGACCTCGACGCGGTCCTCGCGGCCGCCGAGCACGCCGGCTCGACGTTCGCCCCGACGGGCGAGGCCGGCACGGCCGCTGCGGCCGTGCCGTCGGGTGCGCCGGCCGAGGGGGAGGCGGTCGTGGCCTTGCGCAACCCGCTGGGCCTGCACGCGAGGCCGGCGGCGGTGCTCGCCCGGATGGTGGCGGGCTTCGACGCCGCGGTCACGGTGGACGGGGTCAACGCCGCGAGCGTGCTCGAGCTGATGAAGCTCGGCGCCGTCGGCGGGCAGAGCCTGACCGTCCGCTCGACCGGGCCGGAGGGCAGGGCGGCGCTCGACGCGGTGGTGGCCGCGATCGAGGGCGGCTTCGGCGAGGTCTGAGCACTTCTCGCAGAGTTTTGCAGTCTGTGTAATATTTCGCCCCGTGCACATCGAGGAGGCCTGCGGGCTGCGCGAGCGCAAGAAGCGCGCCCGTCGCGCCGCGCTGGTCGACGCCGCCCAGCGCCTCGTCGCCGAGCGGGGCCTCGACCACGTCACCGTCGAGGACATCTGCGCCGAGGTCGGCGTCTCGCCCCGCACCTTCTTCAACTACTTCGAGACGAAGGACGACGCCGTGCTCGCCCTGGACGGCTTCCAGGTCGACCCGGAGGCCCGCGAGCAGTTCGTCGCCGGCGGCCCCACGGGCGACCTGCTGGCCGACGTGCAGTGGCTCGCCGCGCGCCTCCTCGCCGAGCCACAGGCGCCCGCCGCCCAGATCCGCGCCGCCCTCGACCTCGCATGCGTCGAGCCCCGCCTGCTCCATCGGCGCCTCAGCTGGATGGACCAGCACCGCGCCGCGGTCGAGGCCATGGCCGCGGAACGGTTCGCCGGCCAGCGCGGTTCCGCACCGGGCGACCCGGGCCCCCGCGTGGGCGTGGACCTCGTGGCGATGGCGCTGATGCTGCTGACCCACTGCGCGGTGCTGCGCTGGGAGTCGGCAGGCGGCGGGGGAGAGCCCTCCGCCCACCTCGCCCAGCTCGCCGCCGAGGTGCGCGCCCTCGCCAGCGGCTGACCGCCGCCCTCTCGACACCACCGATCCCCACCAGGCCCCGCCCTGGCTCCCCCCCGCCCGCACGCCCCCAGAACGAGGACCCATGACCGCCACCGCACCACCCCTGCCAGCCAGCGGACAGCCACTGGTCGTCCTCACCAAGCGCACCGTCTGGCTGATCTTCGGCGCGCTCATGGCGAGCATGTTCCTGTCCTCGCTCGACCAGTCGATCGTCGGCACCGCCATGCCGACGATCGTCGGGGAGCTCAGCGGCGTCGAGCACCAGGGCTGGGTGGTGACGGCGTACATCCTCGCGATCGCCATCGTCATGCCGCTCTACGGCAAGTTCGGCGACCTGTGGGGCCGCCGCTGGCCCTTCCTCATCGCCATCGGCCTGTTCACCATCGCCTCGGCGGGCGCCGGCTTCGCCGGGTCCTTCGCCGAGCTGGTCGTCTGGCGCGGCGTGCAGGGGCTCGGCGGCGGCGGTCTGATGATCCTGTCCCAGGCGATCATCGCCGACATCGTGCCCGCCAAGGAGCGCGGCAAGTACATGGGCCCGATGGGGGCCCTCTTCGGCATCGCCGCGGTCCTCGGCCCGCTGCTCGGGGGCCTGTTCACCGACCACCTCGACTGGCGCTGGTGCTTCTGGATCAACATCCCCGTCGGCATCGCGGCGTTCCTCACCGCCTGGTTCACGCTCAAGCTGCCCAGCCACCGCTCCGAGAAGAAGATCGACGTCGCGGGCATCGTCCTCATGGTCATCGCCACCTCCGCGCTGGTGCTCGTCACCAGCTGGTCGAGCTGGAGCGGGCGCGACGACTACGACTGGGGCGACCCGCTGCTGATCGGCCTCACGCTGGCGACGGTCGTGGCGGCGGTGGCGTTCGTGCTGGTCGAGCGCGTGGCGCAGGAGCCGCTGATCCCGCTGCACCTGTTCAAGAACCGCACCTTCGCGATCGCCACCACGGTGGGCCTGATCATCGGGATGGGCATGTTCGCGGCCCTGGGCTTCCTGCCCACGTTCCTGCAGATGTCCACCGGCTCGGGCGTCACCGAGTCCGGGTACCTCATGCTGCCGATGATGGCGGGCGTCATGCTCACGGCCATCGGCTCGGGCTTCGCGATCACCCGGACAGGCCGCTACCGCATCTACCCGATCGTCGGCATGGCGATCGCCACGGGCGGCCTCGTCTGGCTGACGCGGCTCGACGCCGACATGTCCATGGTGCTGTTCGGGGCGATGATCTTCGTCCTCGGCGCCGGCCTCGGCCTCGTCATGCAGACCATCGTGCTCGCCGTCCAGAACGCCGTCGACCCGCACGAGCTCGGCACGGCGACCAGCTCGAACAACTTCTTCCGCGAGATCGGCGCCGCAGTGGGCGTCGCCCTGTTCAGCACGATCTTCACCGGCCGCCTCTCCGACCGCCTGGGGACCGTCTTCGCCGAGGCGCCGGCCGGGACCCTGCCGGAGGGCGCCGGGACGTCCACCCTGACACCGGCCCTCGTGGCCCAGCTGCCGGAGCCGTTGCACCAGGGCGTCGTCGAGGCGTTCACCGACGCCCTGGCGCCCGCGTTCTGGTACCTCGTGCCGCTCGTCGCGGTGGCCTTCGTGCTGACCCTGTTCCTGCGCGAGGTCACGCTCTCGAACGAGGCCGGGATGGTCGCTCGTGGCGAGGCCCTCGCCGCGCCCGAGCCCGCTCGCGCCGCAGCCGCCTCCGCCGAGCCGGTGCTCGTCGCAGGCGGCGAGCCCGAGGCCGGGCCGCAGAGCCCGAGGGCTCGTCGCGACGCCGGTAGCCTGGACGGATGAGCACCCCCGCGCCGGTCGTCCGTCGCAAGCGTCCCGCGCGCCTGCAGTTCACCTCGACGATCCTCCTGCTCGAGGCGTTCCTGGTGCTGCTGGTGACGCTGGTGGCGCACGGCCTGGCGGCCATCGACGAGGGCGGCCCGTCGCGCGCGGCGGTCTGGCTCGTCGGCGGGGCCCTGATGCTCATGCTCATCGTCCTGTCACGGCTGATGACGTGGCCCGGCGGCTACGCCGCGGGATCGGTGGCGCAGGTGCTGGTGCTCGCGACGGGCATCGTCGTGCCGATGATGTTCGTGGTCGGCGGGGTCTTCGCCGTGATGTGGGTGGTGTCGCTGCGGCTGGGCGGGCGCATCGACCGGGAGCGCGCCGAGTGGGCCGCCGCCCACCCGGAGGACTACCCCGAGGGCTGACGCCGCGGCTGAGGGGCCGTCTCGGGGGCTTGTCGACGCCGATAGGGTCGGCGCATGACTGATGCACCCCACACCGAGCGCACTCTCATCCTGGTCAAGCCCGACGGGGTCCGCCGCGGGCTCGCCGGGGAGGTCCTGCGCCGCGTCGAGGCCAAGGGCTACACCCTGCTGGCCGTCGAGCTGCGCACCGCCGACGAGGCGCTGCTCGCCGAGCACTACGCCGAGCACGAGGGCAAGCCGTTCTTCCGCCCGCTGGTCGACTTCATGGCCTCGGGCCCGGTCCTCGCGGTCGTCGCCGAGGGCGAGCGGGTGATCGAGGGGTTCCGCGTCATCGCCGGCGCCACGGACCCGACGACCGCTGCCCCCGGCTCGATCCGCGGCGACCTCGGCCGCGACTGGGGCCTGGCCGTCACGCAGAACCTGGTGCACGGCTCGGACTCCCCGGAGTCGGCCGAGCGCGAGATCAAGCTCTGGTTCCCCGGCCTCTGATCGTCTCCGCCCCGTTGCGCGCCATGCGACCCGCCTGCCCTCCGGGGCGGCGGGTCGCGCCGTCACCAGGCCTGTGCGGGGCGTCCACCGCCTAGTCTCTACGCGTGCACCTCAAGACCCTCACCCTGCGGGGGTTCAAGTCGTTCGCCTCGGCGACGACGCTGAACTTCGAGCCGGGCGTCACCTGCGTCGTCGGGCCGAACGGCTCGGGGAAGTCGAACGTGGTCGACGCCCTCGCGTGGGTCATGGGGGAGCAGGGCGCCAAGTCGCTGCGCGGCGGCAAGATGGAGGACGTCATCTTCGCCGGGACGTCCGGGCGCCCGCCGCTCGGGCGGGCCGAGGTGGCCCTGACGATCGACAACACCGACGGCGCGCTGCCCATCGAGTACACCGAGGTCACGATCTCGCGGACGCTGTTCCGCAACGGCGGCTCGGAGTACGCCATCAACGGCCAGGGCTGCCGCTTGCTCGACATCCAGGACCTCCTGTCCGACTCGGGCCTCGGCCGCGAGATGCACGTGATCGTGGGCCAGGGGCAGCTCGACGCGGTGCTGCGCGCGACCCCGGAGGAGCGCCGCGGGTTCATCGAGGAGGCCGCCGGGGTCCTCAAGCACCGCAAGCGCAAGGAGAAGGCGCTCCGCAAGCTCGACGCGATGCAGGCGAACCTGGTGCGGCTGGGCGACCTGACCAGCGAGATCCGCCGCCAGCTCGGCCCCCTGGGCCGCCAGGCCGAGGTGGCGCGCAAGGCGCAGGTGGTCCAGGTCGACCTGCGGGACTCGCGGGCCCGGCTGCTCGCGGACGACCTGGCCCAGCTCACGGCCACCCTGGAGCAGGAGCTCGCCGACGAGTCGGCGCTGCGGGCACGGCGCTCCGAGGTCGAGGCCTCCCTGGCCGAGGCGCGCGAGCGGCTCGCGGCCCTCGAGCGCGCCGCGGCGGAGGCCGCGCCCGCGCTGAGCGAGGCGAGCGACGTCTGGTACCGGCTGTCAGCGCTGCGCGAGCGCCTGCGCGGCGCCGAGACGCTGGCCGGCGAGCGGGTCCGCCTGCTGGGCTCCGCGGGTCCCGAGCGCGGCACGGGCGCCGACCCTGACGAGCTCGCGGCCCAGGCCCAGCGGGTGCGGGCCGCCGAGGCAGAGCTGGCCGCCGAGGTGGAGGTGGCGCGCACGGCCCTCGAGGCCGCCGTCACGCGCCGCCAGGAGGCCGAGGCCGCCGCGAGCGCCGCCGACAAGGCGCTCGCCACCGCGCTGCGCGGCGCCGCCGACCGCCGGGAAGGGCTCGCGCGGCTCGCGGGACAGGTCGGAGCACGGCGCAGCCGGCTCGAGGCCACCGAGGCCGAGATCGGGCGCCTGCGGGCCAGCCTCGCGGAGGCCGAGCGCCGTGGGCAGCAGGCGGCGACGGAGTTCACCGTCCTGGAGTCCCAGGTCGCGGGGGTCGAAGAGGGCGAGGAAGGGCTCGACGCCGAGCACGAGGCGGCAGCCGACGCGGTCGAGGCCACGAACGCGCGCGTCGCGGAGCTGGCCGAGGCCGTCGCGGCGGCCGAGCGGGAGCGCGGCGCGCTCGAGTCCCGCATCGAGACCCTCGAGCTCAGCCTGACCCGCAAGGACGGCGCCGGCGCGCTGCTGGCCTCGGAGGCGCTGCACGGCGCGATCGGCTCCGTGGCGGCCCTGCTGAGCGTCGCCCCACGGGATGAGGACGCCATCGTGGCGGCTCTCGGGCGCCTCGCCGACGCCGTCGCCGTCGAGTCGGTGGACTCCGCAGTCGACGCGATCCGCCTGCTGCGCACCGAGGACGCCGGCCGCGCCACCATCCTGATCGCCGGCGCCGGGGGAGGCCGAGGCCTGCCGGAGCTGCCGCCCGGCGCCGATCGGGCGATCGACCTGGTGCAGGCGCCCGCCGCGGTGCGGAGCACGGTCGAGGCGCTGCTGGCGGGAGTCGTCGTCGTCGACGACCTCGCCGTGGCGCGCGCGCTCGTCGCCGAGCACCCGGACCTGGTGGTCGCCACGCGCGGGGGAGACCTGCTGGCGCGGAGCCACGCGTCCGGCGGCTCGGCCACCGCCCCGAGCGCGCTGCACCTGCAGGCGGCCCTCGACCAGGCGCGCGGGGACGCCGACCGCGCGACCGCCGCCGCCGAGCGGGCCCGTGGCGAGCTCGTCGGCGCCCGTGCCGCCCAGGAGGAGGCGAGCGCGCGCTACGAGGAGACGCTCGAGCGCCTGAACCAGTCCGACGCGGCGCTGGCCGCGGTCGCCGAGCAGCTCGGGCACCTCGGCGCCACGGCGCGCGCCGCACGAGCCGAGGCCGCGCGGGTCCAGGCGACCCTCGACACCGCGACGGCGACCCTCGCGGCCGACGCCGCGGAGCTCGCCGAGCTCACCGAGCGGCTGGTCGTGGCCGAGCAGGAGCCCGCCGAGAGCGAGGCGTCGATCGACGCCGGGACCGCCGAGCGCGACCGCGCCGCAGAGGCGGCCGCAGCCGCCCGGGCACGGGAGACCGAGGCGCGGCTGACGCTGCGGACCAGCGAGGAGAGGTCGCGCGCGTTGTCCGGGCGGGCCGAGTCGCTCGAGCGGGCGGCCCGCACCGAGCGGGTTGCGCGGGAGAGGGCCGCCGAGCGCGCCCGGGCCCGGGCGCGGCAGTCCCAGATCGCCGGCGCCGTCCGCGAGGGAGCGCACCGGGCGCTCGTGCTGCTCGAGGCGTCGCTGCAGCGCGCGACGGCCGAGCGCGAGGCCGCCGAGGCGCAGCGCGCCGAGCGCGACGCCGCGCTGGCCGAGGTCCGTGCCGTGGTCGAGGCGCGCTCGCGCGAGCTCGCCGAGCTGACCGACGTGGCGCACCGCGACGAGGTGGCCCGCGCCCAGCAGCTGCTGCGCGTCGAGCAGCTGCAGACGCGGGCCGTCGAGGACCTGGGGCTGGACCCCCAGGTGCTGCTCGACGAGTTCGGGCCCCACCGGCCGGTGCCCGTGGTGCGCCCGTCCGGCGCCGAGCCCGCGGAGGACGAGCCCCACGAGGTCCCCTACGTCCGCGCCGAGCAGGAGAAGCGGCTGCGGGCCGCCGAGCGCGCCCTGGCCCAGCTCGGGCGGGTGAACCCGTTGGCCCTCGAGGAGTTCGCCGCGCTCGAGGAGCGGCACCAGTTCCTGGTCGAGCAGCTCGGCGACCTCAAGAGGTCCCGCGCCGACCTCCTGGAGATCGTCCGGGAGATCGACGAGCGTGTCGAGCAGGTCTTCGCGGACGCCTACCGGGACACCGCCGAGCAGTTCGACCGGGTGTTCCCGCGGCTGTTCCCCGGCGGGGAGGGCCGCCTGGTGCTGACCGACCCCGCCAACATGCTCACCACGGGCATCGAGGTCGAGGCCCGGCCCGCCGGCAAGAAGGTCAAGCGGCTGTCGCTGCTCTCCGGCGGGGAGCGGTCGCTCACGGCGGTCGCGCTGCTCGTCGCGATCTTCAAGGCCAGGCCGAGCCCGTTCTACGTCATGGACGAGGTGGAGGCGGCGCTCGACGACGCCAACCTCGGACGGCTGCTCGGGCTCTTCCGCGAGCTGCAGGAGGACTCGCAGCTCATCGTCGTCACCCATCAGAAGCGCACGATGGAGATCGCCGACGCGCTCTACGGCGTGACGATGCGTGGCGACGGCGTGACCACGGTGATCAGCCAGCGCATGCGCGAGGAGGCGCCCAGCGCGCTGTCCTGAGCGCCCCGGCGCCCGGCCCGGCGCCGGGTTGTGAAAGTTGTGTGGCGGTTGCCGGCCATGCCCACCCTGGGGGCCGGGCTCCCGCGGTCCCACGGATACTGGGGGGATGACTGCTGTCGTGGTGTGGACCATCGTCGCGTTCGTCGCCGGGGCCGCGGTGCTCCTGGTGGCCAGCGTCGCGCCGCGCCCTGGCGAGGAGTCCGAGGATCGGGGCCTGCGGTCAGGCCTCGAGGACCTGCGGCACGGCGTGCTGCACCTGGTGGGACGCCGCGGCGACCGCGGCGCCTCGGCGGGCGAGTCGGCGCAGGCGGAGCCGGTGGACGTGCGCCTCGACGAGTTCCTGCAGGCCACCGCGGTCGACGAGGACGCCTACCTCCGCGCGGACGACATCACCGACACCTTGGCCAAGGCGCGCGAGAAGGCGGCGCGCACGGTGCCGTGGCTGGGCAAGCGCTCCGCCTGAACGGGCCGGTCCGGCGCGCCTCGCGTCCTGGACGAATGCTGAGAGACTGACCGCGTGGACAACGACATCCTGACTGCGCTCATCGTCGGCGTGCCCTCGATCATCGCGATCGCGACGGCCGCCGTGCTCGTCGGCCGCCGACGCTCGACCGGCTCGGACCACGAGGCGGCGACCCGCACCCGCCCCGAGGGCGCCCCCTCCTCGACCGGCACGCTGGTCGAGCCCCGCCCGGCCGAGGCCGAGCCCGAGGCGCCTGGCGCCGAGGTGGAGGAGGTCCCCGACCTCGAGCAGGCGCCCCCGGTCGAGACGCCCGCCCCGGCGACGGGCCGGCTGTCCCGGCTGCGCGACCGGCTCTCCCGGTCCGGGTCGCCGCTGGGCGCCCGGCTGCTCACCGTGCTCTCGCGCGACCACCTCACCGAGGACGACTGGGACGAGCTCGAGGAGACCCTGCTGCTCGCCGACGTCGGCGCCGGGCCGTCCGGAGAGCTCATCGACGCTCTCCGCACCCAGGTGCGCGTCCAGGGCGTCCGCGAGCCGGCCCAGGTCCGGGCGATGCTCCGCGAGCAGCTGCTCGCCCTCGTGGACCCCTCGCTGGACCGCTCCCTCGCGACGGCTCCGACGCCGCGCGCGGCCACCGACGGAGCCGTGCCGAGCGAGGGCGAGCCGTCCACGTCGCCCGCCGTCGTGCTGGTCGTGGGCGTGAACGGCACCGGCAAGACGACCACCGTCGGCAAGCTCGCGCGGGTGCTCGTCGCCGAGGGGCGCACGGTGGTGCTGGGCGCCGCGGACACGTTCCGCGCCGCCGCGGCCGACCAGCTCGAGACGTGGGGCTCGCGGGTGGGGGTGCCCACCGTGCGCTCCGAGCGGGATGGCGCGGACCCCGCGGCCGTCGCGTTCGACGCGGTGCGCACGGGCGTGAGCCAGGGCGTGGACGTGGTGCTCGTCGACACCGCCGGGCGGCTCCAGAACAAGGCCGGCCTCATGGACGAGCTCGGCAAGATCACCCGTGTCATCACGCGCGAGGCCCCGCTGTCGGAGGTCCTGCTGGTGCTCGACGCCACCACCGGCCAGAACGGGCTCAACCAGGCGCGCGTCTTCGCGGAGGTGGCCGGGGTGACCGGCATCGTGCTGACCAAGCTCGACGGCACCGCCAAGGGCGGCATCGTGATCGCCGTGCAGCGCGAGCTCGGCGTGCCGGTGAAGCTGGTCGGGCTGGGCGAGGGCCCTGACGACCTGGCGCCGTTCGACCCCGAGGCATTCGTCGACGGGCTCCTCGGCGACTGACAGCACCCGTCGCCGCCTGGACGGAACGCCTGCACCTGGGCGTCCGTCCAGGCGGAAACGCAACGTTTACCTTCGCGGGGCCGCTGTCACATCCCCGTAACCAACTCCGCTCCTCCTGGAAATCCCGCTCGCCGACAGTGGGACTCGACCGGCCGTCCGGCTGGCGAGGGGAGAGCGATCCACATGGAATTCCAGCTGGACACCGGCAACACCGCATGGTTGCTGACGTCCGCCGCCCTGGTGCTGTTGATGACGCCGGGACTGGCGTTCTTCTACGGCGGCATGGTCCGCGTCAAGTCCGTCCTCAACATGATGATGATGAGCTTCGGCGCCATCGCCGTCGTCGCCGTCATCTGGGTGCTGTGGGGCTACTCGATGACGTTCGGCGCCGACGTCGGCGGCGTCTTCGGCAACCCGACCGAGTTCTTCGGCCTCAACGGCCTCACCGACGACCTCAGCCTGCTGGCGGGCTCGGGCGTCCCGGCCTTCGTGGCCGCCGGGTTCCAGATGACGTTCGCCATCATCACCGTGGCCCTCATCTCGGGCGCCATCGCCGACCGTGCCCGGTTCGGCTCCTGGCTCCTCTTCGCGGGCGTCTGGGTCACCCTGGTCTACTTCCCCATGGCGCACATGGTCTGGGGCGGCGGCATCCTCGGCGGTGGTGAGAACAGCATCGCGGCCTGGCTCTTCGGCAGCACCGACGGGGCGGCGGACCTCGCGCCCATCGACTTCGCCGGCGGCACCGTCGTGCACATCAACGCGGGGGTCGCGGGCCTCGCGCTCGCCCTGATCCTCGGCAAGCGCAAGGGCTTCGGCAAGGAGCCCATGCGCCCGCACAACCTGCCGTTCGTGATGCTCGGCGCCGCGCTGCTGTGGTTCGGCTGGTTCGGCTTCAACGCCGGCTCGGCGGGCGCCGCTGACGGCGTCGCAGGGCTCGCCTGGGTCAACACGACCGTCGCCACGGCCGGCGCGATCATCGGCTGGCTCGTGACGGAGAAGATCCGCGACGGGCACGCCACCTCGCTCGGCGCCGCGTCCGGCGTCGTCGCCGGCCTCGTGGCCATCACCCCCGCCGCCGCGGCGCTCAGCCCGGTCGGCGCGATCATCCTGGGCCTCATCGCCGGCGCCCTGTGCGCCCTGGCGGTCGGCCTGAAGTACAAGCTCGGCTACGACGACTCGCTCGACGTCGTCGGCGTCCACCTCGTGGGCGGCCTCGTCGGGACCATCGGCATCGGCTTCCTCGGCACCGAGACCGGGCTGTTCTACGGTGGCGGCCTCGACCAGCTCATCCTGCAGGTCATCATCGCCCTGTTCGCGGTGGTCTACTCCTTCGTCCTCACCTACATCATCGGCACGGTGATCAAGCGCACGTCCGGCTTCCGGGTGAGCGAAGAGGCCGAGATCGGCGGGATCGACCTCGCCGTCCACGGCGAGACCGCGTACGAGACCCTGGGCGCCCGAGTCGTGACGGAGGTGAAGTGATGACCAAGCTCATCACCGCAGTGATCCAGCCCCACCGGCTGGACGACGTGAAGTCGGCCCTCGAGGCCGCGGGAGTCCGCGGGCTCACGGTCAGCGAGTCGAGCGGCTACGGCCGTCAGCGCGGCCACACCGAGGTCTACCGGGGGGCGGAGTACACCGTGGACCTGGTGCCCAAGGTCAAGATCGACGTGCTGGTCGCTGACGAGGACGCCCCGGGCATCACCGAGGTGATCATCCAGGCGGCCCAGACCGGGAAGATCGGCGACGGCAAGGTGTGGACCACGCACGTCGAGGACGTGGCCCGGGTCCGCACCGGCGAGCACGGCGACGACGCTCTCTGAGCAGGACGGTTCAACAGATCAGATGAGACACGCAAGGCCGCCCGCGGGGGGCGCGGCCGAGGACGGGTCTGCCGAGGTCCCGCGCCCCGCGATCGGGGTGCGGGACCTCAAGGCTGAACGGCTCGACCTCGCAGCCCAGCTCACCGGACCGGGCCATGAGGGCGCCGCCCGACGACGAGCCGTCGTCGACCTCGTCCACCGCCGGCTCGCGGAGCTCTGGCAGGACGCGACGGGCGGGGAGCTGACGGGCATCGCGTTGGGCGCCGTCGGCAGCATCGGCCGCGGCGACGCGAGCCCGATGAGCGACCTGGACCTGCTGCTGGTGCACGAGGGGCGGGGGCACAGCGCCGAGGAGGTCGCCGACCTCGCGCAGCGCCTCTGGTACCCGGTGTGGGACGCGGGCCTCGACCTGGACCACGCGGTGCGCTCGGTGGCGCAGTGCCGCCAGGTCGCCTCCCGGGACCTGCCCGCGGCGGTGGGCCTGCTCGACCTGCAACCGGTCGCGGGGGACCCGCTCGTGGTGCACCACGCGCAGTCCGCGCTGCTCGCCGACTGGCGATCGGCGGCCCGGCGACGGCTCCCGGAGCTGCTGGCCACCGCGCGGCAGCGCGCCGAGCGGCACGGCGAGCTCGCCTACCTCATCGAGCCGGACCTCAAGGAGGCCCGGGGCGGCATCCGCGACGCGGTGGTGCTGTCGGCCCTCGCGGCGACCTGGCTCACGGACCGGCCGCACGGCGCGGTCGACAAGGCCTACGACCACCTGCTGGACGTCCGCGACGCCCTCCAGGTGGTGACCCGCAGGCACACCAACCGGCTGCTGCTCGCCGATCAGGACGAGGTCGCGGCCCTGACGGGCTTCGACGACCGCGACGACCTCCTCGCGAGCCTCGCCGAGTCGGGCCGGATCATCTCGTACGCGCTCGACACCACGGTGCGCAACGCCCGGCAGGCGCTGCAGCGCCCTGCCCGCAAGCCGATGCTCGTGCGCGGGCGGCGCACGCCCCCGCGCCTGCGGCCGGTGGGCGAGGGGCTGGTCGAGCACGACGGGGAGATCGTGCTCGCGGTCGACGCCCGCCCGGGGGAGGATCCGCTGCTGTCGCTGCGCGCCGCGGCCACGGCGGCGCGCACCGGGCTGACGCTGTCGCCCGTGACCGTGGCGAGCCTCATGCAGACCCCGGCCATCGAGGCGCCCTGGCCCAAGGCGGCGCGGACGTCGTTGCTCCAGCTGCTCGGCTCGGGGCACGCGCAGACGCCGGTCTGGGAGGCGCTCGACCTGTCGGGCGTCGTGACGACGTGGATCCCGGAGTGGGCGGCCGTGCGCAACCGCCCCCAGCGCTCCCCGATCCACCGGCACACCGTGGACAGGCACCTGGTCGAGACGGTGGCCCTGGCCGGCAAGGCGCGGCGGCAGGTGGCACGGGGCGATGTGCTGCTGCTCGCGGCGCTGCTGCACGACATCGGCAAGCGCCCCGGCGCGGGGGACCACTCGACCGAGGGAGCCCGGCTCGCGGGGCCGATCGTCACCCGGATGGGCTTCGAGGACCACGACGCGGCCGACGTGGCGCGCCTGGTGCGCCACCACCTGACCCTCGCGGAGCTGGCCACCACCGCTGATCCGGACGACCCGGCGACCGTCGCGGCCCTGCTCGACGCGGTCGACGGGCGGATGGACCTGCTCGAGCTGCTGCGGGCGCTCACGGAGGCGGACGCGACCGCTGCGGGCCCGGCCACCTGGACGGCGTGGCGGGCACGGCTCGTCGACGACCTGACGGCGCGGGCGGCAGGTACGCTGGGACGTCCGTGATCCCGAGAAGAGCGTGAGGATCCAGCGGTGTTCGCCACCCTGTCCGACCGACTGACGTCGACCTTCAAGAACCTCCGCACCAAGGGGCGCCTGTCCGAGGCGGACATCGACGCCACCGTGCGCGAGATCCGCCGTGCGCTGCTCGACGCCGATGTCGCCGTCCCCGTCGTGCGCGCCTTCACCGGCGCCGTCCGCGAGCGGGCGCTGTCCGTCGAGGTCTCCGGCGCGCTCAACCCCGCCCAGCAGGTCGTCAAGATCGTCAACGACGAGCTGGTGGCGATCCTCGGCGGCGAGAACCGCCCGCTGCGCCTCGCGAAGAACCCGCCGAGCGTGATCATGCTCGCGGGCCTCCAGGGCGCGGGCAAGACGACGCTGGCGGGCAAGCTGGCCCTGCACCTGCGCGAGCAGGGGCATACGCCGCTGCTCGTCGCCGCGGACCTGCAGCGCCCCAACGCCGTCACCCAGCTGCAGATCGTGGGGGAGCGGGCCGGGGTTCCCGTCTTCGCCCCGCACCCGGGCAACCAGGGCCACGGCGAGGTCGACCCCGGTTTCGGCGACCCCGTGGGCGTCGCCCGCGAGGGCCTCGCCGCGGCGAGGGCCCGCCAGCACGACGTCCTGATCGTCGACACCGCCGGCCGCCTGGGCGTCGACGCCGAGCTCATGGCGCAGGCGGCGGACATCCGCGACGCGGTGCAGCCGGACGAGATCCTGTTCGTCATCGACGCGATGATCGGCCAGGACGCGGTCGCCACCGCCCAGGCCTTCGCCGACGGCGTCGACTTCACCGGCGTCGTGCTCTCGAAGCTCGACGGCGACGCGCGCGGCGGCGCGGCCCTGTCGGTCGCCTCGGTGACCGGTCGGCCGATCATGTACGCCTCCACCGGTGAGAAGCTCACCGACTTCGAGGTGTTCCACCCGGACCGGATGGCCTCGCGCATCCTCGACATGGGCGATGTGCTCACCCTGATCGAGCAGGCCGAGAAGGCGTTCGACGCCGACCAGGCCGAGGCGATGGCCGGCAAGATCGCGAGCGGCGAGGACTTCACGCTCGAGGACTTCCTGCAGCAGATGCAGGCCATGAAGAACATGGGCTCGATGAAGAAGATGCTCGGCATGCTGCCGGGCATGGGCCAGATGCGCGAGGCCCTGGACAACTTCGACGAGCGCGAGGTCGACCGGATCGAGGCGATCATCCGCTCGATGACGCCCGCCGAGCGCCGCACGCCCAAGATCATCAACGGCTCGCGCCGCGCGCGCATCGCGCGGGGGTCCGGCACGTCGCCGAGCGACGTCAACGGCCTGCTCGAGCGGTTCGCCGGCGCGCAGAAGATGATGAAGCAGATGGCGCGCTCCGGGGGCATGCCGATGCCCGGGATGGGGAACCTGCCGGGCATGGGCGGCAAGAAGTCCCGTGGCCGGGTGGCCGCGCCGCCCAAGCGCAAGGGCAAGGCCGCCAAGTCGGGGAACCCGGCCAAGCGCGCCGAGCAGGAGCGCCTCGCCGCCGAGCGCGCGGCCGGCATCGCGCCCCCGGCGCCGAAGGGCTCCGCGTTCGGGCTGGGCGCGAAGGAGCCGGAGTCCGTGGACCCGTCCGCGGTCGACCTGGGCGCGCTGGGCAAGTTCCTCGG
>JADGMW010000380.1_pt1 | contig 19875 bp, 19 predicted proteins | sample 8641801 | NCBI WGS metagenome assembly JADGMW01 (sample SAMN16272018, study PRJNA661076) | feces metagenome | isolation source: fecal sample from diarrhoea affected cattle A | host: Bos taurus | place: South Africa: Lokaleng Village, Mahikeng | collected 2019-09
TCGAGAACATGCTCATCGACCGCCAGGCCATGACCGTCTGGAAGGACACCCGCACCCTCGGCGACCAGGTCGCCGCGATGGTGGACCAGGTCATCAAGGGCTCCAAGGTCACGGTCAACGACGAGGAGACCTACGACAACGGCAACAAGGTCGTCCCCACGTACCTGCTGCCGCCGGTCGTCGTGACGAAGGACTCGATCAAGACGTCGCTGGTCGACTCCGGCTTCTACTCGGCCGCGGACCTCGGGCTCTGACGCCACCCACGGCTCCTGCCTGACGGGACCACGACCGGACGGGCCGGTGGAGATCCACCGGCCCGTCCGGCCACCCGGCCACCCGACCGCGTCGACGGCGCGCGTCGACCGGACCCACGAACACGACTGCGAGCAGACATGGCCAACGAGCACACGATCCTCGAGATGCGGGGGATCACGAAGACGTTTCCCGGCGTCAAGGCGCTGCAGGACGTCACCCTGGAGGTGACGCGTGGCGAGGTCCACGCGATCTGCGGGGAGAACGGGGCCGGCAAGTCGACCCTGATGAAGGTCCTGTCGGGCGTCTACCCGCACGGGAGCTACGACGGGGAGATCCTCTTCGAGGGCGAGCCGTGCGAGTTCCGCACCATCCGCGACTCCGAGGCGCGCGGGATCGTCATCATCCACCAGGAGCTCGCGCTGAGCCCCTACCTGTCGATCGCCGAGAACATCTTCCTCGGCAACGAGCGGGCCCACCGGGGAGTCATCGACTGGGGCACGACGAACGCCGAGGCGGCGAGGCTGCTCGCGCGGGTCGGGCTCGCGGAGCACCCGGACACCAAGATCATCGACATCGGCGTCGGCAAGCAGCAGCTCGTCGAGATCGCCAAGGCGCTGTCCAAGCGCGTCAAGCTCCTCATCCTGGACGAGCCCACCGCCGCGCTGAACGACGAGGACAGCTCGCACCTGCTCGACCTGCTGCGGAGCCTGCGGGACGAGGGCATCACCTCGATCATCATCAGCCACAAGCTCAACGAGATCGAGTCGATCGCGGACACGACCACGGTCATCCGCGACGGCCAGACCATCGAGACCTTGCGGATGCACGACGAGGTCGAGGTCACCGAGGAGCGGATCATCCGCGCCATGGTGGGCCGCGCGCTCGACGCCCGGTTCCCCGAGCGGGAGCCGCGGATCGGCGCCGAGGTGCTGCGCGTCGAGGACTGGACCGTGCACCACCCGGTGGACCAGGCGCGCAAGGTGGTCGACGGCGCCACGCTCTCGGTGCGGCGCGGGGAGATCGTGGGCCTCGCGGGGCTCATGGGGGCGGGGCGCACCGAGCTCGCGATGAGCGTGTTCGGCCGCGCCTACGGCAGCCACATCTCGGGCCGGATCATCAAGGACGGCCAGGAGGTCCGCATCGGCTCGGTGCGCGACGCGATCCGGCACGGCCTCGCGTACGCCACCGAGGACCGCAAGAAGTACGGCCTCAACCTCATCGACACGATCAAGCGCAACGTCTCCGCGTCCGCGCTCGGCAAGGTCTCCCAGTGGGGGGTGGTCGACCGGCAGGGCGAGGCCCGGATCGCCGAGCAGTACCGCGCCGACCTGGGCATCAAGACCCCCACGGTCGAGGCGCTCACCGGCAAGCTGTCCGGCGGCAACCAGCAGAAGGTCGTGCTGAGCAAGTGGATCTTCGCCGACCCTGACGTGCTGATCCTCGACGAGCCCACCCGCGGCATCGACGTCGGCGCGAAGTACGAGATCTACACGATCATCAACCGCCTCGCGGACGAGGGGAAGGCGGTCATCGTCATCTCCTCCGAGCTGCCCGAGCTGCTCGGCATCTGCGACCGCATCTACGCGCTCAGCCAAGGGCGCGTCACCGGTGAGGTGTCCCGCGAGGACGCCACCCAGGAGACCCTCATGCACTACATGACGATGGACAAGGACGGGGCAGCCCGATGAGCACCACCACGACGCCGACACCTCCCGCCCCGCCGAGCCAGAGCGGTGGAGCGGCCGCGATCCCGTTGTCGTTGACCGCCCGCATGCAGGGCGTCGGCGGCAGCATGCGCCAGTACGGCATCCTCGGCGCGCTCATCGTGATCGTGCTGCTGTTCCAGTTCCTGACCGACGGCAAGCTGCTCATGCCGAACAACGTCGCGAGCCTGATCCAGCAGAACGCGTACGTGATGATCCTGGCCATCGGCATGGTCATGGTCATCGTCGCCGGGCACATCGACCTGTCGATCGGGTCGGTGGTGGCCTTCGTCGGCGGGATCGTGGCGCTGTCGATGAAGGACGCCGGCATCCCGTGGCTGGCCGCGGTGCTGATCGGCCTGGCCGTCGGCGCGGCCGTCGGCGCCTGGCAGGGCTACTGGATCGCGTACGTGGGGATCCCCGCGTTCATCGTGACCCTCGCCGGGATGCTGGTGTTCCGCGGGCTGACCATCGTGATCGTCGGCGAGACGGTCGCGGGATTGCCCGCCACGTTCGTCAACATCACCAACGGCTCGGTGCCGAACAAGCTGGGCTACGTGGCCAACGGTGACGTGGTGACCCTGCTGATCGGCGGGGTCGCGATCGCCGCGATCATCTTCAGCCAGTTCCGGGCACGGGCCGCGCTCCGCAAGCACCAGCTGAGCACCGAGCCGATCGGGCTGTTCGCGGTCAAGCTGACGCTCATCGTCGGGCTCATCGGCGCGCTGACCTGGGTGCTCTCGCAGAGCGCCAAGGGCACCCCGCTGGTGCTCGTCGTGGTGGGCGTGCTGATCCTGGCGTACACGTTCCTGATGGGGCGCACCGTGTTCGGCCGGCACATCTACGCGATCGGCGGCAACCAGGCGGCGGCGATCCTCTCGGGCGTCGACACCAAGAAGACGAACTTCTGGATCTTCGTCAACATGGGGTTCCTCGCCGGCGTGGCCGGGGTGGTCATGACCTCCCGGGCGGGCGCGGCGACGGCCGCCGCGGGGGCGAACTTCGAGCTCGACGCGATCGCGGCGTGCTTCATCGGCGGCGCTGCCGTCACGGGCGGCATCGGGCGGATCTCCGGGGCGATCATCGGCGCGCTGATCATGGGCGTGCTGAACATGGGCCTGTCGATCATGTCCGTGGACACCGCGTGGCAGCAGGCCATCAAGGGCCTGGTGCTGCTGGTGGCCGTCGCCTTCGACCTGGTGAACAAGCGCCGCGCCGGCACGCGCTGAGCCGACGCGCAGCGGGGGCGGTGGGCATGGCGCCCGCCGCCCCCGTCGCCACGTCTAGGCTCCAGCACCGTGACCGAGCACACGCCGCCAGCCCTGCCGTCCAGCTCCTCCGCCGAGGCCGCCCCGCCGATCGGCCTGTGGGTCGGCACGTACCCCGCGGCCGGCGCCGAGGCGCCCGCGGGCACGGGGGAGGGGATCTGGGAGGTCTCGCTCGACCCGGCGACCGGCGAGCTGTCCGGCCGGCTGGCGGTCCGCACGCCTGCCCCCTCGTTCGTGGCGGCGCACCCGTCCGGCGGGGTGGTGTACGCCGTGGGGGAGCAGGAGGCCGGCACAGTCAGCGTCTTCACGGTGACCGACCCGGGGTCCTCCGACGCCGCGGTCGCGCTCGAGCACCAGGCCACCGTCTCCTCGGGCGGCGCCTCGCCGTGCCACCTGCTCCTCGCCCCCGACGCCCGCACGCTGTACGTCGCCAACTACTCGTCCGGAACGCTCGCCGTGCTGCCGCTCGAGCCCTCCGGCGCCCTCGCCCCCGAGGTCCTCGCCGAGGGCCCGGCGCAGGTCTTCGGGCACACCGGGTCGGGGCCCCGGGCCGACCGGCAGGAGTCGTCGCACGCCCACTTCGTGGCGTTCGCCCCCGGTGGCGGGCGCCTGCTGGTCAGCGACCTGGGCTCCGACGAGCTGCGCCGGTACCGGGTCGCGCCTGACGGCCTCCTCGCCGAGGACGGCATCGCCGCTCGGCTGCCCGCGGGCGCCGGCCCCCGGCACCTCGCCTTCTCGGCCGACGGCCGCCACGCGTACGTCGTGGGCGAGCTCGACGGCGCCGTCCACGTCCTGGCGTGGGACGAGGGGTCGGCCACCGGGGCGCCGGTGCAGCAGGTCCCGCTCGTCGACCCCCCGCTCACCGCGCAGCCCTCGCACATCGAGCGGGACGGCGACGTGCTCCTCGTGGGCGTGCGTGGCGCGGACCTCGTCGTGGCGTTGCGGATCGGCGCCGACGGCCTGCTCGAGCGCGCGCAGGGCGCCACCGCCCTGCCCGGGGCGTGCCCCCGGCACCACGCGGTCGTGGGCGGCTGGACGGTTGTCGCCGAGCAGGTCCCCGGCGCGCTCGTGACGCTCACGCCCGGCGGCCGCGCCGTCGCCCACGTGCTGCCGGTGCCGTCGCCCGCCTGCGTGGCGCCGCGGCCCTGACCTGGCCCCGCGCGTCCTCGCCGCTGGGGGACGCCCTTCGACGCGGCCGCAGGTCAACTGCTCGGCGGATCTGGCTCACAATGGAGGAGAGCAGTCCCTCGCGTCCGCCCCAGCGCGACGTCAGACCCATCGACAGGAGCCTTGTGACCCTCGAGCAACCCCGGGTGGCGATGCTCTCGGTGCACACCTCCCCACTCGACCAGCCGGGCACCGGTGACGCCGGGGGGATGAACGTCTACGTGGCCGAGCTGTCCCGCGCGCTCGCACGCCGAGGCGTGCGCGTGGAGATCTTCACCCGCGCGACGTCCTCCGCGCTGCCCGAGACGGTGGTGCTCGACGGGACGGCGGCCGACGGCAGCCCGTTGACGGGCGAGGCCGCCCGCGAGGTGCTCCTGGCGGCGGCCGTGCCGCCTGGCGTGGTCCCGCCCGTGCTGGTGCACCACGTGCCCGCCGGGCCGTTCGAGGGCCTCGACAAGAAGGACCTCCCCGGCCAGCTCTGCGCGATGGCCGCCGGGGTGCTGCGCTCCGAGGCCGCCCGACGGCCCGGCTGGTACGACGTGGTGCACTCCCACTACTGGCTGTCGGGGCAGGTGGGCTGGCTCGCGGCGGACCGCTGGGAGACCCCGCTGGTGCACACCATGCACACCATGGCCAAGGTCAAGAACGCGTCGCTGGCGCCCGGGGACAGCCCTGAGCCGCTGGGCCGCATCATCGGCGAGGAGCAGGTGGTGGCCGCCGCCGACGCGCTCGTGGCCAGCACCTCCCAGGAGGCCGACGAGCTGGTGCAGCTCTACGACGCCGATCCCGCCCGGGTGCACGTCGTCGCGCCGGGCGTCGACCTCGAGCTGTTCGCCCCCGGGCCCGGCCGGCAGGCCGAGCGGGCGGCGCTGGGCCTTCCGGCAGACCGAGACATCGTCCTGTTCGCCGGCCGCGTCCAGCCGCTCAAGGGGCCCGACGTGCTGGTGCGGGCGGTCGCGGAGATCGCCGCCGCCGGTGGCCCGGTCCCGCTGCTCGTCGTGCTCGGCGGCCCCAGCGGCCGCCCGACGGCCGTGCGCGAGCTGCAGGCGCTCGCGGCGTCGAGCGGGGTCGAGGCGGACGTGCTGTTCCGGCCGCCGGTCCCCCGCGAGGAGCTCGCGCGGTGGTACCGCGCGGCGGACCTGGTGGCCATGCCGTCCCGCTCCGAGTCCTTCGGCCTGGTGGCGGTCGAGGCCCAGGCCTGCGGCACGCCGGTGCTGGCCTCCGCGGTGGGCGGGCTGCGCTCCGTGGTGGTCGAGGGCGTCTCCGGGAGGCTCGTGCCGAGCCACGACCCGCGGGCGTGGGCTGACGCGCTCACCGCCGCGCTGGCCTCGCCGGAGCTGCGCACCACCTGGCCGCAGGGCGCCCGCCGCGTCGCCGAGCGGTACGGGTGGGACGCGACGGCGGCGCAGATGCTCAAGGCCTACGCGATGGCGGCAGACCACCGCCGTCGGTGACCGCCCCGCCGTGGACCGCACCGCCCACGGGTCGAACGTCCCCCGTGCGCTGAGCAGCAGGTGGGGCAGGATGGACCCATGACCTACACCCTCGTGCTGCTCCGCCATGGCGAGAGCGAGTGGAATGCCAAGAACCTGTTCACCGGCTGGGTGGACGTCGCCCTGTCCGAGAAGGGCGTCGAGGAGGCCAAGCGCGGCGGCAAGCTGCTCGTCGACGAGGGCGTCCTGCCCGACGTCGTGCACACGTCGCTGCTGCGTCGCGCGATCACCACGGCGAACCTCGCGCTCGACGCGGCCGACCGCCACTGGATCCCCGTCCGCCGCAGCTGGCGCCTGAACGAGCGCCACTACGGCGCGCTGCAGGGCAAGGACAAGAAGCAGACGCTCGAGGAGTACGGCGAGGAGCAGTTCATGCTCTGGCGCCGCTCGTACGACGTCCCGCCGCCCCCCATCGAGCCCGGCTCGGCGTTCTCGCAGGACTCCGACCCGCGCTACGCGGGCGAGCCGATCCCGAGCGCCGAGGCCCTCGAGCAGGTCCTCGAGCGCGTGGTGCCGTACTGGGAGTCGGACCTGGTGCCCGACCTCAAGTCCGGCAAGAAGGTGCTGGTCGCCGCGCACGGCAACTCGATCCGCGCGATCGTGAAGTTCCTCGACGACGTCGACGACAAGACCATCGCCGGCATCAACATCCCCACCGGCATCCCGCTCGTCTACGAGCTGGACGAGGTGACGCTGAAGCCGACGAACCCGGGCGGCACGTACCTCGACCCGGCCGCCGCCGCGGACGCGATCAAGGCCGTGGCCAACCAGGGCCGCTGACCTCAGCACGCACGACACAGGGCGCCGCACCCCCTCGGGGGAGCGGCGCCCTGCGTCGTGCGTGGGGGCTGCCGGGGCCGGTCAGCGCACCGTGACCTCGGAGTCGCCCGTGACCAGGTAGACGACACGGCGCGCGATCGAGACGCCGTGGTCGCCGAAGCGCTCGTAGTAGCGGCCCACCAGCGTGACGTCGACCGTCTCCTGGGCGGTGCCGTCCCACGCGCCGCCGAGCGTGGCGTTGAACGTGTCCCGGTGCAGCGCGTCGAGCATGTCGTCGTCGCGCTCGATCTTCTCGGCCACCGCCAGGTCGTAGCTGGTGAGCAGCGTCGTGGTGCGCCGGCCCACCCGGACCGCCGCGTCGTGCATCTCGGCGAAGGTGCCGCTCAGGCTCTGCGGGATCGCCAGCCGCGGGTAGCGCCCGCGCGCGACCTCGGCGACGTGCCGGGCCAGGTCGCCCATCCGCTCGAGGGTCGAGCTCATGCGCAGCGACGAGACGACGACGCGCAGGTCGGTGGCCACCGGCGCCTGCTGCGCGAGCAGCAGCACGCACCGCTCGTCGAGGTCCCGCTCGATCGCGTCGATGGCCAGGTCGTCGGCGATGACGGCCTCGGCGAGCTGCAGGTCGGCGGTGAGCAGCGCCTCGCCCGCCTGGGTGACGGCGTGCTCGACCCGGCGGCTCATCGCCGCGAGGTCCTGACCGAGCTGTGCGAGCTCGGCGTCGAAGATGTGGCGCACGGGGGCTGCCTCTCTGTGGGCGGTCATGATGTCCGGGCTCCAGGGTCTCAGCCGCAGGTGAACGGGCGCCCGCCCCGAGGTGAACATCAGGCGAGGAACGGGCGCCGGGCCTGCGGCATCGCCGGCCTGCGCAGGCGGCGCCCGTACGCTGAACGACGTGAATGGCCTCGAGGGTGGTGTGGTGGTCCTGGCCGGGCTGATCGGCCTCGCGACGGGCGTGTTCGCCGCCCTCGGGTTCCGGTGGAGCGAGCGGTCGCTGCGCGCGATGCCGCCGCGGCCCGAGCCCGAGCTCGACGACGGCCTGGTCCGCGCGCTCGCGGTGCTGCGCTCCGCCGCCGTCGTGCTGGACGACGACGACCAGGTGCTCCGGGCGAGCCCGCCCGCCTACACCCTCGGCATCGTCCGCGACCGCCAGATCGCGCACGCCGCGATCCGGGAGATGGTCGCCGCGGTGCGCCGCGACGGTGTGATCCGCGACGAGGAGCTCGAGCTGCCGCGGGGCCCCGTGGGCGCGGGGACCGTGACCGTGCAGGTCCGGGTGGCGCACGTGGGGCCGCGGCACGTGCTCGTCCTCGGCGAGGACCGCACCCAGGCCCGCCGCGTCGAGGAGATCCGCCGGGATTTCGCGGTCAACGTGTCGCACGAGCTCAAGACGCCCGTCGGGGCGCTCGCCCTGCTCGCCGAGACCGTCGAGGCTGCCGCCGAGGACCCCGAGGCGGTCCGCCGGTTCGCGACCCGCATGCAGGGCGAGGCAGCGCGGCTCGCGACCCTCGTGCAGGAGATCATCGAGCTCTCGCGCCTCCAGGTGGCCAGCGCCATCCAGGAGCTCGTGCCGGTCGACGTGGACGGCGTCATCGCGGAGTCGGTGGACCGGGCGCGGACCGGGGCCGCGGCCAAGCACATCGTCTTCGAGGTGGGCGCCCCCGCCGGCGTGCGCGTCTTCGGGGACCACGCGCTGCTGGTCACTGCGGTCCGGAACCTGCTCGACAACGCGGTGGCCTACTCGCCCGAGCACACCCGCGTCGGCGTCGGCGTGCGGGTGGTCGGCGGGCTCGTGGAGATCGCCGTGGTGGACCAGGGCATCGGCATCGCCCCCGACGACCAGGACCGGCTCTTCGAGCGGTTCTACCGCGTGGACCCGGCGCGGTCCCGCGACACCGGGGGCACCGGGCTGGGCCTCAGCATCGTCAAGCACGTCGTCGCCGACCACGGTGGCGAGGTCACGGTGTGGTCCCAGCCGGGGCAGGGGTCGACCTTCACCCTGCGGCTCCCGGAGGCCGACGCCGCGCACGCCCAGCATCCCGACCCGTCCCCGACGCTCCCGCGGCCCGCCATCGGCACACCCCCGACCGACAAGACCGGAGAGACCCCGTGACGCGCATCCTGCTGGTCGAGGACGAGGAGTCCTACCGCGATCCGCTGACCTACCAGCTGAGCCGGGAGGGCTTCGAGGTGGTGACCGCCGCGACCGGGCCCCAGGCGCTCGCCGAGTACGACCGCGTGGGCGCCGACCTGGTGCTGCTCGACCTCATGCTGCCCGGCCTGTCCGGCACGGAGGTGTGCCGCCAGCTGCGGGCCCGCGGCGACGTGCCGATCATCATGCTCACGGCCAAAGACGCCGAGATCGACAAGGTGGTGGGCCTCGAACTGGGCGCCGACGACTACGTGACCAAGCCGTACTCGTTCCGCGAGCTGCTCGCGCGGGTCCGGGCGGTCCTCCGGCGTCGGGAGACGGTCCCCGCGGGCGCGGCCGCCGCCGCGGCGAGCGGCGCCCCGGCGGCAGACCAGGACGACCAGACGCTCGTCCTCGGCCCGGTGCGGATGGACGTCGAGCGCCACGTGGTCCACGTGAACGACCAGGTCGTGGCGTTCCCGCTCAAGGAGTTCGAGCTGCTCGAGCTGCTGCTGCGGCACGCCGGCCGGGTGCTCACCCGCGGGCAGCTCATCGAGCTGGTGTGGGGCTCGGACTACGTCGGCGACACCAAGACCCTCGACGTCCACGTCAAGCGGGTCCGCGCCAAGATCGAGGCGGACCCGGCCAACCCGCGGCTGCTGCTGACCGTGCGCGGGCTCGGGTACAGGCTCACCGACGAGACTCCCGGGTGAGCCCGCCGCCCGGGGGCCGGGCGGGCCCGGGCGGCCTTTCCCAGGCGCCGCGGGCAGCGCGGGAATCGTCGTCAGCCGTTCACCTGGGGTTCACCGGGGACATCTGATCCGGTCACCTGCCCTGCCTACCGTCAGGAGTGGTCGCGCACAGACCGGTGCGCACTGCGACTGACGGGATGGAACCCTGTGAAGCTCTCCCACCACCGTGCCGGGGCCGTGGCTCTGACGGCCGCGTTCGCCCTGTCCCTCACCGCCTGCGGCTCGGACGACCCTGTCGGCGGGGCGCAGAACGGCGCCACCGCGGACGCCGCCGCGGCGAGCACGCTCAGCGGCGAGCTCAACGGCGCCGGAGCCAGCTCGATCGAGTCCGCCATGGAGGCGTGGCGCGCGGGCTTCCAGAACGAGAACCCCGACGTGACGGTCAACTACGACCCGGTCGGCTCGGGCGGCGGGCGCACCCAGTTCCTCGAGGGAGGCGTGCTCTTCGCGGGCACTGACTCGGCCCTCTCGGAGGACGAGCTGGAGCAGTCGATCGAGCGGTGCGCGGGCGCCACGGCGATCGACCTGCCGGTGTACGTGAGCCCGATCGCCGTCACCTTCAACCTCGACGGCATCGACTCCCTCAACCTGTCCGCCGCGACCGTCGCCGCGATCTTCAACGGGACGGTCACGCGCTGGGACGCGCCGGAGATCGCCGCGGAGAACCCGGCCGTGACGCTGCCGCCGGTCGCGATCACCACCGTGCACCGCTCGGACGACTCGGGCACCACGAAGAACTTCACGGACTACCTGAGCAAGGCGTCCGGCGGGGTCTGGACCCACGAGCCGAGCGGCGACTGGCCCGTCGAGGGCGGCCAGTCGGCGCAGGGCACGTCGGGCCTGATCCAGACGGTGCAGAGCGCGCAGGGCACCATCGGCTACGCGGACCTGTCGAAGGTCGGCGCCCTGGGAACCGCCAGCATCAAGGTCGGGGACGCCTGGGTGGCGCCGTCCGAGGCGGCGGCCGCGGCCGCGCTCGACGCCTCGCCGCGTGACGACTCGCGCGACGAGAGCGACATCGTCATCACGCTCGACCGCACCACGTCCGCCGCGGACGCGTACCCGCTGGTGCTGGTCTCCTACGGCGTGGCGTGCACGGCCTACGAGACGCAGGAGGACGCCGAGCTGGTCAAGGCGTTCCTCACCTACGTGGTCAGCGAGCAGGGCCAGAGGGCCTCGGAGAGCGCGGCCGGCTCGGCCCCGATCTCCGAGGCGCTCCGCACCGACGTCCAGGCGGCGATCGACTCGATCAGCGCCGCCTCCTGACGGCGCCGGTGGCCGGGCCGCCCTCGGGGGAGGCGGGCCGGCCACCGGCCCTCAGGGCGACGGCACGCAGGTGCAGGCAGGACACGCAGGCCAGGCATGAGATGGCCACGGAGGAGAAGGCAGAGCGACCAGGTGCAGCAGCACATCCCAGGGGCCCCCGAGGCCGGGGCGGACCCCGCCCCCGTCGAGGCGCGGGAACCCCAGAACGACGACCATGCCGCGATGACCGGCGCCCGGAACGGGCTGCTGAGCCCTCGCGGCCTCCGTCGTGCCCGCACCACCGACCGCGGCGCCTCCCGGGCGTTCCGGTGGACGGCGACCGCCTCCGCGGTGCTCATCCTCGTGGTGCTGGCCGCCGTCGCGCTGTTCCTGGGGCTGCGGGCGTGGCCCGCCCTCCAGGCCGACCCGGCCGAGCTCTCGGCCAAGATCGCGTGGTTCCCGGCCGACACGTCGCTGCTGGGCTTCATCGGGCCGCTGGCGTTCGGCACGGCCCTCGTGGCCGCCCTCTCCCTCGCCATGGCCGCCCCGGTCGCGGTGGGCATCGCGCTGTTCATCTCGCACTACGCGCCGCGCCGGCTCGCGAACGCCCTCGGGTACGCCGTCGACCTGCTCGCCGCGATCCCCTCGGTGGTCTACGGGCTGTGGGGCGTCATCGTGCTGGCGCCGTGGCTCGCGCCGGCGTGGACGTGGCTCAGCGACAACCTTGGCTGGATCCCGCTGTTCTCCGGCCCGGCATCGGAGCCTCCGCGCGTCATCCTCACGGTGGCCGTGGTGCTCGCGGTGATGATCCTGCCGATCATCACCGCCGTGGTCCGGGAGGTCTTCCTGCAGACCCCGCGGCTCAATGAGGAGGCCGCCCTCGCCCTGGGCGCCACCCGCTGGGAGATGATCCGCACCGCGGTGCTGCCGTTCGCGCGCTCCGGCATCGCCTCGGCGTCGATGCTCGGCCTGGGCCGGGCGCTCGGCGAGACGATGGCGGTGCTCATGATCCTCTCGCCCGGGACCCTCTACTCGCTCAAGCTGCTGGTCGCCGGCCAGCAGCAGACCATCGCCGCGAACATCGCCGCGCAGTTCCCGGAGGCGAACCCGCTGGGCGTCTCGACGCTCATCGCCACGGGCCTGGCCCTGTTCGTCATCACCCTCGCCGTGAACATGACCGCCCGGGCCATCGTCGCGCGCGGCGCCCAGAAGGGACGCTGACATGTCCACGACCTCCGCGCCGGCTCCCACCGCCTCGACCGGCGGGCTGTCCACCCGCGACCTGCTGCGCACCGTCGACAAGCGCCGCCGCCGCACCGACCGGATCATGCGCGTGCTGGTCGCCGCCGCGTTCGTGCTGGCCATGGCCCCGCTCGTCTCGTTGGTCTGGACCGTCGTCGCCAACGGCGTCGAGCGGCTGAGCCCGTACTTCCTGTCGCACTCGATGCGCGGGGTGTTCGGCGGGATGGACGCCGGCGGGATCTACCACGCGATCGTCGGCACCGTGGAGATCACGCTGTTCGCGGCGCTGATCTCCGTGCCGGTGGGCATCCTGGTGGCCGTCTACCTGGTCGAGTACGGGAAGGGGGCCCTGGCCAAGGCCGTCACGTTCTTCGTGGACGTGATGACGGGCATCCCGTCCATCGTCGCGGGCCTGTTCGCCTACGCGCTGTTCGCGGTGCTGCTGGGGCCGGGCGTCAAGATGGGCGCCGTCGGCTCGGTGGCGCTGTCGGTGCTGATGATCCCCGTGGTGGTGCGCTCCTGCGAGGAGATGCTGCGCCTGGTGCCGGACGAGCTGCGCGAGGCCGCCCTCGCGCTGGGCGTGCCGCGCTGGCTCGTGGTGGTCAAGGTGGTGCTCCGCACGGCCGTGGCCGGCATCGGCACCGGCGTGATGATCGCGATCGCGCGCGTCATCGGCGAGACGGCGCCGTTGCTCATCACGGTGGGCGTCATCGACTCGATCAACTTCAACCTCTTCGAGGGCCGCATGATGACGCTGCCGGTGTACGTGTACCGGCAGTACAGCCAGGGCCTGGCGCCGTGCAACGACGCGAGCGTGGCGTGCATCCCCGACGTGGCGTACCTGCGGGCGTGGGCTGCCGCGCTCGTCCTCATCCTCATCGTGATGCTGCTGAACCTGGCCGGCCGGCTCATCACCCGCATGTTCGCGCCGAAGCTGGCCCGCTGACATGGGCCGCCGGACGGCGCCCGAGACTCCCACCCCCACCGGACCCACCTCCCGGACACGACAGGACGAACCGATGGCACAGCGCATCGAGGTCAAGGACCTCAACATCTACTACGGCAGCTTCCGGGCCGTCGCAGACGTCGAGATGTCCATCGAGCCCCGCTCGGTGACGGCGTTCATCGGCCCGTCGGGCTGCGGCAAGTCGACGTTCCTGCGCACCCTCAACCGCATGCACGAGGTGGTGCCGGGCGCTCGCGTCGAGGGCAAGGTCGAGGTCGACGGCGTGGACCTGTACGGCCGCGACATCGACCCGGTGGCGGTGCGGCGGCAGGTCGGCATGGTGTTCCAGCGGCCCAACCCGTTCCCCACGATGTCGATCGCCGGGAACGTGCTCGCGGGCGTGCGGCTCAACAACCGCCGCATCTCCAAGGGCGACGCGGCGGACCTCGTCGAGTCCTCGCTGCGCCGGGCCAACCTGTGGAACGAGGTCAAGGACCGGCTCGACCGGCCCGGCGCGGGACTGTCCGGCGGCCAGCAGCAGCGCCTGTGCATCGCGCGGGCCATCGCGGTCAGCCCGCAGGTGCTGCTCATGGACGAGCCCTGCTCGGCGCTCGACCCGATCTCGACCCTCGCGATCGAGGACCTCGTCTCGGAGCTCAAGGCCGAGTACACGATCGTCATCGTGACCCACAACATGCAGCAGGCGGCCCGGGTCTCGGACCGCACGGCGTTCTTCAACATCGCGGGGACGGGGGAGCCAGGTCGGCTCATCGAGCTGGACGACACCGCCACGATGTTCTCCTCGCCGCGGCAGAAGGCGACCGAGGACTACATCTCGGGCCGCTTCGGCTGATCTGCGCCCGGACGACGAGAGCCCCACGACGCGGACGTCGTGGGGCTCTGGTCGTCGTGGCGCGAGGTCGCGCGGCGCCTGCTCAGCCGGCGGTGGGGGAGGCCGTGGGGGTCGGCTCGGCGGACGGCGTCTCCGTGGCCTCGGCCGTGGCCGTCGCGGAGGGCGACGGCGAGGCGGTGGGCACCAGGTCGGCGTACTCGGGGAGCGTGCCGTCCAGGATCGGGACGAAGACCGACTCGGCCCCGGCCGATCCGGTGCTCAGCGACAGCGGGACGGCGGCGCCGGGAGCCCCGGGGGAGGCGAAGATGACGATCTCCCCGGTGGACCCGCCGAGCAGGACCGTGGTGCCCGCCGCGACCGGGACGGCCGCGAGCTCGACGTCGTCCTCCGTGGTCAGCGTGACGGTGAGGTCGTCGCGGCCGGCGTTGGTGAACGCGCCCTGCAGCGCGGCCTCCTCGCCCTCGCCCGCGGTGATGATCAGCAGGTTCTGCGCCGTGACGTCGCCGAGGGTCGCGCGCACGCCGTCCGAGGCGGCGTAGTCCAGCTGGGTGGTGATCTCGTTGGTGGCCGAGCATCCGGCGAGACCCGCGCTCACCAGCGCGACAACGCCCGCCAGGGCGAACCGGCGACGGACGGACGAGACGCGGACCACGGTGACTCCTCGGGGCAGGGCGATGGGGCGGTTCGGGCGAAGCGCGTGGACGACCCGGGACGAAGGTCACCCAGGCACAGCCTAGTGGTGTGCCGCACCTCTCCTGGCGCCCGTCCGCGCGCGCGCCGCGTGACCTGCGCAAATGTGCTTGAGGGGCCGAGGAGGCCCATTTTCGCCCGTGATAAGATGGATCTCCGCGAAAGGGGACACCTGCAGATGACTTTCACTGTTGGGGAGACGGTTGTCTACCCGCACCACGGTGCAGCGCTGATCGAAGAGATCAAGACGAGGACCATCCGCGGCGAGGACAAGCTCTACCTCAAGCTCAAGGTCGCCCAGGGTGACCTCACGATCGAGGTCCCGGCTGAGAATGTGGACCTCGTGGGCGTGCGTGACGTGGTCGGCCAGGAGGGCCTGGACCGCGTTTTCGAGGTGCTCCGTGCGCCTTACACCGAAGAGCCGACCAACTGGTCGCGCCGTTACAAGGCCAATCTTGAGAAGCTCGCCTCGGGCGATGTCATCAAGGTCGCCGAAGTTGTGCGCGACCTTTCCCGGCGGGACGCCGACCGTGGCCTCTCGGCCGGTGAGAAGCGGATGCTCGCCAAGGCCCGGCAGATTCTCGTCTCGGAACTCGCGCTTGCTGAGCACACCGAAGAGGACAAGGCCGAGGCGATCCTCGACGAGGTCCTCGCGTCGTAACGCTGGCGCACCTCGTGCCTACGGGAACCGTGGACTCGGCGATCGCCGCCACGAGAGCCATCGCACCTTGTCACGCGCGTCGCCGTGCGGCCGGAAGGCCGCCGGCGGCGTGCGCTGACGTGTGCCCGCCGGGAGGCCCTCGGTGAGCGTCGCGGTCATCGTCACCGCCGCGGGCAGCGGGAGCCGGCTCGGGCACGCGCTGCCCAAGGCGCTCGTGCCGCTCGGCGGGGTCCCGCTGGTCGTCCACGCCGTGCGCGCCATGGTGGAGGGGGCCGCGGGCTCCGCGCCCGCCGAACGGCTCGACCGGGTGGTCGTGACCGCTCCGGCGGACCGCCTCCAGGAGTTCCGCGACGCGCTCGACGAGGCGGGCCTCGACGCGCACGGCGCCGCCGGGGCCCGGGTCGAGGTGGTTCCCGGGGCTGGCACCCGCCAGGGCTCGGTGGACGCCGGGCTGGCGACCCTGCCGTCCGAGGTCGACGTGGTGCTCGTGCACGACGCGGCCCGCGCCCTCGTCCCCCCGCACGTGGTGCGCGCGGTGCTCGCCGCGGTGCGCGCCGGGCACGGCGCGGTGGTCCCCGCGCTGGCGGTCACGGACACGATCAAGCGCGTCACGGTGTCCGGTTCGGACGGCACGGACGGCGCGGACGGCACGGCGGGCTGGCCGGTGGTGGAGACCGTGCCGCGCGAGCAGCTGCGCGCCGTGCAAACCCCCCAGGGGTTCAGCCGCGAGCTGCTGGCCCGCGCACATGACGCGGGCCGCCTGCGGGCGCACGACGAGGCGGTGGCCGTCTCCGACGACGCCGGGCTGGTCGAGGCTCTCGGAGAGCCCGTGTGGGTGGTGCCCGGGCACGCCGACGCCGTCAAGATCACCACGCCGTGGGACCTCGCCGTCGCGGGGCTCCTGCTCGCCGGGCGCGGCGCATCGATCGGCTCCCGCGCGGCCGCGACCGACGAGGGCGGCGGACCGGCCGCCCTGAGCCAGCCACAGGACGGAACCCGATGAGCGCGCCTGGCCTCCCGATGCCCCTGCCCCGCACCGGCGTCGGCGTCGACGTGCACGCGTACGCCGAGGCGCCCGAGCCCGGCGCGGTGCTGCATCTGGCCGGGCTGGCCTGGCCGGGGGAGCGGCCGCTCGAAGGGCACTCGGATGCCGACGTGGCGGCCCATGCCGCCGCCGACGCGCTGCTGTCCGCCGCCGGGATCGGCGACCTTGGCAGCAACTTCGGCACGTCGGAGCCGGAGTGGCGGGGCGCGGCGGGCACGGCGCTGCTCGCGGAGGCGGCGCGACGGGTCCGCGACGCCGGCTTCGTGATCGGCAACGTCGCCGTCCAGGTCATCGGGAACAGGCCGCGGCTGGGACCGCGTCGCGACGAGGCGGTCGCAGCGCTCTCCCGCGCCGCCGGGGCCCCGGTGAGCGTGTCGGCCACCACGACCGACGGGCTGGGGCTGACTGGCCGGGGCGAGGGGATCGCCGCCATCGCGACGGCCCTGGTGGCCGCGGTCGAGCGCCCGACTGGCGTCGAGGCCGACTGAGGGTCTCGTCTGCCGCGGGCCGACGGGCGGGAAGCGTTCCCCGCGGTCCATTCGCCTTCCAGGTCTCGCATATGCGGGTAAATGTCGGGTACCGTCCCCGTTCGTGACGACGACGCACCGCCCACCGCTCCGTGCGGACTCCCGCGTGGGAGCGCTCCGAGGGCCTTCCGGGCCCACGCCCACCGGCGAGCTGCGGAGCCAGCCCTCGGCACTGCCGCGGCGCGAGGGGCCACCCCGGGTGCGGCTGAGGGTGCGCATCCCGGTCGACGTGCTCGAGGCGACGATCACCGGCCTGACCGACCTCGACGAGCAGCAGCCGGCCGTCCTCACCCCGCAGGCCGTCGCCGCCGCCCCGCCGCCGTCCGACGACCACCTGGCCCGGCTCCGCGAACGGCCCGCCGAGCACTAGGGGATCAGCACCAGCTTTCCCCGCGGGTGACCCCCGCGGCTGTCCGCGTGCGCGCGGCCGGCGTCGTCGAGCGGGTACGTGCGGCTCACGGTGACGTCGAGCACGCCCTCGTCGGCCAGCCGGGCCAGTTGGGAGCGGGCGGCGTCGCGGATGTCGTCCCCCGGGTCAGCCCTCGCGCCGGCGCCCAGCGCCGCGATGCCCAGCTCTGCGGCCCGAGCGAAGCCGGCGATCGTCGCGATCCGGCTGCGGTCCTCCACGAGGGCGACCGACGCGTCGAGGGCCTCGTCCCCGCCCACGGTGTCGAGGGCGGCGGTGAACTGGCCCGTCTGGGCGGTGATGGCCTCGAGGCGGTCGAGCAGTCCCGGGCCGTAGGCCACCGGGTGGGCGCCCAGCTGGCGCAGGTCGTCGTGGGAGGCGGGGCTGGCCGTGGCCACGACCCGCGCCCGGGCGAGCACCGCGAGCTGGACGGCGAGCCGCCCCACACCCCCGGACCCGCCGTGCACCAGCACGACGTCGTCGGGTCCCACCCGGGTGGCGGTCAGCAGGTGGACGGCGGCGGCGCCCGAGAGCAGCAGCCCCGCGGACTGCGCCCAGCTGAGCCCGGCGGGCCTCGGCGCGAGGACCCGCGCGGGGACGACGAGCCGCTCGGCGTAGCCACCGGCCACCGGCCAGGCGATCACCTCGTCCCCGACTCCCTGCTCGACGTCGGGGCCAGCCTCCAGCACGACGCCCGCGACCTCGTAGCCCAGCCGCATCGGCAGACGCGAGGGGTCCGTGCCCCAGAGGCCCGAGTACCTCTTCCAATCGGCGGGGTTGACCCCCGCGGCCCGCACCTCGACCAGGACCTCGCCGGGGCCGGGCGGGGCGACCTGCGCCTCGACGACCGCGAGGGCCTCCGGCCCGCCGTACGCCCGCGCCACCACTGCTCGACTCATGGCACAGGCAAGCATGGGGCGGCGCGCCGTGTCGCGCCCGGTCCGCCTACTGGTCCTTCCCGCCCTGCTGGTCAGGAATCGGCCCCGGGTCAGCGCACGGCGCCGAGCACGCGGTCCGTGTACGCGTTCGAGAAGGCGCCCTCCGGGTCGGACTCGTCGCGCACCGCGCGGACGTCGTCGAACCGCGGGTAGAGCTCGGCGAGGCGCGCCGCGTCGAGCCAGTGCAGCTTGCCCCAGTGCGGCCGCCCGTCCACCTGTGCCATCACGCGCTCCACCGCCTGGAAGTACCGCTGGTAGGGCAGCCGCAGGTACTGGTGGGCGGCGATGTACGCGGTGTCGCGGCCGTGGGCGGTCGAGAGCCAGACGTCGTCGGCGGCGGCGAAGCGGACCTCGAGCGGGAACGGGATGTTGTCTCCCGAGGCGCGCGTCCAGGCGTCGATCTCGTCGAGCACGTCGCGCACCCGCTCCCGGGGGATGGCGTACTCCATCTCGCGGAAGCGGACGCGTCGGGGGGAGGCGAACACCTCGTGCGACGGGGCGGTGTAGGCGCGGGCGCTCAGGGCGCGGGAGGCGATGCGGTTGATGCGGGGCGTGAGGCTCGGCGCCGCGGCGGCGAGCCGGTTGGTGGCGGCGAACACCCCGTTCGACAGCAGCTCGTCGTCCACCCATCCCCGGACGGGATGCAGGCGGGACCCCGGGTCGGACGGCGCGCGGTTGTTGGCCTTGGTCAGGGCCCGCCGGGTGTGCGGGAACCAGTAGAACTCGAAGTGGTCGTTGCCGTCGACGAGCCCGTCGGGGCCGTCCAGGCGGTCGAGCACCTCGTCGAGGGGCAACGGCTCCTCGACGGCGCGCAGCTCGAAGGCGGGCACGGCCTCGAGCGTGATCGCCGTCAGGATGCCCACGCTGCCCAGGCCCAGCCGCGCGACCTCGAAGAGCTCGGGGCGGTGCTCGCGGGACGCCTCGACGATCTCCCCGCCGGCGGTCACCAGCCGGACCCCGACCACCTGCGCGCAGAGGCCGCCGAGCCGTGAGCCCGTGCCGTGGGTGCCGGTCGAGATGGCGCCCGCGAGGGTCTGCCGGTCGATGTCGCCGAGGTTGCGCATCCCGAGGCCGCAGGCGGCCAGCACCCGGTTCAGGGCGTGCAGGCGGATGCCGGCGCCGACGGTGACGTGCGCCGTGCCGTCGGGTCGCGGGTCCACGCGCTCGACCGTGCTGAGGGCGTCCATGCGCACCTGGACGCCGTCCGTGACGGCGGCGCCGGTGAACGAGTGGCCGGCGCCCACGGCCCGCACGCGCAGCCCGTCCCGCGACCGGACGACGGATGCCAGCTCGTCCGGGTCCCGCGGGCGGACCACCCGGGCAGGCCTCGCCGACTCGGTGCGCGCCCAGTTCTGCCAGAGGTGGTCCTCGGTGCCCATGCTCATCCTCTGACCTTCATTCTGGGCGGCCGTCCAAGTCAAGTGCCTGATTCCCTTGACTATTGTCATGACCGCCGTTGAAATGAGGCGAGGGGGCGCGTGGATGCTGTTCGCACTGGCCGGTGCGAGACCACGCGGCGGAATTCCGGGGGGAAACCATGAATCGCTTGCCAGTTGCCGAGAGGCGCGAACAACTCATCGAGGCCGCCCTGGCCGTGGCCAGCAGGGATGGGATCGACGCGGCCACCGTGCGAGCCGTCGCCGCCGAGGCGGGCGTCTCGCTGGGCGTCGTGCACTACTGCTTCCAGGACAAGGACGAGCTGCTGCGGGCGGTGGCCGACGCCATCACCGCGCAGAACCTCGCGATGTCGCAGGCCGCGATCCCTCCGGACGCGGA
>JADGMW010000382.1_pt1 | contig 19854 bp, 18 predicted proteins | sample 8641801 | NCBI WGS metagenome assembly JADGMW01 (sample SAMN16272018, study PRJNA661076) | feces metagenome | isolation source: fecal sample from diarrhoea affected cattle A | host: Bos taurus | place: South Africa: Lokaleng Village, Mahikeng | collected 2019-09
GACGAGGTCGGCCCGTTCGACGACGACTTCTTCCTGTACAGCGAGGAGACCGACTGGCAGTTCCGCGCACGCCAAGCGGGCTGGCGGGCCTCGCTGGTCCCGTCGGTCGTCGCCACCCACGTCGGCGGCGGCACCAGCACCGACCCGCTGCGTCGCGAGGCGCACTTCCACGCCTCCCAGGAGCGCTACCTGCGCAAGCACCACGGGCGGCGGGGGTGGGCGGCGGCACGCGGCGCGGTGCTGGTCGGGGCGGCCGCCCGGAGCGCGGTGCTCCGCGGCGCCCGCGGCGAAGAGGCGCGACGGCGCGGGGCGCTGTACCTGCGTGGCCCGCTGCGCGTCGAGGCGGCGATGCTCGCCGGGCGCTCCACGACGGTGGGATCGTGACGGCCACCGAGGCGCAGCCCGTCGGCGACGCCGCGATCGACGCCGTCCGGCGCCACGACGCCGAGGCAGCCGGGCACGCCACCGGGCGCCGTCAGCGCCTGCGCCTCGCCGCGGTGGCGGGCATCGTGACGCTCGGCGTGGTGGTCAGCGCGGTCACAGCGGAGCGCCCGTGGCTCATCCTGCTCGTCGCGGCGCTGGTGCTGGCCGTGGGCCTGACCCTGCGCGAGCCCGCGGCCGTCCCGGTGATGGCCGTGCCCGCGCTCATCGTCATCAACCGCGTCGGGGGCGAGGCGGGCGGGCTGTCCGTCTCCGACCTGGTGCTGTTCATCGCGCTGTGGCCGGCACTTCTCCTCGGCGCACGCCCGTTCAGCACCCCCCTGCGCTCGCTGCTGTGGGGATCGGCCGCCTACCAAGCCCTGGTGCTCTTCACCGTGATCGCCAACCCGTACGCGGCCAACACCACCGAGTGGTTCCACTCCTGGCTGCTCGTCTCGGGGGCGCTGCTGGTCGGTTGGGCCGCTGGCGCTGCGGGGCACGCCCGGCTCGCGCTGGGGCTGTACGTGGCCGCCGCGGCCGTGGTGGCGGTGGTCACCTGCGTCACCTGGCTCCTCGCGGCGGCGGCGGGCCGGTTCGACCCGGTGTACCTGGACCAGCCGCTGATGATGCACAAGAACTACCTGGGCTGCGTCCTCGCCTTCGCGGCCCTGATCGTCTACGCGCGGCCGTCCTGGCTGCGGTGGAACGACACCTGGTGCATGGCGCTGCTCGGGCTGTTCGTGGCGGCGGTCCTCGCCTCGCAGTCCCGGCAGGCGATGATCGGCCTGGCGCTGGCCGCCGCCGTCGTGTCCTTGCGCCCCGACCCGGCCCGGCGACGCTCGAAGGTGGTGCTGGTCGTGGTGCTGGCCGTCGCCGTCGTCGTGGTGGCGCTCGTGCGGGACCAGATCGACTCGGGCGACCAGCACAACTCCGCCAACCAGCGGCTCACGTGGTTCGGGCAGTCGCTCGCGATCTGGGAGCAGTATCCGGTCTTCGGCGCCGGGCTGCGCTGGTGGTACACCGACCGGTTCCCGGAGCGCTTCCAGCCGCCCAACGCCGAGTTCGAGGTGCTGTCCTCCGCCGGCGTCGTGGGGCTGGTGGGCTTCGGCATCCTGGTGCTGGTCAGCCTGGTGGTGCTGTGGCGCGTCGACCCCCGGTTCGGGACGCTCGCCTTCGCGATCGTGCTGATGCGGTTCACCCAGGGCCAGTTCGACTTGTTCTGGGTCGCCGCCCAGGTGTCCATCCCGTTCGCCGTCGCGGGGGTGTGCCTCGGCGCGCAGGCGCACGCGTCGCACCCGCCCGGCCGGCACGCCCTGCCGCTCGACGCCCCGCTCGAGGCGGCACGGTGAGGCCCATGGTGGACGTGGCGCATGTGGTCTGCACCGCGGCGTTCGCCGGCGTGGAGCGCTACGTCGTCACCCTCGCCCAGGAGCAGGACGCCCGCGGCATGCGGGTGCACGTGCTGGGCGGGGCCCCCGAGCGGATGCGCGCCGAGCTGGCCGGCACCGGCGTCCGGTGGTCGCCCGCCCCCACGCCGTGGCACGCCGTGCGCGGGCTGGTGGCCCTGCGCGGCCTGCGGTTGGTGCACGCGCACATGACCGACGCGGAATCGGCCGCCGTCGTCGCCGCACGGGCGCCGGTGGTCGCCACCCGGCACTTCGCCGGCCGCCGCGGCTCGAGCGCCCCCGCGCGGCTGGCCGGCCGGTACGTGACCCGGCGGGTCGCCGACCAGGTGGCGATCAGCCGGTTCGTGGCACGCCGCATCGAGGGCCCGTCCACCGTGATCCACCCGGGTGTCCTCCCCCGGCAGCAGCCATCGGCCGCCCGCGAGCCGGTGGTGCTCGTGGCCCAGCGGTTGGAGGCGGAGAAGCGCACCGACCTCGCGCTGCGGATGTGGGCCGCCTCCGGGCTGGCGGACCGGGGATGGCGGCTGCAGGTCGCGGGCGGCGGAGCGCTCGAGGGCAACCTGCGCCGGCTCGCGACGCGCTTGGGCGTCGAGGGGTCGTGCGACCTCCTGGGCCCGCGCGCGGACGTCGGCGAGCTCATGGCCCGGGCCGCGGTGTTCCTGGCGCCCCGGCCGGATGAGCCATACGGCCTGTCCGTGGTGGAGGCGATGGCGCATGGCACGCCGGTCGTGGCAGCCGCGGGCGGCGGGCACGACGAGACCGTCGGGGCGAGCGAGCTCGCGGTGCTGGTCGACGTCGCGTCCCTCGAGGAGGCGGCGACCGCGCTCAGCACCCTCGCGCTGGACCCGCGGCTCCGTGACGAGTACGGGCAGGACCTGCGCCGGCTGCAACGCGAGCGGTTCACGGTCGAGGCACACGCCAACCGCCTGGAAGGCGTCTACCGCGCGGCGGTGCTCTCGTGAGCGCGGGCCCCGGGACGCGGGGCGCGGGTGCGACGCCCGGGGGCCTGGACCTGGTGGTCGCGTCCCTCGAGCCGTGGGACGAGGTGTGGCGGCGCAACCAGCACCTGCTGGCCGGCCTGCTCCGCGCAGACCCAGGGCTGCGGGTGCTGCTGGTCGAGCCTCCCGCCGACCCGCTGCACGACCTGCGCCGCGGGGCGCCGGTGGGCCCCGGCCGGCGGCTGCGCGCGATCGGCCCGGACGAGGGCGGCGTGGAGGGCAGGCTGTGGGCGCTGCGCCCCACCAAGTGGCTCCCGCGCCGCGTCGACCCGTGGGGGGACGCGCGCCGGGCCCGCACGGTGCGGGCCGCCGCGCTCCGGCTCGGGATGACGCACCCTGTGCTGTGGGTCAACGACCCCGCCGCGGCCACGCTGCTGCGGGCGACGGCGTGGCCGGCGCTCTACGACGTGACCGACGACTGGCTGCTCGCCCCGCGGACCCCTCGCCAGGCGGCGATGGTCAAGGCCCACGAGGACGTGCTGCTCGAGCGGTGCGCCGAGGTCACGGTCTGCTCCCCGGGCCTGGCCGCCAGCAAGGGCGCCCGGCGGCCCGTGACGCTGATCACCAACGGGGTCGACGTGACGCGGTACCGCGCGCCCGTCGACCGGCCTTCGGCGCTGCCTGACGGGCGGTGCGCGGTGTACGTCGGGACCGTCCACCCAGACCGGATGGACGTCGGCCTGTGCGTCGACCTGGCCCGGCGGATCACCCAGGAGGGGGCGGGCGCCCTAGTGGTGGTGGGCCCTGTGCTGCTCGACGCGCCCGACGTGGCGCGCCTCGAGGAGGCGGGGGCGCGGCTGCTCGGGCCTCGCCCGTCCGACCAGGTGCCCGGCTACCTGCAGCACGCCGACGTGCTCGTGGTGCCGCACCTCGTGAATGGCTTCACCGACTCCCTCGACCCGCTCAAGCTGTACGAGTACCTGGCCGTCGGGCGGCCCGTGGTGAGCACGCCGGTGGCCGGCTTCCGGGACCTGAGCCCGTCGTCGCGGGTGCGGGTGGTCGAGCGCCCCGGGTTCACGGCCGCCGTGGTCGAGGCGCTCCGCACAGCGCCGAGGAGCCCCGGACCTGAGATGACCGCCGACCTGGATCCGGTGCCGACGTGGGACCAGCGGGTACGGGAGATGGCGGTGGTGCTCAGCCGCGTGGCCGCGACCCGAGCAGCTCCCACACGCGTGTGACGTCCTCGGCCGTCCGGTCGATCCCGAAGCGCCCGCGGACTCCCTCCCATGCGGCGCGTGCCCGCGCCCGGGCGGCGGCCGGGTCGCCCAGCACCTCGGCGACGGCCCGCGTCAGGCCCGCCACGTCGCGCGGCTCCACGAGCGCGCACCACGGCGACCCGTCGACCCCGGAGGCGATCTCCTCGACCCCTCCCCCGCGGGTCGCCACCACCGGGACCCCGCGGGCCATGGCCTCAGCGATGACCTGCCCGAACGGCTCCGGGACCGGCGAGGCGTGCACCAGCACGCTGAGGCGGTCCATCTCCCGGACCGGGTCCTCGACCCAGCCGGTCAGCTCGAGCCGGTCGCCGAGCGCCAGCCGGTCCGCGAGCCCGCGCACCTCGGCCTCGTAGGCCTGCTCCGCGAACAGCGCCGCGCCGACCACGCGGAACCGGGCGGTCGGGTGGTCGGCGGCGAGCCCTGCGCACGCCTCGATGAACTCGAGCTGGCCCTTGGTGGGGCTGACCCGGCCCACGAGCCCCACCACGGCGGGACACGGCTCCTCGCGCGCGTCCGGGTCGGCCACGAGCTGCTCGGGCGCCAGTCCCGGGTGCGCCAGCGTCCACCCGCGCGGCAGGGGCAGCAACGTCGCGGCGGTGGCCCGCGAGTTCACCACGACGTGCTGCGGCCCGCGGCGCGCGAGCCATCGGAACCAGCGGGCCAGCCGAGCGGGCAGGTAGTCGTCGCTGATCCGATCGTGCACGTGCCACACCAGTGGGACCCGCGCGAGCCGCGCCGCGGGCAGGGCGAGCAGGTCCGCCTTGAGCGAGGTGGCGTGCACGACATCGGGCCGCAGCGCCCGCAGCCGCCAGGCCAGGCGGAGGACGAAGGGCAGGGTGCGCGCTGCCGACACGGCGGCCCGCCACACCGAGCGCCCGGCGCTACCGCGGTCTGTGCCCGCCAGCGCGGGGGCCAGCGGGAGCACCCGCACCGGCACGCCTGCCCGTTCCAGGCGCGTCCTCAGCGGCCCGTCGGCGAACAGAACGACGACGACCCGCACCCGCGCCGGGTCGAGGGCCGCGCACAGCCGCGCCAGCGCGAGCTCCGCCCCGCCGAGCTGGCCAGTGTGGTCCAGCACCACGACCCGCACGGGCCGCGCGTGCCGTCCGCCCAGCGCCCCTCCCGCGTGCGCACCGCTCACGGGTTGTCCAGCAGCACCGCGTCCCGCTCGCGCGCACGTTCCGCCCGCACGGCCTCCGGCGGCTGGTCGCCGGTGAACTGGTAGGTCACGGTGTAGTCCGACCGGCGGGCCCTGGCGCCGCCCTCGAGCACGATGCCCAGCAGGCGGGCGTTCGCGGCGCGCAGCCGGTCCGCGGACTCCTCGAGCGCCGTGACCTCGGTGTGCCCCAGCGTCGCGGCGAGCACCACGCCGTCCGCGTAGGCGCCGATGATCGTGGCGTCGGCCGCGACCAGCATCGGCGGGGCGTCGATGATCACCACGTCCACGCTCGTGCGCAGCCGCTCCACGAGGTCGCGCACGGTGTCGCTGGCGAGGTAGTCGGCGGGGTCCAGCTCGGTGCGGAGCGCCGGCAGCACGCGCAGGTGCGGGATGCGGGTGCGCAGCGGCGTCCGCTCGCCCAGGTCGAGGGCGAGCCCGTCGTGCCATCCTGGCTCGCCCTGAGCCGCGGGCAGCAACGCGTTCAAGCGGGGCTGGCGCAGATCACCCGAGAGCGCCACGACGCTGCGTCCACTGAGCGCCCAGGAGGCTGCCAGGTTCGCCGCGATGAAGCTGCGCGGGACCTCGAGGTCGGCGGCGGTCACGACGACCACCATGCCGGGGCTGCCCTCGACCGCGGCCTGCACCGCGGTGCGGAGCTCGCGGACGGACTGCGTGTACGGCGTCGCGGCCCGCAGCGCCACCGGCAGCTCCCCGCTGCCCGCGTGCGTCCGGTGCGCTGACGTGGCGCCGGTGAGCCGCGCGAGGACGGGAGCCCCGGAGGCGCGTCGCGCGCCGCCCGCCGAGCGCACCTTGGTGTCGAGGGTCCGCCGCGCGACGGCGAGGCCCACGCCGATGAGCAGCCCGGCGAGCAGCGCGATCGTGTACACCAAGGTGGGTGGCGGGCTGGTGAGCTGAGCCGTGACCGCGTTCTGGCGGATCGTGGCGGGCGTCGCGATGAGCTGGGCCTGCGAGACCTGCGCGGAGAGCGTCTGGTACTGCTCCATGCTCGCCGCGTACTGCGCCTCGAGCAGGCCGTCGGCGGTGTTGGCCGCACGGGTGGCGTTGACCGCCCCCTGGCGTTGGGCGATCGACTCGCCCAGCGCGGTGAGCCGCTCCTGCATGGACGCCACGCCGTTGTCGTACTGGGCCTGCAGCGCCGCGACGTACGCCTGGGCGACGGCGTTCGCGGTCTCGACGGCGTCGGGCGGCGAGCTGTTCGACGCCTCGACGGCCACCCGGTCGGCGGCATCCGAGAGGTACCCGGCGCTGACCTCTCCCGCGATCTGGTCGGGGCGGACGCCGCCTCCCAGCTCCTGGGCCGCCTCCTGCGTGACCGCGGGGCTCGCCACGAGGCTGGGGTCGGTGTCCAGCCGCACCCCCGCAGCGGTCAGGGTGTCGGCGTCGACGAGCTGCACGGTCGCGGTGGCGACGTGCACGGGCACCTGGCGGTCGACGTGCCACCACGCCCCGAGGAGCGCAGCGCCCACCGCGACCAGCACGAGCCACCGGCTGAACCAGATGGTGCGGAACAACTCCTGCAGTGTCATGGAGAACCTTCCTGGGGTGACGGGTGCGCGCTCATAGCTGGCACAGCTCCTCCTCGACCACGGCCTGCAGCCGGGCCACGAACCGTGGGAGGGCGAACGCCTGGGCGTGGTCCCGCAGCGCGCCCTCCCGCCAGGTGCGGCGGAGCGCGCGCTCGATGGCGAGGGCGACCTGCTCGGGCTCGGGCGCGTCGAAGAACTCGCCGGTGACGTGCTCGACCACGGTGTCGAGGTAGCCGCCGTCGCGCAGCACCACCGCTGGCCGCCCGAAGGCCGCGCCCTCGAGCGGGGACAGGCCGTAGTCCTCGTAGGACGCGGCCACGACCGCCGCGCAGCTCGCGTAGAGCCACCGCAGCTCGTCGTCGGGAACCCGGCCGAGCATCGTCGCGCCGGGCGTCGTCTGCGCGATCCGGTCCAGGCGAGGTCGGTCTGGCCCGTCGCCCACGACCACGATCCGGATGCCGTCGAGCAGCCGCGCGGCCCGCAGCACCACGTCGACGTTCTTGTAGGGCAGCAGGCGGGCCACGCACAGCACGAACCCCGGCTCGATCCCCAGGATCGGCCTGGTGGCCTCGTCGGGCAGCAGGGCGGGCGGCGGCGGGAGCACCTCGGCCTCGATGCCGTAGACCTCCCGGACCGCGCGCGCCGTGACGGTGGAGTTCGCCAGGTACCGGTCGGCGCTGAGCGCCGCGCGCCGGTCCCATGCGCGCAGCGAGGGGCCGAGCGCGTCGAGCGACCGTGCGGCAACCCACCGACGCGCCCCCGTCCCGGCGCCCAGGTACCTCTCGGACTGATAAAGCCAGCGCGCCGGGGCGTGGCAGTAGACGACTTTGCGCCCGGTCGAGCGGAACCCGTGGGCCCAGCCGGTCGAGCTGGCGAGCAGCACCGCCGCGTCGATCGGCGGCGTGGTGGAGACGGCCCCAGCGAGCAGCGGCAGCGCGAGCCGGTGGTTGCGCCGGAGCGCCGGGAACCGGTCGAGCACGGTGGTCCGCAGGTCCATGGCTCCGAACTCCGGGAAGGTGCGCTCGGGGTCGTACAGCGAGGTGTGGAGGGACGCTCCGGGGAATCCGTGCGCCATCGCCAGGGCGACCCGCTCGGCGCCGCCGCGCTGCGTCGCGTAGTCGTGGGCGAGCGCCACCCGGTCAGCGCCCACCGCGCCCGCTCACCACGACGTTGACGGTCTTCCACAGGATCATCAGGTCGAGGGCGATCGACCAGTTCTCGACGTAGCGCAGATCGAGCTTGACCGCCTCCTTCCACGGGAGGTCCGCGCGACCGCTGATCTGCCACAGGCCGGTGAGCCCTGGCTTCACCAGCAGCCGCCGGCCCACCGCGTCGCCGTACTGGGCCACCTCGTGCGCCAAGGGCGGCCGCGGGCCCACCAGCGCCATCTCCCCGCGCAGCACGTTGAGCAGCTGCGGCAGCTCGTCGATCGAGTGCTTGCGCAAGAACCGGCCCACCCGGGTCACCCGCGGGTCGTCGTCGAGCTTGAACAGCGGGCCGTCCGCCTGGTTGTGGTCGCGCAGCCCGGCCTGCTGGGCCTCTGCGCCCACCACCATGCTGCGGAACTTGAGCATCTTGAACTCGCGGCCCTCCTTGCCCACCCGGGTCTGCCAGAACAGCGCCGGCCCCGGGCTGGTGAGCCGCACGACGGCGGCCACCGCCAGCAGCAGCGGCGCGAGCACGACGAGGGCGGCGACCGCGCCACCCAGGTCGAACATCCGCTTGAGTGCCACGCGCGGGCCGCGGGACTCCGCGGGGCGCACGTGGATCAGCGAGAGGCCGGCGGTGGGCTCCAGCATCACCCGGGGCCCGAACACCTCGACCAGGCCCGGCGCCACCACCAGGGAGGCCCCGGTCTGCTCGAGGGCCCACGACAGCCGCCGCAGCGCCTGGCCGGTGAGGTCGGAGCCCGCCACGATCACCACGTCGAAGTCGCCGTCGACCACGACCTGCGGGATGTCGGACAGCGACCCGAGCACCGGGACGCCGACCTCGGGCCCGGGCTCTGCGAGGGCGGGGACGCACAGGCCGGCGATCTGGTAGCCGTGCTGGGGCGCCGCGCGCAGGTCCGCGACCACTCGGTCGATCGCGGCGGAGTCGCCCACCACGAGGGTCCGCCGCATGGCCTCGCCGTCGCGCCGTCGCCGGTGCAGCCCTCGCCGGTTGAGGTGCCGTGCGATGGCCAGCGCCCCCATCATCAGCGGGAGCGCCCCGAACACGACGGTGCGCGGGACGTCGGCGTCGAACCCGACCGCGAACAGCGCGAGCGTCGCCGAGGTCAGCACCCCGCCGCGCAGCACCGCCTGGAACTCGAGCGGCCCGTCGCCGAGGTTGGCCCGTTCGTAGCCCCGCTCGACCCCGACCATGATGACGAACACCAGGCCGATCGCTGCCCCCCAGCCCAGCTGCAGCAGCGTGAAGCCGTGCATGACGAACAGCAGCACGGTGGGAATCACGGTGCACAGCAGCACGTCGCGGGCGACGGTGGACCACTGGTAGGTGGTCTGCTGCTCGCGCCACTCGAGCCCGTGGCGGCCTCCCCGGCCCGGATCGCCCCGGGTGCCAGGGCCGCGACGGACGAACGGCTGGCTCGATGCCCAGGAGAGTCGTGGCCCGGCGGCGACCCGGCGTCGTTCCTCAGACGCGATCTCTACGGCGCGTGCAGGTGGCACGTCCCGGTCGTCGATCAGGCTCATGCGTCGCCCCCCGGCTCCTGGTGTGCCTTGAGGGTATATGCCCGGATTCGATCGTGTAACACCTCATTGCCCGAATTCACCCGAATCCGCCTGTGCGCCACCCGGGGGGCGCCGCGCCGCCGGGAGTGCGGGGCTCAGGGCCGGGCCGACCGGCCCGCTACGCGCGGGTGTGGTACTTGAGCTGCGCCCGCTCGAGCCCTTCCGTCACGACCAGCTCGACGGCGTCGGCAGCGGCGTCCACCAGCCAGGGCAGGTCCTTGCGCTCGGGCCCGGTGAAGTCCCGCAGCACGTAGTCCGCGGGGTCCATCCGGCCCGGGGGCCGGCCGACGCCGACGCGCACCCGCACGTAGTCCTTGGTGCCCAGCGCCTTGGTCGTGTCGCGCAGGCCGTTGTGGCCGCCCTCGCCACCGCCGATCTTCAGCTTGATCTCGGCGAACGGGATGTCGAGCTCGTCGTGGACCATGACGACCCGCTCGGCCGGCACGCCGTAGTACTGGGCCAGGGAGGCGACCGGGCCGCCGGAGACGTTCATGTACGTGGTGGGCTTGGCCAGCACCACGCGCGGGCCGGGGGCGCCGCCGGGCAGCACGCCGAGGCGCGCCTCGGCGACCGCGGCCTGCGGGCGCCGGGAGAGCAGGCCGCCACGGGAGCCGAAGCTGGCCCCGGTGCGGCGGGCGAGCTCGTCGAGCACCATCTGGCCGACGTTGTGCCTGTTGCCCGCGTACTGGGGGCCCGGGTTGCCGAGGCCCACCACGAGCCAGGGTCCGTCCGACATGCGCTTCCTCTCGTTCTGGGCGTGGACACGACGACGCCCGGCACCGCTGAACGGTACCGGGCGTCGCTGCGCCTGCTGGCCGACGAGCGGCCGGCGGGAGGTGTCAGGCCTTCTCGGCCGCGGACTCCGCCGACTGCGCGGCGGACATCTCGGCGACGGCGGCGTCGTTCGCGATGTCGGCTGCGGAGGCGTGCGGCGCCGTGACGGAGATGATCGCGGCGTCGGGGTCCGTGACGAGCACGGCGCCCTCGGGCAGCTTCACGTCGCGGGCGAAGATGATCTGGCCGGCCGGGACGCCGGTCACGTCGACCTCGATCTCCTGGGGCAGGTTCGTGGCCTCGGCCTCGAGCGTCAGCGTCTGCAGGTCGAAGACGTGGATCGTGCCGGGCTCGGGCTCGCCGACGACGACGACGTGGACCTCGACGGAGACCTTCTCGCCCTTCTTCACGATGAGCAGGTCGACGTGCTCGATGACGTTGCGGACCGGCTCGCGCTGCACGTCCTTGGCGATCGCGAGGGTCTTCTCACCGTCGAGCTCGATCGCGAAGAGCGCGTTGGCGTGCTTCAGCGCGAGCATCGTCTCGTGGCCCGGGAGGGCCACGTGCAGCGGGTCGGTGCCGTGCCCGTACAGGACGGCCGGGATCTGGTGCGCGCGGCGCAGGCGGCGCGCCGCCCCCTTGCCGAACTCGGAACGGGCGGTGGCGACGAGCTTGACCTCGGACACGATGACTCCCAGAAAACAGACGAATGAATGGGGACGAAGCTGTGTGGTGGCCTCGACGCGGGGCGCAGGACGGGCACGCGGAGGCGGCAACCGCCCAGTCGATCACGGACCCGGAGGCCGGTCTCTGCGACTCCCGTGCAGTGCGTGAGCACTCACGGGCGACTCGCGGAACCTGGCCTTCGGCGTCCCTCGCCGGGGCAACCTGATGATCCTACCCGGCCTGGGGGCTTCCTCCCAAGCCGGGCGGCGCCGCACGAGGCGGCGCCGTGGCCTGGACTAGGCCTGGCCGTCGAACAACGACGTGACGGAGCCGTCGTCGAAGACCTCGCGGATGGCGCGCGCCAGGAGCGGCGCGATGGACAGGACCGTCAGGTTCTCGAACCGGCGGTCCTCGGGGATCGGGAGGGTGTCCGTGACGATCACCTCACGGGCGCCGCACTGCTGCAGGCGGTCGACGGCGGGGTCGGAGAGCACCCCGTGGGTCGCGGCGATGATGACGTCCTTCGCCCCGGCCTCGAGCAGCACCCGCACGGCGCCGGCGATGGTGCCGCCGGTGTCGATCAGGTCGTCGACGAGCACACAGCTGCGCCCCTCGACGTCACCGACCACGCGGTTCGCGACGGTCCGGTTCGGGCGGGAGATGTCGCGCGTCTTGTGCACGAACGCGAGCGGCCCGCCGCCGAGCTTGGCCGCCCACTGCTCGGCGACCCGGATGCGGCCGGCGTCCGGGGAGACGACCGTCACGTTGGACGTGTCGACCCGCGTCCGCACGTACTCGGTGAGGATCGGCATGGCCCACAGGTGGTCGACGGGGCCGTCGAAGAAGCCCTGGATCTGCGCGGCGTGCAGGTCCACGCTCATCAGCCGGTCGGCGCCGGCCGTCTTGAACAGGTCGGCCATGAGGCGGGCCGAGATCGGCTCGCGGCCACGGTGCTTCTTGTCCTGGCGGGCGTACCCGTAGAACGGCGCGACCACGGTGATGGTCTTGGCCGACGCGCGCTTGAGGGCGTCGACCATGAGCAGCTGCTCCATGATCCACTGGTTGATCGGAGCCGCGTGGCTCTGCAGGACGAACGCGTCCGAGCCACGGATCGACTCGCCGAAGCGGACGTAGATCTCGCCGTTCGCGAAGTCGTACGCGGTCGTGGGGACGAGCTCGCTTCCCAGCGCCTCGGCGACGGAGGCGGCAAGGTCGGTGTGGGCTCGACCCGAGATGAGGACGAGCCTCCGTTCACCGTCGGGGGAGACGATCCCGGTCATCGTGCGGAGTCCTTCGTGTTCGATGGTGCGTCAGGCAGCTCAGCCGGTTGGTCGGGCAGCGTGGGGGGCGGGGTGGGCACAGGCCCGGTCGAGGCGTTCTGGGCGCGGTCGCGCTCGGCCCGCGCCTGCGGGGAGAGCTCGTCAGGCTGGCCGCCGAGCGCCCGCTCCGCCGCGGTGGCGGCGGGCGTGCCGGCGCGGGCGCGCAGCACCCACCCCTCGATGTTGCGCTGGGCGCCGCTGCTCACCCCCAGCGCGCCGGGCGGCACGTCGCGGCGGATGACGCTGCCCGCGCCGGTGTAGGCGCCGTCGCCGACAGTGACGGGAGCCACGAACATGTTGTCGGAGCCGGTGCGCGCGTACGAGCCGATCGTCGTGCGGTGCTTGTTCACGCCGTCGTAGTTGACGAACACCGACGCGGCGCCGATGTTCGTCTCCTCGCCGATCGTGGCGTCGCCCACATACGAGAGGTGGGGCACCTTGGAGCCGGCGCCGATCTGCGCGTTCTTGGTCTCGACGAACGTGCCGATCTTCCCGTTGGCGCCGAGGACGGTGCCCGGCCGCAGGTAGGCGAACGGGCCCACCGTGGCGCCCTCGCCGATCACCGCGAGCGAGCCGTGCGTGCGCACGACCGTGGCGCCTGCGGCGACCTCGACATCGGTCAGCGTGGTGTCGGGGCCGACGGTGGCGCCCTCCCCCACCGATGTGGCGCCGTGCAGCTGGGTGCCGGGCAGCAGGGTGACGTCGCGCGCCAGCTCCACGTCCACGTCGACCCAGGTGGTCGCCGGGTCCACGACGGTGACCCCGGAGCGCATCCAGTCGTCCAGGATGCGGCGGTTGAGCTCGGCGCGCAGCGACGCCAGCTGGACGCGGTCGTTGACGCCCTCGACGAGCAGCGGGTCGTCGGTGCGCAGCGCGCGCACCCGGCCGCCGTCCTCGCGGGCGATGGCCAGCACGTCGGTCAGGTAGACCTCGCCCTGCGCGTTGTCACGGCCGAGCCGGCCGAGCGCCCCGCGCAGCACCCCGGAGTCGAAGACGTACACCGAGGAGTTGATCTCGCGGACGGCGCGCTGCTCGGCGTCGGCGTCCTTCTCCTCGACGATGCCCGTGACGTCGCCGGTCGAGGCGTCGCGCAGCACGCGGCCGTAGCCGGTGGGCTCGTCGACCTCGGTGGTGAGCACCGTCACGGCGTTGTCGTCCGCCGCGTGGGCGGCGAGGAGCTCGGCGAGGGTGGCGCCGTCGAGCAGCGGGATGTCGCCGGCGAGGACCACGATCGGCCCCTCGACGCGCACCCCGCCGGCGACGCCGCCGGTCTCCGGCAGCCCCTCGGCGGAACGCGCGGCGTCGGCCTGGGCCGCGGCGTCGAGCACGGACAGGGCGCACTGGACCGCGCGGCCGGTGCCCGGGACGTCGTCCTGGTCGGCGAGCAGCACCTGCGGGTCGATCTGGCGGGCATGCGCCGCGACGAGCTCGCGCTCGTGGCGGACGACGACCGCGACGCGGCCAGGGTCGAGCTCTCGAGCGGCGGTCAGGGCGTGGCCGAGCATGCTGCGGCCAGCCAGAGCGTGCAAAACCTTGGGTGTCGCCGAACGCATCCGCGTGCCCTCGCCGGCGGCGAGGACGATGACGGCTGCTGGGCGGGGGGTGGTCACCTGTGGGTGCTCCCGTCGGATCTGCCCGAGAGCTGTCGGGCGGCGGATCTTGCGCAGCAGCACTCTACCGCCGCGAGAAGCGCGTCTCGTCCAGGATCAGGGGCCCGAAGCGCCGCCCGCCGGACTTCCGTGCCAGGGGGCGACAACGTGGGCGCTGACGTGTGCGGCCCCAACTTCCCGGACTTCGCGACCTTCACAGCCACCGTCGAGGACGGCACGATCGCGCCGGAGCGCTTCGAGAACATGGTCCACCGCATCCTGCGGACGTACTTCAAGGACGGCATCCTCGACCACCCGTTGGAAGCCTTGAGAACCCGAAGCCCCCCGACGCCGGCGCTCCCCGACGACGTCGTCGCGGAGAGCGACCAGACGGCCTACGACATCGCTGTCAACGCTCCGTGCTGCTGCGCAACGAGGCGCAGGCCCTGCCGCTCGCCGCGGACGATCTGGACTCGATCGCTGTGATCGGCGAGGCCGCCGACCGGTATATCAGCGGTTTCGGCAGCGACATCGTGGTCGACCCCACGCAGCTGTCCACGATGGTCGACGGCATCACCGCTCGGGCGGGCGCCGGTGCGGACGCACCCACGTCGCCGGCGCGGATCCGGTGCGCCAGGCCGACCTCATGCCCGGCGAGCAGCCGGTGCCCTCCGGGGTGCTGCAGCCGTCGACCGGTGACGGGGACGGGCTCTGGGCCGAGTGGTTCACCAACTCGGACTTCAGCGGCGACCCCCACACGTCCCGGGTCGAGGACCAGGTGAATTGGGGCCAAGGGTTCGCCGCACTGTTCGAGGGCTTCGGCTGCGACCCCAGCCCGGCGCCGAAGCTGCCGGACACGTTCCTCGGCACGCCGAACCCCTCGATCCGGTGGACCGGCACGCTGAACCCCGCAGAGTCGGGCTCCTACCAGCTGGGCCTGACCGTGCTGGGCCAGGTCACGCTGTGGGTCGACGACCAGGAGGTGCTCACCGCCAACGGCGACACGATCCAGACGGTGGCCGCCGATCTCGAGCTCACCGCTGGACAGAGCTACGACATCCGCATCGACTACGTCGCGGACGCGCCCAACCAGTGCCCCGCGACGAGTTCGAGCATCGGACCGGCGATCCGGCTCTCGTGGGTCCCGCCGAGCGGCCAGGCGTCGCCGCAGATCCAGGAGGCGGTCGAGGCGGCGGCGACGGCCGACGTCGCGGTCATCATCGCGAGCGACTACACCTCTCTACCCCTTCGGCCACGGCCTGTCGGACACGTCGTTCGAGTACACCGAGCTCGAGGTGGAAGACCCCCGGGCACGTGAGAACGAGGGGCCGGACACCTCCGAGCCCGGTCTGGTGAGCGTGCAGGTGACAAACACAGGGACGGCCACGGGCACCGAGGTGGTGCAGTGTCTACAACGGCAGGCTGCCCACCGACCGCGCGGAGACACCGCCGCAGGCGCTCCTCGGGTGGAGTCGAATTTGATGACCTGTAGCGACGCCCTGCATCACCCGCGACTAGCCGAGCGGTACAAGATGGCGCCGTAAGCAATCGAGACGCCACATCGCAGCAGGAACTCGCCGGCGTAGAGGGTGCTGGGCGGGTTCCCGGCCACCTCGATCCCCCACCAGATCCAATCCCCAATAATTACGAATCCGATGATCGCGAGGGTCGCGACACCAAGCCACCTCATCACATATATCACGCCCCCGGAGCGAACTGATGGCGGTTTCGACCGGCCGCCCACAAACATGCTTGACCGATTGCGACGATAAAACCCGCGCTCGCGAGTAGTTGAAGATCTCCCACGCCAAGCGCAGCAGTCGACACACCCCGTCCCTCTGCCCAGAGCACCGCGGCGGCGAAAGCGCTGAGCGACGGGGTTGCAAGACAGATGGCATAGTCAAGCAAGCCCATCAACCAAAGATCCGCCCGACCAAACGAGAGCAGCCGATAGACAGCACGATCACGGCGAGATCGAAGTAACCTCAGCGCTCCTATCACGCCAAGGAACGCAGCCCCAAGGAGCGGTGTGTACCGGGACTGGTGGTCCTCGACCATCTGCTGCGGAGTCGGCGACGCCTCGTCGGTCGACACCGCAGGAACCGCGACGACCCCGAACGAAGCCACGGACGCTGCGATGTCGAGTGCCAACTGCTCAGCATGGATTGCCGAGACTTCCGCGATGCAGTAGTTCGCCTCGGTCAGCTCATTTGTTGGGACAAGAACTCCGCCATCAAGCGCTGGATACCTCCCGGGTCCGACGACCGCAGTGCTGAGCATCGCTTCGGACACGCCGTTATCGGCGAAGGTCAGGAAGCCACCGTTCGTTCCCGACAGAGCGACGAATCCTGGCGTAAGCCGACCTGATGATGCGTCCTCGGCAGCATTCGGCCAGACGATGTTGATCACTTCGGAAGTCACGGGCGTGAGACCAAGACCGGCTTGCAGACCCAACGCGACTACTTCGTTCGTGGGCCCGACAGCGCCCACGCGCTGCACACCGGCGACGCGCTCGACCGCAGAGCACGCACGCGGGTCCAGAGACCCGCCAGATGCGCTGGATACTGTGATCAACCCCCATCCTTGGCGTGCGAGTCGTTCTGCTCGGGCATTGATGGCTTGCGTATCCGCAACGACCATCCAGCCACACGCGAGACCCACTGCCATCGCCGCGATAATCGCTGACGCGGTCCACAGAGGGCGAGCCCCCATACCTCGGATCGTCTCGATCGTGAGGCTGCCTACCCCCACCCTCATCGGCGCGCCGCCCCAAGGTCCACGACGTCGTCGGCTGCTGACCAAACCCGAGAGTCATGAGTGGCGACGACGACCAGCGTTCCAGCGATCACGAGCTGGCGCAGGGCCTCGCTCACAGTGTCGACGCTGGCCGGGTCGAGGCCGGCGGTGACCTCGTCAGCAAGGAGCACCGCGGGACGGCGGAGAGCTGCGCGTGCGAGCGCGACACGTTGACGCTCACCACCGGACAGGTGCTTCGCCCGAGTTGCCGCCAGGTGTTCTAGGCCAAACGTCTCAAGCACCCGCGCGACGGACGAACCGGTCCGAGGACCACGGCGGGTAGCTTCCCGTCCGTGTGACGCAAGAGTTGCGACTGTCAGGTTCTCGTACACGGACCGGGCATCGAGAAGTGGTGCGTTTTGCGGCACCAGCCACGTGTCCGAGCCAGCAGGCTCGACGCGGATGGAACCTTCGCTCGGCTGCGTCCAGCCCATCACAACGGATAGAAGGGTCGACTTCCCAGATCCGGAAGGCCCGATCACCGCGGTCAAGCACGGACCCGTCCATTCGAAGCTGAGGTCCGAGTAGAGCTGGCGACCCGCAACGCTGACGGCCAGAGACTCGGCTGTCACGCGCACGTCGAGTCCAGGGGAGAAATGAGGACGGACATGCCTGGCCGAGCTGGCGCCCCCAAGTCGATGATCAGTCCACTGATGGATGAACCGATGACGCTTACGGGAACTCCCTGCCGACTCGCGGAATCGATGACACAAGCTCGCGTCGCCAACGGCGCCACAACCGCGGTCGCCGGAACGATGAACTGTGTGTCGCTCAAAGTAAGGGCGACCGCGACGGTTGACTCGGCGCGAGCCCTGGCGGTACCGCTGCCGCTGTCCCCGTTGTCGTCGGCGACAGGCTTGAGCATCGCGCCAACACCTGCCAGCGAGTCGGGGTTACCCAGTTCAGGCAGGCTCACACCCGTAGGCATGCCGTTGATGATCAGTTCCGAGCCGCCGAACGCCGAAGCACTTTCCCGGGTCAGGCGCTCATCGATCGACGCGGCACCTGAGTCTCCCTTCAAACTCAACGACGCAAGCGAGGAGCCGCTCGTGAAGACCGGCTCGCCCTCAGCGGGTGCTGCTGCACCGACGGACAGCGCGACGTCAGAGATCGCTCCGAGTGGCGCTGCGCTCACGGTGACCCAACCCGGGTCGAAACACGCAACTTCGCGCCAGTTCTCGACCCCGATCATCCGCGCGTACGTTCGCACCGACGACACGTCACGCGACCCAAGTCGCACTGCGGAACCCACACCGAGCCCAGCGACAGTCAAGACCGATCGGACCTCCGACACCAGGGCCGTGTCCCCCGCGCACACCGACCGGTAGATCGGGCTGGCAAGCACGTAGTGGCGCACCTCAATGCCATCGATTCTCGCGACTGTGGCGCCGTTCCCGACGGTCTGCCCCACCGTCACCGAGACGCTCGTGATCAAGCCACTCCATGACGGAGCGCGCACAACGACTAGGTCGCTCCAGACCGCATGCGCCTTAGCCCCGACGGTGACGGTCCGGGCTGAGGACTCCAGCAGATACTCGACTGGCGCGGAAGCGGACGGCTCCGCGTCCGCGCTCCGCCACGCGAGCATCAGCGTGACCGGAGGGCCCACGAGCGCCGCAAGCAAAAGAGCCGACAGGGCGATGAAGGAGATTCGGTGGCGCAGCTCGTGCGGGCGGCCACCTTCAGAACGAGACCGCAAAACCAGCTCCAGGGTAGACGCGGGTCATCGAGGTCGAGACGCAACCTCCGACCGTTTGCTGCGAGAGCCCTGCTTCGGAGCCGGAACGCCACACGTCTCGGTAGTTCTTCGCAGCAGGGTCCACCTCGAATCCGGCGTTCGCGACGCACTCATTGACAGCCGCGAGCAGCGCCGGATCGGTCTGCCAGTCGCCCCACGCTGACATCGCGAGCTCGAGGTCGCCAAGATTCTCGTCGAAGCACGCCGAGGACTCGCGCATCCCGACCTCTTCCTCGATGCCGGTCCACTCAATCGCGTAGTCCCAACGGAAGCCATCAGTCACGATCCGCTCCGGCTCGCTATACGTCATTCCGGCGGCGGTCAGGCACTCCAAGTTCCGACGGTGACCCTCGTCGTACTCCGCCAACGTGATATCGCCGTCCTCCAGCAGGCTCGCCTGCCAGTCGTCCCCCCTCTCGCGGGCGCTCTCGGCGATCTGGTCCAAACTCTGCGGTTCGCCGTCCGCACCCTCTTCAGAAGAGGAACACCCAGCCAACGACAGCAGCGCAAACCCGACGACCGCTAGCCGGCTAACCGGGGACTCGAAGTGCCTGACCATTTACCCGATCCTCACGCAGTCGAAGACTTCGTCACAGTAAAGCCGCAGTACGACTGGTGGTACCCGCCGTTCAGGGCTGCCGCACGGGCGCGCTCCGCATAGCCGTTCCCCTTCGTGTAAGCGGTAGACCCGCCGTAGTAGCGGATGGCTGCCCCGACCTGGTCGTTGTCGCCCGCCGCGGTGATGGAGTATCCCATCCCCGTTGCCGGCGTATAGAACGACTTGCCCGAGTAACCGCTGCACAGGGAAGACCAGCTAACGGTCTCCCCAGCGAAAGCAGCAGGCGCCGCGGCGCCGCCGAGCAGCGCGGCGACAGCGAGAGCGACGAGCCCCCGCCTGGTAGTCCGAGACATGTAAACCTCCGATGTAGCGATCAAAGGGTCAACCACTCGATACGGATCCGTAACGGTCCCGTACGGCTGGCCAGCAGGTGGCGCACGGAGCGTGGCAGGGTCCGCCATCGCTCGTCAACCATGTCCTTACCGCTTGTCAACGAGGCTGAGACTCCGCGCGGCCGAACAGGACACCTCGGTCGACGCCCGCACGCGGGAAACGCGCATCAGCGATCCGTGGCGCGCTGCGGATGACACAGGCGCACAGCGACCGTTCTCGCGCGGATTTCTGCGCGATGAGGCGTACCGAAGCGGTGTTTGTCACGTCGTGACGCGTTGCGTCATTGCGCCACCAGCGGCAGCTTCCCGAGCTCGACAGCAAACCCGCTCAGGTTCACCCGTTTGACGGATCCTGTTGCCTATCCTCACGTCGCCACGACGACGAGTCACTTGCCTGCACTGCGTCACCTCAGGTGAGACTGCCGAGCGAGTCGTCCGTCGGCGCCCAGCAGCGCGCCCGGATGCTTGGAATCTCGCGAGCACTCCGGCTCCGCCCCCAGGATTCGAACCCGGACCGCAAGGCACCAAAGGCCTGCGTG
>JADGMW010000384.1_pt1 | contig 19775 bp, 17 predicted proteins | sample 8641801 | NCBI WGS metagenome assembly JADGMW01 (sample SAMN16272018, study PRJNA661076) | feces metagenome | isolation source: fecal sample from diarrhoea affected cattle A | host: Bos taurus | place: South Africa: Lokaleng Village, Mahikeng | collected 2019-09
GCCATCCACATGGCTGAAAGCCCTATCGCCGCCATGGCCGCAGCGCATGTCGCCGATCTTCTTGGTCTCCAGTATGCCGCCGCTGGTCAAAAGGTCCGGATGAATGACCGAGACACCGCCGCTTGCCAGCAGCGAGGCGAAGCCCTCCTTGAGGTAGATGTCCTCGCCGGTGCAGATCGGCACCGTAGTGGCGTCCTGCAACTGCCGGTACTGCTCGGCATACTGCCAGGGGATCACATCCTCGAGCCAGGCGGGCACATACTTCTCGATGCGGCGGGCAAGACGAATGCCATTCTGCAGCGAGATATGGCCGACATGGTCGATGGCGAGCGGGATCTCGTAGCCGATGACCTCGCGGACTTCGTGAATATACTGCTCGAGCAGATCGATTCCCTTGTCGGTGAAATGCAGGCCGCTGAAGGGGTGGCGGACATTGTGGGTACACCGCGTTGCGGGCACGCCGGTCTTCCATCGACTTGACCGGACCACGTCCGGGATGAATGCGGTAGGCCTCGAGGGATCCCGCCGGCGCCACGACGGCGCCGGGGATATCGGCGATCTGCATCAGGCCGAGGTCCATCTTGAGGAAGGTGAAGCCCAGGTCCATCCGCGCCTTCAGTCGCCTGCCCGTCTCGGTGCCACTGGGCCGTTCGGCATCAGTATCGCAATAGAGGCGCACCTTGTCGCGGAACTTGCCGCCCAGCATCTGGTAGATCGGGACTCCATAGGCCTTGCCGGCAAGATCCCACAAAGCGATCTCGATACCCGAGACCCCGCCGCCCTGCCGTCCGTGACCGCCGAACTGCTTGATGCGGCGGAACAGGCGATCGACGTCGCACGGATTCTCGCCGAGCAATCGGCTCTTGAGCATCAAGGCATAGGTGGCGCTGGCGCCATCGCGCACTTCGCCCAACCCCACTATCCCCTGATTGGTATAGATCTTGATGAGTGCCGACGCGAATGGCGCGCCCACGATCTCGGCGACCCGCAGGTCGGTAATGCGCAGCGCGCTCGGATGCGAGGCCGTACGGACATTGTTTTCGATTCCTTCGGTGGCCGACAGTACAGACATGATTTCCTCCCCAGCGGGCGTTGCGCCCGGTCCTTGCCAGTCAGTCCGTCTCGATCGCGTTCGCCTCCAGATGCTCGCGGTTCATCTCGAGCCCAAGTCCGGGCAGGCGTGGCAGCTTGAGGCTGCCGCCTGAATTGTCGAGCGGGGTGCGGATCAGCTCGTTGTACTTGCCGAGATTCCATTCGGACGTTTCGAGCCGATAGAAATTAGGCACCGTCATCATGACATGGGCACCCGCCACGACGTTGATCGGGCCTGCTGCATCATGGGGCGACACCGGGATGTAGTAGGCCTCGCAGAGGGCCGATATCTTCTTCAGCTCGGTAATGCCGCCGGTCCAGGTCACGTCGGGCATGATGTAGTCGGCGAGCCTGCCTTCGAGGATCGGCACGAAGTCCCACTTGGTATGACCCCGCTCGCCCCAGGAGATGGCAGCATTGACCTTCTCGCGGACCTGCCGCAGCGCGTTGACGCTTTCGGGCGGGCAAGGCTCCTCGAACCAGTCGATGTCACCGGCCTCTTCCAGGGTCCGGCACAGCCGGATGGCGGTCGGCACATCGAAACGGCCGTGGGCGTCGATCAGCACCTCCACATCCGGCCCTACCGTCTGGCGGATCAGGGCGGTGAGTTCGGCTGCCTCGCGCTCGTCCTTGCGGGTCATGCTGCCGTCGAGATAGCCGTCACGCTGTTCCCTGCCGTTTCCCTGATAGGCAAACGGATCGAACTTGAGGGCGGTGTGGCCGGAATCGACGATAGCCCTGACCTCGGCAATCACTGCCTCGGGACTGGTGAACCTGCTCTGGTCGGGATGGGTGTAGAGCAGGACATCGTCACGGACGGGCCCGCCCAGCAGTTCATAGATCGGCTTGTCCAGCACCTTGCCGGCAATGTCCCAGAGGGCGATGTCGATGGCACTGATGCATTCCACCGCGGCGCCGCGGCTGCCCATATAGGTGAAGCTGCGGAAGAGCTTGTGCCAGATCCGCTCGATATGAGCCGGGTCCTCCCCCGCCAGCATCGTGCCTATCTGGCGGAGCATGGCGCAGAGCGCGCGATTGGCCAGCTTTGTGGTGGTGGTAATTTCGCCCCAGCCGGTGACGCCTTCGTCAGTGTTGACTTCAACGAACAGGAACTCGCCCCAATAGGACGCGCTGGACTTGATCAGCCACGGTCTCACGCCGGTTATTCTCATTGCCCCTCCCAGTGGCGTTCACCGCCATTGTCGATTAACTCGCCCGCGCCGCCTCAGCGGCCCGCATATGTTCGAGAATGTGGCGACCCGAGCCTAAGACATGCTGCGCGACTAGGGCCGCTGCCTCGTCCGCTTCGCCTTGCTTGATGTGCTGGATCAGTTGGCGGTGCTCGCGCATGACCTGCGCCCGGCGCGCCAGCGTGAAGTCGAAGCGCCGGCCAACGGCGCGCAGTATTTCGCGGTGCTTCCACCACAGTTCTGCGGCATGCCGGTTGTAGTGCCGCTCATACATGATGGTATGGAACTGCGTGTCGAGTTCACTGTGGCGGGCCGGATCGGCGAAATCGTTCTGCTCAATCTCGGCCTGCACCTGCTCGAGCTGGGCGATATCCTGCGGCGTTGCCATGCCGACGAACCAACGGGTCAGCGCCGGCTCGATCAGCATGCCGATCTCATAGATGTCGCGCACAAAGTCCCGATCGATCGGCCGCACGCGGGCGCCGCGATTGGGTGAAATGATGACGAACCCCTCCCCGCGCAGCAACTGAAGCGCCTCGCGGATCGGATTGGTGGAGGTCCGGTGGCGCTGAGCCAGATCGGCAACGACCAGACGCTCATTGGCGTTCAGGCGGCCCGAGATAATGTCGTCCCTGATCTGCTCGTAAATCGAGACCCCCTCTTTCGACGCATTGGTCGGCTCCATGCCCGATGGTGGCTGTGCCTTGAAATCACTCATCTAAAGTCCGTCGCTCCTGATAGTCGTGCCGGTTGCAATAGCTTGCACCGGCTGAGCCGTCTTTGAGACCTTGTGACGCACCATACAGCAAAACCTGTCGATAATGTACAATCGGACTCAGTTGACACGCAATATGGCATCTGTAACGCTACAGTCGGCGACGGAAGGACAAGAGGCAAAGCCCGATCTACGCCGCCGCAAAGGGACCTGCTGCGCACAGACGCAAGCGGGGAGACAGGAGGACTATATGAGGAATTACCGATTGGCCCGCGCGCTTGCGCGCGGTGCAGTAGTCTCTGCGGTTGCGGTATCGATGATGGGCACCTCTGTACTGGGCCAGAGTGTCGATCTCAGCAAGTGGTCGCCGGAATATGTGCGGTCAATTGCCGGCACCGAGGAATTTGATACCGCCGAAGCCTGCGGGGCAGTCACCCCGCTCGACTATGAAGGCAGGCTGACCTTCTGGTACCAGGGCGTGTTCGAGGGCGACCCCGATCTGCTGCGCCAGTATTACAAGGACTTCTTCGAAGCCTTCCGGGCGACCTATCCCAATATCCAGCTGGAAGAGCAGGCCCTGATCTACAACGACCTGCTCGACAAGTTCCGCACCGCACTGCTCGGCAATGCCGGACCCATGGTGGTGCGCCTGCAAATCCTGGGTGGCGTCGAGTTCGCGTCCAAGGGCTACCTGCAGGAGTTGAGCCCGGAAGACGTCGGCTGGAAGACCGAGGACTTCTGGCCCGGCGCGATGAAGTCGGTGATGTGGGAAGGCAAGGCCTACGGCATCCCGACCAATAACGAGACCATGGCCTTCATCTGGAATGCCGACATCTTCGAGCGCGCCGGCCTTGATCCTGAAACGCCGCCCGCAACCTGGGACGATGTCGTCACCTATTCCAAACAGATCCACGACGAACTCGGGATTGCCGGCTATGGCTTGGTTGCCCGCAAGAATGCCGGCAACACACCCTACCGCTTCATGCCCCAGCTCTGGGGCTATGGTGGCGGCGTGTTCGACGAGGCCGATCCGAACCCGACCTATGGGGAAATCCGGCTCGACAGCGAGGCCAGCAAGCAGGCCCTGCAGGCCTCCTACGACATGTATGTCCGCGACCAGTCCGTGCCGGTGTCGGCGCTGACCAACCAGCAGGCCGACAACCAGCCGCTGTTCCTCGCCGGCCAGGTCGCCATGATGATCTCGCATCCATCGGACTACAATGTCATGCTGGACCTGCAGGCGAAAGCCACCGGCAGCGACGCGGAAAAGGCGCAGACCGTCATCGACAACATGCGATACGGCCTGATCCCGACCGGTCCGGACGGGCGCCGTGCGGTGGTGTTCGGCGGCTCCAACATCCATATCCTCAACCCCGAATATGTCGAGGGCGGCGAGGTGGACGAAGCGGCGGCCAAGGCCATGGTCTGTTTCTGGACCAGCCCGGAATGGTCGCTGAAGATGGCCTATGCCGGCTCCAATCCCGGGAACCTCAACGGGTTCAAGACCAAGTGGATGAAGGAGCGTCTGGACTCGATCAAGTTCCTCGACGTGACAACGTCCATGCTGCCTTACGGCGTGCCCTTCCCCACCCTGCCCGAAACGCCCGAGATCATGAACATCATCATCCCCGACATGCTGCAGAACGCACTGACGGGCGCCATGACGGTCGAGGAGGCAGCGGCAGACGCCGCCGAGAAGGTCCGCAATGTCACTGATGGTGGCGGCCTTTAGGTCCTGAAAACACAGGCCGGCGGCGACCGAGCGTTGCTGCCGGCTTCCTTTTCCGATTTGTACGGGGCGGGCGACCAGTGAGCGCTGTAACCGATCATGCCGGTGCCTTACCGGCGGGCATACCACGCGTTTCCATTCTTCGCCGCATGTGGCAGCAGCGGGCGGACTATCTCTATGTCCTGCCGGCCATCGTGGTGATGCTCGTGGTCATCGCCTACCCGGTCTACTACACGATCGACCTGTCATTCTTCAAAACGCCGCCCGGACTGCAACTGCGCGACAAGATCTTCGTCGGCATGGACAACTACAGTGCCATCCTGGGCAGCGACGTGTTCTGGCGGGTGACACTGAACACCGTGATCTGGACGCTGGCATCGACGATCATCGCCTTTGTCCTGGGATTCGGCGCCGCCCTGGCTCTGCACCGCGACTTTTTCGGCCGCGGCGTCTTGCGGGCCATCCTGATCATTCCCTGGGTGATCAGCGCCGTGGCGGCATCCTATATCTGGAAGTGGATCTACCATTCCGATTTCGGAATCATCGGGGCGGTACTGGTCCAGATGGGGATCGTGGATCGGCCTCCAAACTTCATCGACAGCGTCGGGACGGTGCTGCCATCGCTGATCGTGGTCAATATCTGGCGCGAATTTCCCTTCGCCATGATCATGCTGATGGCGGGGCTGCAGACAGTGCCTGACCAGCTGCTGCGGGCAGCCCAGGTGGACGGGGCGTCGGCATGGCAGAGGTTCTGGCATGTCACATTCCCCTATCTGAGCGGGGTGTCGACCGTCACCATCCTGCTGCTGGCGGTCGCCAACTTCAATTCCTTCATCATCCCCTGGATCATGACGGGCGGCGGGCCATCCAACGCGTCCCACATCTGGATCACCCACATCTATGAACTGGCGTTCGGCCGCCAGCGCTGGGGCGTGGCGGCGGCCTATTCGGTGCTGCTGTTCATCATCGTGATGACGCTGGGCTACTTCTATGTCCGCGCGCTCAGCGGCAATGAAAAACGGGAGCATGGTGCATGACCGCGATCTCCAGCCCTGATGCACCCCGCAGCCGCAAGCGTATCGATGGCTGGCGCTGGGCAGGACGCGTGTTCCTGGTGCTTATGCTCATCTACACGGCGCTGCCGATGATCTGGATGTTGCTGACCTCGATCAAGTCCGGCTTTGCGGCGATGCAGTTCCCGCCGCAATGGTGGCCGTCCGAGCCGACGCTGGCGAGCTACCAGAAGCTGCTCGACCCGCAGAACAGCGTGGGACAGGACTTCCTGCGCTTCTTCTGGAACAGCCTGATCGTTTCGACGTTGACAACGCTGCTGGCGGTCGCGGTGGCAGTGCCGGCGGCCTATGCTTTTTCCCGCTTCAGCTTTCCTGGGCGCCGCTTCCTGTTTTTCGCGGTGTTGCTGCGCAACATGTTCCCCGCGGTGATCTTTCTCGTCCCGCTGTTCATCCTGATGCGCGTGCTGGGCCTGGTGAATACGCATGGCTCGCTGATCCTGACCTATCTCACCTTCGGCCTGCCGCTGGCGATCTGGCTGCTCAAGGGCTTCTACGACAATATCCCGGTTCAACTGGAACAGGCGGCCCGGATTGATGGGGCGACGCGCTTCCAGGCGTTCCTCCTGATCGTGACGCCCCTGTCGGTACCCGGCATCATCGCGACGGCGATCTACTCGTTCATCGGGGCGTGGAACGAATACATCTACGCGGCCACCTTTCTCACCAAAAACGAGCAGCTGACGCTGCCGGTCGGCATCCAGCGGTTCTTCTCGGAGAACACGACGGATTTTCCCGGCCTGATGGCCGCCAGCTTCATGATGAGCGTTCCGGTGGTCGTCCTCTTCCTGATGCTTCAGCGTTATTTCGTCCGTGCCCTCACCGAAGGCGCCGTCAAACACTAGGAAAGCGTTGCGAATGGCCCAGGTGGTGCTCAAAGACCTCGTCAAGACCTACGGCAATGTCTTCGCCGTGAACAATGTTTCGCTGACCGTCAACGATGGTGAGTTCGTGGCTCTGGTCGGTCCTTCCGGCTGCGGCAAGACGACGACCCTCAACCTGGTGGCGGGACTGATACCCATCACGGGAGGCGACATCGTCATCGGCAACCGCGTCGTCAATGACCTCGATCCAAAGGATCGCGACATTGCCATGGTGTTCCAGAACTATGCGCTCTACCCGCAGAAGTCGGTCTACAACAATCTTGCGTTCCCGCTGCAGATGCGCCGGTTGCCCAAGGATGAAATCGATCGCAAAGTCCGCGAGGCCGCCAAGGTGCTCGACATGACGCATCTGCTGGAACGCAAGCCGCGCGAACTCTCGGGCGGGCAGCAGCAGCGCGTGGCGCTGGGTCGTGCCCTGGTTCGCGACCCCGCCGTGTTCCTGATGGACGAACCGCTCTCCAATCTCGACGCCAAGCTGCGGGTGCAGATGCGCAGCGAGATCAAGCGCTTCCACCAGGATCTCAAGGCGACCATCGTCTACGTGACGCATGACCAGCTCGAGGCGGTAACCATGGCCGACAAGATGGCGGTGATGAATGGCGGTTTCCTCCAGCAATACGATACGCCGGCGCAGGTCTTTGCCCATCCGGTCAATATGTTCGTCGCCAGCTTCATCGGCAGCCCGGCGATGAGCCTGGTGCCCCTGGAAGCCGGTACGGTTGATGGCAAGCCGGTCCTCACCAGCGCGGAAGGCTGGGTGTTGCCACTGTCAGCGTCCAATGCGCGCAAGGTCGACGGGGCAAGGAGCAAGAAGATCGTGCTCGGGGCGCGCCACTCCACCATCACGCTGCACAAATCGGCGCAGCCCGGGGCGATCCCCGCCAAAGCCTATACAGTGGAACCGACAGGGGACGTGACCTTCGTGCAGGCTTTTCTATCGGGTTCGCTCGTCAATATCAGCGTGCCGCCGTCGGTGCATGTGGCGCCGGACGAGCAGGTCTGGCTGGAGTTCGACCAGGACCGGATGCACCTGTTCGATGGCGAGACGGAGATGGCGCTGCACGCCGACTAACCGAGACCGCCCGAGACCCACCATGTCTATCAAACTCAAGATCACCGCCATCAAGCCCTACCCCGTCCGGGTGGGCATCAGGAACCAGTTGCTGGTCAAGATCGAGACCGACCAGGGCCTTTCCGGCTGGGGTGAGAGCGGGCTTTCGGGGCGTGAACTCGCCGTTGCGGGCGCACTCGATCACTATCGTGAATTCCTGATCGGGCAGGACGCAATGCAGATCGGGCGCATCTGGCAGGAGATGTATCGCAGCCAGTATTTCGAAGGCGGGCGCGTGCTGCAGGCGGCGATTTCCGCCATCGACATCGCGTTGCACGACATCAAGGGGAAGGCGCTGGGCGTACCGGTCCATGACTTGCTCGGCGGCAAGCAGCGGCATGTCATACCCACCTTTGCCTCGACCGGCGACAGCGCGGGCGAAGGCGCCATCGAGCGCGCGCAGGAACTCAAGGCCGCCGGCTTCGACGCCATCCGATTTTTCCCGATGGGCCAGGACAGCCGCGACATTTTCGAGCCGCGCCAGTCGATCGCGGCCACGGCGCGGATTCTCAACAAGGCACGCGAGGAACTGGGCAGCGAGGTGGTGCTCGGCATCGACTACCACCATCGCCTGTCAGTGGCGGAGGCAGCCAGCTTCTGCGCCAAGCTCGATCGCGGCGTGCTCGACTTCCTCGAGGAGCCGATCCGCGACGAGACGCCGGAGGCCTACGAGTCGCTGCGCAGCATGACCGATATCCCCTTTGCAATCGGCGAGGAGTTCGCCAGCAAATGGCAGTTCGTGCCCTATATCGAGCGCGGGATTCATCAATTCAATAGGCTGGACGTGTGCAATGTCGGCGGGCTTACCGAGGCCATGAAGGTCGCCGGCTGGAGCGAGGCGCACTATGTCGACCTGATGCCGCACAACCCGCTCGGCCCGGTCTGCACCGCTGCCACGGTGCACTTCGCCGCCGCCGTGCCCAACTTTGCCTGGCTGGAGACACGCGCACCTGAGCGGGCGCTGGGCTTCGACAATAGTGATTTCTTCCCCGTGCAGCCGCAGCTGGAAGGCGCCGTTTATCTGGTCAGCGATGCGCCGGGCCTGGGTGTCGAGGTCAATGAAGAGCTGCTGGCAAAGCAGAGCTTCAGGTTCTGGGAAGCCCCGCATCTGCGACGCAATGACGGGTCCGTCACCAACTGGTAGGCGCCGCGCGCAAAGGAGAGTCCACATGACGCATACGCCCGGCATCAACCGTCCCGGCAAGGATATCATCGACGCGCTCATGCATATCGGATCGGCCACGGTGGCCGGAACGCTCGGCCATATGGGCATCACCAATCCGCATATCCAGGGTCCGGTCAGTGCCAACAGGGGCAAGTCCATTGTCGGCCCGGCGCTGACGCTGCAGTTCATGCCGAAGCGGGAGGATCTCTACGACGAAGGCGAGTATGCGGACCCCGAAAAGCAGTTGCATCGCCATGTGCTCTATCACGTGCAGGAGGGCGACGTGGTGGTGGTCGATGCGCGTGGCGACATGACGGCCGGCGTGTTCGGCGACATGATGAGCACCTATTTCAAGGGGCGCGGTGGCGCCGGCATCGTCATCGATGGCTGCATGCGCGACTATCCCAATGTGCAGAAGCTCGACCTGCCGATCTGGGTGCGCGGCTGGACGCCGAATTTTCACACCCAGACCGGCATCATGCCCTTTGCCGTCAATGTGCCGATAGCCTGCGGCGGGGTGACGGTCATTCCCGGGGACATCATCGTTGCAGATGATGACGGGGCGGTGGTTGTGCCTGTCGCCTTGGCAGGCGAGGTGATCACCAAGTCACGGGAGCATCATGAGTGGGAGGATTTCTCGCGCATGAAGCTGATGGAAGGGGCGCCGTTGCAGCGCTACTATCCCCTGCATCCCGACGCGCACGAGGAATATCAGGCTTGGCGCAGGCTCAATCCGGTCAAGCTCGGCTGATGCTGCGTCGCGTCCCGCGGCGCTCTTGCCGCGGGCGGAGAGATGCGGTCTTGTCTGTCGCCCGCCGTGATAGTGTTCAGGACCTCTCATGAAGACCTATGCCGTCCCCCATTCCGATCTCGTGGTTCCCGGCCTCATCCTCGGACTGATGCGCATTGCCGAGATGAGCGATGCCGACATAAGGCAGTCGTTCGACACTGCGGTAGAGGCCGGCATCACCATGGTGGACCACGCCGACATCTATGGCGGGGCGCCGCACCGCAGCGAGTCCCGTTTCGGCGAGGCCGTGCAACTGTCGCCATCGGAACGGGCCGGCATCCTGATCCAGAGCAAGGTGGGCATTCGCAAGGGCTATTTCGACTTCTCGTCGGCCCACATCCTCAAATCGGTCGACGAGTCATTGGCCGCGCTGCGCACCGACTATCTCGACATATTGCTGCTGCACCGGCCCGATGCACTGGTGGAGCCCGAAGAGGTCGCGTCGGCTTTTGATGCGCTACACACCGAGGGCAAGGTGCGCCATTTCGGCGTGTCGAACCATACGCCGGGCCAAATCGAGCTGCTCAAGAGTGCCGTGCGCCAACCGCTGCTGTTCAACCAGGTGCAACTGAGCCTCACCCATGCCAGCCTGATCGCCCAGGGGGTCGCCGCCAACATGGTTGGTGTCGAGCAATCGGCATCGCGCGACGTCGGACTGCTGGACTACAGCCGGCTCAAGGGCATGATGCTACAGGCCTGGTCACCCTTCCATACGGGACGCGGCAAGGGCATTTTCCTCGGCGACACGGAGAACCACGGCGAACTCAACGCGCTGCTGGAGGTCATGGCGGCAAAGTACGGCGTCACGCCGACCGGCATTGCGGTGGCCTGGATCGCACGGCACCCCGCAAATATTCAGGTCGTGCTGGGCACGACCCGACCGGAACGGGTTCGGGACAGCGCTGCCGGAGCCGACGTCGTCCTCTCGCGTGAGGACTGGTATCAGCTTTTCCGCGCAGCAGGTCACACCCTGCCCTGACGGCGTCTCGCTCGCACAGCGGCAGTTGCTAGCCCTGAGGCCCGACCTTTGAGGGATCGATCTGGCTGGGGCGTCCCGGCAGGTCCAGGTTGCTGAGGCGCGGCGCGGTGCGGGAAATCACCTTGCCACCCTTGATGACCGCGAGCCGCGTGGCCTTGAGCCGGATGGCCTCGATCGGATCGGTGGCCTGGAGCAGGACCATATCGGCCTTGCAGCCAACATCGATGCCATATCCATCAAGGTGCAGGATTTTTGCCGGGCCGGTGGTGACTGCGGCAAAGCACTGGCGCATTGCATCGCGGCTGGTCATCTGCGCCACGTGAAGCCCCATGCTGGCCACTTCCAGCATGTCGGCCTGACCGAGCGAATACCAGGGATCCATCATGCAATCCTGGCCGAATGCGGCAGTGATGCCGTAGCTCAGGATTTCCGGAAAACGGTTCATGCCGCGGCGCTTGGGATAGGTGTCGTGGCGGCCCTGGATGGTGATGTTGATATTGGGGTTGGCAATGGCGGCAACACCCGCTTCAGCCATCAGCGGCAGAAGCTTGCTGACATAGTAATTGTCCATCGAGTGCATCGACGTGAGATGGGACCCCGTAACCCGCCCGCCCAGGCCCAGGCGCTGGGTCTCATAGGTCAGCGTTTCGATATGGCGGCTCAGCGGATCGTCGGTTTCGTCGCAATGGAGATCCACCAGCAGGCCCCGTTCGGCGGCGATTTCGCAGAGTGCAGTCACGCTGCGCGCGCCATCAGCCATGCTGCGCTCGAAATGGGGTATGCCGCCGACGACGTCCACGCCCATGTCGAGCGCGCGCTCGAGCAGGTCCACCGCGCCGGGATAGCGGTAGTAGCCATCCTGCGGGAAGGCGACCAGCTGCAGGTCGATATAAGGCGCAACCCGGCGCTTGACCTCGAGCAGCGCCTCGACGCCGAGCAGCCGCTCATCACAGATATCGACATGGGTGCGAATGGCGAGCAGGCCCTGCGAGACCGCAAGATCGCAATAGGCCAGTGCGCGCTCGATCACCGCCTCCTGCGTCAGCAGCGGCTTGAGCTCACCCCAGATGCGGATGCCATCGAGCAGTAGGCCGCTCTCATTTAGACGCGGCAGGCCCAGCGAGAGCGTTGCATCCATGTGGAAGTGGCAATCGACGAAGGGGGGCGACACCAGTTGCCCCGCAGCGTCGATCACCTCGCCGGCCTCGCCATCCAGATTGGCTTCGATGGCGGCGATGCGGCCGGACCTGACACCGATATCCATGCCGGCGCGGCCGTCGGGAAGAGTGGCATTGGTGAGCTTGAAGTCGAACACGATTACCTCGTCTAGTGTCTCTGGCCCTTGAACCAGGGATGCAGCAATGCGCGCGGATAGTCTGCCCGGCGGGCGACCAGAACAAGCGCGGCGATGGAGAGCAGATAGGGGAGCATGAGGAAGACCTGGCCGGGCACGACCTGGCCTATCTCTGCCTGAAGCCGAATCTGGAAGGCGTCGAAGGCGCCAAACAGCAGCGCGCCGAGCAGCGCCTTGTCGGGTTGCCATGAGGCAAAGACGACCAAGGCAATGCAGATCCAGCCCCGGCCATTGACCATGCCGAAGAAGAAAGCGTCGAACGCCGACATGGTGAGGAAGGCGCCGCCAAGGGCCATCAGGGCGGAGCCCACTACGACAGCGCCAATCCTCAAGCTGCGCACCGAGAGCCCCTGGGCTTCCACGGCAGCCGGATTATCGCCCACGGCGCGAAGGGCGAGGCCAAGAGGCGTGCGGTACAGCACGATTGCGACAAGGGCCACGAGCGCTATGGCCAGCATGGTCAGCGGGGTCTGCGAAAACAGCGCCGGGCCAATGAAGGGCAGGTCGGACAGACCGGGAATAGCGGTCGGCTGGAACGGGGCGATGCGTGGCGGCGAGGTCACGTTGGGCAGCGCGGTGCGATAGGTGAAGTAGCTCAGGCTGGTTGCCAGCAGGGTGATGCCGATGCCCGCGACGTGCTGAGACAGGCCCAGAACAACGGTCAGCACAGCATGGAGCAGGCCGAACAGGGCGCCGGTCAGCAAGGCGACCAGCACACCGCCCCAGAGGCCAGCGCCGAGATAGACGGCGAGCCAGCCGGCCATGGCGCCGGCAACGAATATGCCCTCGATGCCCAGGTTGAGCACCCCTGCCCGCTCGCAGATCAACGCACCCAGCACGCCGAAGATCAGTGGCGTGGCGATGCGAATGGCGGCGGCCCAGAAATTGGCGGAGCCGAAAATGTCGACGAGGACGTCCATGATCTACTCCCTCGCCTCAACAGGCGCGGCCCGCTCATAGCGGATGCGGAAGCGCAGGAAGAAGGTCCCTACCAGCACACAGAGCAGCGACAGGGCCACGACGAGATCGGCCAGGTAGTTGGAAATACCCGTGGCGCGGCTCATGGAGTCGGCCCCGACAAACACGGCGGCGACAAAAATGGCGGCAAAGACTGCGCCGATGGGTGACAGGCCCGCCAGCATGGCGACAACAATGCCCGAATAGCCAAAGCCCGGCGACAGATCAGCCGAGAGATAGCCTTTGACGCCCGCCACTTCGGAAACGCCGGCCAGGCCAGCAAGACCGCCGGAGATGAGCGCCACCTTGAGCATGGTCGCATTGACCGGAATGCCGGCAAAGCGTGCCGCGGCGCGGTTCTCGCCCACGGCCTTGATTTCGAAGCCGAGGACCGTCTTGCGCACGAGAACCCAGAGCAGGATGGCGGCGCCGATGCCGATGACGAGGCCCCAGTGCATGCGCAAGCGAGGCACGAGCTTGGCCAGCTTGGCCTCGGCCAGCAGCGGCACCGACTGCGGCCAACCCATGGCCAGCGGGTCCTTGAGCGGACCTTCGATCAGCATCTGCACAAAGAGGATGACGACGAAGTTGAGCAGCAGGGTGATGACGACTTCGTCGGCGCCGAAACGCTGCTTAAGCATGGCGGGAATGACCATCATCAGGCCGCCAGCCAGGAAGCCGGCAATCATGATGGTGGGGATCATCAGCGCGGGCGGCATCTGCAGCAGGCCGCTGCCGACCAGGATGGCAGCGAGGGCACCGATGTAGAGCTGGCCCTCGGCGCCGATATTCCACAGACGCGCGCGGAAGGCGACGGCGGCTGCCAGGCCAGTGAGGATGAGCGGGGTAGCGCGGTTGAGTGTTTCTGAAAGAGCGAACAGCGAACCGAAGGCACCCTGGACAATGAGGCCATAGGCGCTGAGCGGAGATCCGCCGGCGAACAGAACCGGAATGGCAACGAGCAGCAATGCTGCTACGCCGGCCCCCAGCGAAACGAAAAGCTTGAGCGCCACCGAGGCATCGGCGCGCGGTTCGAGGCGAAAGATCATGCCGCCTGCCCTGCCATAAGAAGGCCCACGGCGCCACGGTCCAGTGCGTCGGAGGGGCCGGCATCGCTGATTTCCCCAGCATGAGCGACAAGGAAGCGGTCGGCCAGGACGAAGAGTTCGTCGAGGTCTTCGGAAATCACCAATACGGCTGCGCCGCGGTCGCGCGCGGCGATCAGGCGCCGGTGAATTTCGGCCTGGGCACCAACGTCGAGGCCGCGCGTCGGCTGGTTGGCGAGGATGACGCGGGGGTCGCGCTCGAGCACACGGGCCAGAATGAGCTTTTGCACATTACCGCCCGAGAGCAACCGGGCTTCCGCATCGGGGCCCGGACAGCGGATATCGTAGCCGGCGATCGCGGCGGTGGCACGTGCCTGCATGGCCTTGCGGTTGAGCAAGCCGTGGCGCGAAAAGTCGCGACCGCGCACTTCCTCTATGGCGATGTTGTCGGCAACGCTCATCGTGCCGACAACGCCATCATGCTGGCGGTCCTCGGGCATGCGAGCGACGCCGGCCGCCACGAGCGCCCGCGGATCGGCCTGGGTGAGTGGCTTGCCATAAACCCGGAGAGCGCCGGCATCGGGAGTTGCGAGACCGGACAGGAGCGCGGCGATGGCGCCCTGGCCATTGCCCGACACGCCGGCAAGGCCGACAATTTCGCCGGCCCTCAGGGAAAAGCTGACATTGCGCAAGGACTGGCGGGGCGAGGCCTGGCGGAGATGAACTGCATCGAACTCGAGCAGCGGTTTAGCCGGTCTGGCCGGTACGCGCTGGACAGTGGCGACCGCCTTGCCGACCATGAGATCGGCAATGGCCCGGCGGTCGGCGTTGGCGGTGACCAGTTCCCCTGCCTTCCGCCCGCCCCGCAATACCAGGATGCGGTGTGACACGGCGAGAACTTCACCGAGCTTGTGCGATATGAAGATGACGCCCAGGCCATTTTCGGCGAGCCGGCGCAGGATGGCGAAGAGGCCTTCCGATTCCTGCGGCGTCAGCACGGCCGTTGGCTCATCGAGGATGAGGACGCGCACATTGCGATAGAGTGCCTTGATGATCTCGACGCGCTGCTTTTCGCCCACTGTCAGGGTGGCGACACGACGATCGAGGTCAACTTCAAGCCCGCTTTCAGCAATGATCTGTTGTACGCGCTGGCGGGCCTTGGCGCGGCCACCCCAGGATAGCAGAGGCTCGGTGCCCAGGCGGATGTTGTCGAGCCCGGTGAGGTTTTCGGCCAGAGCAAAATGCTGATGCACCATGCCGATGCCGGCGGCCAGTGCCGCGCCGGGCGAGCCGCTGGGTAGCTGGCGCAACTCTCCATCCGCATCGGCCACCCGCACCAGGCCTTCGTCCTGCACATAGTGGCCGAAGAGGATATTCATCAACGTGGTCTTGCCAGCGCCGTTCTCGCCCAGCAGGGCCAGGATTTCGCCACGACGCAGGCTCAGGTCCAGCCCGTCATTGGCCACGAGTTTGCCGAAGCGCTTGGTGATGCCCTCGAGCGAGAGCACGACGCCCGCGTGGTTCTGCTGCATTGCTGCCCCGTTGGAAGGTGCCGGGCGCCAGAGGCGCCCGGCATGAAGACTACATGGTCGACGAGGGCTCGCCGTCATTGATCTCGACCGTGAAGGCGCCCGAGACAATTTCTGCCTCCTTGGCCTTGGCAGCGGCAACAGCCTCGGCGCCAGCCAGAGCCTCGTCATAGACGGCGCTCGAGCCACCATGCTCCATGAAGGCATAGATGCCATAATCGGAAGCGGCGAAACTGCCAGCCTTCACATCGGCAATGGCTTTGTCGATCATGGGTTCGCCATGCCACAGCGCGCTGGCGAGGATGGTGCCGGGATAGTCGGCAGCGGTATCGATGACGTTACCGATTGCCAGGATGCCGCGCTCCTTGGCGGCATCGGAGACGCCGAAGCGCTCGGCATAAAGGATATCGGCGCCGGCATCGACCATGGCGAAAGCGGCTTCCTTGGCCTTGGGGGGATCATACCAGGAGTTGATGAAGCTGACCGAGAACGTGACGTCCGGGTTGACCGAGAGCGCGCCGGCCATGAAGGCGTTCATCAGACGGTTCACTTCTGGGATGGCGTAGCCACCGACCATGCCGATGACATTGGTCTCGGTCTTGGCGCCTGCCACCATGCCGGTGAGATAGCTCGGCTCATGGATGAAGTTGTCGAAGGTGGCAAAGTTCGGTTCGACAGGCGGGAGCGATGAGCCCATCAGAAACATGATCTCGGGATATTCCTCAGCCACGGCACGGGCCGGCTGTTCGACGCCGAAGGCCTCGCCGATCATCAGCTTGACGCCCTGCTCGGCATATTCCCGCATCACCCGCTCATAGTCGGTATTGGTGACGTTCTCGGAATAGACGTATTCGATGTCGCCGCGCTCCTGCGCCGCAACGAGTGCGTTGTGCAATCGGCTGGCCCATTGCTGCTCGACGGGGACGGTCCACACCGCGGCAACCTTGAGAGCGTCCTGTGCCAGGCTCGCCCCCGAAAACACAAGGGCTGTACCAAGTGCCAGCGCGGATACGAAGGCGCGGCGCCCCATCTTCATCTTTGTCATCTGCAATTCCCGTAATTGTGCAAAAAACGCCCAAGGTTTCCCGATGCCTATCTAGGTGGCAAGCCTGCCCTCTTTGCAAGATCAAAGATCGGTTTGCACGGCTTAGATGGATCCACGCGACAAGGCCGAACGCGGTCCGCCGTTTTCGCTTCACCGGCACGGTCGGCTTGCGTAGTTTGCTGGCGCAACGGATCGGGGACATCGATTGGCCGACTTGTCATTGGCCGGCGGGAGCCGGAGGGAATACCTGCAGCCGCTGATGGCGGGCGCACTGGCCGCCATCGTGGGCTATGCCAGCACCTTCACCCTGGTGCTAGCCGCACTGACGGCAACCGGGGCGTCGCCGCAACAGGCCGGGTCGGGCCTGATGTCGGTCTGCATCGCCATCGGCATTCTCAACATCGTCGTCAGCAGCAGGACCAAGGTTCCGGTCAGCTTCGCCTGGTCGACGCCCGGTGTCGCCTTCATACTGACCGTGGGCGAACCCGTGGGCGGTTTTCCAGCCGTCGCGGGCGCATTCCTGGTAGCGGCGCTGCTCATCGTCCTCACGGGAATCATCAAGCCGCTGGCCAGGCTGATCGGCGCCATTCCAGCCCCCATCGCTAATGCCATGCTGGCGGGCATGCTGCTGACGCTATGCCTCGCGCCGATCACTGCCGTCGCGGAAATGCCGCTGCTGGCGCTGCCGGTGGTGCTGGCCTGGGCCGTGGGCATGAGGCTCGCCCGCCGCTATGCCGTGCCCATTGCCGTGGTGGTGACGGGGCTCGTGCTGGCCATGACGACCAACCTGCCGCCCGGCGCGCTGGATGGTAGCTGGCCAAGCCTCGTGCCGGTCATGCCGGTCTTCACCGCGGATGCCATCCTGCGGATCGGGCTACCGCTCTATATCGTCACCATGGCGTCGCAGAACCTGCCGGGACTGGCGGTTATGCAGGCGAATGGCTTCAAACTGCAACCAGCGCCACTGTTCCTCCTCACCGGCATTTCGAGCGCGGCCACGGCATTTTTCGGCGGCCACAGCAGCAATCTCGCGGCCATTACAGCGGCCATCTGCGCGGGGCCGGAAGCGCATCCGGACAAGACCAGGCGCTGGCCAGCGCCGGTTTCGGCGGGCGTCGTCTATTTGCTCCTCGCCCCCGCAGCCAGCCTGGCGGCGGCCTTCATCGCCGCGTCACCGCCTCTTCTCATCCAGGCCGTTGCAGGTCTGGCCCTGCTGTCGAGCCTGGCAGCGGCACTATCGGGCGCACTGGTAACGGAAGAGATGCGGCTGCCGGCCATCCTCACCTTTGTCACCACCGCGTCAGGCATCACGATTGTGGGCGTTGGCGCACCTTTCTGGGGACTGGTGGCCGGGATCGGCATGCTCGCGCTGCTGCGGCTGGGCTTCAGGCCCGAGCCGGAAACCGTCGCAAAATGACCCAGGCCCACGCCGTCATCATCGCCGGGGGGCGTGGCGAGCGGCTTGGTGGCGTGCGTAAGGCCGACCTCCGTATCGGCGGCGTCCGACTCATAGACCGTGTCGTCCGGGCGATTGGCCCTGTCGCCACGCCGCTGCTGGTGGCGGTGGGGCCGCGGGGTAAAGGACCAGTCCTCCCGGAGGCCGTCATGATCCCGGACCTGTCGACATCGACTGGCGGGCCGCTGGCGGGCCTGGCGGCGGCGATTGCCGCATTGCGCGGGCGCGGGATCGTCGAGGGCAGGCTGCTCTCGGCGGCGGTTGATACGCCCTTCCTGCCAGCCGACTTCGCAGCGGTAATGCTGGCCGCCCTGGACGGGCATGATGCCGCCTTTGCCGCCTGGGGCGAAGACTTCTACCCGCCCAACGCCGCCTGGGACATCGCTGCCCTGGCGGATCTGCCGGAACGGATCATGGGCGGCGGGGCACCGCGCAGCCTCAAGGACCTGCTAACGGAATTGGGGGCCAATCGGGTCGACTGGGCGACCCGCAGCCCCGAAAATCCGTTTCTCAATCTCAATACGCTCAACGACCTGGTCGCTCTGGGGCAAATGGCCCGCCGCTGACAACTTATGCACACGCCGGCCAATTGGGACTTGGCAAACCAAATCAAGTTCGCTACACGGACCACGCCTTCGGAAACGAGGGCTTCGAAATGTGTTCCGCGATAGCTCAGTTGGTAGAGCGTTCGACTGTTAATCGAATGGTCGCTGGTTCGAGTCCAGCTCGCGGAGCCAATTCACAGTTCCAAGCCCCGCTTAGCCCCGCCATTGCCAGTGCCGCTCCGGCGCGGTAGGGGTCGGTAATTTCAGGCTTTTGGATTCCCCACAAATGGACGCCGTTGCAAGCAAGGCCCCCCCGGCCGTGCGCACTTCGCACAACATCATTTTTGCCGTCAGCGCGGCGCATCTGATCAATGACCTCATCCAGTTCCTGCTGCCGGCGCTCTACCCGCTGCTCAAGGTCAACTACGAGCTCGATTATTTCCAGATCGGCCTGCTGACCCTGGCGCAGCAGATCACTGCCTGCCTGCTGCAGCCGATCATGGGGCTCTATGGCGACGTCAAGCCCAAGCCTTACCTGCTCGCCCTATCGCTCGCCATCGTGGCTGGCGGCGTCGTACTGCTGGCGACGGCGAACAGTTTTGCGCTGCTCCTGGTGGCTTCGGCCGTATTGGGTATCGGTTCGGCCCTGTTCCATCCCGAAGCATCGCGCGTGGCGCGGCTCGCCTCTGGCGGACGGCTGGGCTTTGCACAATCGGCGTTCCAGGTTGGCGGAAATGCCGGAACGGCCATCGGCCCGCTGGCAGCGGCGCTGATCGTGCTGCCACTGGGGCAGGCCAGCACGGTGTGGTTTGCCTTCGTCGCCGTGCTCGGCATCATGCTGCTGACCTATGTCGGACGCTGGTATGCGGCGCATCAGCGCGACGTCGCCAGCCGGCCGGCGGTCGTCGTGGCCAAGCCCAGCATTTCGCGCCAGCGGCTGATCGTGGCCTTTGCGGTGATCGGGGCGCTGCTGCTGAGCAAGTACGTCTATATCGAGACGTTCAAGAGCTACTATACCTTCTTCCTGATCGAGAAATTCGCACTGCCGGTACAGGACGCGCAGTTCCTCCTGTTTGCCTTTCTCGGCGCAATCGCGGTGGGGACCTTTTTCGGCGGAC
>JADGMW010000385.1_pt1 | contig 19743 bp, 19 predicted proteins | sample 8641801 | NCBI WGS metagenome assembly JADGMW01 (sample SAMN16272018, study PRJNA661076) | feces metagenome | isolation source: fecal sample from diarrhoea affected cattle A | host: Bos taurus | place: South Africa: Lokaleng Village, Mahikeng | collected 2019-09
GTTTTGAGGAGTTCGGGCCGCGGGGCGTCGCCGCCGACGCCGGGCCCGGGGGACGCAGGCAGGGCGGGGGCGGCCGCCGGCGGCCGCCCCCGTCCCTGCTCAGTGCGCCATGCCGGCGAGCGCCTCGGGGTCGATCGTGGCGATCGAGCGGGTGTCCTGGAACGCCCGCACGCCTTCGATCCCCTGCTCGCGTCCCATGCCGGACTGCTTCATGCCGCCGAACGGGGCGCGCAGGTCCAGGCGCGTCGCGCCGTGGTCGTTGACCCACACGTACCCGCACACCAGTTGCGATCCCACGCGCTGCGCGGCGGCGGGGTCGGCGGTCCACACCGAACCGCACAGGCCTCCCCACGTGTCGTTGGCCATCCGCACGGCCTCGTCCTCGTCGTCGAACGGGATGATCGGGATGACGGGGCCGAACTGCTCCTGCGTGACCACGCGCAGCTGCAGGTCGGGGTCGACCACGATCGCCGGGCGCAGGAAGTTGCCGCCGGCGAGATCCCCACCGGGCAGTTCGCCGAACTCGCGCACGTCGGCGCCGGCGTCCTTGGCCTCCTGGATGATCTCCTCGACGAACGCCTTCTGAGCCGGCTGATGCAGCGGGCCCATCGTCGTGCCCTCATCCAGGCCGTAGCCGAGGACCACCGTGTTCAGCCGCGCCTCCAGTCCGGCGACCAGCTCATCCATGCGCGAGCGGTGCACGAAGACGCGCTTCGCATTCATGCAGATCTGGCCGGTGGTGTCGTAGATCGCCGCGAAGAGGCGGTCGAGGTGCGTGTCGTCGAGGATCGCGTCGGCGAGGAAGACGGCCGCGTCGTTACCGCCCAGCTCCAGCGTCACCCGGGTGAGGGTCTTGGACGCCATCTCCATCATGCGCTTGCCGCCGTTGACCGACCCGGTGAAGCACACCTTGGCCACGTCGGTGTTCTGGATGAGGCCCGCCATGTCCTCATCGCGGCCGGTCACGACGTTGAGGACCCCGGGCGGCAGCTTCTCCGCCACGCGCTGCACCACGCGGGCGGTGGCCAGGGGCGCCGAGGGCGGCGGCTTCACGATCGCCGTGTTCCCCGCCAGCAGTGCGTGCGGCAGCGCCGCGCCCAGGATCGCGATCGGCCAGTTGAAGGGGACGATGACCGTCACCGCGCCCAGCGGCTGGTAGGCCACCTCCGTCGAGACCGGGATCGCTCCGGGCACCACCGGCAGGGTGTGCCCCTTCTCCACCTCGTCGGCGAGCATCAGCGCGAGGTTCCAGCGGATCTCGAACACGAGCGCGTCGACCCAGGCCTCCATCCGGACCTTGCCGTTCTCCTGCGACAGGATGGCGGCGTCCTCGTCGCGGTCGTCGGCGATGCCGGCGATGGCCTCCGCCATGATCCGCGCCCGCTCGGCGGCACCCAGCGCCGCCCAGCCCGGGAACGCCGCGTTCGCGGCAGCGACGGCATCCGCCACATCCGCTGCCGACGCCGCAGCGGCCTGCCCCACCACCACGCCGGGCTTGGCGGGATCGGCCACCGACAACACGTCGTCGGTGAAGCGCTCGGCTCCCCCGATGTACAGTCCGGTCCGCACTCCCGCGGACGTCTCGGTCATCGTCATCTCTGCGCTCCTCGCCTACGACGCTGTCCGCACCGAGCGGTGCGGCACGGACGACGGGATGCCTGCGCAGTGCCGCAGCGCTGCGGCATTCCATGTCCACGAATAATGCTAGCCGGATTGGTGCGGATGTCGGCGACAATGTTCCTGACGCGGGAAGCCTCGCGCCGCACGGTGGAAGGACCACGCATGAGCACGCTGCCCACCGACGATCCGTCGTCGGCCGATTCGCCCGACCTGACCGTCCAGATCAGGGAGGCGATCCTGCGGGGCGAGTTCGTCCCCCACCAGCGGCTGGTCGAAGCCGACCTCTCCGAGCGCTTCGGCGCGACGCGCGCATCGGTGCGCACGGCGCTGCTGAACCTGGCCGGCGAAGGACTCGTCGAACGCCTCCCCAACCGCGGCGCGCGGGTTCGGGCCATCTCCGTACAGGAGGCGGTGGAGATCGTGGAGGTGCGCATCGGCTTGGAGTCGCTGTGCGTGCGCAAGGCGGCGGAGAACCTCACCGACGCCGGCGAGGCGCAGCTGCGGTCGCTGCGCGACGAGATCCAGGCCGCCGTGGCCGCCGGCGACCTGTTCGAGTATTCGCGGTTGAATCAGGACATGGACCGCCTCGTGCGCGAGCTCAGCGGCCATGCCACGGCGACGCTCCTGCTGGAGCGGCTGCGCGCCCAGTCCGCCCGCCACCAGTTCCGCCTCGCCTTCCAGCCCGGTCGTGCGATGCAATCGGCGCCGGAGCACATCGCGATCATCGACGCGGTGCTCGCCCGCGACGCGGATGCGGCCGAGGCAGCCACCCGCGCGCATCTGCAGGGCATCGTCGAGGTGCTGCAGACCCTGGAATGACGCCGGCACCACGAACGGCCCGGGCTGTCGCAGCCCGGGCCGTCCGTTCTCGCATGCGGGGATGCGTCAGCCGAAGTCCTCGACCGTGGCGTACCCCTTGCCGTTGAACTTCTGCACGACCACCGTCGAGACGGCGGGCATGCCGCCCTCGGTGGTGTTGACCGCGGTGCCCTCGAGCATGAACGGCGCCTGGAAGTCCTCGATCGAGCGCAGCTCCTCCATGAAGTTCTCGCGCGTCGGCTCGGTCATGCTCTCGAAGACCTGCTGCAGCGTGGCGCCCACCTGGTAGCTCCACACGCAGTGCGGGAAGGCCGGGACATCCTGGTAGTCGGCGTACTCCTTGAGGTCGTCCAGGAACTCCTGGCCGCCCTCCTCCTCCGCGAACGTGGGGCTGGCCGCGGCCTGAGCGAAGGCGACCGTGTAGACGCCGGGGAACGCCGCGCCACCGCCGGGCTCGACGATCGCCGCCGGGCTGGAGGTGTTGGAGGGCAGGAACCAGCTGGGCAGCCAGCTGAGCTGCTGCGCCTTCTGCAGCGCGGAGATGGCCAGCGGCGTGATCGACATCGCGTTGAAGAAGACGTCGGCGTCGGTGGAGGCGAGCTCGGTCAGCTGGGCGTCGACGGAGGTGTCGGTGGCCTCATAGGTCAGCTCCTTGACGACCTCGACGTTGTCCGCGCCCTCGATGCCGGCCATGAAGCCCTCGACGTAGCCCTCGCCGTAGTCGTCGTTCTGCGCCAGGATGGCGACCTTGTGGTCTTCGCCCGACGCCGCCAGCAGCTCGCCGAACGCCTGACCCTCGTTCTGGTAGATCGGCACGAAGCCCAGCTGCCACGGGCTCTCGTCCTCGTCGCTGAAGATGGGGTCGCCGGTCATGACCAGCACCTGGGGGACCTCATCCGCCATCGCCGCGTCGCGGTAGGCGCGGTTGGTGGGCGTGCCCAGGCCCGCCGTCATCGCGAAGACGCTGTCCTTGAGCTGGTCGTAGTTGGACTTGGCCTTCTGCGGGTCGTATCCGTCGTCCAGCGCCTCGATCTCCACGGTGCGGGTCTTGCCGTCGCCGAACTCCACCCCGCCCGCCTCGTTGACCGCGCCGAAGTACGCCGTGATCCCCGCGACGGTGCACGTGCCGGGGCCGGCCGTCCCGCCGCTGAGCGGGGTCGTGATGCCCAGCGTGATGGTCTCGTCGGTGATTCCCGGGCTGGCGGCGGCGCCGCCGTCGGATCCCTCCGCGCCGCCGCGTGCGCAGCCGGCGAGGGTGAGTGCGACAGCGGAGGTCAGGGCGACGATGCCCACCGCCGTCCTCGTGCTCTTTCGCATGTTCATGCCTGATCTTGCCTCTCTGTGTTGGTGCCCTCTGCGACGGTCTGCTCCGAAGCGGAGCGCGTCGGGGAGGTCGGGGGTGTCCCGGCAGGGCCGGGGTCACGGCGTCCCCCGCGCCGGGCACGCGCGATCACGCGCGGCAACGACACGAGGCCGCCGGGGAGGACGAACAGCACGAGCAGGAGCAGTGCGCCCTGCAGCAGTGCGGTCAGGTTCGGGTCGATGAGGTTGGTCAGCTGCGGCACGAGCACGTAGTAGGCACCGCCCAGGAGCGATCCCACGATGCTGGCGGCCCCGCCGATGACCATCGAGGCCAGGAGCGTGATGGAGTGGCCGAAGCTCATCGTCTCCGGCGACGTGTACTGCACGACCACCATGTACAGGAAGCCGGCGACGCCGCCGATGAGAGCCGCGACGGTGAAGGCGAGCACCTTGTAGCGGTAGGGCGAGATCCCCATGGACGAGGCGACCGCCTCGTTGGACTTGACGATCGCGAACGCGCGGCCGTACTTGCCGTGGACGAGGTTGCGGGTGAGGAGGAACACGATCCCGCCGATGATGATCACCAGGTACAGCTGCCACTGGTCGTTGTACAGCGCCGGCCACGGCGAGTCGGAGAACCGGGACGAGAGCCCCTGGGATCCGCCGGTCACCTCCGCCATCCGCTTGGCCAGCGGTACTCCGATGATCGGCAGCGCGATCGTGACCATCGCGATCGCCAGGCCCCCCAGCCGCGCGGCCGCCAGGGCGATCAGAAGCCCCATGATCCCGGGGATGAGGATGCTGAGGACGAACACCAGCACGATGTTCCAGTCCTGCTGCACGCCGTACGCGGTGACGTAGGCCCCGATGCCGACGAAGAAGATCTGACCGAGTGAGACCTGACCGGCGTATCCCATGACGACGTTCAGCCCGAGCACGGCCACCGCGAAGACACCGATGCGCGCGAGGGTCTGGTTGGCGAACTCGGGCAGGATCAGCGGCAGCACGGCCAGCGCGATGACCGCGATCGCGACCAGGAGCCACCGCACCCACGTACGGGAGAAGAGTTCTGCTGCTGCGGACATCAGACGCGCACCACCGCTTTCCGGCCGAACAGGCCCTGAGGTCGAACGATCAGCACGAGGAAGATGAGCGCGAACGGGACGGCGACCTTGAGGTCGTAGCCGATGAACGGCACGTACACGGCGGCGAGGTTCTCCAGAACGCCGATCAGCCACGCGGCGAGGACGACGCCGATGGGGCTGGTGAGCCCGCCCAGGATGACCGCGGCCAGCGCGTAGACCAGCGCGGTGTCCATCATGCCGGGGGTCAGGGTCAGCTGTGGTGCCACGAGCGCTCCGGCCACGGCGCCCAGCGCCGCCGCCAATCCCCAACCGGTCATCAGCAGCCGGCCCACGGGCAGCCCGGAGTACGAGGCGGACTGCGGGTTGATCGCGACCGCGCGCAGGGCGAGGCCGAGCTTGGTCCCGAGGAACAGCCCCTGCAGGAGGAGCATGATCGCGATGATGACGACGGTCGTGCCGATCGAGCGGATGCTGATGGACGCGCCGAAGACCTGCACCGTGTCCAGCGGGAACAGCGATGCGAACTGCTGGTTGTTGTAGGTGAACAGCCAGCCGCAGATGCCGGTGATGAGGGTCAGCAGTCCGATCGTGGCGACCACCGCCGTGTCGGGGTCGCCGCGCTCGAAGCGGCGCATGACGTACCGCTCGATGAGGGCGCCGAGGACGAAGGAGATCAGGACGGAGAAGAGGATCGCCAGGATCAGCGGAACCCCGAGGCCCGTGAACCACCACGCGATATAGGCGGCGAGCACCGCCATGCCGCCCTGGGCGAAGTTGATCAGGCCGGTGGCCTGGTTCACGAGCACGATCGCCAGCGCGAGGGCCGCGTAGATCGATCCGGTCGAGAGCCCGTCCACGACGAGCTGGATGAAGGTCCCCACGGTCAGCCTCCCAGGTAAGCGCGTCGGATCTCGTCCATGCCGCGAAGCTCGGCCGAGGTGCCGGTGAGCACGCTCCGGCCCGTCTCCAGCACCGTCGCGGTGTCCACGAGCGTGAAGGCGAGGTTGGCGTTCTGCTCGACGATGAGCATCGCGATCCCCGATTCGACCCGGAGGCGCGCGATGGCGGCGTACACGTTCTGCGCCGTGCTGGGCGCCAGCCCGAGGGATGCCTCATCCAGCAGGAGCAGGCGAGGACGTGCCATGAAGGCGCGCGCGACGGCGAGCATCTGCTGCTCTCCGCCGGAGAGCGCCGAGGCGTGCGATTTGTACCGCTCCTTGAGGTTGGGGAAGAGCTCGAGCATGTAGTCGATGTCGGACTGCACGCCCTTGCGGTCCTTGCGCTGGTAGGCGCCGACGCGGAGGTTCTCGCGGACGGTGAGACCGCCCAGCGTTCCGCGCCCTTCTGGCACGTGCGCGATGCCGATCCCGGCGACCTGCTCTGGACGCTTGCCGCGGATGTCCTTGCCGTCGAAGACGATGCGGCCCCCTGCGCGCACGGCGCCGCTGATGGCCCGCAGCGTGGTGGTCTTGCCCGCCCCGTTGGCGCCCAGGATGCCGACGGCTCCCCCCTCGGGCACGCTCAGCGACACGCCTTCGAGAACCTGCACGGGTCCGTAGAACGCGGTGACCTCGTCCAGCTCAAGCAGCGTCATCGGTCGCGTCCTTTCCGAGGTAGGCCTCGATCACGCGCGGGTCGGACTGCGCCTGCGCGGCCGTGCCCTCCATCAGCTTGCGCCCGTGGTCGAGCACCACGACGCGGTCGGTCAGCGCGGAGATGAGTCCCATGTTGTGCTCGACGACGATGACGGTGATGTCGTCCTCGTCGCGGATGCGGCGCACCGTCGTGATGAGGTGCTCCACCTCGGAGTGCGGCAGGCCGGCGGCCGGCTCATCCAGCAGCAGCAGCGAGGGCCGCGACAGCAGGGCGCGACACAGCTCGACGCCCTTGTGCAGACCGTGGGAGAGCTCGTCCGCGCGCATCTTGGTCGCCCAGCCCAGCCCGTGGCGCTCGAGCAGTTCGACCGCTTCGGCGCGGCGGGCGCGCTCGGCGCCCACGGTGCGCGGCAGGCGCATGCCCCACTGGAGGGGTCCGCCGGGCAGGCGCGTGTGCGCGCCGAGCAGGACGTTCTCCAGCACGGTGGCTTCCAACTGCAGCGCGGGGTGCTGGAACGTCCGGGCCAGTCCATGCGCGGCGAGGGTCGCCGGCGCGTTGCCCTCGACGGCGTTGCCGTCGATCGCGATGGTGCCGGAGGTGGGCCGGTAGTGACCGCTGATGCAGTTGAAGAGCGAGGTCTTGCCCGCCCCGTTGGGCCCGACCAGTCCGAGGATCTGCCCGGGCTCGACCTCGAAGGACACGTCCTCCAGCACGGTGATTCCACCGAACCGCAGATTGAGGTCGTGCAGGGTCAGTTGCGCCGCCATCGGCCGCCTTTCGGGTCGTTGCGTCAATGCTCGCGACAGTAGCCCAGAGGGCCTTATGGGACCGTACGGAACTGCTTTCGGATTGTCAACGATTTTGGTGCCCGTCGGGCGCGATCGTTATCGAACACGCCGGACGGTCCGTATTCCCGGATTGTCGACGATACTGGCGTGAATCCGAGCTCGTGGCTAAGGTGAGGCAGCATGACGAGGATCGCGGTCATCGGCCTCGGCGAGGCGGGCTCCCTGTACGCGCGGGGCCTGCAGTCCGCCGGTGCGCGGGTGCGGGGTTACGACCCGTACGTGCGGGCGACTGCCGACATCGAGCAGTGCGACGACCCCGCCGACGCGGTCGACGGCGCGGATGTCGTGCTGAGCCTGGTGTGGGCGCGCACGGCCCTGGCCGCCGCCGAGCAGGTGCTGCCACTGCTGCAGCCGGGCGCGGTCTACGCCGACCTGAACACCGCGGCGCGCGAGGTGAAGGAGCGCGTCGCCGGTCTGGGCACCACTCACCGCATCCCGGTGGCCGACGTGGCGGTTCTCGCCCCCGTCCCCCGCGCCGCCGAGCGGACGGCGCTGCTGGCCAGCGGCGACGGCGCCGCGCGGTTCGCCGCCGCCCTCACGCCGCTCGGGGTTCCCGTGGAGCTGCTCGCCGGTCCGGCGGGGGATGCGGCGGAACGCAAGCTCCTGCGCAGTGTGTTCATGAAGGGGCTGGCTGCGCTCGTGATCGAGAGCCTGGAGGCCGCACGCGGCACGGGCGCCGAGGCGTGGCTGCGCGAGCAGATGGCGCGGGAGTTCGGCGCCGGCGGCGCGGCGAAGGTCGATCACCTGGTGACCGGCACCCACCGCCACATCGAGCGGCGCGAGCAGGAGGTGCGCGACGCCCTGGCCGCCCTGGAGTCCGGCGGCCGCCATTCCGACCTCACGCGCGCGACTCTCGCGTGGTATCAGCGGATCCTCGCCGAGCGCAGCTGACCGCACTCAGCCGCGCAGCGCGCCGGGTTCAGCTGCGCAGCGCGCCGGCTGCCGGAGCGTCGGCGTCCGCGCGGGCGCGGTCGGCGATGACCTGCTCGCGGAGCCGCTCGAGGACGACCTTGCCCGTGGGGGTGCGCTCGAGGGCGCCCAGGAACAGGATGTGTCGCGGCTTCTTGTAGCCGGCCAGCACCGCGCCCACATGGTCGACGAGATCCTCCGCCGTCACCAGCGGGTCGCGGCGGACCACGACGGCGGTGACGATCTCACCGAACCTGTCGTCCGGCACGCCGACGACGGCGGCGTCCCCGACCCCGGGGTGCGCCATGAGTGCGTCCTCCACCTCCTGCGGATACACCTTCTCGCCACCGGTGTTGATGACCCCGCTGCCCCGGCCGAGCAGTTCGATGTGACGGTCGTCGAGCACACGCACCCAGTCGCCCGGGATCACGTGGCGCACCCCGTCGATGAGCGGGAAGGCCGCCCGGGTCTTCTCCTCGTCGCCGTGGTATCCCAGCGGCAGAGCGCCCCGCTGGGCGAGGACCCCGACCGCACCCGGGCTGTCCTGGACCTCCCGTCCTTCGGCATCGCGCACCGTCGCGGTCGGCACGAGGCGGGGCCGGCCCGGCAGGTCGTGCGCACCGGTCGTCGTGGTCACCGCGAACAACCCGCCCTCCGTCGACGCGAGCATGTCGAAGATCGTGACCGGGGCGATCGCGTGGAGCCCCCGTTTGGCCTCCGCGCTGAAGCGCATGCCCGAACTCTGCACGACCTGGAGGGCGGGAAGGCGGATGCCACGGCGCTCGGCCGCCGCGACGAGGGGCAGCGCCACGGCGTCACCGGCGACGATCAGCCGGTTGGCACCATGCGTGGCGGCCAGATCCAGCGCCGCGTCGGGGTCGAATACGGCCGATGAGGTGGTCAGCACCGTGCCGCCGAGCGAGAAGGTGTTCATGGAGGTCGTGAGCGCGGTGCCGTGCATGAGCGGCGCCAACGGCAGGTTCACCACCCTCGGGGTGGCCGCGTCGACGGCGATCGCGACCGCCTCCGCCAGCGTGGCCGGGAACGGCAGACCGGCCATGGCGTAGGTGGGGGTCAGCTGCGCGGCGAACATGTCGCCGACGTTCCAGCGGACGGCCTTCGGGCGCCCCGTCGTGCCGCCGGTGTAGATCCACAGCTCCCCGTCGTCGGGAGCGGAGGGCGGCAGCTCCCCCGGCGCGGCCACGGCCTCCTGCCACGGGATGCCCGGCACCGCGTCCGCGTCATCGGCATCCGGGATGTGCACAGCCAACGGCGGGCGGGCAGCCCCCGCGAGGGCGGCGGCGACGGTGCCGGCGGCACTGGTGGGGAAGACGAGGGCGGCCGCATCGGAATCATCCAGCAGTTCGCGCAGTTCCCCGGCGCGGAAGCGGAAGTTCATCGGCGTCGGTGTCGCGCCGATCGCCAGGCACGCGAAGAACACGACCAGGAACTCCGGACGGTTGTACAGCAGGATCGCCACACGGTCCCCGTGACCCACCCCATGCCGGCGCAGCGTCGCGGCGAAGGCAGCCGCCTCCGCCGTCACGCGCGCGTACGTCCACTCCTCCCCGGCGGCGGTGATCATGGCGATCCGGTCGGGAACGGCGCGGGCCACGCCCTGCCATAGGTCGGAGTACGGTACGCGCATGCTCAGCCGGCCTGCGGTCCGGAGCTCTGGGCGAGGCTCGAGAGCTCTCCCCGCCACGCGGCGTCGATCTCCTCGGCGCTCCACCCGCCGTCGCGGTCCACGCTCCGCAGCACGGCGGGGTGGGCGTACAGCGTCAGCCGGTCGCCGCCGATCCCGATCGCCTGCCCGGTGACCGAGGCCGACGCCTCCGATGCCAGCCAGACGATGAGGGACGCCACATCCTCAGGTGTCCCCAGCGCGTGCTCGCGCCGGTACTCGGCGGGGATGCGGCCGGTTGCGAGGAAGTCGTCGTACACCTGGGTGTAGGCGGGGATCGTGGCGGTCATGGGTGAGAGGGCGGTGGGGATGACCGCGTTGACGGCGATGCCCGCGCGTGCCAGCTCGAGCGACCACGTCCGCGCCATCGCCACCAGCCCCGCCTTGGCCGCGGCGTAGTTGGTCTGGCCGAAGCTGCCGAACTGGCCGGCCGGCGAGCCGATCAGCACGATCCGTCCGCCCTCGCCCTGCTCCCGCATCCGCACGGCCGCCGCGCGCCCGCACGTGAACGAGCCGCGTAGGTGCGTGTCGATGACGAGGTCGAAGTCGTCGTCGGACATCTTCCACAGCACGCGGTCGCGCAGCACGCCGGCGTTGGCGACCATGACGTCCAGGCGTCCGAAGGACTGCACCGCCGCGTCGACGAGGGCATCCGCGGTGGCGGCGGGACCGACCGCGCCCGGGACGGCGATCGCCCGCCCGCCCGCGTCGGCGATCTCGGACACGGTGCTCTCGGCGGCGTCGGCGTCGAGGTCGTTGACGACCACGGCCGCGCCGGCGGCGGCGAGCGCCCGCGCATACGCGCGGCCGAGGCTGCGCCCGGCGCCGGTCACGACCGCGACCCGGTCGTCCAATCGGATCGCGCCGCTCATGCGTAGTACCTCAGGACCAGCTCGGCCACGCACGCCGGTTTCGTCCCGCCTTCGATCTCGAAGGTCACCGGCGTCTCGATCTGCCATCCGCCCGCCACCTCGGCGACGGTCGCCACCTCGCCGCGCACCCGGATGCGTGAACCCACCGGCACCGGGGCGGGGAAGCGCACCCTGTTCATGCCGTAGTTGACGCCCATGCTCGCGCCGGTGACCTCGAAGACCTCCGCCATCATCGGCACGACGAGGCCGAGGGTGAGAAGGCCGTGGGCGATGCGCGTGCCGAACGGCGTGGCCGCCGCGAAGTCGGCGTCCAGGTGGATCGGGTTGCGATCGCCCGTCACCGCGGCGTACTGGTCGACGCTCTCCTGGGGCACGGTCATCCACTCGCTCGGCCCGAACGTCACCCCCGTCAGGGTCGGCAACTCTTCGATCGGCACCCGCACCGCGTTCGCACTCATCCCGGCTCCTTCGCCCGATGCATCATCACATCGATATCAGGCTAACTGAAACTCAACCCCCTGCGCTAGTCTCGCGTGCGTCGGGAAGGCACGGAAGGATCCGCATGACCGAGGCAGGCGGATTCGTCTACGTGATCAAGCAGCTCGAGCTCGCACTCCGGCCTCGCCTGGAGGCGGCGTGCGCGGAGGCGGGCATGACCGCCGCGCAGTTCACCGCCCTGACGGTGCTGCGCCGGCGTCCGGGGACGACGAGCTCGGATCTGGCGCGCCGCTCCTTCGTGCGGGCGCAGACCATGGCCGGCACACTGGAGCCGCTGATCGAACAGGGCCTGGTGCGCCGGGAACCCGATCCGGGGCATCGCCGCCGCATCCGGTTGTTCCTCACCGACGCCGGCGTGCGCGCGATCGACCGGCTGGAGCCGCGCGTCGTCGAGCTCGAACAGACGCTGCTGAACGGCCTGGATGAGAGCGAGCGCGAACTGTTCGCCGATTACCTGCGCCGGGCCCGCCACGCGATGCGCGACGAGCACCGCTGACACGCGCCGGCGGGGGTGAGTCCTCGCCCGCCGGCGCGCGTCGTCCTACTTGGCGTTCGCGGTGCGCCAGCCGCCCTGGTACTCGGTGCGGGCCGTCTCTGCGTACGGCACGGGGCTCACGACCGCGCGGATGGCGATCTGCTCGTGCGGCTCGACCGTGGTCTTGCCGGAGCCGCCGTCGGGCTCACCCCACACCACGCGCACTTCGGCGCCGACCGGGACATCCGCATCCACCGTCGCCAGCGACAGGCCGCGCTTCTCGTTCGCCGTGACGCCGGTGAACAGCGACAGGCCGACCGTGTTGCCGTCCGCGTCGATGACGGCGTCGTAGTTGGACGAGCCGTAGTTGGCGTTGGGCAGGTCGAAGAACTGGTAGCCCGGCCCCTCGCGGTCCAGAACGCTCGCGAGCACCTTGGTGAGGTCTTCGTCGTTCCAGGCCAGCGTGACCTTGCGGCGCTGGGCCGACGGGTCGATCTTCTCGAGGGCCTCGCGCCCGATGAAGTCGTGATCGAACTTCACGAACGATCCGTAGCCCAGCTCCCACGGGTTCAGGTAGTAGTCGTCGATGTCGGCCGACACGAACGATCCCGCCAGCGCGTTGATCGCCTCGTAGCTGTTGGTGGGCAGCCACTCGCGGTAGCGGCGCTCGATGTCGCCCCCGCTGTAGACGGCGGGCAGCGGGGAGGGGATCCAGCCCGACTCCAGCGTGTTGGAGGAGTAGGCGCGCGAACCGCACGGCTCGATCCCGAACTCGGCACCGGCCGAGAGGATCGCGTCGCGGATCTTCTCGTGCTGCTCGTACGGGCCCCACAGCTCCAGCCCGGGAGCTCCGGCCATCCCGTGGCGGAGCGTGCTCACCTGCTCGCCGGCGATGGTGAGGTGACCCATGTGGAAGAACTTCACCTTCTCCAGGGTCCCGCCGTTGAGCTTCTCGATGATGGCCCACGCGTTCGGGCCCTGGATCTGGAAGCGGTAGTACTCGCGGTGCACGGCCTTGCCGTACGGGCGCGACGGAGAGCGGTCGTCGTAGCGGAACTGCACGTCGTAGCCGCCGGTCTCGGCGTGGAACTGCAGCCAGTTCGCCGCCGGCGCGCGGCCGACGTAGACGTACTCGCCCTGCGTCTCGTGGAACAGGATGCCGTCGCCGATCACGCCACCGTTGGATGCGGTGGGCACGAACTGCTTCGCGGTGCCGACGGGGAAGTTGGCGAAGCTGTTGATGCCGGTGTCGCTCAGCAGCTTCAGTGCGTCGGGACCGGAGATGAAGAAGTTGACCATGTGGTGGGTCTGGTCGTAGAGCACGGCGGTGTGCCGCCATGCCTTCTGCTCGCGGCGCCAGTTCGTGAACTCCGCCGGCACCACCGGGTAGATGTAGGTGCCGAGTTTGGAGTCACGGAGCATCTGGACGATGCTCCCTCGCTCGTCCATCAGCTGCTGCAGATTGTCCGCCATGTCGGCTCCCTCGACCTCGTCGTCCGTCGTGTGGGGGTCCGGCGCACCGGTTCCCTCTGCCCATAGTGGTTTTGGTAACCAAGATTGTCAACAGAATCTTGCTCAAGCGACGGGAGTGTGGTTCGCTGTCACCGGATCGACCGAGCACGCATCGCGGCGTGCGCCGGTGGCGATCCGCGACGGGAGTGGACATGGCAGAGGACGCGCTTCTGGTGATCAGCGCCCACGCGGGCGACTTCGTCTGGCGTGCGGCCGGCGCGATCGCCGCCGCCACGCAGCGGGGCGAGCGGGCCACCGTCGTGTGCCTGAGCTACGGCGAGCGCGGCGAGTCCGCCAGCCAGTGGCTGCAGGGCAAGTCGCTCGAGGAGATCAAGCAGATCCGCCGCGCCGAGGCCGAGGCCGCGGCATCCGCCCTGGGCGCCGACATCGAATTCCTCGATCTCGGGGACTACCCCCTGCGGGAGAGCCCCGAGGCCATCGCGCGCCTCGTCGACGTCTACCGCCGCGTGCAGCCCACCGTCGTGCTCACGCACACCCTCACCGATCCGTACAACGGCGACCACCCCGCCGCCGCGCGCATGGCGCTGGAGGCGCGCGTGCTGGCGCAGGCCATCGGCGTGGCGAACTCGGACGGCTCGTTCCCCACCAAGGACGAGATCATCGGGGCGCCGCCGGTGTTCTTCTTCGAGCCCCACCAGCCCGAGCAGTGCGATTTCCGCCCCGACGTGCTGCTGGACATCACCGACGCCTTCGCGCGCAAACGCGCGGCCATGGAATGCCTGCCGGCGCAGAAGCACATGTGGACGTACTACACCGACCTCGCGGTGCGCCGGGGCGTGCAGCTCAAGCGCAACGCCGGCCCCAACCTCGGTCTCGCACACGAGACGATGGGCGAGGCGTACATGCGCTACTTCCCGCAGGTCACCGGGACGCTTGCGTGAACCGGCCCGTCATCGTCACCGACATCGCCCGCGCCGACGCGGCGACGGTGGATGCCCTCGCGGGGCACGGCGTCGCGACGGTGCACGAGGCGATGGGCCGGACCGGCCTCGTCGGGCCGGGCATCCGCCCCATCCAGGACGGCGCCCGCACGGCGGGCACGGCCGTGACGGTCCTGCAGGCTCCCGGCGACAACCTCATGATCCACGCGGCCATCGAGCAGTGCCAGGCCGGCGACATCCTCGTGGTCGCCACGACCTCCCCCTCCACCGACGGCGCCTTCGGCGACCTCTTCGCGACGGCGCTGACGGCGCGCGGGGTGCGGGGCCTGATCACCACGGGAGGGGTGCGCGACATCGCCGACCTGCGCGACATGGGCTTTCCCGTCTGGTCGCGCGCGGTGCACGCACAGGGCACGGTCAAGGCGACGCCCGGATCGGTCAACGTCCCCGTCGTCGTCGACGGAGCCATCGTTCACCCCGGCGACGTCGTGATCGCCGATGACGACGGAGTCGTCGTGGTGCCGCGCGCCTCCGCGGAGGCCGCCCTCACCGCGGCCGACGCACGTGTGGCGAAGGAGTCCGCCGACCGGGAGGCGTACAGCAGCGGTCGCGAGCTGAGCCTGGACCGCAAGGGACTGCGTCCCCTGCTGGCGGAGCTGGGCGTGACCTACCTCAGCCAGGCGGAGTACGACGATGGCGGCCGCTGACGCGTTCCGCGCCGGCGTGCGCTGCATGCTCATGCGCGGCGGGACCTCCAAGGGCGCGTTCTTCCTGGCCGAGGACGTGCCGGCCGATCCCGCCGAGCGCGACGACCTGATGCTGCGCGTCATGGGCAGCCCCGACGCCACCCAGATCGACGGACTGGGCGGCGCCCACCCCCTCACCTCCAAGGTCGCGATCGTCTCGCGGTCGACGCATCCGGACATCGACGTCGACTACCTGTTCCTGCAGGTCGCGGTGGACGAGCCGGTCGTCGCCGACGCCCAGACCTGCGGCAACCTGCTCGCAGCGGTGGGCCCGTTCGCCCTCGAGCGCGGGCTCGTCGCCGCCTCCGGTCCCCGCACCACCGTCCGCATCCGGCTGCTCAACACCGGCGACGTCGCCTCGGCGACGTTCGCGACGCCCGACGGCGCACCCGACTACGACGGCGACCTCGCGATCGACGGCGTCCCCGGCACGGCGGGCGGCATCTCGCTCGAGGTCACCGGAGGCGACAAGGCGCTCCTGCCCACGGGCCACGTGAGCGAGGAGATCGACGGTCACCCGGCGACCCTCATCGACAACGGGATGCCCGTCGTGCTGCTGCGGGCCGAGGAGTTCGGCGTCACCGGCGATGAGACGCCGGAAGAACTGGAAGCGCGCGCCGACCTGCACGCCACCCTCGAAGGCCTCCGCGTCGAAGCCGGCCGGCGCATGGGGCTGGGGGATGTCGCCGCCCAGACGGTGCCGAAGATGATCCTGCTCTCCCCACCCTCGCACGGCGGCGCCGTCGCGACGCGCGCCTTCATCCCCGCCCGCGTGCACACCTCGATCGGCGTGCTGATGGCCGCGTCGGTGGCCGCCGGCATCCGCCTGCCCGGCGCCGTGGGCGCCGACTTCGCCGAGCTCACCGGCGAGGTCACCGATATCGAGCACCCCACGGGGACCTTCCCCGCCACCGTCACGGTGTCGCAGGATGACGAGGGCCGCTGGCGCGCGTCGTCGGTCTCCACGCGCACCGCCCGCAAGATCTTCGATGGCACGGTCTTTCCCCGGCCGCGCCCCTGAAACGTCTGTCAGAGAGGACACCTTCATGGCCACCAGCGAGAATTTCGACATCGCCCACCTCGGCGGAGTCGAACTGTTCACCCCGAAGTTCGAGGAGAGCCTGCACTTCTTCCGCGACCTGCTCGCGATGCGCGAGGTCGCCCGCATCGGCGACTCCGCCTACCTGCGCTGCTGGGACGAGTACCAGCTGTACACGCTCAAGCTCACCGCCTCCGACACCAACGGGGTGGGACGCACGCTGTACCGCGCGTCGGGTCTGGAGGCGCTGGAGCGCCGTGTCGCGGCGATCGAGAAGTCCGGACTCGGCCACGGCTGGCGCGACCCGGAGGTGGGCGTCGGGCGCTCGTACGAATTCGAGGACCCGGACGGGCACCTCATGGGCATCTACTACGACACCGAGCTGTACGTCGCCGACGACGAGGACCGCCCGGCGCTGAAGAACCAGGCCTCGGCGTTCCCTGGTCGCGGCGTGAACGTGCGGCGCATGGACCACATCAACTACCTCGCCGCCGACGTGAACGCGGCCGGGGAGTTCTGGCGCGACGTCATGTGCGCGCGCGAATCCGAGCGCGTGCGACTGGATGACGGCCGCTTCGGCGCGTGGTGGTTCCGCTTCAACCAGAAGTCCTACGACGTGGTCTACTCCGACGACTGGACCAAGCAGCGCGGACGCTTCCACCACTTCGCCCTCGCCCCCGACACGCGCGAGGACATCCTCAAGGCCGCCGACATCTTCCTCGAGAACGGCGTGCACATCGAGTACGGCCCGTACAAGCACGCCATCAACCAGACGTTCTTCCTGTACGTGTGGGAGCCCGGCGGCAACCGCATCGAACTGGCCAACGCGGGTGCGCGCCTGATCCTGGATCCCGACTGGCCCGTCGTGGAGTGGACGCAGGCCGAGCGCGCGAAGGGTCAGGCGTGGGGCATGAAGACGATCCCGACCTTCCACACGCACGGCACCCCGTACGTGGAAGGCCAGGAGGAGCTGGACCGCAAGGCGCTCGCCGGCGAGCTCTGAGCCGCGCGGGGGCTCAGCCCCACACGCTGCCGGCCACGTCGACGACGAGCCGCACCTTCGCCCACTGCTCGTCCTCGGTGAGGGTGTTGCCCTCCTCGGTGGATGCGAAGCCGCACTGCGGGCTGAGCGCGAGCTGGTCCAGCGGCGCGTACTGGGCGGCCTCGTGGATGCGGCGGCGCACGTCGTCCGCGTCCTCCAGGGCGCCGGTCTTGGTCGTGACCAGGCCGAGTACGACGGTCTTCTCGCCCTCGGGCAGGAAGCGGAGCGGCTCGAAGCCCCCCGCGCGGTCGCTGTCGTACTCGAGGAAATACCCGTCGTACGCGGTGTTGCCCAGGAGCTGCTCGGCGACCGGCTCATAACCGCCGGAGGAGATCCACGTGGAGCGGAAGTTGCCGCGGCACACGTGCGTGGTCACGGTCAGGTCGTCGGGCTTGCCGTCGAGGATGCGGTTCAGCAGAGTCGCGTACCGCTCGGCGATGCCGTCGGTGTCGATGCCGCGCTCGCGCGCCTTGGCCAGCTCGACGTCGGAACAGAGGTAGGCCCACGCGGTGTCGTCGAACTGCAGGTAGCGGGCCCCGGCGTCGTAGAAGGCCGCGAGGGCGTCGCGATACGTGCGCACGAGGTCGTCCGTGATGGCGGCGTGCCCGTCGTAGACGGCGGGATCGATGTGCCCCGGTTCGACGCGGAAATCCAGCACCGTCGGCGCCGGGATGGTGAACTTCGGCGTCGCGCCGGTGGCGGCGGCATCCTCCTGCAGCGCGCGGAAGTGCGCGAGGAACGGGTGGTCGGCGGGGAAGCCGATCGGCCCGGAGATCTGGATGCCGCGCGGCTTGGTCTGCACGCCCTGGAACTGGATGCCGTGGTCCAGCTCGACGATGTCGACGCCGTCCAGCAGGCCGAAGAAGTCGAAGTGCCACCACGAGCGGCGGAACTCCCCATCCGTGGCGACCTGCAGCCCGTTCTCGGCCTGCCGTCGCACGAGCGTCTCGATCGCCGCATCCTCGGCGGCGCGCAGCTCCGCGTCGCTCGCCGTCCCTTCGGCGTGACGGTGCCGGACATCGGCGAGGGAAGCGGGGCGCAGGAAGCTGCCGACGATGTCGGCGCGGAAAGGAGGAGTGGACACCCTGCGAGCGTAACGAGGCCGGCCGCCGGACCGAATCGCGGCGTCACGCGACGTCACGCGCGCGCCGCATCGGCGAGCACACGCCGCCTCCGTGTATGACACGATGAGGAACGATCGGAACAGTTTCTGTGGTTTTTACTCTCGATGGTGAGGCAGCATGCGCGTCGACGACTTCGACCCCACGGCCACCGACGACCCGGCCGGCACGCACACGATGTACGCGAGCCTCCGAGAGGTATGCCCCGTGGCCTACTCCTCGGCGTACGGCGGGTTCTACGCGCTCACCCGTTACGCAGACGTGCGGGATGCCGCGGCCGATCCGCGCACGTTCATCTCCTCCGTGCGGGCCGTGGTGCCCAGCGACCCGCGGGGACTGCGCCGGCCTCCCCTGAACTTCGATGCCCCCGCCCACACCCCCTACCGACGCGCGCTGGACCGCACGCTCCAGCGCAGCAGGCTCGTGCGGCTGGAGCCGGAGCTGCGCTCGCGGGCTCGGGAGGCGCTGCGCCCTCTGCTGGACGCCGGCGAGGGCGACATCGCGACGGACTTCGGCGTGCACTTCCCCGCGTGGGTGACCACGACGTGGCTGAACCTGGAGCCGGAGGTCGCACCGCATCTGGCGCGCACGTCGTTCGCATGGGTCAACGCGTGGCGGCGGCAGGACGCGCCGACGGTCACGGCGATGAGCGAGAAGATGTACGACATTGCGCGCGACCTCGTGCGGCGGCGTCGCGCGGACCCGCTGCCCGAGGACGAGGATCCCGCCAGCTCGCTCCTGGCCGAGCGCGTGGACGGCGAGCCCCTCGCCGAGGAGCACATCATCGGGGCGCTGCGCCAGAGCCTCGTCGTCGGCATGGTGGCGCCTCCGATCCTCCTCGGCTCGATCGTGCGGCACCTGTCGGAAGATCCCGGCCTACAGGATCGACTGCGCTCGGACGCGTCGCTCCTTCCCGCGGCCGTAGAGGAGTTCATCCGCCTCTACACGCCCTACCGCGGCTTCGCCCGCACGGTGTCGCAGCCGGTGACGCTGCACGACCGCGCGATCGAGCCGGGCGTCCCGGTGACCCTCGTCTACGCCGCCGCGAACCGCGACCCCGAGATGTTCGCCGATCCTGAGGAATTCCGGCTGGACCGACCCAACATCCATCAGCACCTCGGATTCGGGCGGGGACGCCATCGCTGCGCCGGGATGCCGCTCGCGCGCATGATGATCGCGATCGCCCTCGAGGAGATGCTCGCGGCGACCTCGAGCATTCGCGCCGTCGGGCCGTTCGAGTACGCCCGCATGCCGGAGGTCGGGCTCACGTCCGTGCCCGTGCGGGTCGAGCGGGCGACCGCTGCAGCCACCTCGCATCCTTGACTTGGGTATTGCCGGTCGTTAGCTTTTCTGTAACATATCCGATTCGACGAAGACGGACTCCGATGACGACGCTGTCTCCCCCGACCGTCCCGCCTCCCGCCGGCCCGCCGACGGTGCCCTTCGGCGCCGTCGAGGTCGCCCGCGCGCGCCGCCGGCCCTCGCCGTTCGCCGTCGTGTGCATCGTCGTGGCGGCCGCGATGGGCGCCCTCGGCGTCATCCCGCTCGTCGCGGTCGCCGTCAGCGCCCTCACACAGGGCCAGGAGGTGCTCGCAGCTCTGGCGAAGGAGGACGTGTTCGGGCTCGTGCGCAACACGCTCATCGTCGTCGCGGTGAGCACCGTCTTCGCCCTC